>Ga0265294_10002898_pt1 | contig 22291 bp, 17 predicted proteins | sample MunlanPumphouse3_FD_192504 | JGI IMG/M metagenome (GOLD analysis project Ga0265294, IMG submission 192504) | Groundwater microbial communities from a municipal landfill in Southern Ontario, Canada - Pumphouse #3 | ecosystem: Environmental > Aquatic > Deep subsurface > Groundwater | place... | reverse complement strand
GGATTACAGCATCACAATACTGCATATGAAAAAGAAAGTGAGGAAGGGGGTAAAAAAATGTGTTCACAAAGATCATCGGGATCTTTTGTGCAAAGGAAGTGTAGAGTGACGAATATTTAACTTCGCATCAAGTGTGATTGTCTCCACCGGTGCATTGTAATCTTTGATCTGCTTCAGCAATAATTCTGCAGCCTTTCTTCCAATTTCAATCGTGGGCTGAAAAACACTTGTAAGATCCATAATCCTGCCTATTGGAGATTCTGAAAACCCAGCTATTGCGATATCTTCAGGAACTCTAATCCCCCGTTTCTTCAGCTCCAGCATACAACCCACCGCAATAGGATCATTAATGGCAAAAATGGCATCCGGTTTTTCTTTCAGATTCATCAGGTAATCAATGCCTGCTTTGGCTCTATCCTGCTGCACACCTACATACATGATCAATTTCTCCTGTGTTTCAATCCCATATGCAGCAAGGGCATCCATGTATCCTTGCATACGTTCTTTGGTCACTGATAAGTGATTGTTACCTGCGAGATGGGCTATTCTTCTATAACCACATTTAATCAAATGTTCAGTCACTTTGAATGCCCATTTACGATCATCAATGACAACCTGGCTTGCCTGCAATTCTGAAATAACCCTATTTACAAAGACAACAGGCATTCGCTCATTAATAAGACGCTGGTATAAATCGATATTTCTGCAATCTTTGGCCACAGAAACAATCATCCCTTCCACCATACTCGCCTCAAGCATTTCCACATTCCTGGCTTCCAGGGTAGAGGATTCATTGGATTGTGAAATTAACACCTGATACCCCAATTTGTTAACTACTTCCTGAATGCCAATTATTATCTCGGGGAAAAAAAAAGTTACAAACTCCGGCACCACTACCCCTATCATATTGCTTCGCCTCTTTAGCAGATTGCGTGCCTGGATGTTTGGTTTGTATCGCAATTCTTTGGCTTTGGCTAAAACTCTTTCTTGTGTAAGCGGATGTATCTCATGACTTCCATTCAATGCCCTGGACACTGTTGCGACCGAGATGCCCAAAGCTTTGGCGATATCTTTAATGGTTGTTTTCGAAGAAGTCATTTTATTCTGTATACCCTATTATTATACTCATCAAAAGTAATTAAAAAATGAACACACATGCAGCATACCTTCTAATAAATCACAGCTTCACTTTGATCTTCCTCCCTTTCGATTCGTTGCCAAAGGCGTCGAGAGCGGTCACCACATAGGTGTAGCGGTTCTCGCCTCCCTCGTAGGGAAGGATCCAGAAGTTATCGGGTGTAACGGCCAACAGAGACTCCGCCTTTTCAATGTCGATCTTCTCCCCTTTGCGGAAGCGATAGAGGGCAAACTTCTGCGCCTTCTCCGGCTGCATCGGCTCCCGCTGGTGATTCCAGGTGAGAAAGTGCATATCCTCGGTAAACACCTCGGTGAGCATCTTCACTTTGTCCGGGCGCCCCTCGTGCAGATAGCTGTAGGCAGGCACCAGTGCTTTGGTGCGGTGGAGCACCTGTTGGAGGGAGTCGGCAACACCCTGTGCGTTCTCCAGGATCTGGTAACCATACCAGTAACAATTACCGTGCACCTGCGGCATTTCGCGTGTCATGCGGATCTTGCACTGCAGTTCCTGCCTGTCGAGGCTGCGTTTCAGATCCTGTCCGATGTAGAGGTGCTGTCCATGGTTGTGTTGGTTCCACCACTGCAGCAGGGTTGTGTAGTCTGCCGCGGCGTGTCCCCTCTCCCAGTAGAGCTGGGGCAGGTTGTAGTCGATCCACCCCTTCTCCACCCAGAGTAGGATATCCGCATAGAGGTCGTCGTAGTTCTGCAGTCCGTTGGTATCGCTCCCCTGCGGGTCGCTGCGCTTGTTGCGGTAGATACCGAAGGGACTGATACCGAAGCGCACCCAGGGTTTGACCCCTGCGATGGTATATTTGATCTGCTGTATCAACAGGTTCACATTGTTGCGCCGCCAGTCGCCCCGCTGTGAGGGACCGAACCCCTGTGAGGCGGCATAACTGTTGAAGCTGCCATCATCCGGGAAAGGGATTCCGGCGATGGGATAGGGGTAAAAATAGTCATCCATGTGAATGGCATCCACCTCGTAGCGGGTAACGATGTCGCGCACCACCTCGCAGATAAAACCCCTGTTCTCCGGCAGGCCGGGATCGAAGAAAAGTTGGTTGCCATATTGCAGGAAGCGCTCCGGATAGCGGTGATAGAGATGCCCGGCAGCAAGACTGTTGCTGATATTGGTCTTTACACGATAAGGGTTGAGCCAGGCATGCAGCTCCATCCCCCGCTGATGACACTCTTCGATGAGGAACGCCAGCGGGTCGAAGGTGGGATCGTCGGGTACCTTTCCCTGTTCACCGGTAAGAAAACGGCTCCAGGGCTCCAGCTCGGAACGATAGAAGGCATCGGCTTCGGGGCGCACCTGGAAGATCACCGCGTTGATACCGGCCTCATCAAGTTTGCGGATCATCTCACTCAGGTAGTGTCTCATGGCAGCACTGTTCATCTGGCGGTAACGCGATTGCCCCACGGTCTGTATCCAGACACCGCGAAACTCCCGCTTGGGCGTTTCAAGCGCAACACCGGCAGGCAAACGACGTGTGGTTCCACAGGCGGCAAACATCAGCAACAGCAACAGTGAAACGGTAAGCTGAAGGATCTTTCTCATTACTTTTTGAAACAATTGTATCAAGGAATAAAAATAAAGTCATCACTCCCCAATAGCTGGTCAGCCAGCTGTTGCCGGGGATAAACCACAATACGGCTATGATGGGGGAATCGATTCTCCAGGCGGGACGTTATACTTTCCATGACCGGTAGATGGGAGATATATCCCACATGAGCCGAAATAAGGATGATCAGGTCATCCTTCCGGATCTGATCGCCACAGGAGAGGGGGTTCTCCCAATCTGTAAAAGGAAGATAGGTGAAGCTTCCGGTTTTCTTGTAACCCGAGACCAGCTGTTGTGTCTCCGGATGTCCCAGATGCAGTACCGGGATAGAGAGCTCCGAGGAGAGTGTGGCGACCTTGTCTACCCACAGGCTGAAACCCTCCTCTTTTTCCGCAGAGGGGGGTGAGATCACCACGATGCGCTTATGGGAGATCAGCTTTTGCTCCATATGACAGACAAAGAGGTTCTTATCCATATTCTTGACAATCAGATCGATTTTCTCCCCCAGTAGCTTGTCCCACAACCCCGCCTTACCGGGCCACCCCAGGATAACCATGTCTGACATGGTTTCCCGGGCAGTGCGTACGATACCGTCGGCCGGATTGTGATCAATGGTGGTAAGGATATCCACATTTACCTCGGCTGCGGTGGCCGTAGCAACAAACTCCTGCAGTTTCTTGCGGAAGCTGACGATGTTCTTTTCCGCCTCCCGGTTATTGGGCACCACCCCAAGCAATGAGATGGGGTTAACCGACTTCTTGTCTTTCAGCAGCAAGGCCAGCTCCACATGGTGACCGATATGGGAGGGATTGGCAATGGGTACCAGGATCTTCTCCTGTGCAAACTCGCCCATGGCCGAGGGGGTGAGCGGAGCATTCTCCTCGCTGAGGGCTATCTTTCTGGCGGATCGTTGTGTATAGACCGATGCCACAATGCAGGTGAGCAGGATCAGGATGATGGTGCCGTTCAGGATGTATTCATCCAGGATACCGGCCCGATAGCCTACGATGATGATCGCCAGGGTGGCAGCAGCATGCGAGCTACTCAGTCCGAAGATCAGCGTACGTTGTACAGTGGTGTAACGAAAGGTCTTCTGGGTGGTCCATGCCGCCAGCCACTTGCCAATAATTGCAACCACGGTGAGGGTGAGGGCCACAATGAGGGTCCAGGGGCCGTTGAGGACGATCGACACATCCACCAGCATCCCGACTGAAATGAGAAAGATGGGGATAAAGAGGGCATTCCCGAAAAACTCGATCCGATTCATCAGCGCAGAGGAATGGGGTATCAGCCTGTTTAGAGCCAGCCCCGCAGCAAAAGCGCCAATGATGGGTTCGATACCGCCCAGCTCCACCAGGAAGCCGGCGGAGAAGACGACAAATAGGACAAAGATAAAATTGCCATACTTCTCCGATTCTGATTTCTGAAAGAACCATTTGGCAATACGGGGGGTTACCAGGAAAATGATCACCGAGAAGATCCCCAGTGAAAGCAGAAGCTGGATGAGAAAGCCGAAATCAAGTCCACCGTTGCTGTTGGAGAGTACGACCGCCAGAATGATCAGTACAGCCGTATCGGTCAGAATGGTCCCCCCCACGGTAACAGCCACTGCCTGGTTGCGGGCGATACCCAGACGACTGACGATGGGATAGGCTACCAGGGTATGGGTGGAAAACATGCTGGCAGTAAGAAAACTGGCATTGGCATCGTATCCCAGCAGGTAATAACATACCGGGAAGCCGATCAGCAGGGGAATGAGAAAAGTATAAAGGCCAAACATCAGGCTCTTGTTCCTGTTTTCCATGAACTCACCCAGGTCGAGTTCCAACCCAACGATGAACATGATATAGAGCAGGCCGATGGAGGAAAACATCTCTACCCCCCCATGTGTGTTGTCAATCCAGTTGAGGCCATAAGGGCCAATCAGTACGCCGGCCAGGATCAGCCCGATGATGCTTGGCACGTTGATCCGTTTGAGCAGGATAGGTGCCAATAACACGATCAGCAAAAGGATAGCAAAAATGAGAACCGGGTTGGTAAACGGCAATGCAAATTCATGCTGCAATTCGGAGATAAAATCTGTCATTGGGGTTACTTGTTGGTTTTCCGACAAGGGTGTTTGAAACATAGACACCCCTGTCATCTACAAAAATAAACAAAAATATTTGATTTATTTGGCCTATTCTTTCTTTTTTGAAGCCAGCAAAGTGATTATCTTTGCTGGTTATAAAACAGCGGTATGAGCAACTCCAAACATATTGAGATCATCGGTGCGCGTGTCAACAACCTCAAAAACATCGACGTATCCATTCCCCGTAACAGTTTTACCGTCATCACCGGCCTCTCCGGCTCCGGCAAATCCTCCCTCGCCTTTGACACCCTCTATGCCGAGGGACAGCGACGCTATGTGGAGAGCCTCTCGGCCTATGCTCGTCAGTTCCTGGGGAGAATGAACAAGCCGGAGTGTGACCAGATCAGGGGTATTCCCCCCGCCATCGCCATCGAACAGAAGACCACCTCGCGCAACCCCCGCTCCACGGTGGGCACCTCCACCGAGATCTACGAGTACCTGCGACTGCTCTATGCACGCATCGGCAGAACCATCTCTCCCGTCTCCGGGCAGGAGGTGAAGCGCCACTATGTGCAGGATGTGGTGGAGATGATGAAAGAGTACCGCCCCGGCACGCGGATGGCAGTGCTCTCCTCCATTCAGCTGCGCAACGGGCGCAATCTGCGGGAGCAGCTCGACATGCTGATGAAGGAGGGCTTCAGCCGGGTAGATGTGGGGGAGCAGTTCTACCGCATTGATGAGCTACTGGAACAGCAACAGTTGCCCTTGGCGGAGGAGGTACTGCTGGTGATCGACCGCCTCTCCTGCTCATCCGACAAGGCAACTGTCAACCGTCTCTCCGACTCGGTGGAAACCGCCTTTCTGGAGGGAAACGGCGAATGTATCGTCCGTTTCTGGGGTGAAGAGGGAATGGAGAGCTTCTCGTTTTCCAACCGCTTTGAGGCCGACGGCATCACCTTCGAAGAGCCTACTGAGATGATGTTCAACTTCAACAGTCCCGTGGGGGCCTGCCCCAGGTGTGAAGGATTCGGCAAGGTGATGGGGATCGATGAGAACCTGGTGATCCCCGACAAGAGCCTCTCGCTGCAGGAGGAGTGCGTGCAGTGCTGGCGGGGAGAAAAGATGAGCGAGTGGCGCCGGGAATTTGTACAGAATGCCTACAAGGTGGACTTTCCCATACATCGAGCCTACTATGACCTGACAGAGGTGGAGAAGGAACTCCTCTGGAACGGAAGGCATGACCAGGAGATCTACGGCATCAACGATTTCTTCGGCATGCTGGAGAAGAACCTCTACAAGATCCAGTACCGGGTGATGCTGGCGCGTTACCGCGGCAAGACCGACTGTCCTCTCTGCAAGGGAGCTCGGCTGAAGCCGGAAGCACTCCACGTGAAGATCGGTGGCAGGTCGGTATCGGAATTGGTATTGATGCCGGTGACTGAGCTGAAGCTGTTCTTCGACAGGCTCCGTCTCAACGAAACAGACGCCGCCGTCGCTGAACGGCTGCTGACGGAGATCAATAACCGATTGCAATTCCTGATCAACGTGGGGCTGGGTTATCTTACCCTTAACCGTCTCTCCAACACCCTCTCGGGAGGTGAGAGCCAGCGGATCAACCTGGCATCCTCGCTGGGCAGCAGCCTGGTGGGATCGCTCTACATCCTCGACGAGCCGAGCATCGGTCTCCACTCCCGTGACACCGGTCTGCTGATCGGGGTGCTGCGCGACCTGCAGCAACTGGGCAATACCGTAGTGGTAGTGGAACATGACGAGGAGATCATCCGCGCTGCCGACCACATCATCGACATCGGCCCCAAGGCAGGGCGGTTGGGTGGTGAGGTGGTTCACCAGGGTGCCGTGGCTGATCTGCAAGGGAAGAGCGACAGCTACACGGTAAAGTACCTCACCGGCGAGGAGCAGATAGAGCTACCCGCCACGCGCCGAAGATGGAACAACTACATCGAGGTGAAGGGGGCACGACAAAACAACCTGAAAAACATCAACGTGCAGTTCCCGCTCCATGTGATGACGGTGGTCACCGGTGTGAGTGGTTCCGGAAAATCGTCGCTGGTGAACGATGTGCTCTTCAACGCCCTGCAGCATCACTACAAGGGAACAGCACTTGAGCGGAGCGAATTCAATAGCATCGGAGGTGATCTCAACCGGATAAAAGGGGTGGAGTATGTAGACCAGAACCCCATCGGCAAGTCCTCCCGCTCCAACCCGGTGACCTACCTCAAGGCATTCGATGAGATCCGCAAGCTTTTTGCCGCACAGCCACTGTCCAAGCAGCTTAATTTTTCACCCGCCTACTTCTCCTTCAATGTGGAGGGGGGCCGCTGTGAAGAATGCAAGGGAGAAGGGAGCATCACCGTGGAGATGCAGTTCATGGCCGATATCCGGCTGGAATGCGAATCCTGCCACGGCAAGCGCTTCTCACCCGAGGTGCTGGATATTGAATACCGGGAGAGAAGCATCTACGATGTGCTGGAGATGACGGTGAACCAGGCTATCGAGTTCTTCAGCCAGCAGAAAGGTGCCACAGAGAAAAAAATTGTGAAGAAGATGCAACCGTTACAGGATGTGGGGCTCGGCTACCTGAAGCTGGGACAATCCTCCTCCACCCTCTCGGGCGGGGAGAACCAGCGGGTGAAGCTGGCCTACTACCTGGGTGAGGAGAAATCGCAACCGACCCTTTTCATCTTCGACGAGCCCACTACAGGACTCCATTTCCACGACATCAAGACCCTTCTCAAGGCATTTAACGCACTGCTGGAAAGGGGACACACCGTACTGATCATTGAGCACAACATGGAGGTGATCAAGTGCGCCGACCACATCATCGACATCGGTCCCGAAGGGGGGAAAGAAGGCGGGTATGTGGTCTGCGAGGGAACACCCGAAGAGGTCGCACAATGTAAACAATCACATACAGGCCGTTTTCTGAGTGATAAGCTGGGCTAAAAACGATTCAGAAAATATTTCTACCAATCCAGAAGAGAAGCACAAGCAGCAACACCACGAGTGCCGACCACCGCCCGAAGAAGAAGCGTTGCAGGCCTGGGAACCGCTTGCCGCTCCCCAGCCACTCCAGCCAGAGCCCCAGCAAGATATAGGGCAGTGCTAGCACCATCAGCGCATTGTAGGCGAGGGCATCACCGAACCGTAGGTGCAACAGGCTGTGTATCGCCCGCTGTGAGCCGCAGCCGGGACACTCCAGCCCGGTAGCTGAGCGGAAGAGACAGAGCGGGAAAAAGGGGTCGGTGGCAGGATCAAACCAATAAAAGAGGAAGAGCACCACCGGCAGCAACAGCAACAGGGCAGTGACCATTCCTCTTTTCACAATCTTACTTACCACTACCACCCCACCATCAGAAGTTATAGCCACTGGCATTACTTTCGATGATCTGCTCCATCGCGTCGGGTAGCAGCCCGGTAGCAAACAGGATAGACCAGATGATCAGGTAGAGCAGTCCGGCGCCAAATGCGAGAAGGGTCCATAGCCTGGCTTTACCCGCCACCCGCTCAGCCTCATCATACCTCCCGGTGAAGTAGAGCGAATCCACCTTCACGGCGTAAATGATCCCTACAATTCCAAAAGGGAGGCAGCAAAGGGCTGTGGCCACAATAGACTGCCAAAGCCAGTTTGAAGGCTTCAGAGGCGGCATCTCTTCCTGTTCTCCAGGCGTAGGAACCGGAATGGGTGGCATTTCAGAAATGCTCCTTACTTTTTCGTTGAATTGGTCTTCCATCTTCATTGTTTCAAATCATTTGTCAGGCATTCAGCAGTTCTCCCAATCCGGTCATCGAACCGACAAATACAAACACCAGGATAATGGCGATAATGAGCAACAACACCCAACCAATGGCGATCCACATGGCGATCCGTGTCCATTTGCCGGCAGCGCGCGATGCTTCGGCCGATGCGGCATAATCGCCCCGGTTGAAGAAGGACTCCACCTGTGCCGCATAAACGATAGCAATGATGCCGAGCAGGCTCAGAAAGCTGCTGCAGAGAATAAAGGGGAGGATGGTTACCAGGATCGACTCCACTAGCCAGCTTTTGGGCATCTGGGCGGCTGGTGTCGCTCCGTAGGGTGTGGCGGGTTGGCTCTGCCCAGGTGACAGGTAGGGCTGTTGCGCGGCGGCAGGAGGAACCTCACCGGAGAAAAGCCACGCCAGCTCCTCAACCTCCTCTGCCCGTTTCCACTGCTCCATACCCTGTGTCCAGACGAGGGTATCTCTCTTGATCTGCTCCATTCTGAGCTCCTCGGGTGAGAAGGTTCCCTTCTGTTTTCCTTCGGTGTCGATGTAAAAATAGCGGTTCATGCGATGATATGTATTATTGGTAATCTTCAGGATTGAGGGTGATGGTGCGGAGTGTTTGTTGTTGCTCATTGTTGTAGACATATTCCAACACCACACTGTTCTCGCGGAAGATGGCCAGCTCCGCGTTGGTGGAGAACAGGGTACGGATATTGTCGGTGAGTGTTTGCAGCCGCTCCGAGAGCAGGGAGTCGGGGTTATCCGTGTTCAGCACGGTGTAACGGTAGCGAAAGTGGTTTTCGTCAGTCACACCGGCCTCCTCAAAACGGGTATAGGGATCGAGCATCACCGGTGCCGACTCATTGAGTTCAGCTGCCATTTGTGAGAGCCTCTCATGCAGTCGCCGTTCAGAATTAACGACACACTGTACCTGCAAATAGGCCATGAGGAGAAGAGTGAACAGGAGGGGTATCTTTCGCATGCATCGTTTCTTTATTTTACAAAAATAAAGAAACTTAATTGAAATCTATCAAAAAGAGGGTTTTATTGTTACGTGAACAGACCACTAAAACAAATGCAACTGCGGTTTTAAAACTAGATAACCGCCTGCATGGCGAGCCCTGAACAGAAGCTCTGTAATGAACTTGGCAGAATGTCTCTCGACATTCTGCCAATCATGTTAACCTTAAATCTAATACTATTATGAAAAAACCACGGAGCAAATATAAAAAAGAAATCAAACCCGGCCAAATTATTTCAATAAAAAATCAATAATAATTTTTTTTGATCAATCTGTAAGCTACATCACACCGCAGGCAACCCCATACCGGTAATCTTACGATAGAGATCGAGTGCGTAGACATCGGTCATTCCGGACACAAAATCGAGCAAGGCCTGAATTTTTCCGTAGAGTGAGGGAGCATCGGTTTCGTATTGCCCGGGAACCCGGTTAAGCAGCAACGAGGAATAGGTGTGTCCCGGGTTGCGGATGGCATCAGTGAACACCCCAAGCAGGAAACCGATGATCCGGTAGCCGGCCAGCTCAATATCCAGCACATCCCTGGAACGGTAGATCTGTTGCACAGCAAAATCGGAGCAGGCACAATATGCCGCAGCAACAGCTGGCGACAGATGCCTGATCAACGATCCGGTAAACCTGCCGGAGAGAATTTCCTCCTCGTTTGCCAGAAAGATCGAGGCACACTCCTCTATCAGCAATCCGATAACCGAAGTGCGGAGATAGGCTATCTGTTCGTTCACATCGTTCACCATTGAGAGAGTTTCTTCACGGCGTTTTCTGCGCTCCTCATCGAAAAATCCAAGGAAGAGGGAGATCGTCTTGTCGGTGGTAACCAGGTGCAACTTATGAGCATCTTCTATATCCATTACCTGGTAGCAGATATCATCGGCTGCTTCTACCAGGTAAACCAGCGGATAACGGGCAAAGCGAAGAGGGTTGTCACCCAGACAGATGATGCCGAGATCGTTGGCAATGCGGCGGTAATCCTCCTCTTCGGAGGCGAAAAAGCCGAACTTATTCTTCCCCCCACTCAATTCAGAGGAATAGGGGTACTTCACGATGGAGGCCAGCGTGGCATAGGTCATGGCAAAACCTCCCTTTCGGCGACCCCGGAACTGATGCATCAGCAGGCGGATGGCATTGGCATTTCCCTCGAAGGAGGTGAAATCGGCCCATCGGCCACCCTCCGCCTCCACTTCATCGCGCAGGCTGGCTCCCTTCCCTTCGGAGAAGAAGGTGGAGATCGCCTTCTCCCCCGAATGGCCAAAAGGGGGATTGCCCAGGTCATGCGCCAGGCAGGCTGCCGAAACAATGGCGCCAATCTCCTCAAAATGGGCATTTGAGTGGGGATAACGGTTGCGAAGCTGACGTGCCACACTCTCTCCCAGCGATCGCCCCACGCTGGCTACCTCCAGGCTGTGTGTCAGCCTGTTGTGCACAAAAACACTTCCCGGCAGTGGAAAGACCTGTGTTTTGTTCTGTAAGCGACGGAAGGGCGATGAGAATATCAAACGGTCATAATCGCGCTGATACTCGGTCCGTTCATGATTTCGGGGATCGGCATAGTGCTCCATCCCAAACCGCCTGGCCGATAACAATTGTTCCCAGTACATACTCCTCTCTCTCATTGATACAAAGATAAGACAATCTTACCGAATATTTTCATGCCAAAAGCGACTGCTGCATCAAGGCTGCCTCCACATCCCTCATTTTTTTGACAAGATTGAACCACAAAAGAGGCTCCATTTCCACAATTAAGCGTAAATTTGTGACATAATTACTGAAAGGTTTATCAATGACTGACATCATCAAGCATGAGTGCGGAATCGCTGTAATTCGCCTGCTCAAACCCCTCGACTATTATTACAACAAATATGGAACATGGCAGTACGGGCTCGACAAGCTCTACCTGCTGATGGAAAAACAACACAACCGTGGCCAGGAGGGTGCCGGCCTGGGTGCCGTGAAGCTGGAAGCCTCCCCGGGAAATGAGTTTATCTTCCGGGAGAGAGCACTCGGTTCCAGTGCTATCTCGGAGATCTTCACCCGGGTTCACGATTCGTTTCAGCAATTCACCCCCGAGCAGCTGGGTGATCTGAAATTTGTGAAGCAAACGGTACCATTTGCAGCTGAGCTGTTTATCGGCCACCTGCGCTATAGCACTACCGGCAAAAACGGTCTGACCTATGTCCATCCCCTGCTGCGGCGCAACAACTGGGCTTCCAGAAGCCTTGCCCTGGCCGGCAATTTCAACATGACCAACGTGGATGAGATGTTCCAGCAGCTGATTGAGGAGGGACAGCACCCACGCGATTATGCCGACACCTTCGTGATGCTGGAGTCGCTGGGGCACTACCTCGACAGGGAGGTGCAGTACCAATATGACCACTTGCAACGAACCGGACTGAACGGTCACCAGATAAGCCGGCAGATTGAAGATAAGCTGGATATCCCTTTTCTGCTGAAGCGTGCCTCACGCATCTGGGACGGTGGTTATGCCCTTTGCGGCCTGATCGGTAGTGGTGACGCTTTTGCCCTGCGCGACCCCTGGGGCATTCGCTCCGCCTTTTACTACCACGACGAAGAGGTGGCAGTGGTCGCCTCCGAGCGGCCGGTAATACAGACCGCCTTCAATCTGAAGAAAGAACAGGTGCATGAACTGCAACCGGGTGAGGCTTACGTGGTAAAGCGCAATGGCAGCATCAGTCTGCAGCAGATCCAGGAACCGAAAGAGAAAATCACCCCCTGCTCGTTTGAACGGATCTACTTTTCCCGCGGGTCGGACTACGACATCTACCGCGAACGCAAGAAGCTGGGAGAGTTACTTGTGCCGAAGATTATCGAAGCGATCGACGATGATTTCGACAACACCGTCTTCTCCTTCATCCCCAACACGGCAGAGGTGGCTTATTACGGAATGCAACAGGGATTGGAGGATCATTTCAACCATCGCAAGGCGCAAATCATCCTGGAGCGGGGCAACTCACTCAGCAAAGAGGAGATTGACCGCATCCTCTCCAAGCGGGTACGGGCCGAGAAGGTGGCCATCAAGGATATTAAGCTGCGCACCTTCATTGCGCAGGGGAAAACGCGCAACGACCTGGCGGCACACGTCTACGACGTCACCTACGGATCACTGCGCAGGGGAAAGGACAACCTGGTGATCATCGACGATAGCATCGTACGGGGCACTACACTGAAACAGAGCATCATCAAGATCCTGGACCGGCTCGACCCGAAGAAGATCATCATCGTCTCCTCCTCACCCCAGATACGCTATCCCGACTGTTACGGCATCGACATGTCGCGCATGAGCGAGTTTATCGCCTTCAAGGCCGCGATCGCACTGCTCAAGGAGCGGGGTATGCAGCATGTCATCGACGAGGTCTACCGCAAATCGGTAGCACAGAAATACAAGCCCAAGGAAGCGATCATCAACCATGTAAAAGAGATTTACGCCCCCTTCAGCGATGAAGAGATCTCTGCCAAGATCGCGGAGATGCTCACCTCCCCCGACATCAAGGCAGAGGTACAGATTGTCTTCCAACGCATTGAGGATCTGCACAGGGCTTGTCCCAACAACAGCGGTGACTGGTACTTTTCGGGCAACTACCCCACCCCCGGCGGCAACCGGCTGGTGAACAACGCCTTCATTAACTACATTGAAGGAGCTGAGCATGTATCACAGCAGCTGACAATCGACTTTAAAAAGGAGCAGCATGATTGAGCGGATCATCATCCTGGAGAGCGTTGACCCGGTGGTCTTCTTCGGCATCAACAACAGCAACATCCAACTGCTGAAGACGCTCTATCCGAAGCTGCGCATCGTGGCGCGCGGCAACGTCATCAAGGTGATCGGCGAGGAGGAGGAGTTGGCAGCATTCGAGGAAAAGATCCACGAATTGGAGAAGTTCAGCATCGAAATGAACCTGCTCCGGGAAGAGGATATCCTGGACATCGTGAAGGGAAAAGCTCCCGCAATCGTCAATGCGGACAATCTGATCATCCACGGCCTGAACGGCAAACCCATTGTGGCACGCACCTCCAACCAGAAGAAGCTGATGGATGCCTTCCAGGAGAACGACATGCTTTTCGCCATCGGGCCTGCCGGATCGGGCAAGACCTATACTGCTATCGCGCTGGCCGTAAGAGCGCTGAAGACCAAGCAGGTCCGGAAGATCATCCTGAGCCGCCCCGCAGTGGAAGCGGGTGAAAAGCTGGGGTTCCTGCCTGGCGACATGAAGGAAAAGATCGATCCCTACCTACAGCCACTGTACGATGCGCTGGAGGATATGATCCCTCCCCTGAAACTAAAAGAATACATCGAGACCAAGGTGATTCAGATTGCGCCACTCGCCTTTATGCGGGGCCGCACGCTCAACGATGCGGTGATCATCCTCGACGAAGCGCAGAACACCACCCGCCCACAGATCAAGATGTTCCTCACCCGGCTGGGCATCAACGGCAAGATGATCATTACCGGCGACATCACCCAGATCGACCTACCCCACACCCAACAATCGGGACTGGTGCACGCCATGAAGGTGCTCAGGCACATCAGGGGCATCGGCAAGGTGGAGTTCAACAAGAAGGATATTGTGCGCCACAGACTGGTGCAGCAGATCGTGGAGGCCTATGAGGGGGAGGAGCAGGAAATCCGCAAAGGGAGATCCGGTGAACAAAATGAGGGGTAAAATCATTCATAAAGATATCATTCACCCCATCATCAAATCATCAAATCATCAAATCAACCCATATGGATACGCTTACTAGAACAGATTACCAATTTCCGGGACAGACAGGTGTCTACCACGGGAAAGTGCGCGATGTATACAGCATCGGCGAGGACAAACTGGTGATGATCGCCACCGACCGCATCTCGGCATTCGATGTGGTACTCCCCAAGGGGATCCCCTACAAGGGACAGGTGCTGAACCAGATTGCCTCCAAATTCCTCGATGCCACGGCCGATATTGTACCCAACTGGAAACAGGCCTCACCCGACCCGATGGTCACCGTGGGGGTACGTTGCGAACCCTTCAAGGTAGAGATGGTGATCCGCGGCTACATCACCGGTAGTGCCTGGCGCGAGTACTGCAAGGGAGCTCGCACGCTCTGCGGCATTTCTCTTCCGGAGGGACTACGGGAGAACCAGCGGTTCGAGACACCGCTGATCACGCCTACCACCAAAGCGGATCAAGGACACGACGAGAATATCTCCAAGGAGGAGATCATCTCACAGGGTCTGGTGAGTCGTGAGGAATACGAACAACTGGAAAAATATACCTATGCACTCTTCAAACGGGGTACCGAGATGGCCGCCGAGAAGGGGCTGATCCTGGTGGACACCAAGTATGAATTCGGAAAGAAGGACGGGACCATTTACCTGATCGACGAGATCCACACCCCCGACTCATCGCGTTATTTCTACAGCGAGGGCTACGAGGAACGTTTTGCGAGAGGAGAGGAACAGCGACAACTATCGAAGGAATTCGTGCGGAAATGGCTCATGGAAAATGGTTTCCAGGGTCAGGCGGGGCAACAGGTCCCCGAAATGACGGATGCCTATTGCGAGAGCGTATCGGAGCGTTACATCGAGCTGTATGAAAAAATCGTGGGGGAGAAATTTGTAAAGGCGGATGCCGCTGACCTGGCGGCCCGCATCGAACGGCAGATCATGGAATATCTGAAGCTATGAGCTACAAGGTGGAGCATGTGAATCCCTATAATGGCAAGGACCCGAAGAATGAACAGGTGAAAAAGATGTTCAACGAGATTGCTCCCCGTTATGACAAGCTGAACGGAGCCCTCTCCCTGGGTATCGACAACTACTGGCGCAGCGACGCCCTCCGTGAACTGCGCCAGTACCGTCCACGGCATATACTCGACATTGCCACCGGCACCGGCGATTTTGCCCTGCTGGCACAGAAACTTCTCCATCCGGAAAAGATTACCGCCGTCGATATCTCCGAGGGGATGATGGCCGTAGGCAAAAAGAAGGTGGCAGCGAAAGGTCTGAATCACATCATCACCTTTGCTCACGAGGACTGTGCTGCACTTACCTTTTCCGACGAGAGCTTCGATGCTGTCACCATCGCTTTCGGGGTGCGCAACTTCGAGGAGATTGACCGGAGTTTCCAGGAGGTGCGGCGTGTGCTCCGCCCAGGGGGTCTATTTCTATTTCTGGAGCTCACCACTCCCGAACGAAACCCGATGAAGTCGTTGTACAAGAGCTATACGAGGTATGTCATGCCGATGTTGTCAGACCTGTTTCACACCGAACGCAAGGCCTATGAGTATCTGCCGGAGTCGATTGCCGCCTTCCCACAGGGAAGGGAGATGATGCTGATCCTGAAGAAAAACGGCTTTCGCAACATCCGTCTGAGACGGTATACACTGGGTGTAACAACGCTCTACATGGCAGAAAAATAGGAAGATGGATACGTATGGACTGATCGGATTTCCCTTGAGACACTCCTTCTCTTCCCGTTTTTTCTCCGAGAAATTTACGCGGGAAAGAATCGACGCGGAATACCTCAATTTTGAGATCGCCGATATCACGGAGTTGCGGAGGGTGATTCTCTCCAACCCCTCACTCAGGGGGCTGAATGTCACCATCCCCTATAAGGAGCAGGTGATTCCCTTTCTACATGCACTCTCACCTGAGGCGGAACAAATCGGAGCCGTAAACGTGATCAGGGTGGAACGCACGCCGGAGGAGATGTACAGCTACCGGCTTACCGGCTACAATACCGACTGCATCGGTTTCAGGGAGTCACTCCGTCCGATACTCCACAATGAGATTTATACAGCCGCCCTGATATTGGGTACCGGAGGTGCTTCCAAAGCGGTGGCACAGGCGCTGACCGAGCTACAGATTGATTGGAGGCTTGTCTCGCGTACCCCTTCCGAGAAACGGTACAGCTACGATGAGCTGACACCGGGCATCATCGCGGCCCATAAGCTGATTGTGAACGCCTCACCGGTGGGAACCTTTCCCAACAACGACCGCTGCCCGGCAATACCCTACCAGGCGCTCACATCCGACCACCTGCTCTACGACCTGGTATACAATCCCGAGGAAACGCTTTTCCTGAAAAAAGGGAAAGAAGCGGGAGCCACCATACGCAATGGAAAGGAGATGCTGGAGCTGCAGGCGCTGGCCGCCTGGGAGATCTGGCAACAGGAGGGATAAAAAAGTCCGCCCTCTCAGATATCACATTGAGAGGGCGGCTCATCCCTGTTACGCATGAAGAGTGTCTTAACGTAGAATATATATAGTGGTGCGATAGTGTAGTCGGTTTCTGTTCATAACAGGGTAGTTCCTTTCATATCAATTCATACAGCTTACGGCTGTTGTTCCGGAAGCTTTACCGGGTCTTTCTTGACCTCTTTGCCTTCCGCGTTGAGCAACACCTTTTTTTCAGACTGATCCTGTTTGCTGATCAGGAGCACCTTGGTCAGTCCTTTCTCCGCATTGTGTTTCAGCAGTTTCAACTCATTGTCAATCAGCAATGCCTTCACTGCCTCCTGAACTGCAGCGTTCAGCTCTTCCAGCTTCACCTCTTTGAATCCGTTCTCGTCCTGTACAGTCACCTGCTGCTGAATCCGGGTGGTCGCATGCAGCGTCCGGATATGAGTCATCGCAGTCATACCTGCGATCAGCGCAAATGTTAGAATCACTTTTTTCATAACAAACATTTTTAATTACACATTGAAATCATTAATCCTGATGATTGCAATCTCATCAATCATCCACTACTTTCTATTGCACAAATTCCGTGCAGAAAAACCACATCATTTCCCGAAGCCACACTATACACCTGATATCATGACGTTTAAAACTCTTCCAGGCAATTGCTCCCCAATCGCAAAACAACCGGGAAAGTGTGGAAAACGTGGAAATCCTCCACACATCGTTGTGGAATTTCCACAACCGACACATGACTTACGGAGCAATCGAAGAAATCAACAAAACGGCTTCTATACACCACAATGTATCTAAATAAACGAGTCGTTTGGAATAATTCCCCCATATTTGTGTACATTTGGACACCTCAATGTATTGTCACCCCAACAGGACTATGAGACCAGACAGCTCACCGGAACAACGCATCAAAATCAGGATTGGATGGATCCTTCTGGTAGTGATACTCTACTTTACAGTATTGTACCTCTACTCCGGCCGAATGAGGGATGAGATCAAACAACAGCAGCGGGAAATGGAGCGATCACAGGAAGTGGTCTCACTCAACAACCGGCTGATCCTTTCCGTGCAGCAGGCACAGGATGTACTGAACCGTTCCCTGCTTTCTCCCCGCAATCGATGGCAACAGGAGTATGACTCCCTCATATCAGTGATCCAGCAACAGATGTGGGAGGTAAAAGAACTCTCTGCTGATGTGGAGAGCGAACTGCTATTGCTGGATGTAGACTCCCTGCTGCAGGAAAAAAGAGCGATCGGGAAACGACTGACACAGTTGATCCGTTCGCAGAATCCCATTACGACGCTCGACCAGAAAATAGCGTCTTACGATGAGATGGTTCGGGACACAGTGGTGGTGACCACCAGTCAGGATACGGTGCGGACGAAGGAAAGCAGGAAACAGAATTTCTGGGGACGGTTGAAGAATCTGTTTAACCCGGAACATCTACCCGACAGCACGATAACCATCGCCCATATACAGCGGGAAGCCTGGTCTTCCTCACGACTCGACACCGTAATCTACGACGACCTGAAGCAGGTCACCCGTGAGGCTTCCCGAACCTATACCACCCAAATGGAGGGAATTGAACAACAGGTACGCGGACTGATCTTCGCCGATCAGAATATTTCGCTACGCATCGCACAGCTGGTCTCCCAGTATTACCATAAGTCACTGGAGAAATCGAAGGAGGGTGCCGACAGGAGCGAGGCGCTCTCCCAGCGTATCTTCACCTTTGCCCTCACCGTGGGTATCCTTTCCCTCCTGCTGATCCTTGTGATCGTGCTGTCAATTGCGGACGACCTGAACAAGGGACAAAAGGCCAGAAGCGATCTCATCAGGGAAAAAAAGCGAAGCGAACAGCTGATCGAGAGCCGCCACAAGTTGTTGCTTTCGGTATCGCACGACATCAAAACGCCCCTCAGTTCGATGATGGGTTACATGGAGATGTGGGAGAGCAATGAGATATCGGAGGAGCAGAGACGGGAGCTGCGTTCCGCCAGGAGCTCCGCAAGACATATCCTCAGCATGCTCTCCAATCTGCTGGAGTTCTCCCGCCTGGAGCGTAACAGAAGCCTGCTGCGCAACGACAGGTTTGAGATGCACACGCTGATGGAGGATCTCCTTGACATGCTCCGTCCCCTGGCAGAAGAGAAAGGGGTACGGCTGGAATGTGAGAACCATCTTCCCTCTCCTTTTGTCACCATGAGCGATCAGACCCTTATAAAGCAAATACTGGTGAATGTGGTCTCAAATGGGGTAAAGTACACCCGTGAAGGAAGCGTGACCATCGATCTTCGCTACGAAGAGCAGCTGACGGTTACCATCACCGACACCGGCATCGGCATGGAGGCGAGGGAACTGAAAGAGATTTTCAAGCCCTTCTCCCGCGTTGGCGACCCTTCCATCTCGGAGGGTAGTGGCTTCGGGCTCTATGTTACCCGGGGACTGGTAGATGCATTGAGAGGGGAAATCACACTCACCTCCGAAAAAGGGAAAGGCACATGCGTGGTTATCACGCTTCCACTCTCTCCCATTGAGGATGGTGCTCCGAAGGGCTTTGCAGATGCCCCCGCTACCGAGCGGAGAAAAGTGGAGAAAATTCTTATCTTTGAAGATGATCCCTCGCTTGGCAATATGCTCAGGGAGTATCTCACGCGACAAGGATGCAGGGTGAAGCTATGCAGTGACCCGCGCGATGTGAAAGGATTCGTCCGGGTGGTCTCCTCGTTCGAGCTGGTAATCACTGATCTGCAGATGAGAGAGGTGAACGGCATCGGAATTTTACAGGCAATACGGGAAAAGAATCCCCTCATCCCGGTCTGGTTGATGACCGCACATGACGATTACACTCCCGAGAGAGCCGCAGCAGAGGGTTTTGCAGGGCTACTGGCCAAGCCCGTACAGTTGGATAAACTGCTTTCCCTTCTCTCCGGAAACCACCGTGATCATCCTGATGTACCAGCAGCAGAAGATCCTTTTCCCGGACTGACGGCACTCTTCGGGAACGACCGGGAAGTGATCCGGGAGATATTGTCGGAGTTCGTGGAATCAGCGGAGAAGGATATGGAACAATTATCGGAGCTGATCGATCGACATCGCTATGGTGAGGCACAACAGCTCTGTCATCGCATCCATCCTTTCTACAGCCAGCTCGGTGCGGAAGAACTGACAGAGAACCTGCGCAAAATGGATGGTTTGCGGGAGAAAAAGGAGGATGTCTGGCCGGAGTGGGAAGAGATGCTGCGGGAAACGGTGAAACAGGTGCGGGCATTTGTCACGAACATCCGGAGCAATCACCTATAGATCGATACCATACTGGTGCATTTTGTTGTAGAGTGTCTTCCGGTCTACTTTCAGCAGGAGGGCTGCTTTTGTTTTGTTACCGCCAGCCATCGCAAGGGCACGCACGATCTTTTCCTGTTCATCACCGGGATCGCGTGCCAGTGAGATCTGCTGCTGTGATCCTGCCACGGTTATCTCTCTTTCCAGCGACCTGTTTTCGGGCAGGTAGGGCAGCGTGGCAGGTGTAATCTTTCCGTCGCGACAGAAGAGCACAGCCCGCCGGATCACGTTGCGCAACTCCCGCAGGTTACCCGGCCAGCCGTATCGGGTCAGCAGCGTCAACGCCTCAGGGGTGATGGCCTCCACATCTTTCTCCAGCTCAAGATTCGCCTCCTGCATAAAGTGAGCAGCATAGAGGGCAATATCGTCGCACCGTTCCCGCAAGGGGGGAACGGTGATGGTGAACTCGTTGATCCGGTGATAGAGATCCTCCCGAAAGCGACCCTCGGCAATGGCGGTCAACAGATCCTCATTGGTGGCGGTCACGATCCGCACATCCACTTCTTTGTCGGTTGCCGATCCCACGGGACGGATCTTCTTCTCTTGAAGCGTACGCAGCAACTGCATCTGCACGCCGTATGGCAGATTTCCCACCTCGTCGAGGAAGAGGGTTCCGCCATCTGCCTCGGCAAAGAAACCGCTCTTGTTTTCCAGTGCGGTGGTGAACGATCCTTTCCTGTGTCCGAACAGCTCGCTGGGTGCCAACTCCGATGAGAGTCCTCCGCAATCCACCGCCACAAAGGGGGCAGCGGCACGGTTGCTACGCCGGTGAATGAGCCGTGCCACATGCTCCTTGCCGGTGCCGCTCTCGCCGGTGATCATCACTGCCATCTGCGTGGGTGCCACCAGGTCCACGTGGTCATACATCTCCTTCACCTGTCCGCTTCCTCCAAAGACAATCGTCTCCTGCTCAGCAGGAACCACCGCTTCCGTTGACAGTCGCGGTACCCCCGATTTCATCCGCTCCTTTCCGGCTCTGCAGGCCGCTTCAATCTTCTGCGACAGGATAGAGGGGTTGACCGGTTTCTCCAGGTAGTCAAATGCCCCCATCTTGATAGCCGACACTGCGGTCTGCACATCTCCATAGCTGGTCATGATGATTACCGGCTCCCTCTTTCCCTTCTCATTGAGCCAGGAGAGAAGCATGATGCCATCACCGTCGGGCAGTCGCAGGTCCGACAGTACCACCTCAAAGGAGTGCTTTGTCAGCACCTCCCGGGCAGCCTCCATGCCTGTGGCGAGGGTCACGGCAAAACCGTTTCGCTCAAACCATTTGAGCAACATTGCCCCAAAGGGACGGTCATCCTCCACTATCAGTATGTTTCTGTTCACATCTTGATTTTTTCATGAGAGATTGTAAAGATAGATGATTTCTCCTGATCTCCGCCTATTGGCCCTACCGATTTTTTTCACCTCATTTTTCGAGGGGGGAGGTAATGAGTGGATAAAAAAGAGAAAGATGAGAGATGTCAGCCCTCAACAGAAAATTGTATCTTTGCCACAAATTTGGGTTCCATGCACAATCAGACGAATGAGCACACCTTGCGACGGAAAAGGGTGCAGCAAACCATCATAACCCTGCAGGCCGATGCCTGCATCATCACCTCACCGGTCAACCAGTACTGGCTCTGTGGATTTATTTTCGACGGGTACCTGCTCCTCTACCCGGAGGGGGAAGGGTTGCTGTTTGTACGGCGTCCCGCCGGCATCACCGCGGAGCGGGCAATCGGAATCCGCAAGCCGGAGCAGATCCCCTCGTTGTTGCGCAAAGCCGGTTTATCGATACCGCAACGGCTGCTGCTGGAGGCAGATCAGCTCACCTACAGCAGTACTACCCGACTGCAGGCGGCCATGGAGATGCCCGAACTGCGCAATATCTCGGGCGAACTGCGCAGGTTGCGCGCCGTGAAATCGGCCTATGAACTGGACCAGATACGAGAAAGCGCACAGATACACCGGGAAGTGTATGAGTTGATCCCCACGTTATACCGCACAGGGATGACCGACCTGGAGCTGCAGATCGAGATTGAACGGGAGATGCGACTTCACGGCTCACTGGGCATCTTCCGTTCATTCGGCGAGCACATGGATATCTTTATGGGCAGTATGCTGGCAGGCGATAACGCCCAGGCAGCCTCCCCGTTCGACTATGCATTGGGCGGTAGTGGCATCTCACCGTTGC
>Ga0265294_10002897_pt1 | contig 22297 bp, 29 predicted proteins | sample MunlanPumphouse3_FD_192504 | JGI IMG/M metagenome (GOLD analysis project Ga0265294, IMG submission 192504) | Groundwater microbial communities from a municipal landfill in Southern Ontario, Canada - Pumphouse #3 | ecosystem: Environmental > Aquatic > Deep subsurface > Groundwater | place... | reverse complement strand
CTCCTTTTTATTTCTATTATCTTTTTGAAATATTCCTTGCCCATGCTAAGCAGCTTTTTTACCCTTAAATCAGGGATACCATGTTTAGGTATACACACATAAATGGGACTTGTACTTCAGCTTTTTTTAAATTTAGTATATATGACAGGTACATTTGTTAATTTGTTATCCAAATTTCTAATGGGCTATAGAGCATTTTATTGTTTTGTGGTCTAATAGACCCCCATTTTGTCTATTAGACCTATTTTTCTAAATCTCTCTCCAAGTTCATATCTGCCAGGGTAGTTTTCCAATATTGGAAAATTAGCACTTACCCATTCTTCATACTTATTGGCTATAACTCGTTGTTTTCTGTGTTTGATTTTTATTTCTTTTAATCTTACTTTTGGTGCCTTCTTAATCATACTTTTAGGTTAGGTTTTTAGATGACAGATTCCAGCTCTCTTGGGTTTGATTTTAGATGACTTGATTCGGGATTAATTAAACACATAAACAAATCAACAATTAAACGTTATAATAAACTTATGCATTATGATGTCGTAATTATTGGTGGTGGTCCTGCAGGAAACGAAGTCGCATCTTATGTTATCCATAAGGGCTGGAAGGTTGCAATGTTTGAGGAGCGTGCCTTTGGTGGAACATGCCTTAATGCTGGATGTATTCCTAGTAAAGGTTATTTGCATCGCGCCAAGTTAATGTCAGAATTAAAAAGACAGCGAATTGAGCATGATAAAGATAATAAATACTTTTCACTGGAAGATTTGCAGTCATTTTCTGAAAGAACAATCAGCAGAATGGCCACTGGGGTTGAGCAGCGCCTCTCAGCTAAAGGCATCGATGTTTACAAAGAAAGAGTGACAAGTTTTGGTAAGAATAAGCTTGAAACTGCGACGGGAAAACAGATAACTTTTGATAAGCTTATTTTGGCTAGTGGAACAAAGCCTTCTTTTCCGGGAATACTTAATGGCATCAAGGATTTACCCAATGTTTATACTAACGAAAACATTTTTCAGTTAAAAAAACTTCCTCAAACGATGACAATTATCGGTGGTGGAGCTATCGGAATAGAGATGGCATTTTTCTTTTCTAGTTTTGGTGTTTCTATAGATTTATTGGAAGCAATGCCTTCGATTTTAGCTTATTATGACGAGGACATTATTGCTGAGGCTAAGAAAATGCTCAAGAAAAAAAGAGTCAATGTTTTGGAAAATGTTCAGGCCACAGCTATTGCCGAGGATCTTACAATTGAGTTAAGTAATGGCAATAAATTAAAGAACGAATTTGTGTTTGTTGCGACAGGCAGAACTCTTTATTTGCCAGAAACTAGTCTAAAGCTAGATAAAGATAAACGAGGATTTTTGCAAGTGAATGGTAACTTTCAAACCTCGGAAGAAAATATTTATGCGATTGGGGATACTAATGGAATTAGTTTGTTTGCACATTCTGCAGCAGACCAGGGCAAACAACTGGGTAGATATTTTTTAAAAGACATCCCGATAGACCACGAGAGAGTTATTCCAAGTGTTGTTTACATTTCACCCGCGATTGCTTCTGTGGGTATTAGAGAAAAAGACGCTAACGATTGTGTTGTGAAAAAGATTACATATGAACAATTGGGGCGAGCACATATCGAAAAAGAGACTGAAGGTTTTATGAAGATTATTTTTAAAAACGACATTGTTGTTGGCGCGCATCTTATTGGTGCTTATGCAGATGAAATAATTGCTGTAATGTGTCTGGCGGTACAAGAAAAAATGAATATATCATCACTAAGAAGACTTGTTCTTGCTCACCCAACTTATGGAGAGTTGTTTGTAGAACTGCTTTAATGAAACTACCTGCTTTTTTAATTAACGAATACCGCAAAAAACTTTATAACACCAAATCGCTACCTCAAGATATTTGTACTGTTTGTGAGGAAGCAAAGTGTCCGAACAGAGGAGAATGTTTTTCTAAAGGGAGAGTTACTTTTCTGCTTTTGGGAGATACTTGTACTAGAAACTGTGGATTCTGTGGGATTAAGAAAGCAAAGGCTGGCTTGCCTTTACCGCCTGATGATGCGCCTAAGATTATCGATACAATTAAAAGATTTAATATTAAGTATTTGGTTTTGACCTCAGTAACACGTGATGATTTGCCTGATGGTGGGGCAAGTGTTTTTGCAGATGTTATAGATAAAGTTAGGCAGGTATATCCAGAGGTAAAGATAGAAGTGCTAACTCCAGACTTTAAGGGCGATACAGTAGCAATAGAGGCAGTTTTAGTTAAGAAACCTTACGTGTTTAACCATAATTTGGAAACAGTTCGCTCGGGTTTTCAGCAGATAAGGCCAGAAGGTAATTTCGATGTGTCTTTAAAGCTTTTAGAGTATGTAAAGAGAAAAGATCCCAGTATTTTAGTTAAGACCGGAATCATGGTTGGAGTAGGGGAAACAAAGGAACAGGTTCTTGAATTAATTAAAATTGTTCAAGAAAAAGGGATTGATATTATGACAATTGGTCAATATCTAGCTCCTAGTAAGAAATCATTTGAAGTTAAAAGATATGTGGAATTAGAGGAGTACGAAGAGTATATTGCTTTAGGTAAAAGCATTGGTTTACAAATTATCGCTGGGCCCTTAGTCCGTAGCTCCTATATGGCGGACACTTATTCTGTTTCAAAATAAATGTAGTTTTGTTATAGTGTATTAAAGATGAAAAGAATAATCGCGCTTTTTTTAATTCTTTTAACCATTTCCTTTCCCCTATCATTGATAACGAAATCCGGAGAATTTTTTACAGGACAGGTTCTTGAAGAAAACGACGAGTATATTACTTTGATGGGGGACTCTGGTGTTTTTGAGATCCTTAAAGAAGAGATTAAAGAAAAAATTATAACTTTTGATGAGGCAAGCATTGTTAGAGCAAGAGATTATGGAAACAAGAAAGGGCTTAGGTTTTCTTATGCTTCAGGGATAGGAGAACAAATCCCAGTGTTTGATACACATGAGTATGCAGACGGAAGCACGAAAGATGTGTTTATCAACCAGATTTCCGAGATAGGTTTGTTTTATTATTTAGACTTACCACAAAACTATAGCGTTGAATGTGGCGCAGGGGTTTTGGAGCGCATGGCAAATATTGCAGCGAAAGCAGATAAGAATAAATTTAATAGTACTTTTATTTCTTGTACTGTTCGGAGAATGTTGTTTAATTCGTTAAATGGTGGATATCATTTTAATATTGGGATGGGGATAAACAGGTATTCTAATAATAGGATGAAAGCATCAGGTACGGAGATTAAATATAGAGATGCATTGGGATATCACGCTTTAGCTGAAATATGGTCAAATATGCCAAAGGTTTGGATCTTTGATGATTTAAATTTTGTGATGAGCCTTAGATGGACTTTTGGCGCAAGCTTTATTGCAGATGAAGCTGTTAGCCATACTGAGTGGCAGACCCTTGGCTTGAATGGTTTTCTTTTCAATACCTCTCTAGCTTTCTTGTTTTAATTTAATAAAACTGACCTAGCAAAAATATCTCCTTGACAAGATAACGTAAATAAATATAATTAATAGTATTAGTACGTAAGGAGCTTGTTATGTTAAGTAGAATTTATAGTGTTGCCGCCTGTGGAATAGAACCAGTGTTAGTTGATTGCGAAGTAGATAGCCGGAATGGTTTGCCTTCTATAACTATTGTTGGGTTGCCTGATACAGTTGTTAAGGAAAGCAAGGAAAGAGTAATATCCGCAATCAAGAATTCCGGGTATCAGGTTCCTATTAATAAGTCGCTGACTATTAATTTGGCTCCAGCAGAAGTGAGGAAGGTAGGCGCATATTATGATTTGCCTATTGCTATTGCTGTTTTGGTGAGCACGGGACAGCTGAGTATAAATATTGCTGAAAAGTTTATGATGATTGGTGAGCTTGGTTTGGATGGAAGAGTAAAGGCAGTTCAAGGAGTATTACTAGTTAGCATTCTTGCTAAAGAGAAAGACATTAAATATGTTTTTGTGCCTAAGGAGAATGCGGAAGAGGCGTCCTTGGTTGAAGATGTTCAGGTGGTTGCTATCAGCACGTTAACAGAAGTTATCGATATTTTGGCGTCAGGAGAGATTGTTGTTTATCAGAGAGGCTTGAAAAAGAAAGAGAGCATCAAACATGCTTTAGATTTTTCTGAGGTTAAAGGACAAGGCTTTGCTAAACGAGCTGGAGAGATAGCTGCATCAGGAGGACATAACTTTTTTCTGATTGGCCCACCAGGTTGCGGTAAAAGCATGATTGCCAAAAGGTTCCCTTCGATTTTACCGGATTTATCAGAAGAGGAGGCTTTGGATGTTATTAAAATTCATAGTGTTTCTGGTAAAACAAAAAGAGGGTCTATTTTTAAAAGTAGGCCATTTCGTTCGCCACATCACACCATTAGTTATGCTGGGCTGATAGGAGGAACTTCTAGTTCTAAGCCAGGAGAAGTTAGCTTGGCACACAAAGGAGTTTTGTTTTTAGATGAAATATTGGAGTTTGATAGAAAATCACTAGAATCACTTAGACAGCCGATGGAGGATGGCGAAGTAACTGTGGCAAGGGCCTCAAATAGTTATAAGTACCCAGCTTCCTTTATTCTTGTCGCCAGCGCCAACCCTTGTCCGTGTGGGTATTCGACGCATCCGACTGTTTCTTGTACTTGCAATAGTCATCAGAAACTTCAGTATTTTAGAAAAATGTCAGGCCCATTAATAGATCGTTTTGATTTAGTTGTGGAAATGAGTCCTGTTTCTGAAGATGATTTATTAAGCACTCAACAAGCAGAGCCTTCTTGTGATATTCAAAAACGTGTAGAAAGTGCAAGAAACATTCAGCGTCAGCGGTTTGCAGGCAAAGGCATTACTTTAAATGCCGAGATGTCAGATCGAGACATAGGTATTTATTGTAAGGTTGCAGAAAACACCACTGATTTCATTAGGAGAGCCCTAAAGCGTTACTCTCTAAGTGGTAGGGCACTGAATCGATTGTTGAAGGTAGCACGTACCATCGCAGACTTAGAAAGTAATGAAAACATCAAACTTGAGCATGTCTTGGAAGCCTTTCACTTTAGGAGAAGCATAGAAAATGTCTAGGCAACTGAAAGAAATGGTCGTTACTTGTCAGGACAATGTTAATTTAGAAGAGAAGATACGTTTGCAGTTGTCTGAAAGGTTACCTTTTGCACCAGAACAGTTTTATTTTTCTTTTAAGAAAAAAGGAAATAATGCTGTAGTTTTATACAACACAGACTCAGAGGAGAGCGTGAAACTACTAACTATCAAGGAAACAAAAAATAGAAACAGAAGAATGTTGATAGTTTTGAGTATTCTTGTTTGTTTAATGGTAGTTAATTTTGTAGTGATAAAGATACAAGGTAATAGGGTTAATTCTGACTCAGTAAGTAGACAGCTAGAAAGCAATAAACAGTATTATTTTGCAAAGCAAACGATGTTTGCTAAAGAGGTTAAGAAGAATAATTACCTTCTGTTAGACAAGATAACAGATTTTTTACAGCAACCAATACAAATAAATAGTTTTTATGTGGATCAGGAATCAATAGGTTTGGATGCTTATGTTTTAAAGTCAGATTTGCCAGCGCTGGGTAGTTATTTGTCAGAGCATGGATTGTTAAACAAGAGTATTTTTCAAGAAAAAGGAGACCAAATATGGGTATTAATCAAAGCATCTTAAATAAATATTTGTTTTTTACTTTATGTGTCTGCACTTTGCTTTTGACAGGTAATATGTCCAGGCTATTTGGTTCATCGTTTGTTCCCTTGCAATTAACAGAACAGCAAAGCGGACAGGCAATTTTAGGCTTATGGCAAGAACAGTCTGGAGGAATTTTTGTAATGAATCCGTTTAATTTAAATGGATATTATGCTTTGAAAGAATATTTGGGAAAAGTAACTGATAAAAGGATTATTTCTTTCGAAGTTTTTCATGGGAGGGCAAAAGTTGTTTTGGAAGAAGCTTAGTCTGGTTGTTTTAATTATAGGTAGTGGTTTTTGTTTTAGTGCGCAAGCAGTATTTAATTACTCTAATAATGCGCCACAGACAGAAACTATCAAAGAGCAGAGCATTTGCTTTGACTATCAGTATTTGTCAGAAGAAGAGATACTTTCTGTTTCTCAAAAACTTTTTCCTTCATTAAAGGTATCAGTTAATAAGCTTAAAAAGAAAATATTTGTGGCAGGTGCACAGCTTGATATTAGAAAATTTCGGACATTCGTTGGATTAGTGGACACTAATAAAAAGTCGGTTTATTTTAAAACATGGTTGATAGAGGTTAATCAAAATAAGTTAGAGGGATTGGGAATAAATTGGCAGAATTATAAGAGCGGGTTAAACGTAGGGGATATGACCGATAAGCAAAAGTTGTTTGATAATCTAAATATCTTAGTCAGCAAAGGAGACGCAAAAATTCTTGCTAATCCTACCTTGATTTGTCTTGAGGATGAGATAGCTTTTATCAAGGTAGGAGACAGAATCCCTTATACAGTGCCAGTTGAAAGTGCGTCAGACCGAGTTGGTTGGGAGTTACAATATATTGATTCTGGCATAAATCTTTCCATTCGACCAAATATTTTGTCAGACGGTTTGGTGTCTGCAGTCATTAAACTTAAAGTTGATAATGTTAAGCAATGGAAGTCCACTATGGCAGGCGAGTATCCAGTTCTTTCTAGTCGAGAAATTAATTTACAATGTCAGATTAAAAATGGCGAGGAATTAGTATTAGGTGGGCTAATCAATAGTAGCGAAAGACGAAATGTTTCCTCCTTGCCAATACTAGGCGATATCCCGTTTATAGGTTCATTCTTTAGTCAAACAACAATAGAGCAAGAAGATACGGAGATTGTTTTTATTTTGTCACCAGAAATAGTGAAGATGTAATAGTTGCAAATAAATAAAAAGGAAGGTGTTATAATATGGATAAGACAAAACTGAATCAGGAGAAAAAAATGTCTTATGGTATAAGCAGAGAATTGTATATGGCTATTGAGTCTGAATTGAAAAGCAAGAAACTTGCTGAGGCTTTTTCACATTCATACGAGATGTTTCTAACCGAAATCAAACAAGGAGCAGATGCAGTTTTTAATAGTGCTCGTCAGCAGAACAAATACGAGTTAAGAGATGAATTAACCAAAGAGCTTGCTACTAAAGCTGACATAAAAGGAGAGACTGACTCCGTTAGTGCAGAGATGAAAGAGTTTGAAGTCAGAGTAGACGCTAGGTTTGATAATTTTGAAACTAAAATGAATTATAAGTTTGAGATGGTTGATTTTAAACTCAAGTTATTGATTGGGCTGATTATTATTTTTTCTGTTTTAGGTCCAAAGTTGTCTCAAATGATTTTTTCTTTTTTGCCTTTTTAGTGATTGTTGCGTGCGCGTGCGCCGTTATAGCCGTTATCATAGTTGGGTGGTTCAAATAGTTTTCCATTTTCTCCATGTTTTTTAACTGAGATATAGGGGTTTGAATACGAGGTTAGTCGTTTTTTATCATTATTGTTTTCACTAGATTCTTTTTTTAATTCATTTTTTTGTTCCATAAAATAATTGCTCCATTTTTGTTAATCCTTTCCTTTATAAGGGAAGGTGTCAGCGGTCACTGAGGTGGTCATTGAGCGTAGTCGAAATGCTCTCGAAGTGAAGCTGAGACGGAAGGGTGTTCCTACCTAACCCATTTTAGAACTGGGAAGCTTTTACGATAAGCATCTAGAAAATCCAAATCGATATGCTCTGTCACTACGCATTCTTTATTGTATCCACTAATTAGCACCTCTCCATGTGGGTCAATAATCATTGATTCTCCAAAGTAGCTTAGGTCCTCGCTTACTTGTCCAATACGGTTACAGGCAACAACGTAGACTTGGTTTTCAATAGCTCTTGCTTTGAGTAATGTTATCCAATGATCTTTTCTTGGATTGGGAAACTGCGCAACCACAAACAGTACTTGCATGCCCTGTTTGGTCAGATGTCTCACATTTTCAGGGAAGCGGATATCAAAGCAAATCTGTATGCCTATTTGTGTTAATTCTGTCCTAAACATTGATGGTGATTTGCCAGGATTAAAGTATTCGAGTTCATTGTTTTGGAAAAAAATATGATTTTTATCATAGTAACCCATAACTGCCCCTTCATTAGAAATAAGGTAAGAACGATTGAAGAATTTATCATCTTTACTGCTTTTGATTGGCATGGAACCAGCAATAATGTAGAAGTCATAATTTAGTGCAATTTGTTGTAGATATTTTAATGTCTCTATGGAATGTTTAGAAAACTCACTAAACTCATCGTGGTTAAAGGAGGTGGCAAACATTTCTGGCAGGATAACAAATTTAGATTTCCTGCTAGCAGCAATGCTAAACAACTTTTCAATTGTTTCGAAGTTTTCAACCGGTTCTTTTTTGACATCATATTGTAGTATAGATACAGGAAATCTTCTCATAGTAACGATTTTAATGCATAAAGCTAAAAAAAGGAAATGTTACGCTAATTTAGCAAAAGTTCTTTGATATGGTCTCTAATAATTTTTTGTTGGCTTTCGATGGGCTTCAGGCTGTCAACCGTAACAAATTTATAGGTTTTTGACATAAGTTCGTATTGTTCATAAAGCAATGCCTGATATTTTTTGATAGAGGTCATGTTGTTCGGACTTAGACCAATGTCCATGCCACTATCATAATAATCATTTTCTTTTTGGTTTTGGGTCATTCTTCCTAGTGCTTCTTCGTGGTCTATTTTGAAATAAAAGGTTAAATCCGGCTCTATCGCGAATTCATATAACTTATTGATCCAATCTTTGTTTTGACCTCGCAGATAATCTTTAGCTATCGAGGTGTAAACATATTTATTGAATAGAACAACAAGTCCAGACTTTAATGCAGGGATAACTTGGTTGTACATAAGGTCACTAAAGTCAGCCGCATGGATAAGACTATAAGTTATTGGAATTAGGGTTTTTTCTTCTTTTGCTTGTCTGATATTATTGGAAACCAGTGGAGAGTTTTTTCTTTTTAAAAGAGAAACACCGTAACCTTCAATTTCCAACCAATTACGGGTTAGACCAAATTGCGTAGTTTTTCCGCTGCCATCTAGCCCTTCTGCAACAATAAGTTTTCCAGGATAGGTGTTTTTTTTCATTTAAATTTCCTTTTAATGATTTGTAGTACTTTTTCTCTAAAAAGAACTTGCTTATCATGAATCTCTTGCATTCCATCCATAAGTGTAAGCCCAAATTCATCCACCATTGTTTCATATTCCGAGATGACTTTTGATTGGAATAAAACATAACTTTTGTAAGGGTCACTACTTAGTTTCATATCCATACCAGCCTCATAATACTTGGGTTGTCTTGTCTGGGTTATTCTTTCTAGGCTTACCTCCACAGGCATTTGAAAGTAAAATGTTGCATCAGGTTTTGGTGCAAATGAATATAAATTCCGTAGCCAATCTCTATCACAGTTTCTTGCATAGTCTCTAGCCAAAGCAGTAAACACATACCTATCTGCCAAAACAATATGACCGGATGTTAAGGCTGGGATAATAGTTTTGTATAATCTGTCAGCAAAGTCAGTTGCGTGTAAGAGGCTAAAAGTGTTGCTATCTAGAATCCCTTTTTTTTTGCCTTTTTTGATAGTTTTTGCGACAAGTGTTGAAGAGTTCCACTCAGTGTAGACAACAGGATAACCTTCTGCAATTAGCCATTTTTTTAAAAGATGTAGTTGTGTTGATTTCCCAGAACCATCAGTTCCTTCCACAACAATAAGAATTCCTTTATGCGTGTGTGTATGATAAAGGTGATTATTTTTGGTTGTTTCTAGAAATTCAGTATTATTTTTAGTTTGATTTTTTTTAAATAGCATGGTTATTCTTGTTTATAATTATTGATTTTGCTATACTATAACATAAGTTTATTTTGATTGAAAGAAGAGGTTCATAAGCTTGAACATACAAGGAACACCAGCTAATTACGCTAATATGATTAATCAGTCTTTATATAATGCTGTTGCCAGCCCAAAAGAGAATGCTGGAGCGCAACAGGTTACGGCTGAGCAAATTTTTAATAAGTTTTTCAAGGGTGTTAGATCCAAAGATGAGTTTAAGAAAAAAATAAGAAAAACATTGTCTAGCATTAACGATAATTTGTCAGACGAAGATATCGACAGTATTTTAGGGTCATTAGAAGCAGAAGAGCAACCACCTTTCTGTGCTTCGTATAGTGAAGAAGGCGTCAGCGAGAAACTAGAGCTGAACGATAATCTAATGCGTTCAGACCTTTATGATGTGTTTTTGATGTTTTACCAGGATATTTATGGTGAAGCTGCCAAAAAAATTGGCTGAGGATATTTCTAGAAATCTGGTTTACGTAATCCGAATATGGTAAAATATAAAAGACTTTTTTTGGAAAGAAGCCCTCGGTTTCCCCACCCCCTGTACGGCGAGGGCTTCAAAAAAATTTCAATAAACAATCTCAGCTTTAGTTTGGGCAAGAAGCAAATATTTTCAGAAACAAATGTAGCTATTCATAAAAACGATTTGTGTTTAATCGTTGGGAAAAACGGTATTGGTAAGTCCACCTTCCTTAAAATAATCAACAAACAGCTTAATGGTTATTCTGGTGAAATCATTATAGATGGTAGGAATATTAATGAATACTCCGTTAGAGAGCTGGCAAGCAAATTAGCTTATTTACCTCAAAAGTTAGTTTTTGATACCCCCTATACTGTTTTGGAGTTACTAGAAATGTCAGCTTATTCCAATCAGGCAGAAAGCAAAAAAATAGTGACAGAGTCGATTTCGATTTTTCAAATAGAGTATTTACAAAAAAAGTTTATTACACAGTTGAGCGGTGGAGAGTTACAGCGGGTGTTGCTGGCTTCTACGTATGTAGTTGGTGGTGAACTTATGTTGCTTGATGAGCCCTTTAGTTTTTTGGATCCAGGCCAACGTAAAAAAGTTTTTGAAAAGATTCTTGAGTTACATGAGCAAAAGAAAAGAACCTTTGTAATGGTAGTGAACAGCGTAGAAGAGATGCTGATGTTTGAGGATGTAGCGGGTTTAAGTGTCTATGTAATAAGTGACGGTAAATTCAAGCACTTTGATAGTTTTGATAAAAAGTTTGAAAAGCTATTTGGAGATGTTTTCGAAACCGGACTAAAGACTAAATGATGCGTAAGAATATCGGTTTATTATTTATTACTATAGTTGTTTTGTTGTTAGCTCCATTTTTGGGTGAAAGATATATTAATATTTTTAGTTTTTTACAGGAGCCAGATTCTCTTTATATTTTATTTCAGTATAGAGTGCCAAGAATAATGCTCGCTTTTTTGGCTGGAGCGGGGCTTTCTTTGTCTGGAATGATTTTTCAGTCATTGTTTTGCAATGTTTTGGCAACGCCTTATACCTTAGGTATTTCAACAGCAGCGTCTTTAGGTGCCTTGTTGGCAATGTCTTTAGGGGTTACCTTTAATGTTTGGATTTTTGATCAGACAGTAGTTTTTGCAATCCTTTTTTCAGTATTGTCGCTCTGGAGCATTTATTTAATAAGCAGAAGATATGCAGAAGGAAGAATGTCCGATGTTCTTTTGGTTGGTGTTGCTTTAAATTTTCTTTTTACCAGCTTAATCATGCTTGTGCAATTTCAGTTAGATTATTTGAATGCCTTTAAGTTTATGCATTGGCTGTTTGGGAGTATTCGCAATGTTTCATATGAAGTAGTAATTTTTGAATTAACAGTTATTTTTATAGCAGTAACCTTGGTCTATCTTCTTCGAAAAGAATTAGATCTGCTTAGCTTAGGCGAAGAATTTGCTCACAGTAGAGGGGTAAATGTTTCTTATGTAAGGTGGATTCTTATTATTATTGGTTCTGTGTTAATTGGTTCTATTGTTGCTTTCTTTGGTCCAATTGCTTTTATTGGCTTAATTGTGCCAAATATAGCAAGGGCAATTTTTGGCGCTGTTCACAAGAAGTTAATTTTTGCTACACTGCTTATTGGTGGAAGCATGTTGGTTGTTGCTGATGTTTTATCTAGGGCGTTGTTTGCGCCAGTTGAGTTGCCTGTTGGTATTTTTTCGTCTGTCATAGGTGCAATATTCTTTTGTATATTAGTAATCACTCGTCGCCATTGATGCAAATGATTTTTTTTAATACAATAGAGAAGATGGAAAAGAAAACTTATTTAGATATCTTTAAAATTTATGAGCTTCCGCTTTTTTTTGACAGGGAAGATTTTTATGACAAAGCAATCAGTTTATTGTATATGCAATTCAAATTCAAAGAGATTGAAGGAATCAACAAAGAAGACTTGGGCTTTGATGCCTCATTATTTGATAATGGCTCAATTGTTTGCTTACTCAAAGATGGACAGCCAGAAGTTTTATCTAAAAAAAAGATTAGTGAGCCGACAGATATTAAGAAAGTTATTATCTGTGTGGATAGAGTTGAGATGAAGGATTTTTTAAGTTTTAGAATAGGGAAGACAGCGCTGTCTATGTTTGATAATGTCAAAGATGTTAAAATATTTTTTAATTGCATAGAAGCATTTTTTAATAGACAGGAAAGAAGCTTCAAAGAAATAAAGAGTTATTTATTAAAGCAAAGACAAGCTATTTTAGATAAAGAAGCCTTGGCACCTAAAGCTCCTGACCTCGTGGAGGATAAAACTGAATTTTTAAGCGTTTTTGCGAAAAATATGCCTGAAAAGGTCAAGCTTACTCATGCGCTAGAAAAAGCAGAAGCAGTCTTAATTAAGGAAATGCTTAGAAGGACCAAAGGAAAGAAAGTAGAAGCTGCTAAAGGGCTTGGAATTACAGAACGTATGATAGGGTATAAAATAAAAAAATACGGTCTAGGCTAGTTTCGGCGAAAGAATTTCCCATTTATTTTTTCTTGCTATGATATTTAGGATAGGGTTAGGGTTAATCACTACTGGGTGGCCAACTAGTTTCAGCATAGGTACGTCTGAAATATGATCAGAGAAGGCAAAGCTATTGGCAAGGTCCAATTTATCTTTTATCACTAAATCGTTCATTCTTCGAGCCTTTTCTTTTCCATGGCAGGGAGCCCCGTTAGGTATAGCAGAATAATAACCATTTTTTTCTGTTAGTTCTGTTGCCACAACTGTGCCAAATCCAAAATATTCTTGAAAGCATTTTGCTATTGGTTCAAGGGTGGATGTAACAAAATAAAGTTCGTATCCTTGTTTGTGCAGGTCTCTGATTCTTTGTTCGATATCCGGGTAAATTATTTGCTTAATATCAGAATCGAACCAGTTGTTAATCAAAGTATTTAATTCCACCGCACTGTGACTTTTAAGCAACGGAGCAAGCAGTTCGCTCGATTTTTCAATAACTTTACTAAAGTCTTTTATCCAGTTCATCTTATAAAGGAGATACCAGTAAAGAACCCTAATTATAAGATTTAAAGGAATTAACTTCTTTTTATATAAGTGTTGGACAAGTAAATTTAATGACCCGCTAGGGATTAAAGTTTTGTCTATGTCTGAAAAAATAGCTTTTTTTTGTTGCACATTATAAATTGTATGTCATGTTTGGGTTCAAATCAAGAAAATACATTCAGTTTTTGCAAGAAATAGTGTACTATGTAACGTAATAATTCAATATGTAAGAGGAGATATTTATGAAGATTTTTTTAATTTTGATCCAATTAGTTTCAGCGTTTGCTTTAATCATAATGGTTTTGTTACATTCTGCTAAGGGCGAAGGACTTGGTTCTATCGGCAATACAGCCAAAATGTTTTCTAGTCAGAAGGGCCTGGAAGATGGACTTAATAGAATAACTACAATTTTTGCGTCAGCATTTCTTGGGTCAGCATTTCTGATTAGCATTTTATAAAAAAATAAATATGCAGGAGGAATCCATGGAACTAACTTTAAAAAACAAACTAGACTTTTTATGGCAAGACTTTGTTGCCTACATAGATCAAGGCATCAAGGAAGGTAAGTTCACAGACGAGTTTAAAGATAATTTTAGAGAGCTAACAACTAAAGATGTTTCTTCTGTGAAAAACAAGGGGGAAAACATGCCGGCTATGAAGTCCCCAGAAGAATTAATAACAGGAAAGGTTACGTTAACGTTAAGAGATGTTGCTGTTTTGTTGGATGCTGGGCTAGATGATTTTGTGGAGGGAAACTTTCACGGGTTCATGCTGATGATGGAGCAATATAAAGACCATCAAGACTCTGCTGTGTTTAATCAGGTGAATGCTTCTATGATGGAATTAACTGGAAATCACTATATGCCTTATTTGAGCGAAAAAGGAAAGAGAGCCTTTTGCGACAAGCCAGCAGAATATGCAAAGGTACTACCCGTTGGATTGAAATGTGAACCTTATTATTATGACTTTGCTAAGAAACAGTTGGCGTGGAGAGAAGATACTGCCTTCAAGGGTGAAGTTCCAACCAAAGCGGAGATAATCAAGAAGGTGGTAGAAGCCGAGAATGAAAGACTTAGAGATATTGCAATGTTGATGGTTAATGTTGATAATTTGAAGATAATAGGATTTAATGAGTTCTTAGTATGATAGAAGCCAAGATACTTTCTCAAATTTCCATCTTAGAAGGACTTCAGTCGAAGGAGCTAAGGGTTTATCAAACTTTTCTTGATAGCTTACAGCGTCACATCAAGGGTTTGCTTCCCAACGTAGATAAAATGGATATTTTAAATGAAATGATGGCCTCTAAAAAAACAATGATGGATGAGATTACTGCTATTGAAGAAGAGTTGTCACCAATCAGAAAAGAGATTTCTGCAATGGCTAATGTTGGAGAAGAAATTGATGCGAGCAGGGCTGAATTAATAAAAAATAAAGATATTCAGATCATAGAAACAATTTCTCAAATATCCTTGGCAGAGCAAGAATTAACAAAACGTATTCAAGAAAGAATGTCAGAAATTAGTAGTAGGTTAAGAGAGATAGGTTCTACTAAAAAACTCAAGAATCAGTATGGAGGCGTTATTCACAATCCCGCTGAAAGTAAAAAAATAATAGGCAAATCTTATTTAGACTTTTCTGGTTGAATTTCTAGCTCTTGAACAAGAGCATCAATTGATTCCCCTTGTTGAATCCTTTCCAGATAAGCTGCTCTTACTTGTGGAAGATTGTGAACAGTTCCGTTTTTCTTAATCCATAAGAGGACTAATTGGTCTACTGTATATTTGTTTACTGGATGTGTCTTTTGTAAAGTGCTTTGAGCTTTTTTAATCATGGTTGGGTCAGAATTAAGTATAAGAATTATTTTGTTCCAGGTTTCATCTTTTAATTGTTTTATTTTTTGGGCCTTATCCTGAAGGTCTTTAAGTCGTAAAATATTTTCTTCGTTATATGCAGAATAAGGATAAGCAGGTATTGAGGCTTCTATTTCTTGGATGCGGAAAAGAACGTTTAGCAATTCTTCGTTTTCCGCTAAATATTTTTCTTCTGTTTCTTTTAGAATAAGAAATTTATTATTATTTTGTATAGCAGAGGTTGGTTTTACATAGGAACTACTTCTAATAAAAGCCTCTCCTAGGGAGTTGCCTTTTTTCTTTAGACCAACAATTTGTTTGATAACTTTTATATCATTTTCATTATAGAGTCTTACGTTTCTTTGACCTTTTTCAGGTTTAATATAGCCCTTTTTTTCCCAATATTGAAGCTGTCTATGAGTGCATCCAGTCTCCACGCAAATATCCTTACTTTGGTATTGATGTGTCATGATTTTATTATAACACAAAAAATGTCCTAAGAGAGATATCTAAATGCTTGAATTGATTGACACTACATTGAGGCGTTGCTATTATTGAATCATGTTTTTTGATATGGGGACAGAAGTCATAAAAGAGGGGTTATCATTATCTGCTGTACAGCAAGGGTTGATAGCTGAAAACATCTCCAATATATCAACTCCAGGATATAGAAGAAAAGACGTAGATTTTAGGAGTGCATTAACAAGCTTAATGGGGAATCAATTAGATGTTAATCGTACGCATATGAACCATATGCCCTTTCATTTTAACCCAGATCAAATGCAAGCAATTATCAGAAGAGACAATGCTACTGGTGTTAATTCAGTTGGTAACAACGTAGACCTTGATAAGGAAATGGTTAATATGGCAACAAACAATACCTACTATAATGCACTGGCTACATTTACTAGTAAAAAGTTTAGTATTTGGAACTCTGTTTTATCGGAAAGAGTTTTATAATGGAGAATAAACAATGAGTTTTTTTCAGTCTGCAGCAGTGATTTCTAGTGGAATGAGCGTTCATAGAGAAATCATGGATATTATTGCTGAAAATTTGGCAAATATTAATACCTTAGAGACAGAAACCGGCGAACCATATCAAAGAAAAATTCCAATAGTAAGTTCAAAACAAACAAATAATTATTCTTTTTCCAATGTGCTTGGGAAGAAAATGTATAATGAGGTACAAATATCTTCCATTAAAAAAGACGATTCTCCTCCGCTTATGTATTATGATCCGACTCATCCGCTAGCTGACGAGAATGGTTACATCAAAAAACCTAATATTAGTCAGACTATGGAAATGGTGAGAATGATGGATGCTGTTAGGGCGTACGAGGCGAATGTTGCAGTATTTAATACATCAAAGTCAATGGCCCAAAGGGCATTACAGATTGGAAGTTAGTAAATGTCAGAAATTGTTAAACGCTTTTATGAACAACTGAAAGTTCTTTTAAACCAACTTAATTTTGCTCAGAAATTAACCTTAGGCATGTTGGGAATTATCATTTTTGTTTCATTTATTGGGATAGGAATCTGGGGTACAAGGCCAGATTTTGTTACTTTATATGCTGGATTAGAGGAAGAAAGTACGGGCGAAGTAGTAAAAAAGTTAGATGAAAAAAACATTCCCTATAAAATAGGTCCTAATGGTTCGTCGATAATGGTTCCTTCCAAATATGTTCGATCTTTAAGAGTTGCGTTAGCTACAGAGGGAATACCAAAGGGCAGCGCTAGTGGCTATGAATTGTTTGATCAATTTAAGTTAGGTGTTACTGAATTCACTCAAAAGGTTAATTATCAAAGAGCATTAGAGGCAGAAATCGTGAAAACTATTTCTAGTATTTCTCAAATACGTTCAGCTAGATTGCACATAGTAATGCCAGAGGAATCTGTGTTTGTTGCAGATAAAGAGAAAACCACTGCGTCTTTAGTTTTAGATGTTTCAGGTTCTTTGTCACAAGGGCAAATAAATGGGATAGTACATTTGGTTGCAAGTTCGGTTAAAGGGCTTTCCCCAAAGAATATTACGATAGTTGATACTAACAGTAATGTTTTATATGTTTATGAAGATGATGGCATGGTAGATTCTGGTCTTAGTAATAGGCAAATGAACGCTCAAAAACAATATGAGAATGGTTTAGAGGCTAGAATTTCTAGTATGTTAAACCAAATATTTGGAAGTAACGCATCTGTTGTTAGGGTTAATGTCAGAATGAATTTTGATAAACTAGAATCAGAAAGCGAAATATTCCTTCCTTCTGAGGACCCTATCCTAAGAAGCGCAAGAACCATGGAAGAATCTTTCGACGGTAATAATGCAGCCAATCCAGCTAACATTGCCACCAATTTAGATAAGTCTAACTATGCTAAAACAGATGAAACTACTAACTACGAAGTTTCTAAGAAAATAGAAAAATTTGTTAAAGCTCCTGGTTATGTAGAAAAAGTATCAGTTGCCGTTATTCTTGATAGACAGATTTCAGAAGAACAAAACGCTTCGTTAAAGGAAGCAATCTCCTCAGCGGCGGGAATTGATACCCAAAGAGGCGACACAGTTTCTTTAAGCAATTTAGCATTTGATAAAACAAGCATGGAAACAACGAAGAAAGAAATGGCTCAGCAGCGACAAATATCCTTCATTATGAATATATTGAAGAATATTGGCTTAGGTTTGTTGTTAGTATTTACAGTTTTTTATGCTTGGACAAGATTAAAAAAGCTACAGGCAGTTTCTGGTGCAGGTGGTTCTTGGGGGGTCAATATGACTGATTCTGGAAGAAGCGCAATGCCTGGAGTAGGTGCCGATGAAGAAGTGTATGCTCAAGAAGAAAGACGCTCAAACATGAGAAGGTCTCTAGATGATATGGTAGATGAAAATCCGGAGGTTTTTGCTCGTGTACTTAAAAAATGGTTAAGTGAGGGTTAATCTATATGGCAATTATGGAGATTACAACCGGCAGGAAAAAAGCCGCTACGCTACTTTTATCTTTAAGAAAAGAACAAATAGTTCAAGCACTTAAACAATTGAGCGAGTCGGAAGTTGAAGAACTGACAATGGAAATTGCAAGGATTCAGAATGTTTCCCCTAGTGAGCAAGACAAAGTTATTGAAGATTTTATCAGAGATGCAAAACAATCTGGAGGCAAGGTTCATTTTGGTGGGATTGAATATGCAAAAGATATTTTAGAAAAAGTTTTGGGTAAAGATAAAGCAACAACTTTACTTAAAGATTTTAGACAAGATTTTCAATTAACACCTTTTGAGTTTTTGGATAAGGCCGATCCGGAAAATGTTATTAGGTTTATTCAAGATGAACAGCCACAAACAATCGCCTTAATTTTGGCATATTTGAACCCCAAGAAAGCAGGACAACTGCTATCTTTATTACCGGAGGATATTCAGCCAGAAGTTGCTAGAAGAATAGCCGTGATGGATCAAACACCGCCAAATATTGTTAGACAGATAGAAAAAGTATTAACAGCTAAAATTTCTTCAGTTATTACACATCAAGATTTTTCAACTCAGGGCGGAGTGAATTCGTTAGCAGAAGTTATTAATAGTGTAGACAGATCAACAGAAAAGAAAATTTTAGAGTATTTAGAAGAGGTAGATCCTCAGTTGTCAGTTGAAGTAAAAGATTTAATGTTTGTGTTTGAAGATATTATTGATTTTGAAGATAGACAGGTGCAAAGACTACTTCAAGACGTAGAGATGAAAGATCTTCCTCTGGCTCTTAAAGTAGCCAGTGAGGAATTAAAGACATTAATATTTAAGAATTTATCGGACAGAGCAGTTGAGACCCTTAAAGAAGAGATGGAATTTATGGGTCCAGTGCGAGTTAAGGAAGTTGAGGATATGCAAAGAAAGATTGTGAATATTGTTAGAAACCTAGAAGAAGCAGGCGAAATATTCCTTTCTCGTGGCGGTGAAGAAGAAGAAGAATTCGTATGAAGACAGGAAAGATAATCAAAGCAGAAGAGGCAGTTGCTAGAAACTTGAAATCAGTTTCGCCAGTTCTTTCTTCTTATTTTACAGAAGCCATGGTTGTTGAAATGCTTCAAGAAGGTGAAAAGCTGGCCTTGGTTATCAAGAAAAAAGAAGATGAGATGATGGTTAAGGCAAATGAACATGTTGAGCAAAAAAAACAGCAATTAAATAATCAAATGGAAGAAATAAAACAAAAGGGATATCAAGAAGGATATGATGCGGGCAAGCAAGAGTTTGCAGATAAAGTAAAAGATTTTACCTTAGAGTTAGAACAAATTAGACTAAAAATCGGGCAAGCAACAGAGGATTATCTCCAAAATGTTGAGAAGCAGATAGTCTCTTTTTCATTAGCAATCGCAGAAAAAATCACGAGAGTTACCTTTCAAAACAAGACAGAAGTTCTAGTGTCTTTTATCAAAAGTCTTTTTGACCAGGTGAGCATCAGAGACAGCATTACAATTAAAGTAAATCCAAAACAATATGATCGAATAAATAAATATAAAAACGAGTTTTCTGAATATTTGGGAGTGGTAGACTTGGGTATCCAGAAAGATTCCAATATTGATGAGTGTGGAGTGGGAATATCTATGAACACTGGTTTTATGGATGCCAGCCTGCAGTCAATTTTTTCTCAGTTAGAGAAAAATTTATTAAATGAGTAGTATTGATTTACAGCCATATATTAATAAGCTAGACGACATTGAGCCTATTGTTACAAAGGGCATGGTTAAGGATATTTCCGGATTAGTTATTGCTGCTACCGGACCAATGGTTCCTATTGGCAACGTTTGTTTGATTCATAATAAAGCTGGGAGTGTGATACGTTCAGAAGTTGTCGGTTTTGGAAATGGTCGAGTTTTATTGATGCCATTAGGTGAAATGGAAGGCATAAGTGCAGGCGATTTGGTAGAGTCCGCGGGAAAGTGTCTGACCATTCCAGTTAGCAATAGTTTACTAGGCAGAACCTTAAGTGGTTTAGGTGAGCCAATAGACGGCAAAGGTGACATCATTGTGCAGAAGAGAGTTCCCGTATATGCTCAACCACCGAACCCATTATTAAGGGATAGAATTACAAAACATTTAGGTGTAGGCGTAAAGGCTATAGATGGTTGCCTAACTTTAGGTAGAGGACAAAGAGTTGGAATATTTGCTGGTTCAGGTGTTGGTAAATCCACCTTACTTGGGATGATTGCTAGAAATACCGAAGCAGATATCAACGTTATTGCCCTGGTAGGAGAAAGAGGCCGGGAAGTACGAGATTTCATAGAAAAATCATTAGGTGAAGAAGGCTTGAAACGATCGGTAGTGGTTGTGGCGACTTCAGACCAGCCAGCCTTAATAAGAATCAAAGCGGTTCTTACTGCAACAGCCATAGCTGAATATTTTCGTGACCAAGGCAAAGATGTTTTGTTAATGATGGACTCTATAACTAGGTTTGCGATGGCCCAGCGGGAAGTTGGTTTGACAATCGGTGAACCTCCGACAACTAAAGGTTATCCTCCTTCTGTTTTTGCTATGTTGCCCAAATTTTTAGAAAGAGCCGGCACTAGCGATAAGGGTAGCATTACAGGCATTTATACTGTCTTAGTTGATTCGGATGATATGAACGAACCAATCGCAGATGCTTCAAGAAGTATTTTGGATGGGCATATAGTCTTAGAAAGAAAAATAGCAGCTAAAAACATTTGGCCAGCCATTGATGTATTAGGTAGTCTTAGTAGAGTGATGCCAGATGTTGTTACCAAAGACCATATGAAGGCAAATTACAAGCTCAGGGAGTTAATGGCAGCTCATCGTGATGCGGAGGACCTTATCAATATTGGTGCCTATGCGCCAGGAAGTAATCCAAAGATTGATGAAGCGATTAAGAAGATGGGGGGAATACTGTCTTTTGTTACACAGGGTATGGATGAGAGTTATGATTATGATAAAGAAGTTAGTATGTTAAAGGCAGCCGTAGGTAGTTGATATGAAAAAATTTGCTTTTAGAATGCAACGAGTTTTGGATATAAAAGAAAAAAAAGAAGAGTTATTGAAACAGGAACTTGGTAAATTAATGCAAAGAAAAGCTGGACACGAGGAAGTAAAAGCTTATTTTCAGTCTCAGATGGAAGAAGAGTTTGGCAAGATCAGAGAAAATAAGTCTTTTAGTAGTGAAGAGCAAATCATGGAAGAAAATTATCTTCAGGGATTAAAAAATGAAATTTATAAGCAAGCGTTGGCTATTAAGGATTTTGAAAACAAGATAGATAAAAAAAGAGTAGAGATAATGGAAAATAGAAAAGAAATTAAAGTTTTAGAGAATTTGAAAGATAAACAAAAAGAGCAATACAATTATGACCTAATGCTTTTTGAGCGTAAGGAAATGGATGAAGTTGCGTCAAGAAAGGTTTTCTGACGGGATAAACAGTTCGAAACTAGCAGTTCTTGCAGAATTTTCTTTAATAAGTCTTTGATTGTATACAGCAAGTAATGCCTCTTTAATAAGTATTTCTCTAATTTCAAAATCTATAAACCTGGCGATTGCTGATTTTGCTGTATTGGTGTGCAGGGTTGCGAAAACTAGGTGTCCAGTCATTGCAGCACGTATCGCAATTTGTGCGGTTTCTTGGTCACGTATTTCTCCTATTAGAATTACATCTGGGTCATGTCGCAGGACAGATCTTAGAACATGAGAAAAGTTCATACCCACAGGTTCATTGACTTGAATTTGCGTAAAGGCAGGGACAATGTACTCAATTGGGTCTTCAATAGAGACGACGTGCAAGGTATCGTTCTCGGTATAAAGATGTTTGAGTAGCGAATACAACGTCGTAGTTTTGCCGCTACCTGTTGGTCCAGTGGTAAGTATCATTCCCTCTTTTTTGCTAAGCAATAATTTTGTTTTTTTTATCAACTCTTCGTTCATGCCAAGCTTGTCGATGGTTGGAACGTCTGCCGATTTGGATAATATTCTGATAACAATATTTTCCCCAAAATGGGAAGGGATAACGGATATCCTTAGGTCGCGTTGATTGTCGTCTACGGTGAAGCTAAGTCTTCCGTC
>Ga0265294_10002896_pt1 | contig 22297 bp, 18 predicted proteins | sample MunlanPumphouse3_FD_192504 | JGI IMG/M metagenome (GOLD analysis project Ga0265294, IMG submission 192504) | Groundwater microbial communities from a municipal landfill in Southern Ontario, Canada - Pumphouse #3 | ecosystem: Environmental > Aquatic > Deep subsurface > Groundwater | place... | reverse complement strand
GGGACCAATTTGAGGCCAAGGTATAGTGCGATAGCCTGTCCGTCAGTTTTTTCAGGAAAAAAACGGTCAGTTCTTTCCCGCTTCTTCCTTCCGAGCTTGAATCTTTCGATCACCCTCGGAACGAAAAACTCGCCTTGTTCGGCGTCACGGCTATCGACGTACTCGATTTTTCCCAACTGATCGAGCCAGCTCGCGAATCCGACCGATCTGAAAGTCGGAATCAGGGTTGTGCCTTCGACGACATTGGGCTCACCGTTCAGCCATTCTCCAACAGCCTCGGCATTGCTGATGACCGCTGAGATCAGCACCTTCTGAGTTCCTTCGGGAATCATGGAGCGCAGCGACGTCAGGAGCAGCTCGTATGTGATGCCTCGGGTGCCGCTGTCGAACTGGTGGCCTTCATCAAAAACCAGCAGGCCAATGTGGGCAGCCAGTTCCGGAGCGTGCCGAAGGACGTAGAGTAGCTTCTCGGGGGTTACGACCAGAATTTGTTGGTGCCCCAGGAGTTCGGCAATCTCGAAGTCGGTCTGTAGGGCATCGGACAATTCATCCACCTTGGTGGGTTCGTTGTGGAATGCCTCGACAAGGCTGTTCTTGATCTCATGGCACAGCGCCCTGAACGGGGCGATGATGATGGCCAGTGACACGCGCTCGGCCAGAAACGCGCTTCGAAGAATCAGTTCAGTTGCCTTCGTTTTGCCAGCGCTGGTGGGCATTTGAACGATGGCAGACTCGCCTTTAAGAACATCCGCCTTGCCCAAAAGGTGTTGGGCAGGCCACAGTTCCTTGATGAACGAATCCTTTTGCAGCGCGTGGAGCCATTTGTCGCGGGGCAGCCCGGAATATGACGGCAAAGCCTTCCAGGCAGAATTTTCGAGCTTTTTCCTCAGAACCGCCGCGATCACATCGCCAAACAGAAGCTGCCTTGGTGTGCCGAATTCATAGACGGCGTCCCTCAGTTTCGTGGCGAGATCGAGAAGATTTTCTTCGCCATTTCCATCCTCGAAAAACTGGAGAATCCATTTTGAAATCCCGTCGATGAATCCACCGAATGGTCCCTCCGTTTCATCAAAATAGGTTCGCAGATCAGCCTGCAACAACCAGAGCAACAGCTCTTCCAAAGCATCGCCATCCAGATCCGGACAGTCACCATCGATGCGCTTCGCCAATACCGAAGCGCTCCCAGGCAGATCGCACAGGTAATAGGAGGCGGAGCCCAGAAGCACGAGGTAGGGATCAAGTGTCTCGTTCAGCTTTGACTGGAGGTAGGAGTCGAAAAAGCGGGCGGAAAATAGCAGATTGGTTTTCATCTCTGCGAGAGAATCGGGATCTGGCTCCTCCCGGTTGATGGCGGCGGCGAGGTCACCAAGCAGGCCAATCGAGAGAGTGAAGAGCTTGGCCGGATCTTGAATGATTTTGATGTGGTGCTCTTCCGGAACACCGTACTCGAGCATCTTGGCCTTTGACCGAGTGACGCCAAGCAGGAGTTGGGATTTCTGTTCAGGCCTCATCCGCAGCCCTCCTGTAGAGCTCGTGGACGAGTGCCATCATCTGATCCCCTTTGATAACCACTAACGCAAGGTCACCTGAATGCGGATGAGAGGATGCATCAGTCGAGGATGTCAGGTGGCCGTCAAAAAGCGGATTCTCAAAGAGCGCGACTGCTCCATAAACTTCCTTGTATGGGTGATCTACTTCGTTCTGGAAACGCTCAATTTTTTCGGCATCATCGAGCTCATTCCGACCATGCAGCCTTTGCTTGATCGCATTTAAAGACTCCGCCTTTCGTGCGATGTCTTTTGCTGAGCCATCTACAGCATCTTGAAGTCTCGCCTTGGCCTTCTTCCCTGAGAATTGCGCCTTCGCTTCAAAGATCGCCAGCCTATCCTTCGAAGAGGCTTTGCCATCCTTGACGATATGAAAGCCGACGATGTCACTGCCCTTTGTCGACTCGTTCCGAATGGTTTTGTCACCATAACGAGTGCGTGGAACCCAGTAGCCAAGCAGGTATTCAAGAAAATCGGCAACCAGCACTTCTCCAAAATCGCCAGCGCGGATACTGGGTCCTGGGGCATTTTTTGGGTCCGGGAACTTTATGGTGTTGAGATACTCTCCACGAGAGCACTCGTACCCTCTGCGCCAATAATCGATCTCGCTGTCAAAGCAGTAGTGATTCCGAAAATGCCTGGCCCAGTCAGAGAGCACTGTCTCGTCGTTCTCATGACGGAACTCCCAGACTTCGACCTCCTTGCCATCGGGGGTCTTCAGTCGCTCGCCGGTATCGACAAGCCATTTTACGTGTTTCGACGTCCAGGGCATCGACTATTCGCTCCCTAGTTGAATATTATATTTTATACAAATAATTAAGATGGCATGAAAATCATTATTACCAATTTGCGCTTCCTCTGTCATTTCAGAGTTTTTAGCACTTACCCATGCTTGTCCAATTTTAGCTTCTTATAATCATCTATGGATCTAAATTCCGAGTTATGAACACTCACTTTATAGAACAACAGACTCGATATAAGCAGCTAGCGAGTTCGATCCTCCCCGATGACTCCGAAGTTTCAAGGTGTTATGAGGAAAGAGGAAGCGTTATAATAGTAACCACAGGCTCATCCACTTCTATTAACGCTGGTTAACGGCAGATTGGCACCTGCACCCTTAGGCTACAGTTTCTCAGCCAAAACGTTGAAAAAAAAATATGGTGCATAAGATAAGAAAAGGCAAGATGCGAGGCAATAGCGTCTTGCTGCGAGCCGACAGGAGTATCAAGGGGCGACAGCGCCGTATGAGCATATATAACTATATGTTGTTGTTATGTATATTTTCCAATGCTTGCCTGTGATATGCTGCACCGACTTTCGAGGGCAGGACAAGGGAAGTGTACCCTCCTTCGGCGGCTCCATTCCCGTCCTGCCCTGCGGGGCTGACTTATTCGCGTTCCGCTCAACGCAGATCCAAGAGGGTTGGCTTCATAGAGGAATGACCGTGCCGGTCGTTGGTGGATAAACATTTCCCCTCGACTCGTTTTCCCTGCTTGATCCAGACGCAAGCAGGTCAGTTACCAATAATCCGCGCAGGCCGGAGCGCCTCCAACACAAGGGAGGCTCCCCATGCCCAGCAAAAAGCTCATCCTCAGGACCTATCTTACCCCAGAAGAACTTGGCGAAATCCGGGCATCGGCCGCCAAGGCCGGATTGTCGCTCTCGACCTTCAGCAAGCGCGTTTGCCTCGGCTATACCGTGCCCAACCTGGAGCACCAGGAAGCCCGGCTTGAACTTCGCCGCCTCAAGGGCGACCTCGGGCGCCTGGGCGGTCTGCTTAAGCAGGCGCTGGCGAACGGGGTCGACCGGCTGACCATTCACAAGCTTCTGCATGAACTGGACGCTCGGCAGCGTGAAGTGCAGGCGGCCGTGGGACGGATACGGTAGCATGATCAGCAAGCGCGTGTTCATAGGAGCGGACAACGATAATTATGGCCGCCTGGCCCGCTACATCGCCGCAGCCGGCCATGCTGACGAAAAGTGCCTGCTGAGTTGGTGCGCTGGGATGCTTGGCGGCAACGATTACGCTGAAGGCGTCGCCGAAGTCAGGGACGTGCAGGAACGAAATTCCCGTGCGGCCAACAAGACCTATCACTTGGTCATCAGTTTCCGTCCCGAAGACGAGGCAAGACTGACTCCGGAAATATTCAAAGCCATTGAGGCGCGATTCGCCTCCGCTCTCGGGTACGCCGATCACCAGCGCCATTGCGGCGTCCATAAGAACACGGCCAACCTGCACATGCACGTTTCCTACAACATGATCCATCCGGAGAAATACACCTGCCACAAGGAATTTCGTGATTTCTGGATCCGCGACAAAGTCTGCCGGGCACTGGAGCGCGAATTCGGCATGGCTGTCGACCTGGGGATTGAACGCAGTTCCAGCGACCGACCACGCAGCAATGAAAAGGCGAGGACCGTGGAAGCCCACACCGGTCAGCAGTCCTTTGAGTCCTACGCCCAAGGCCATAAGGAGGCTGTCTTGTCTTCGCTGGAGACGGCGTCATCCTGGCAAGATTTGCATGCGACCCTGGCCGCGCATGGCATGGAGATCAAGCCCCACGGCAACGGCCTGGCCATCAGGGACCGACACGACGAGCGCGCAGCCCACGCCATGAAGGCCAGCGCCCTGGACAGGAGCCTGTCCAGGCAAAAGCTCGTGGCTCGACTCGGCCCATACCAGCCGCCGCAGCACCTCGACTGTATCCGGGAGCTGTCACGCTATACGGCCGCGCCCCTGCATCGGTCGCCTGAGCGCGGCCGGCTTTTTGTCGAATATCGGGCCGGGATCGAAGCGCGCAAGACAGCGCTGCAAGACGTCAAGGAACAGGAAAGCGCCGCCCTTGCCGCCATCCGTGCCGAATGGGCCGCCAAACGCCGGGAACTGGAGCGCAAGAACATCGCCAAAAAGAACCTGCGCAGGCTGTTGCAACTGGCCCGCAAGCATGAGGCGGAAGCTCTCGCCCAAACTCGGTTGTCTTTTCAGGCGCCGCGCGTGGCCGTGCGCCGGGAGATTCCATTCACTTCATGGAACGGCTTTCTGCAACACAAGTCGGAACAGGGAAACGAAACCGCCCTGGCCGTGCTGCGGTCCAGGCATGAAGCCGTTGAGCCGGAGCAGGAAGCAGCAAGTCCCAAAGACTGGTCACGACACGGCATGGAGCAGGCCCCGGCCAGGGCCATGCTCCGGGCTGAACAGGCGGCCAGGGAACGGGCGGTTCTTGAACTGGACGGCATCAGCGCCAGAGGGAAAAGCCGTCTCCAGGCCGTCCTGCGCATGGCGCAGGTTCTCCAGGAGAAGGGGCTTGGCACTTTCGGTGCCCGGCATCATGTTGACCGCAACGGAGCCGTGGTGTTCACCCTTCAGGATGGAGCCAGCATACGGGACACTGGAAGGAATATACTCTTTTCCGTTCGGAGCAAGGTGGCCAGGGAGGTAGCCCTGCTCTACGCTCGAAAGAAATGGGGAAAGCACATTCGAATGGAGACGAACCGGATTGTCCGACATGAAATGCAAAATCGAGCGCAGGGGGTGGAGCTGTAGACGGCTATTTGCCAACGAGCCTGTCCGCCATGGCGTCAAGAAGCTCGCCGGGCCGGACACCGAGAGCAGCGGCCAGCTTCAGAACCATTTGCAGGCTGGGCTGTTTTTTGCCGTTTTCCAGGCTGCATATGAAAGAATGCACTACATTCACCCGTTCGCTCAGTTGTTCCTGGGTGAGCCCTCGCTCCAACCTGTATGAACGAAGAATAACGCCAAAAGCATCTGAATGAGTTTGCTCTTTTGCCATGTAAGCAAAATAGCGAAGAGAGAGGGATTTGTTTTGCAGCTATAGGTGACATTTTCACCGATAGGTGAACATGGCGCGCGGACGTGCCCATAATTGTGGGCACGGGGTTGGAAGTTATCTGCAAAGACGTTCAACGGCCATGTAAACAGCGACGATCTTTTCCAATGATAGTGCGGCGGCGGTGAACGCTTCCAATTCCGGAGTGACTGTCCCCTTGTTCATTTTTATCCGTACTTCACATAAATCAAAGGCTAGTGAGACGGTTTTCCTGGCCTGAGACTCAAAATCCGACGACAAAACAGCGGCTGCTTTTTGCATAGCAACTCCCATAGCTAACAGCAGCCGCATGTAGCACACGCGCAAAAAACAAAGACCACCTTTCAAAAGATGGTCGGTAACATGCCGTAAAGGAAGAACTATCAGCCAGCTCTTCCACGAGGCCGCACACAAAGGCATCACAAACATGCACTATGCAGCATGCTGATATTGGACGCCTCGCTGTGCGCAGCAGCTTGGGCGAAATAAATACATTGTTAGGTGCTTATGCCTACTTCTCTTTCTTTATTCCTCCAATAGTGATTTTAAAAATTCTTCATTACATTGTTGTAAATTTTTATTACCAACTAAGTATCAGCATGTTAAAACTGCGTATAAGATTACAATTTATTTTAACATTAAACAAGCGAACAAATTCTGCATCATATGGACATACATCAACACACTTAAAGCATTTTATGCATTCCATGTTGCTTACTTTTTTCATAACAGCGACGCCAGTGGGGCATATTTTTACACATTTGCCACAGGCTTTACAGACATCTTGGCTCATCGATGAAATAATGTATCGATTTTCACGGGCAATAACGCCCCTGAACAGACCCACGGGTCAAAGGCACTTCCACCCGGATTTAAACAGCAACCCCAGGCTCAAAGGAACAACAAGCAATATGAGTTCGCTGCGCAAAGTATAGTGTGTGGCCACTTCTCCAAATCCCGCACTGAGCCCACCAAGCATCTTGACAAAGTCTCTTCTTTTGATGCCGCCAGCGTGTCCGTTCTCATTCATCGATTGTTCTCCTGCGGTGTTGTTGGTGGTGTGAACCACCATAGCAAGCACAAACTATTCCACAGGATAAAGTTTATTAAATCAGATAAATAGAGAATGACCTTCCCTTAAAATCACGCCATGGCGTAAGTTTGTACACCCCATGGCGTAACTGCATGCCCGTAGGCAAGCCATTTGCCGTTCAGAATTTTAGGGAGATAAACCACGAGGCGGGATTTTCGGTCGACATTGACCAGGGCAGAAGGATACGGCTGACCCTGCAAAGTGCGGGAAGAATGAAAGCCGCATTGCTTTGCGGCAATCAACCCTCCCTATGATACTACAAATAACCTACCAGCAACTCTTATTGTGCTTGACCATAACTCCGTATTCGTCTCCCTCAGAAGCGATGGTAGAGTATTATTCTTGTTTTGCGATACCGGTCAGAAATATTTCTACGGCACTGCGAACAAGCTCTTCTCTCTCTTCCTGCTCGGGGGGCTCCCGAAGCCGCAACAGCACCTGCAGGTAGAGATTGTCGCGCAGCATGCCGACGAAAAGGCTTGCTGCCAATCGGCTATCCAGGCTGACTATCTCTCCACGTTCCATGGCGAGGTCAAACAACACGGCCAAGCTTGCCGCCGCAGCCCCCGGTCCGGCCTCAAAGTACGCCTTGGCGAGTTCCGGAAAGCGCACTCCATCGATTAGCGCAAGCCTGGAAAAGTCGAGCGCGGGCGGACTGAGGAGAGCTGCAAGCAGTCTGTTTGCGAAACAGAGCATGCTTTCTTTCAAGTTTTCATTTTTATCGGGGTCGTGCCGAATGGGAGCAAGAATTTGAGTGGCGACTTGTGTGACCAGGGCTTGAAAAAGTCCTTCCTTGCCGCCGAATTGGGTATAGATACTTCGCCTTGAACCGCCAGCCCGGCTGATGATGTCGTCAAGATTGGTAGCCGCATACCCCTTTTCCAAAAATTCGCCCGCCGCTGCCTTGAGCAGCAATTCATTCCGCTGTTCCGCAGATAGCCTTTTTTTCTTCCTGCTTGTGAAATTCGTTTTAGTCATGGGGCTTCTCGTCTCGTATTTTTTTCTTGACTTGGTACTGAAAAATACCCTAATCGTCAAATGGTACTCGTCAATACCAAAGAGGGATAGCAAGGTGAAACGAAAACAAAATCTACTTGTCTGCGTGCTTGGGCTTGCCTTGAGCGGCCTTGCCGTATGGGGGGCTGCCGCATGGAGTTCGGCACACACCGGCGCCAGCACCGATAACGCCTATGTCCACGCAGATATCACCGCCATCGCGCCCAAAGTGGCCGGGTACATAGAGCATGTGCTGGTGGACGATAACACCCCGGTCAAAGCGGGAGATTTGCTTTTTACCATTGATGAACGCGATTACGCGGCAAAAGCGGCTCAGGCGAAAGCGAATGTCCTGGCAGCCGAATCCTCTGTTTCCAATGCGGAGGCTGCTACGGCCCTGCAACACGCCGCCATTCGGCAGGCAAAGACGCAGGTCGCCTCGGTCCTGGCCACCCAGAAACGTGCTCTTCAGGAATATGCCAGGCAGGAGAGGCTTCACGAAGAAAACGCCACCACAGAGCAGCGATATGAGGATTCCCAACGCGACAAGAGCCAGACGGACGCGGCCCTTGCCGGAGCCGAGGCGAATCTCGACGTCCAGGTCAGGAAGCTTGATGTACTGGCTGCTCAGTTGTCGTCCGCCCGTGCAGGCCTCGCCCTTGCCCAGGCATCCTGTTCCCTTGCCCAGTTAGATCTCGATCATTGTTTGGTTCGCTCCCCGGTTGACGGAGTTGTCGGCAACCGGAAGGCCCTGATTGGACGATATGTGACGCCCGGCACGGCTCTTCTCGACCTTGTCCCGATACAAGATGTGTGGATCGTGGCGAATTTCAAAGAAACCCAGATAAAACAAATTCATGCGGGGCAAGCCGTGCGCGTTACCGTGGATGGGTATCCGGACTCAACCCTGACGGGGGTTGTGGACAGTTTCGCGCCGGGTTCCGGCGCCGCCTTCAGCCTGCTGCCCCCCGACAGCGCCACCGGCAATTTCGTCCGTGTGGTGCAACGGGTTCCCGTCAAGATCATCCTGAAGGAAAACCCGCTGAAAGGTCTGTTGGTGCCCGGTCTTTCCGCCCACGTGACTGTTCTGCCGGGCTCGGAAAGATAGCCTGGCCAAGGCTAGGGTTGCTGGAATGAAACAAACCGCGATGCGTGAACACGCCGTCCCGCAACTCCTGCTGATTGCAGGGGTACTCCTGGCGGTGTTGGCGGAGGCCCTCACCGGCACGGCGCTTTCTTTCGGCCGAATCGACATGCTGGGCGACTTGTACACGACAACCGACGAATTCGCCTGGCTGGATTTCGGCTACACAGCTGCCAAATTGTGCGGATTCATGATGGTGCCAGCGTTGTTTGCCCGGTTCAAACCAATACGCGTCATGCAGGCCGCCAGCTTCGTCATTACCGTGTTCAGCCTCACCATGCTTGCCACTTCCAGCCTGCCCCCGCTTATTCTCATCCGGCTGATACAGGGAATGTCCGGCGGCATCCTGGTCGTCAGCGGCCAGACTCTGCTTTTCAATGTGTTCAATGGAAAAGGGCAGGCGGGGGCGCAATTGGTGTTTGCACTGGGTGCGGTCGTGGCGCCAGCCACGTTCGCCTCCACGCTTCAGGGCTGGATGGTCGACGTGCTCAGTTGGGAAGGCATCTTTCTTGCGGCCACGGCGCTTGGGCTGGGGGCCATCATCCTGTTGGCCGCCGTCCCCCCATCCACCATGTCCAGTTCCGGTCCAAAACGAACCGACATCATGGGGTTTTTTCTCTTTGCAGGAGCGGCCGTCTGCCTCACATACATTGCCCAGGAAGGAAGCCGGTGGAACTGGTTTGAATCGCCGCACATAGTCCTCATGACGGTATGCGGCTTCTCGATCCTGCTGATCTGCGTCGCGCGTTGGAGCATTTTCTCCTGGAGACATGCGCTGGTCAACCTTTCCGTGTTTGGAAATCGCGACTTTTGTTTCGGGGTCGCGGTCAGCTTTGTGGCAGGCGTGGCGTTGTTCGGCAGCACATGGCTCATACCGAATTTCACGCTCAACGTATTGGGGCTTACCCCCACCGAATCAGGCGCCCTGATCGCGCCGGGCGGCGTGGCCTTTGTAACCGCGCTGCTGTTGACCGCCTTGCTCCTTAGCTTCTCGCGAGTATCCCCGCTGGCAACGGTTCCATTGGGGATTCTCCTGCTTGTTGTCGGGATGTGGCTTCTTTCCGGCTCAACCAGCGAGAGCGGCAGTGCGGACATGCTTCTCCCACTGATCGTCAGAGGAACCGGGCTCGGATTCCTGTTTCTCTCTCTGATTATTTACACGCTGGGGGGGCTCCAAGGCAGCCGGATAGCGCAGGGAGTGGCCCTTTTTACCACCCTTCGCCAGTTTGGCGGACTTTTCGGCGTAGCCCTTCTCCAACGCTATTTGGACCATCAAAACGCACTCAACAGCGCCGTACTTTCCTCACACCTTGAGGAGGGAGGAGCTCTCCTGGCCGAAAGGTTGCAACGCGTGCAGGTTGTTTTGCAAAGCAAGGGCATGGAGGCAGGGGCCGCAACAACAAAGGCAGCAGTTGCATTCCTAAAGAAAAGCTTGCTGCTACAGAGTAACGTACTCTCCTATAATGAGGCGTTTTTTGCCATAGTGATAGTTTTTATTGTCGCTGTTCCTGTGCTGCTCATCTACAAATTCTGGCTCTCGCAACAGCATTGTTCCGCTCCGGCCACCGACAAAGTGAGTGGCGTATGATCATTTTATCCAGCAAAATAATTTTGGAAATGAAGATGCCATGTTCGCTTTTGAACTGCTTCATTTTTTTAGGGCATGTTATCTATATGCAAACCAAGAAGCTGATGAACATAACTTCAGGCCATAATAACGCCTTCGGAGAATGAGATGAAAACTGTTCACTTGGTCTTAATTATTCTTTCCATCACGATGTGCTTGCAGGCATGTTCGCTTGCTCCCAAATATGAACGGCCCGAAGATGTGTTGCCGAACTCGGCTCCGGAATCCTGGCCCCAGGAGACCAAAGCCACCGTTTTTTCGGAAAACGCCGAGTGGTGGAACGGATTCCAATCCAGGGCATTACCCCTCTTGCAGAAGGAAGGTGTCACAAAAAATCTGAACTTCGCAGCGTCGGGCTGGCAGCTTGCCCAGGCCGTGGCCCAGTCCAGAGTGGCACGCTCTCCTCTCTTCCCTTGGATTGGCGCAACGGGGTCTGTCTCCCGAAAAGGGGCGTATACAAAGCCTACGGGGCAACAGACCGACACTATCAATGTAGTGGATACCTTCTCGGGCGGCTTTCAGGCGTCCTATGAGTTGGATCTATGGGGAAGGCTGCGCTCCCAGGCGGATGCCGCCGCATTTATGGCCGAAGCGACTCTCAACGACTGGCGGGCCGTCGGACTCAGCCTTGAGTCGGATATCGCCATCACCTATTTCCAACTGCTCGCCTTAAGAGAAAAGCTTGCCGTGCAACGGGATATTTTATCCACGGCACAGCAGACTCTGAATTATATTGAAAAACAGCAACAGGCCGGCGCCGCTTCGACACTCGATCTTGCCCGGGAGCGTAGTGACGTAGCGTCCATGAAGGCCCGGACGAAGGAGCTGGAGCGGCAAATGTCCGCCGCCAAGAATGCTCTAAACAACCTTTTGGGGGTCGCAACCACCCCCAAGGAACTCGATAGACTGATTGCCGAGGACTCGATCACAGAACTGAAGCCTCCGGTGGTCGTTCCTGGGTTGCCCTCCAACCTGCTTCTGCGAAGACCAGATATTCTCAAGGCCGAAGCCTCCCTCAAGGCGGCCAATGCAAATATCGGAGCGGCCAGAGCCGCATTCCTCCCTGTAGTCAATCTCATCGCACAGGGCGGATGGCAAAGCGACGAACTCCACTCCCTGTTCAGGCCGACCAGCACCCTCTATTCGCTTGCAGCATCGTTCGTCACTCCCATTTTTCAGGGGGGACGGCTAATGGCGCAGCATGACGCCACCACGGCCCGCAAGGAAGAGTTGATCGCCAGATACCAGCAGACGGTTCTTTCCGCCTTTCTGGAAATTGATACCGCTATCACCGCAAATGGATTCCTGACTCAAGAGGAAGCCGACCGGAGCGCATCCGTGCGTGACGCCCGCGAAGCGGACCGCATCGTACGTGTGCAGTATCGCGAAGGCTCAACGGACTTTCTCAGCCTGCTGGACGCCCAGCGAACCCTGTTGACGGTACAGGATGCACAGATCTCTGCAACGTTGGCACGGCTGAATACAACCGTAAGCCTGTTCAAAGCCCTTGGCGGGGGATGGGGAAAAAAGCTGCCTCCTACAACTTCATAGAACTATTGTTTTTGCGGAATTGCACCATGTGCAGAAATCTCGAAAAATGATTGTCCAAAGGGCGATATATTGTCGGACGGATGCACAATCTACATTGTCTGGCTAGATATGACGTTTAATCAAAATTTAGGGGCTGTCCTAGCTAAGCACTCCGCTTAGGCTTAGGATGGCATCATGTACGAGAGGAAAAGTCGGCTCAGTCCACTGAAGCGGGCCAGGCTCATTGAACACTTCATTGCGGGAACAACGGCTCGTGCTGCCGCCCAACTGATCGGCGTAAACAAGAACACGGCAGCTACGTTCTTCACGCGGCTGAGGAAAGTCATTGCCGATGAGATGGAAAAAGCATCCCCATTTGCCGGTGAGATTGAAGTCGACGAGAGCTACTTCGGAGGGGTCAGGAAAGGCAAACGTGGCCGAGGTGCTGCCGGAAAAGTCCCTGTTTTCGGACTGTTGAAGCGCGGTGGACGGGTCTACACGATCATGATTCCCAACGCCCGAAGCACGACGCTTCTCCCCATCATGGAGCGTATGATCTTGCCGGACAGCATCGTCTACACGGACGCTTTCAAGAGCTATGATGCGCTGGATGTCTCGGACTTCCACCATGTACGGATCAATCATTCCGAGCGGTTCGTGGACCGGCAGAACCACATCAATGGCATCGAGAATTTCTGGAACCAGGCCAAGCGCCACCTGCGACGTTTCAACGGCATCCCCAGGGACAGCTTCTTTCTGTTCCTCAAGGAGTGCGAATGGCGGTTCAATGGTGGCGATCATGCAATGCTACTCAACCAACTGAAACTATGGATTAACCAACGAAAGAATGCCTAGTTAGCTAGGACAGCCCCAAAATTTAAATGTACAGCGCAGTAACGCATACCAGCAAATGGAGATCAATCATGAATAAGCACAAGTATCGCATAACAGTTGAGCCAATGGAGGCGAAAGCGAAGAGTGCTCCGCTTTCGTTCGAAGTGGACAGCCATGATGATATTCTCATGGTTATAGACCAGATACGGCAGCGCCAGGACATCGCTCCCGGCGCGGCTGAGGCTTTTGGACTGGGGCTGAAGCTATTCGGCAACGTGCTGTTGCAACAGAAGAGTAGCCCACTGTTTGCCCCACTCTTCCCGTATTTCCACGAGTTCATACAACGGCTGAAGGGAAGCCGCCTGGAATAATGGAGGGAAGGGCTGATGATCTCTGAAACATACTCCGGATTAAGCGAATCCCCCTTGTGGCCATCAAAACGGCAACAGCCCGGTCATCTATTGGCATTACAGGCAGAGAAGCAAGATCGGAAATCTCCCCAGGTCTATTTGGCCGGTCTGGATCTTGGCAGTACGACGGCAAAGTTGGTCGTTCTGGACGCCAGTGGAGAGGTGTGCGTTCGGCACTATCGCCGCCATGGCTCCGATGTCGTCGGCGTGCTCTCGATGATTTTCGGAGAGGTTGCAGCAAAGATTGGCGACGTCCCCGCCCGGATCGCCGTCACCGGTTCCGCCGGAATAGGCATCGCAGAATCAAGCGAAATGCCCTTTGTCCAGGAGGTTCACGCTTCGATAGATGTTGCTCGCAGATTCTTTCCCCAGGCTTCGACACTGATCGACATCGGTGGAGAAGACAGCAAAATCGTGTTCTTCTCTCCAGGGCGGCCCCCAGATATCCGCATGAACGGCAGTTGCGCCGGTGGCACCGGCGCCTTCATCGACCAGATGGCCGAACTGCTTGGCATCTCTCTGGAGCGGCTGGACGCCCTGGCCGGAGAAGCTCGCCGCATTCACCCGATAGCGTCGCGTTGCGGGGTGTTCGCAAAGACGGACATCCAAAATCTATTGAGCCGAAAGATCGACCTGCCGGACATTTGCGCGTCCATCCTGCATGCGGTCATACTGCAGAACTTGGCGACCTTGGCCCACGGAGTGGCTGTTCGTCCGCCGATCCTCCTTAGTGGCGGGCCGTTTTCGTTTCTCACGAACCTGCGCCAAGCCCTGCGCCGCATCCTGAAGTTGACCGAATCCGACGTCCTTATACCCAGATTTGGCCAGTATCTTTCCGCATGGGGGGCGGCCCTGGCGAGTGGGAAATCCACGAGCGCCGATACGCTGCAAAGGTGGTGCGAACGAATGTGCAGCCCGGCTACCCGCAACGTTGTGCCCACTCAGCGGGCACGTCTTCCCGCCCTGTTCGATGGCAAAAAAGAGTTTCTTGCCTGGGCGTCGCAACGAGCCGTCGCGGACATTCCCTCAGCCCCCTTACAAGAGGCTGTTCCACCGTTATTCCTTGGAATCGATTCAGGCTCCACCACGACCAAGCTCCTGGCCTTGGACGCCACCGGAAAGATGGTCTTCGGATCATACCGGCCGAATCTCGGCGCCCCCCTGGAAGCCGTCGGCACCGTTATGCGGGAGTTGCGCTCGGCATGTGCAGGCATGCCCTTGCCTCGGATCGGGGAGGCGGCGGTAACCGGATACGGTGAGGATTTGATCCGTGCGGCGCTCAACCTGCGCCTCGGCATAGTCGAGACGTTCGCCCACTGGCGCGGCGCGATGCTGCTGGACCCCGACGTCTCCTTCATTCTCGACATCGGCGGACAGGATATGAAAGCCATCTTCGTCAACGAACGCAGCATCCAGCGCATTGAGATAAACGAGGCCTGCTCCTCGGGCTGCGGCTCGTTCATCGAGGGCTTTGCCCAAACTCTCGGCCTGAGCGCCGAAGAATTTTCCCATAAAGCCTGCATGGCGCACGAACCCTGCGACCTGGGCACCCGTTGCACGGTGTTCATGAACTCCCGGATCAAACAGGCCCAGCGCGAAAAAGCGGCTATCGAAGATATCGCCGCAGGACTGGCCTATGCCGTGATCAAGAATGCGCTCTACAAGGTCTTGAAGCTTCGAGAACCGAAAGCGCTTGGAGGGCACATTGTCGTCCAAGGGGGCACGTTCCGGAACCTGGCAGTGGTTCGGGCCTTGGAGTTATTGACGGGACAGACTGTTTCGTCGCCCAGTCGACCGGAACTGATGGGAGCCTACGGCGCGGCTTTGCTGGCCAGGGAGCAACATGAGCACAATGGGGGCGAAGGCATGATGGACCTCAACCTGTTGTGCTCGCAGGACGAACGGCGCACGCGAACACTTCATTGCAACGGATGCACAAACCAATGCATAGTCACAGAATTCAGTTTTTATGACGGGCATAAGTATTTCATCGGCAACAAGTGCGAACGGATTTTCTGCAATCACGGGAAAAGGAAGACGAGGGGGGAGAACATCTTCACATTGCGAAACGAGATCGTATTCCGATGAACAGAAAGGCAAGACACCCAGAGGCACCTCTTCGGATCGGGATTCCCCGCATCTTAGGCATGTTCGAGACATTTCCTTTCTGGAAAACGCTATTGGCGGAATGTGGGTTCGAGGTCGTGCTTTCGGCGCCTTCCGACCAGGTCCTTTACGAGAAAGGCATATGTTCTGTCATGTCCGACAACATCTGCTTCCCTGCTAAGATTGCCCACGGCCACGTCGCGAACCTGCTGGAACAAGGCGTCGACAGGATATTTTACCCTCATGTGGTGCACAACGACCTTGAGGACGCCGCAGCCGTCAACAGTTTCAACTGCCCCATCGTCTCCGCCTACGGAGAGGTTTTGAAGGGATCAATGAAACTCGGGCAGCGGGGGGTTCCCCCTCTCGACTCCCCAGCGGTTTCATTCCGCGACGAGGCCCTCCTTCGCAAGGCATGCCAACTCTATACGCGAAGCCTCGGTGTGCCGCGATCCCGGTTCAGGCAAGCCTTCGACGCGGCGCTCGCCGCCCAGTCGAACTGCCGGGAGGAACTCATCCACCAGGGACAAAAGATTCTCGACCGGGAGCATGGCCATCAACGCCCTCTCATCGTCCTCGCAGGCCGCCCCTATCATGCCGACCCGCTGATCGAGCATGGCACCTCGAATATCCTCTCCGAGTTGGGGGCCGACGTCATCCCGGCCGACGTCGTGTCGGGGTTGTGCAAACCGTGCTGGAGCGAGTGGGAGTCCCTCTCCCAATGGACCTACCCCAATCGCGTGATGAAGTCGGCGCAATGGGTGGCGGACCAAGAGTCCCCCTACATCCAACTTGTAATGTTGAGCTCGTTCGGATGCGGCCCCGACGCCTTCATCGCGGACGCCATCAGCGATGTCTTGAATTCGTCCGGAAAAATTTTCACGTTGATCAAGGTCGATGACGTTTCCAACACGGGCTCCATACGTCTGCGGCTCCGGTCCCTCATTGAAACGCTCCGCTGGCACCCGGCCCAAGCCTCTTCACCAACCGTCACGTCCACCAAAAGCTGTCTCGTAAAAATCGAAAAGCCAAGCACTCTCATCACGCCTTTTTTCTCCGAGTACTACTCTCCGTTGATTCCTTCGGCGCTCAAGCCGTTGGGGTACAACCTGCATACCCTGCCCCCGCCGGATACCATTTCCGTCGAATACGGCCTCAGGTACACCAACAACGACACCTGCTACCCGGCAATCATAACGGTTGGGGACATCATCAAGGCTTTTGCGCGGGGTGATTATGACCCAGGCAACACGGCCGTGGCCATGACGCAGACCGGGGGGCAATGCCGGGCGTCAAGCTATGTACCGACAATCAGGCGCGCATTGGCCAAGGCAGGATATGACGGAGTCCCGGTTTATGCCATCTCCACGAAAGGCTCCCGGATGAGTGACGAATCCACGATCAAGTTGAACTCTCGCCGATTTTTCCGCCAGGCCCTCCATGGTCTGCTTTATGCGGACGCCATCGCCTGCATGTATCATCGTTGCGCGGTCCGCGAACGCCGCGCTGGCGAAGCGCTGGGGCTCCGCGACAAGTACCTGATGGCCGGAGCAGTCTGCCTTGAAAGCGAGCCGAATTCCCTGCTGCCGCTGCTCGCCGAAGCCGTTGACGCCTTCAACGGGACCATTGCGAACGAAGCCCCCCGGCCGCGAGTGGGAGTCGTCGGTGAGATCTACCTCAAATACAATTCATTCAGCCAGATGCATATTGTGGACTGGCTTATTTCCCAAGGCGTTGAAGTCACCATTCCGGCCCTCTCCGATTTCTTCCTGCAATACTTCGTCAACACAAAAGTGAACAGAAAGCAGCAGTTGAGTAGGTTTCTTCCCTCCGATATTCTGGAAGAACCGTTTGAAAAGCTGATCGTCCGATGGATTCGCAGGTACGAAGCGGCCTTTGGCCGTTTTCGTTTGGCTGAACCGTCAATGAGGATTTCCCAAAAGGCAGCCCTGGCTTCGGAGTTCGTCAGTCTCGTCAACCAATATGGTGAAGGGTGGTTGATCCCCGCCGACATTTCGTATTTCGCTACACTTGGCATCTCCAACATCATCAGTGTCCAGCCCTTTGGTTGCATTGCAAATCACATAGTCTCCAAAGGGATAGAACGCACCCTCAAGCGACGCTATCCGTTGACCAACCTGCTGTTCATCGATTTCGAGCCGGGGAATAGCGAAGTTAATATACTGAATCGACTGCACTACCTCATTCATTCTAGCGCAGTCTTAGGCACCACCCGATGACCGAGCTGTCTTTTTTCCGGGAAGCAATCATTCAGCTCACTTCCAGCCATAACCCGGAAGTCGGCATTGGGAATCTCTTTAGATTCTTGCAACAACATATTCCTTTGGATGCGATGGTATTGCAAATATTCGACCCTGGCCTCAACACCATGAGGATTCTTAAAGTTCGGACTCAGTGTGACGATGTTAAAATGGATAAAGTCGTTCCCTTCTGCGACGAGTCACACGCATGGAGTGAATGGCCATGTAACGGCAGCATTCGCCTTGTGCAACAGGCGTCGAAAGATCTATTCGCTCTCAAATTGTTTGAGACGCTTGGCATAGATATTGGCGAAGACGAAAAATCATGCATAATCGTTAAATTGTGCAAAGATAAATCAACAATGGGATATATTTGTATTATTACAAGCGGATCTTTTCGCTATGCCGATATGCATTTAAGATTTATCAAAATGTTAATAAATCCAATTGCTATTGTGACAAGTCTATACCTGTCGCTACAAGAACAGATTAAAATAAGTCAATTAATTATTGAGAAGAATAAATGTCCAAACAGTAAATTGGAAAAAATAGCAGAGAATGAAATTGTTGGTGCTGACTCTGGACTTAAGGATATTATCAGTATGGTGGAGCAACTCTCCGACGTGCATACACCAATATTGATAACTGGAGAAACAGGGGTCGGAAAGGAGCTTGTTGCCAACCTCATTCAAAAAAATTCATCCCGCCGGGAAGGTCCTTTTGTCAAGGTTAATTGTGGTGCGATTCCCGACTCGCTGATCGATAGTGAACTTTTCGGGCATGAGAAAGGAGCATTCACCGGGGCGGTGGCCCGTAAGATTGGGCGATTCGAACGAGAAAAGCTGGGGACAGGCAAACAATGCTCGCATCCTTCTCCTTTCTATGCTATGGTGAATGCATCTATCCACTCTCAGATCCGGAGGTCGTCTCATGCCTCGCATTCCCAGACTTCTTGTGTCCGAAACTCCGACCGTCTACCATGTCATTTCCCGCACAGCCCTGCCCGGGCTTCCCTTCACGGCCTCCGACAAGGACCGGCTGCAGTCCCTGATTTTTCATTTTTCCCGCATCTATTTCACTGAAATTCTTGGATTCTGTCTCATGGACAACCATTTCCACCTTCTGGTGCGCATGCTTCCACGGGATCATGGAGACGAATCCTTTCTGCGTCAGCGGTTCAAACTTGCCTACGGGGACAAGGCAGTACTCTCTCCGGGAAAAATTCCGGATCTCAGGGAAAAGTGGAGCTCCCTTTCTGCATTCGTCAAGGAAATCAAGCAGACCTTTTCCAGATACTACAACAAACAAAACGGCCGAAAAGGCTACCTCTGGGGAGACCGTTTCAAGAGCGTGATTGTTCAGGACGGGCGCACTCTGGTGAATTGCCTGGCCTACATCGATTTGAATCCCGTGCGCGCGAATATTGTCCAACGCCCCGAAGACTACCGCTGGTCTTCCTTGGGATATCATGCCCAGACCAACAACCGGGAGGGGGTTGTGAGCCTGGATCTGGGCATGGCTAACTGGGGGATTGAACCCGGGGACCGGTTCCGGAAATATCGCGAGTTCGTCTATGAAACTGGTGCCTTGGATACGGGAAAAGGGGCCACCTTGGACCAGGAACTTGTGAAGAGAGAGCGGAAAAAAGGGTACAAGCTGACTGCGGCTGATCGTCTCAGATACCGGACCCGATACTTCACGGATTCAGGCATCATCGGAACAAAGGAATTCGTTGCCCGGCATGCCAAAAAATTTCGCGACCATTTCGCCTGCAAACGGGAAAAGAAACCTCGCAAGGTGGAAGGGTTTGAGGGGATGTTTTCTCTGAAACGCCTTTCTGATCTCTAATCATAAAAATTTTCTGAAAAATCAGAGCGCTCCATGCATGATGATAGGTTTGCGCGTGTATTGTTGCGCCCAAAATGCAAAGAATCCGTGAGAGTTGGGTCCCTCCTCATTTTTTTTGCGGTGGATGTGATCATTTGTACCGCAACCACGTGCGGATTTCCGTCTCCAGAGGAGGGTGTTGGCATTTCATGATGAAAATCAGATTGGAATCAAGGGAGAACAGTGACAACGGTCATAGATTGCCTGTCCCCTATTTTTTTTGATAGATTGCCTGTCCCCTATTTTTCCCTATTTTTTTTGGGACTCTTTATCTTTTCCGTCACCAGAGCTTCCTCCAAAGGAGGAGAGTCCGGGGCTGATCGGGACGGAAGACCAAGGGGGATCAGGCAGTCTGGAGGAGAGAGAAGGGAGAGAGGGCTTGCCAGAAGGCAATCAAGCACGAAAAAAGGGATTAGATTTTCATCTAACCCCTTGATTTTTATGGTGCGCCCGGCAGGATTCGAACCTGCGACCTCCTGATTCGTAGTCAGCCCCAGGACCAAAACAAAAGGCCAGTTGAAAAAAATTATCTTTTAAAAACAATAACTAACGTAAATACAACATAACTCGATATAACTGAATTTTTATCCTGAGTGTCCCAAAATTGTCCCAAAATCAGGACGATGCTGATCACTCGTAATTCGTGAAGATATATAAGAAAAAATAAGATCTAAAGCAAGCTTTTTTAGAATAATTGACGCCAGAAACTTCCAAATTAGTGGGAATTCTAAGCTATCCAGTGTTATGGGCCACCTTAATTTTGCCGGTAAAAAATCATTTATAATCAATAAAGACAGTTAATTGTCAATAGCAAACCCCGAAAGTCGAGTTTAAGATTCATAATTCTCTGCGTGTATGCATAATGATTTAACTCACTGGTTATTACGGTGCGCAACGGAATAAAAATCCAGTGTAATGATTTGTTAGCCGAGCAGTTCATTCATCCTCTTCTGGAAATAGCTTGGGTATTTCTCCATCACCCCCCTAGCTCCGTCACGGTCTTTTTTCAGCGCCTTCACGAGATCCTTCTTCTGAGTCGCGGCCAGGTTCAAAGATGCGGCAAGGTCCTGAGTGATAACACGGTCCGAAAAACCAAGTTCATAAAGGGCAATGGTGGTGTCGGTGGGTAAACCATATTTCAGGCGCTTTTGAAAAAGCTGGAGACGATTGATCGGATTACCTGCCCCTTCGCGGTCCAGCATTTCTACAAATTCACACAATGCACTCACAAGAAGAGCTCCGTCATAGGCAAGCCCGCCCTCGCAAATATCAATGATATTTTCGATTTTGACTTTCCTCGGCCTCTTTCCTTTACCGAGCTTGCATTTATTTTTATCGGCAATTCGGAAAAGCTCATGAAATGGGGTCCCTGAAATCCACTTCTTCGCAATTTCTTTCAGGATGTCCTTCTTGTCGAACTTATTGAAAGCTCTGTTGTGTATATGCTCCGTTATTAACGGCCATATGAGGTCAATAACTTCGTCTCCATTTTGGGCGGCAATAAGTTCATCAGCATTATCTTGTACCCACCCCTCAATCGCCTTGGCATCGTTGACACCATATAATGTTTTACCAAATGCTTTCCGCCGGTTAGCGTCAGTAATATTTTCAGATATGTTTTCCGCCAGAAGCTTGAACAATTCTTGAATCTGCTCCCGTTTCTCGTCATCAGCCAAGAAGTACGCTAATGTCTGTTCCGCGAGATTAGCAACGTCTGCCTCCGTTAGCCCATTATCAACAGCATCCCAGTTGGAGAGAAGAAAGCCTTCGATGGAGGAGAGAGTCAGGCTGAAAAATTCGAATTGCGGCTTCATCGCATCGACCGTGAAACCGTTTCCACCGTATTGCTTAGCAATCTTGCCAATAATTTCATTCAGGGAATCCCACCCGGCTATATGAGCTTTGGCAAAAGACAGGATGTCCCATGTCAACGTATGATTCTTTTTGTCTTTTGACTTAGTTCGGTCATTCCGGATAACCAAAGGGATCAGTTGAAAGAGGCTGCTTGCGCATTCCTCTGACTTGGTTGGATCAAGCAGCTCCTTGACTATATCCCACCGCCAGCCGTCTTTTCGGTTGCGTCGCTTGTCATACACAATAGGGTCTGCAAACAAAATGCTGCCTTCAGTATGCATCCCGGCGCGACCCGCTCGGCCGATGAGGTTGTGGAAATCGCGAACCTTGATGCGCTCCATGCCCTGGTAGACACTGGTCACGATGAGGTATCGAATCGGAAGATTTACGCCCTGCGCCAAGGTAGAGGTGCAAACAACGAACCGCACGAGGTTTTCACGCATAGCGTGTTCCACTGAAAGGCGGATGCCATGGGGTGTATTACCATGATGAGAAAATATGCCATGCTTGGCACTCATTGAGGCCGATGCGTCAGTTCCAAGATTCGCAACATGGAGGTAATGGAGCCGTTCAACCTCCCTTCGGTCTGAGAATTCTTGTGGGAGTGGAAGCGGAATACCACGATCAATGAATTCCACCGCTTTTTCACAAATGCTTGTCGCTGTTGATTTTTTGCCACAGAAGATGGCGATGCTTCCATTCGGGGCCAGTTTTATACCGAGATAGAGTGCAATGGCCTGGCCATCGTCCCTCTTTGGAAAGTGACGATCTTTCTGCTCTCTGCCTCTTCTCCCGAGATTGAATCTCTCAATCACCCTCGGAACGAAAAACTCGTTTTGTTCGGCGTTACGGCTGTCGACGTACTCTATTCTTCCCAACTGATCGAGCCAACTCGCGAATCCGACCGACCTGAAAGTCGGAATCAAGGTTGTGCCTTCAACGACATTAGGCTCGCCGTTCAGCCATTCTCCGACAGCCTCGGCGTTGCTGATGACTGCGGAGATGAGCACCTTCTGGGTCTCTTCGGGAATCATGGAGCGCAGAGATGTTAGGAGCAGTTCGTATGTGATGCCTCGGGTGCCGCTGTCGAACTGGTGCCCTTCATCAAAAACCAGCAGGCCAACGTGGGCAGCCAGTTCCGGAGCATGCCGAAGGACGTAGAGCAGCTTCTCGGGGGTTGC
>Ga0265294_10002895_pt1 | contig 22300 bp, 20 predicted proteins | sample MunlanPumphouse3_FD_192504 | JGI IMG/M metagenome (GOLD analysis project Ga0265294, IMG submission 192504) | Groundwater microbial communities from a municipal landfill in Southern Ontario, Canada - Pumphouse #3 | ecosystem: Environmental > Aquatic > Deep subsurface > Groundwater | place... | reverse complement strand
TAAATCATATTATTTTTCTCGAACTCGAAAGCATTACGATTTGTATTATTTAAAGCTGATAAGCATAATTTCAAATGCTACTTGAAAAAGAGAATTATTCAAAAAACAGAGCCGATTTCAGGCTCTGTTTTATGTCTTAACATATAGTTAGACTGAGTAAGGATACAGGTCTTTTTTATAAAAACTTTTCACATCTTCCCTCGCTTGGTAGATGGCGTTTTAATCTCTATCGAGTATAATTCTCCGACCCCTTGGGGCGAGAATGAAATAGAACTCAATTGATACTCCGTCCGCTTGCGGCGGGGAGATTCATTATTTGTCCCATTTTATTGTACATGTGTCCCAAGTATGCTAATATATATTATATACTAATATATATATTATGAGAGAGCAAATGCGCAAAAAAAACATTCTAAACCTAATTAAATATTATGCCGAGAAGAATGACTCTGGTTTCAAAAATGAAGCCTATGCAATAGCTAGATACTTTGACTCTATCGGAGACTCTGAGTTAGCTCAATATATCATGGCTTTATTATCAGGCGCCAACACCTTTGTGCCGCAGGACAATGAATACGATCTTCCATTTTTTACGAAAGTAGATTTAGCCAGTGGAAACCCACTTCCGCTTCCAACTCTTATAAAAAACGACATCGTCGGTATTATAAATTCAATTGGTCATAAAGCTGGAATCAATAAGTTCTTATTTGAGGGCGACCCGGGGACAGGTAAAACTGAAACTACAAAACAAATTGCTCGCATTCTCGATCGCGATTTATATATCATAGATTTCGATAGCGTTATCGATAGTATGCTCGGACAAACGTCTAAAAATGTTGCATCTGTTTTTAAGGAGTTGCGAGGACTGCCTCATCCAGAAAAGGTAATTATCTTGTTTGATGAGATAGATGCAATAGCCTTGGATAGAATTAACTCTAACGATTTGCGAGAAATGGGGCGAGTAACGTCTTCCGTTTTAAAGGGCCTAGATGGACTAGGCGATGATATCGTTCTTATAGCCACCACTAATCTCATCGGACAATTCGACAAGGCACTGCTTAGAAGGTTCGATTCGGTTATAAACTTTAATAGATATAGCAAAGAAGAACTAGTAGAAGTGGCCGAGTCTATACTGAATGAGCTTTTAGTAAAATTTAAGTTTGCCGGTCGCAACATGAGACTTTTCAGGAAATTGTTCTTAACCACCAACCACATCCCTTACCCTGGTGACCTCAAAAATTTAATTAAAACATCACTTGCATTTAGTGACCCAAATAATGAATACGACTATCTTGGGAAAATATACGAGTCCATCGATTCTAAAAATAACACAGCAGATCTTAAAGCGTTGCAAAGCAGTGGATTTACTGTTAGGGAAATAGAAATTCTAACCGGAGTTTCCAAGAGTCAGGTGTCAAGAGAACTAAATATTTAAAATTATGAACGATATTCTTCAACTAAAAGGAACTCTTCAAGATCGACCGAATGGCAGTCGTCCGGCTGGTCGCAATGTACCCAGGAATTCTTTAGCAATAACCTCTGAGCAACTTGAATCCTTAGTGGGGCAACTTCAAGTGCTAAGTGATTATTGGGCTAAACAAAGTATTATTAATGGGTGTTTAATCGATGTTTGTTACGTCGATGTTATTGCTAAGAGCAATAGAATAAGCGGTTTGCTTTCAGGGGGAGGCTCTCCAAACGGCTCTATTGTTGGTGCGAGATTTGCTAACGAAAAAATGAGAAAGCATATCATTACACATCATGTTGGCGAAGAAGTAATTAGAGATACAATCGAAAAGTTACAAAGGTGTAGAAAACTATTAGAGAAAGAGTTTGACGGTGTAATGACCTACGATTCAATTGATAGTCTGAAGAATAGAGATATAAAGTACGGACAGTATGGGATAGTAAAAACAACCTTTCGAAATATAATCGTCGATTCACACTACATAGAGGGTTTCAAAGTTCCAGATAACAGTGCAAATACGAACGACCAGTCGATAATCACAATATACAGGACTAATGCGAATTTGGCCGACTTGATGAGAGATATTGGTATAAAGGTTCAACCCGATAAGATATTAAGCGAGACTACCTTGCTTTTATACCCGGATGAAATTAAACTCTTATCAGAAAAAGCACCTTATCTTATTGCGATGGCGACTGAAGATATATCTAGGTTAAGTTTTAATGATGTTATTGGTGATATAGAAAGTGGTCCAGTTATCACAATAAATTCCCCTAATGGTGAACCTATCGTAGGTGTAATCGATACTTTATTTGATGATTCAGTTTATTTTTCTGAATGGGTAGACTTTAGAAAAATGATTAGCGATGAAATACCTACAGGGCGTAAAGACTATGTTCATGGAACTTCTGTAAGCTCGATTATCGTTGATGGACCAACCATTAACCCTGAGCTAGATGACGGATGTGGAAGATTTAGGGTGAGGCATTTTGGCGTGGCTGCACATGGACCATATAGCGCCTTCTCAATTATGAAAGCCATAGAAGAAATTGTCACCTCAAATCCCGACATAAGAGTATGGAATCTGTCGCTTGGTTCTATTAGGGAAATCAACCCTAATTTTATATCACCTGAAGCGGCTATGTTGGATAAGCTTCAATACGAGAACAATGTTATATTTATAATAGCAGGCACCAACAAGAGCGATAGCGAGTCTAAAATTGAAAAAATGATTGGTTCGCCTGCCGATTCAATTAATGCCATCGTTGTTAATTCGGTCAATGGTAAGGGGAGTCCAGCAACTTATTCTAGGAAGGGTCTGGTCTTATCGTTTTTTAACAAACCGGATGTTAGTAGCTATGGTGGTGATAAGGATGGATATATCCGAGTATGTACCCCAACTGGTGAAGGACTTTGTAGCGGCACTTCGTACGCAGCGCCATGGGTAACTCGAAAAGTTGCATACTTGATAGAAGTCCTCGGGCTTAGTCGTGAAGTTGCAAAGGCACTGATTGTGGATGCTGCTGCTGGGTGGAATGGTATCGGTAACAATATGAGGTTAGCGCCTCTTGTAGGCCATGGCATAGTACCGAAAAGAATTGAGGACATTGTGAAGTCAGATGATGACGAAATAAAATTTATCGTTAGTGGTGTTTCTAAAAAGTGGGATACCTATACATACAATCTACCCGTCCCAATTGACAAGAGCAAACATCCATTCGTAGCTAAGGCCACCCTATGTTATTTCCCTAGTTGTTCAATCAATCAAGGAGTCGATTACACAGACACGGAGCTTGATATAGGCTTTGGGAGAATTAAAGATGGCGGCATTAAGCCTATAAACAAGAATTATCAAAGCGTTAATGACGGTAAGAAACACTATATATATGAAGGTAGCGCCAGGAAGCTTTATCGAAAGTGGGATAATACGAAACACATCGGCGAACTTTTTACCAATAAGGTTCAGGCGAGAGATGTCTGTGGGACTGGAATGTGGGGGTTAAGTATTAAAGCAAAAGAGAGGCTGAATAAACGGAGCGAGGGTATTAATTTTGGTCTGGTCGTGACGCTAAAAGAAATAAATGGGCATAATAGAATAGACGAATTCATTCAGCATTGTGAGTTGCATGGTTGGTTGGTAAATCGCGTGGATATAGAAAACAGAATCGATATTCATAATAAGGCCCAGGAAGTTATTACTTTCGGCGCATAATCACCTTTATCAGAATATGAAAAAACCTCTTAAATTTAAAACTTTTCTTATTATTGTATTGGCAGGTTTTTTAATGCTCAGGGTAACAGTCTTTTTATTTCCATCATTTTTACTGGATCTCTTTTTTGAACCAGTTCCGGATAATCCGAACTTTTCTATTTCGTCGCAATTAAAACCTGAAGAAGTTATTCCTGAGGACTTGGGCGGAAGCGATTTTTCTGAGCTTATTTATGACAGGAACTTAGAAGGACAGAAATGGATGGTTCCTTGTTTTAGTGGAATCGGCACCGATGATGCTGCGGATGTATGCAGAGGTTTTGCTAAGGGATATCTGAGGAAATATACGACTTATAAACTCCTTGATGGAACTGTTGCTGGCGGTGATTTTCTTATTAGTTTGGATACGTCAGTTCTCACTGTATATGGTGAATGGACTACGGTCGTATACGACAATGAAAATCTTCGTGGAAAATATGCATTGCTTGTCAATATTCTCGAATACGATAGTTCGGATGACGCTAAGTCTTCCTGTTCCTTCCTTATAACGGACTCAAGTTATAAGACGATCCAAATCGATGATGTGAATATTTTAATCAAAGAGTGGGAAGGTGGCGATTGGTCACATTATGTGCTCCCAACAGACAAAACCGTAATTAGCATACAGGGAACACGTGCGGCAGTAGAAGAAGCCATGAATGAGGTAGTCGAAAAATATAAAAATGATGATTTTGCCGGGTAACGGAGAAGCGAGACGAGGGGGTATATCAGGATTGTATAGCGGATAGTTAGCTTCTTGCCTAGATTCTGAATTATATCCAACTTCGCATTTTTTTCTTTCTCTATCAATCTAATAATGTTAGATGTAAGATTCCATAGCGTTGTATACAGTTTTATTATTCTCATTATTATCAATTGTCATCCTCGTGAATACGGGGATCCAGAATTAATTGCAAAAGACAATACTTTGGGCTAACTATAACTAAATGAAACTAATCCTAGATTCCCTCCTTCGAGGGAATGACAAGGTTAAACATTACTGTTTATATAGTATCATGCGAAAAGTATATACAACGCTATGGAATCTTACAGAATCAATTAACAGCGCGACATTCGATCACTGTTCTTTAAAAATAGCTTCGCTTAAAGTTTTGTTTCTTTGTTTTTTATGAGATAGGGCAAGAAAAAAAACAAAGAAATTTAGATATTCTTAATCATTAAGCTAAATAAGATTATGAACACAAAAATCATAAAAATATTAACGCTAGTGGCGTATGTCGTGATGATTGCGGTTAACTATCTGGCGGTGGCGCTTCCGCTTGGGGGGAGAGATACCGGGGCGATATCGGATAATTATGCAAACCTGTTCGCTCCGGCCGGTTATGCTTTTTCTATCTGGGGACTCATTTATGCGCTTCTCGGAGTGTATGTCGTTTATCAGCTGCGGCGCGATAAAGATTATTTGGTGGAGCGAGTGAATCGCATCTTTATCGTGAACGCCCTCTTGAATGCTTCGTGGATAGTTGCCTGGCATTATGATTATATCTGGCTCTCGGTGATCATAATGATTGGACTATTGCTTACGCTTATCCGGATTGCCGATATCGTGCGTGCCGCTAAGCTTACCAAAAATGAGCGCTTTCTGGTATGTTTACCCTTCAGCATATATTTCGGCTGGATTACTGTTGCCTCGATTGCTAATATTACTGTTTTTCTGGTCTCTCTCGGCTGGAACGGGTTCGGTATCTCTGACAATTTTTGGACGGTCGTAGTGCTTTTGGTCGGAGCGCTCATCGGCTCGTTGCGTATGTTGCGTGACCGCCTTGTTCCTTATGGGCTCGTGTTCATTTGGGCTTATGGAGCCATCCTTGCCAAACACCTTTCACAGAGCGGCTTTGACGGCCAGTATCCGAACATCATCTGGACTGTCGTTTTGTGTCTGATGGTATTTGCAGGGATGATAGTGTTTATAAGCATCAAGAAAAAGGATGCCTAACTGTGAAAAAGCCACGATGTTTTTTTCGTTATCAAAATAAATATGAAAAAAACAGTTACAGTCAATGACAAAATGCAGAAAAACTATACATATGAGCTTTCAGAAAAGCCGGGTAAAAATTTTGATCAAGATTTCAAACCGGAACTGACCCCGAAAGAGATGTTAGAGCTTGGCGTTTTTGGCGGAAAATATATGACTGACTGCAGAGAAGAATTTCCTCGAGGTTGGTTCAGAAAGGCGAAATTGTGCTCTGAAAAACATGACCCCGAACTGAATTTTTTCGGAGTGAATGCCAGCCAACCTCTTTCTGTGTGGCGACAAAAAGGCTGGATTCATCCCGATGATCCGAGGGGCTGGTTCCAGTGGTATTGCCGTTATTTTATGGGCAGAAGGCATGAAGACGACAAAAGACAAATCAGGAGATGGAAAGCGATGAAAAGGCATATCGTGCAGATAGAAAATAATTGTTTTCCGGGAGAATGGGATTGCAGAAAAAGGCAAAGGCAAGCCGTGTTGCATTGGGCGTATGATAGTAGGAAGATGTAAAAAAATATTCCTTTTTTTCGAAAGCACATTGCAAAATAAACAAATGATGATTTGACTATGTAGTGGAGAAAAGAGACGAGGAATCTGTATTATTAATACATTAAATTAAAAATATGGAAACAACAAATCAAGACGAAACGGTGTCTATGCCGAGAATCGGGGAAGAAGCCCCCGCTTTCAAGGCCGTTACCACTCAAGGCGAGATAGATTTTCCAAAGCAATACAAAGGAAGTTGGGTGATCCTTTTCAGCCATCCTGCTGATTTCACTCCTGTCTGTACTTCTGAATTCATGACTTTTGCTTCTCGAGAACAAGAATTTAATGATGCTAATTGCAAACTGGTCGGTCTTTCGGTGGACGGACTTTATAGCCATATCGCCTGGCTTCGCACAATCAAGGAGAAGATCGAGTATAAGGGGATGAAAAACGTGGAGGTCAAATTTCCATTGATCGAAGACATCACTATGGAAGTGGCGAAAAAATATGGGATGATCCAGCCCGGAGAAAGCAATACCAAGGCGGTGCGGGCGGTATTTTTCATCGACCCCAAAGGAATAGTAAGGGCGATCATTTATTATCCTCTCAGTCTCGGAAGAAATTTTGACGAACTGTATCGTGCTTTGATTGCCATGCAGACAGCTGATAAATTTTCCATCGCCACGCCGGCTGATTGGGTACCGGGCGATGATGTGATAGTGCCGACTGCCGGTTCTTGCGGAGTGGCCAAAGAACGTATGGAAAGCAAAGAAGAGATGCATTGCTATGATTGGTTTTTCTGCACGAAAAAACTAAAAAAAGAAGATATAGAGAAAAAATAGCATCATCGCAAGCTCATTTAAAAAAAACACCGCCAAATAAAATATCGCATATTAATGCGGTGTTTTTTTGGGGAAATAGGGGGGGGCGAGATGAGAAGTTTATGCAAGAATTGTGTAGTAGATGGGTAAAAACAATTTTATTACGCACGTGTCATTCTGAACTTGTTTCAGAATCCTCGTTATATTTTGCAAAAAGATTATTGTAATGTTTGGATTCTATATAACGAAGATTCCGGATATTTTGGAGTATCAAAATTTCGGAATGACAAATAAGAGGGGGTATCGCGAATTAAAACACACATCAGGTGGATTTCGGTCGTAAATATTATTAAAGTAGTTGGTGTCTGGTCCGCTTAGCCGATATCTCCAGTATTTTATCTGGAGGACGTTATATGTATTTTCCCTTCTTTTCACTGTTTGGAATGCAGCCTGAGGCGTAATTCGGGCTAAGACTCAAAGTTTATTTGTTTAACAAGGGATTGGTGTTATGATACAATTATATCAAATAATACTATGGATCGAAAAGCGAAAATTGCATTACTATTTCTGGTGGGGGCAGTCCTGGCGACTGTTCCGGCTTTTTATTATCTTCCGGGCAAATCTTTTACGATAAAGGGTAAGTATAATCAAAGGGAGAATATGGTGGCAATTGGCAGTGCAAACATTCCTGCGGGTGAAGATGATAGCAGGATAGTCCTGGCGGCAGTGGGGGATATCATGCTTTCGCGCGCTGTAGAGCGGAAAATGATTGCGAAGAAGGATTGGAAATATCCGTTCTTGGAGACGGCGGAGATTACGAGCGGGGCGGATATCACTTTTGGTAATTTGGAAACGACGATTTTGCCGGGGGCAAGAGTTCTCGATATGTCCTTTATCTTTCGTGCCGACCCCAAAGCGTTGGAGGGCTTGGAGGTGGCAGGTTTCGATGTTCTGTCGCTTGCCAATAATCACACAATGAATTTCGGGTACAGCGGTTTGGAAGCGACACTGCAAAATCTTGATGGCGTAGGCATCGGACACATTGGTGCGGGGCTCAGTGAAAAGAGTATATATGCGCCGGTCATCAAGGAGGTCGAGGGCGTAAAAATCGGATTTCTGGCTTACACCTATGCCAGAGAGCAGTCTCATAGCATTGACGGGAATATCTATGGCACGGCGTATGCGAATACTGATAAGATGAAAGATCAGGTGTCCGAGCTCAGGAATAGTGCTGATATAGTGGTGATCTCGATGCATATGGGCGAGGAATATCAGACGAGCCCGAATACAGTGCAGAAGAATTTCGCGCGCGCTGCGGTGGATGCCGGGGCGGAGCTGGTTATCGGACATCATCCGCACGTGGTGGAGACTTTTGAGAAATATAATGACGGCTATATAATATACAGTCTCGGTAATTTTGTTTTTGATCAGATGTGGTCAGAGGAGACGCGGCTGGGAGCTATTGCAGAAATTACTTTTGAGAATAATAAAATATCGGACATCCGATTCGTGCCGGTAAAGATTTTTGACTACGCTCAGCCGAAATTGGCGGATGGAGTGGACAAAGATAAGATTTTGGAAAGGTTGGAGGCGAACGGTGATTAATAATATTTCTAGCCTATCCGCGGTAAAGGTCTTGACTATTATTCCTTCTCGCACTGAACCTCTCCCGATAAGAGAGGGGGCGAGATTAACTATGTGTAATGATGAGGGGGTAGAGATGTCGATTTATCCCGATTCTGTATACATGATGTCGAATGTGGATTTGTTATTTTCTTTCAAAAATGATAAGATATAACCAGTAGAACTTACACAAATTTAATATCTATATAATGAAAGAGGTAAAAACAAAAACAAAAAAGGAGGAGTTGAAGAAAGTCGCTAAAACTTTGAGAAAGAAACGTGTGACCATTGCGCGTGAGCCGTTTATGGCGGAGCAAAAGAAGACGAAGGAAGAGGTGAAAAAGATGGTTAAAAAAGAGGCGGTAAAACCGGAGACGAAGAAAACTGTTAAGGCAATCAAAAAAGAAACGGGGAAGGAGGTCAAAAAGGTGGTTGGAAAGAAGGCGGTTGGAGCTAAGAAAGCTAAGGGCGTTACTGCGCAGAAAAATAAGACAAGCAGCACAAAGAAATCTACAGGTGGCAAAAAAAGTGAAATTGAAAAAAGAGTGGAGATACGAGAGGGGGTTGTATATGAAGAAGTGAGAACCGGGATTGAGGAATTGGACAGAAGAGATAAGGAAAGGAGTGCGGAGAATGAGGAGGTAGAAATAAAAGATGATTTGACAGATATAGCCGGCGAAAAAGTAGATGACGATTTGGCGGATATGGCGGGCGAAGAAGAGAAAACTTTCATCAAATGGACAGGCAAAAACTTTGTGAGGCCGGAGGGACAGACTTTCTTTTATGAAGTGAGCTTAGTCGCTTCTGTAATAACATTCTTATGGTCTGCAATCGGACAGAACTGGCTTACGGCTTTAACTTTTTTGGCGTTGGTGGTTATGATTGTGATAGAACTAAAAGATGTGCCGCGGGATGTTGAATATGAGATAAACATTGACGGAATCTTAATAGATGGTAAATTGTATAGGTTCGATAACATACATTCCTTCGAGCTTACCAAGAATGGGGACTTTGACATCGTGAAGCTGCAGCTGCATGATTCGATATTTCCGACCAGAGAGCTGCATCTTACAGAGGGACAAGATGTCGTGTATATTGAGACGCTTTTGGCATATTTCTTGCCGAAAGAGAAGCAAGAAGACGCACTCTTTAATTTCCGCAAGCGTGGGAAGAGCGAGGAGGATATGACTGAGGACGAATTTATCGATCAGAAGGTTGATGAGTATCTGAACGGAAAGAACTGACGATGAGAAATTTGGCGGGGCGCAAGCTCTTTCGCCGGGAAGGTTTTTTGAAGGGAGGTGTGAGGGAATGGGGCTTAGGTCCTCGTAGTTCAATGGATAGAACGCGGGTTTGCGGAACCCGTGATATAGGTTCGATTCCTATCGAGGGCACATTGAAGGTTTTGAGAGATAGTAGTTTTTGTTTGTAGTTTGAAGTAGGAGGGGTAGGATGGTTTGATCGCAAGAGCTAAGATTTTCTAAGTCAAAACGATAGCTGTCCGATTTAAGATAATTCATCAATATCACCATGGAACAAAACAAAGGTCAAGGCGATTTTGTCGATTTGAGTCAGGTCTTGGATAAGACAGACGGAGCATTAACGGCGAAACGACGTTCAAAAGAAAAGATTTTAAAAATGCAGAAAACCCCCACTATCTATCGTTTGGTTTTCAAGCTTTCCGGCGGATTGATCAAGACAGAAAGGCAGGCCATGTGTATTGTAGTTATGTTCCTTATCCTTATAAACGCTTTGACCTTTTCTCTCGCTTCCGGTGTCGGCAGCACGGCGTTAAAAACCAATGCATCGGAAAGTTCGATACATGAAAAATAGTTTTTCGCGCGTCTTCGCATCAATCTATGTTTGTAAGATAAAAAAACATCAGTCTGGTGTTTTTTTGTTCGGTGTATTTTTCTGATGTGGCCGGATTGTTTTTCTTTATGGCTGATTTTTGTTAGAATGAAAGTGTAATCATAAAGTAAAAATATGGCGGATATAAAATTGGAAGAACTCTTGGCTCAGCGTGATAAGGCGGAATTCGGTTCGGAAGAGTGGGAGAGGTTGAATATTGAAAAAGCGGATTATTTGGAAAGCATCAAACCGTCTACGCGAGAGAGGATCGTATTTTTTGAGGAAAAAGATTTGGGAAATATCTCAGGTGTGTTTACGAAAGAGACGCAGATTTTCGATTTGCCGTTCGGAGTTGGAAGGCGGAGTCTCTTGGAATACCATCCCACAAGGCGTCATCCGATTCCTTATGTGCTTATCAGATACGAAGACGAATATTTTTTCATCTTGCGCGAGTCGGGGGGAGGGGAACTGCGGCTTATCGGTAAGAAGGGGCTTATCGGCGGACATGTCGATGATACTGATATCACGGAAGGGGATTTGGAAAGGACTTTTCAGAATGCGCTTCTTCGGGAGGCGAAAGAGGAGGCGGGGTTGGATGAGGGGATTATAGAATGCGTGGAACTTCGAGGGATTATCAAAAGCGATTTGGGAGTGGATATCGATCATCTGGGGTTGGTTTATGAAATCGTGGTCAATACCAATAAGATCAAATCGGAGGAAGACGGAGTCATGACCGGCGTGTGGATTACAAAAGAAGATTTGCCGGAGCATTATGAGAGTTTTGAGAATTGGTCGAAGATTGTGTATGATAATTTGTTGAAAAATTGTTAATTGGTATTGAAGTGTATTTGGTAAGGCGAGGCTGTTATGTCATAGGGAGTAACGGGTTTCAACCCGTGTGGTTATCCTAGGTAACAATACGTTATATGTTTTTTCTAATAGGACAACCGCGCAGACTGAAGTCTGCTACTCGAAGTGAGAGAACACACCTTTTCTATATTTATTAAAAAACATGAATCTAAAAAAGATTTATACTGCAAGGAAAGAGAATGCTCACAAAGGTGATTTTGGGTATGTGCTGATCATGGCGGGGAGCGAGATGTACTCCGGTTCTCCGATTTTTAATGCGATGTCGGCGCTGCGGTGTGGGGCGGATCTTGTTACAGTGGCGGGGCATCGGCGGGCGATGGATGTCGTGGCGGCTTATCGGCCGGATATGATTACCTTTCCGCTGGAGGGAGAATTCGAAGAGGATGACGTGTCGAATCTCATGGAACTTTCTCAGGGATTCGATACGTTGGTGATGGGCGGTGGCATGAAACGGTCGGAGGAATCTTTCTTGGCGATACGAAAATTAATCCAGAAAATAGATTTGCCGATGGTACTTGATGCGGAGGCGATCAGGGCAGTGTCCGGACACGAAGAAATATTGAAAGGCAAGCAGGCAGTTCTGACTCCCAATATTCCCGAGTTCGAATATCTGACCGGAGAGAAGGTCGGAGATGATATCGAAGAGCGACAGACAAAAGTAAAAGTTGCAGCAGAGAAGCTGGGCGCGGTTGTGATCCTAAAGGGGGCGACCGATGTGATTTCTGATGGAGAGCGCACTTTGCTCAATCGTACCGGTAACGCTTTTATGAGCAAGGGTGGATTCGGTGATACGCTCGCGGGGATATGTGGCGCGCTATTGGCGAGAGGAACTGACCCTCTTGAAGCGGCCGAAGCCGCGTGTTATATTAATGGAAGTGCGGGTGAGATGGCTGGCGTGAAATATGGCGAGTCACTACTCGCCAGTGATCTATTTGAATATTTTCCGCGAGTGATAAATGGCGAATAGGTTGTAATGGGATTTAATGATATACCACTCGAGGAGAATAGTGAACCGGCTATTACTTCGGAGTGGCGGAATTTATCCCGCGCGGCTATTCCAAGCCTCTTAATTCTCGGTAATAGCACGTTTCACTTGAATAGGACAACCGCGCAGGTTAAAACCTGCTACTCCACTCGTTAGCTCATATCAATTGTTTACTCCTCCTATTAGTTTGTATCAACCGCATAGGATAGCTGCGCAGACTAAAATCTACCACTTCAGGAAAAAATAATTATTTATAAATTTGCAAAAATTATGCAGAACGAAGAAATCAACTCCGCCAAGACGGCAAAACTGAAAAAAATAGTTTATTTGATAGTTGGCATCGTTATGTTGGTATGGGCTTTGTCTTATATATCGAAACCGTCTGTCGAGGAGGAGGCTGTCCCGGAGCCGGCGATTTTTGCATCTTCTATCCGGGTGTCGGATGATGCTAAATCCGTCGTTGACAATAGTTCCGGTGAAGTGATTTTTACAATTGACGAGGCCAAGAAATTTTTGAAAGACAACGGCTATGAATATAATCCGGACACCTTTCAAACCGGCAACGCTAAATATTCGGGAGAATGTTTTTCGGCGGCAGTTTTATCTTATAACAAACGGGAGATAGTTTTTTCATCTTCTTGCTTGCCGGGAGATTTGCCCGAGGCATGGATAGGGATTTATAAAATTTCTGCTGCGACCTGTTCTTTGAATGGCATGCAGACAGACTCTGTTGGCGACGTGGCTGATGATTGCGGTGAGGGCGGCACGCAGACGAGTTTCCGATTCATGGCCGGGGGAGGCGGGGATAGCTTCGTTTGGTCTGCGGATGATAAAGCTGTGGCTTACTCGGCTTATTTGGGACTTACGGGCAATACGGAAAAAAGAATCATCAATGTTGAAACTGGTGAAATCCGTGTGGCGGAATAACTTCGGGCGAATGGTTGTACAGAAGCAAAAAATATCCTCCTTTTTTATTTACTCGGAAAAAGGAAGCGATGCTGTATTTCGGACTACACTAGAAATGGTGTGAATGCTGTACGAAAACATTCTATCTTGCACCACATTCTGTCTCTGGGCGTGGTCCGAAATACAGAAATCTGTTCCGGCGCATGAAGTCCTTTTAATCGCGGAAGTAGTGTATATAAAACTAAATTAACTTAATCTGCGACATAATGATTTCACTTTTACTCCCCCTCACCCCGCTTAGCTACGCCGTAGCCTTTGGCGAAGGAGAAACTTCTCTCCCCGTCGCTGCGATTACGATATGACGTGGCAATGCCTTCCGAAGCGGGAGAAATTCCTAATGCTGTATGACTAGATTGTATAACATTTAGTTAATTCGGCATAAGCTAGTCGCCTTTTTGTTTTTTTTCGAAAAAGTGTTAGAATAAAATCAATCTCATACTAAAAGAACAATCTGAATCGGATAAGGGTTAATATTAACATAAACAAAAACTATGCAAAAAAAGGAATCGTCTCTTCTTAAGATGGCGAAGGTAATCGTGGTTGCCAGTTCGTTTATCGGAATCATTACGATTTGGGGGATATCCTATTATATGCTCGTGATTTCGGCGGAGAATAATTCGCAGATTCCGAATAATCAGGTGGTATTCACACAGTCGGCGTGCGCTAAGATTACTGACAACAAATTGGCGCAGGGTGATTGCTATCTGAAAGTGGCAAAGGTAAGAAAGAATGAGGCTATTTGCGCCAAGATTGAAATCGCAGAGTTGAAGTCATTATGTTTTGTGGAACTATCCGAGCTTAAAAACGATTTTGGGATTTGCATAAATAACGGAGTGATGCCGTCGTTGTTTTCGGTGTGTCAGGATTATTTCGGAGAGAGTGTGATAGATGGGGAAGATGTGTCGGAGCCGGTAACTGAAAAGTCCGAATAGTTATTGTACGATTTGTTTTTGCGCAAGCTTTTTAATATCGATTTAGTGAGGAATTAAATAGCAAAATGCCTGCCTACTTTGGGGCGGGTGTTTTATTTTGACAAAATCATGTTTTCGCTTTAATCTGGTAAAAAGAAAAACAAAAACAGGTTTTAGAAAAAATAGAAAAGAAGGAGGAGTCTGAATATCTGATCTTGATGGTAAAGAAGATATAGACTATTCGCTTACTATAGGTTTTGAAGTTGTTCTTCCGAGGGGGCAAATCGTTTCCGGTTATTGTTTACCGGGCAAAGTAAACGAGATCAAGGAGGCCATGAAATACATAAAACATCTTGATTTTCCAGTTACGCATGAAGTAATGGTAGGACACGGAGGATACGGGCATCTGAGCAGGTTTGATATCGAACAGATAAAATATATAGGTGGCGGAAACGGAGGCTGTGGTGGGTTTACTGAAATTCTGGAAATCAAGAATCCTCCTGATGGCAGATGGGGGATAATAATTCATGAATACGACACAGAAACCGGTTCTAAATTCTATGAGTTCACTTCCATAAAGACTGCCCTAGTGGCCTGGAATAGTAATTTTAGTTCGATTGCAAAAGCTCTAGGCTGTATGCGGTCTGTGGTTTGTAACAGGCTCAGTCCATGGTTTTACGCCGTTGCTAATCAGGCACTTTGGAAAGACTATGCGTTTCCTAATTGGCTTTGCGATGATCCTGTTTATAGACCGGGAAGAAAATTTGTGGTAAGCGATCCGATTTTGCATATCAGAGAAGTAAAAACATGTTTGGGTATGAGTGAGGCTCGGTATCAAGAGGAAAGGTCCCGCCGCGTTTGGTGGGATGATGGAACTATTTCTAACGAATATGAACTTAAGGATATCAGGCCTCTGAACAGACAGGACCTCTGGCAGGAGGAAGCTCGCAGAATGTTTAATGAAGTCCTTAACGGGAAAAGAGATACTGTGCAAATTCAGCTTGTGAGCGGTAAAGTTATCAGTATCGAAGCGGGAGAGTCGTCTAAATGCTGTCTTGTCCTGGATAGTGAACAACGAACACTGTTAGGGGGAGAAAGACTGGAAGCGCTTATAAAGGTGCGAAGTAGAAGAAGAATGAAAGGAGGAAAAAAATCTAAAAAACTACCTGCGGTAATAGCTGTCACAACGACTGTAGCAGCAGGTAAAAAGACTTCTTATACTATTGAGAAAGAAAAGGCGGTTAAAGAAGAGGTATTGTATTAGTAATTGAAGATCTGATAATCTTTTGTCAATCCATCAGGATTGGCACTTTTTTATTTGTAGTCTTACGGCAATTTTGGTAAAATCCATATAGATAGTAAAATATTTATCATATGATAACACTCAAAACTCCAATCGAAGAATTGCCGCAGATCGGGCCGCGTAATGTCTTGTATCTGCACAAGCTTGGTATCAGAACTGCCGGGGATCTGCTTTTTCATTTTCCTTTTCGTTATGATGACTTTTCTGATTTCAAGTTGATTAAGGATGTGGAGGTGGGGCAGGTGGTTAGCGTAAAAGGAGAGATTTTAGAAGTCCAAAATGTGCGGACTCGGCGGCGGAATATGATTCTCACCGAAGCGGCGATTGAGGATGATTCGGGGGTGATACGGGCGGTCTGGTTCAATCAGCCGTTTTTGACGAACAGTTTGAAAGCGGGAATGAATGTCAGCTTGAGTGGTAAGGTTAATTTTGCCAAGGAAGGAATACAGCTTTCCAGTCCCGCATGGGAGGCGTTGGGCAAGAGCAATCTGCACACGGGGCGGTTGGTGCCGGTCTATCACGAGACGGAGGGACTTTCTTCCAAATGGTTGCGCGTACATATCAAGCCGCTACTGTCTCTCTCGGACGAGGCGGCGGAGTTTTTGCCGGAGGAAGTCTTGGAGCGGCAGGATTTGCTGGGTCTGAGTGAAGCGATCCGGCAGATACATTTTCCGGATGATGATGCGGCGGCGGAGCTCGCCAAACGGCGACTCGCTTTTGATGAACTATTTCTGGTGCAGTTATATATGCAGCGGCAGAGGCAGGAATGGCAACGGCAGAAAGCGGTGGGAATCAGGTATGACAAAGAGCTGGAAGCGGAGATAAAATATTTTTTGGAGAAGCTGCCGTTCAAACTGACCGATGGGCAAAAAATAGCTGTTTGGAAAATCATTAAGGATATGGAAAAAGACAGTCCGATGAACCGGCTTTTGGAGGGCGACGTGGGTTCCGGAAAAACTTTGGTGGCGCTTTTGGCGGTGTTGGTGGCGGTCCGCTCCGGCTATCAAGCACTCATTATGGCGCCGACGGAAATCTTGGCGAGGCAGCATTTTGCGGAAAGTTTGAAAAGATTTCACGGCACAAATATCAGGATTGCGCTTCTCACGGGAAGTGAAAGCAGATATTTTGACGGCAGGGACGAAAAGAGTTTGACCAAGGAAAAGATATTATCTGCAATAAAGAAAGGTGAGGCGGATTTGGTGATCGGCACGCATGCGCTCATCCAGGAGAAAGTCTTTTTCAAGAGTCTCGCGCTTTCCGTCGTGGATGAACAACACCGTTTCGGTATCGAGCAGCGGGCACAGACTCAAAGTGAAGTATCAGATATCGAGGACGGGTTTGTGGCGACAGTGCCGCATCTTTTGTCGATGACGGCAACGCCGATTCCGCGCACGCTCGCTCTTACGGTCTATGGTGACTTGGATCTGTCTATTTTGAATGAGATGCCGAAGGGGCGTCAGAAAATCATTACCGAGCTGGTGGCGCCAGGCAATCGGGAGAGTACTTACGATTTTATCCGCAAGGAAATCAAATCCGGGCGGCAGGCGTTTGTCATTTGTCCGTTGATTGAGGAGTCCGATGTACTGGAAGTAAAATCGGCAACGGAAACATTCGAGAAGCTCGAGAAAGAAATTTATCCCGATCTTGCAATCGGGCTTTTGCACGGGAAGATGAAACCGAAAGAGAAAGAAGAGGTGATGAAAAAGTTCTCGAAAAACAAAATCAATATTCTGGTTTCGACCTCTGTGGTGGAAGTGGGAATAGACATTCCTAACGCTACCGTAATGCTTATTGAAGGTGCGGACCGATTCGGTCTGGCGCAGTTGCACCAATTCCGCGGCCGAGTCGGGCGGGGAGAGTTTCAGTCGCGTTGCTTCCTTTTTACCGATTCGACTTCGGGCAAGGCTCATCGACGGCTCAAAGCGCTCATCGAGTGTGAGAGCGGATTCGATTTGGCGCAGAAAGATTTGGAATTACGCGGTCCGGGAGAACTGGTCGGAGTGCGACAATCGGGGTTGCCCGATTTGGCGATGGCATCGCTTTCCGATTCTGAGCTCATTCAGGCGACACGAGAAGAAGCGAAAGTTATCTTGGAAATGGATGCGGATCTCAAGAAATATCCCGAACTTCTATCGCGAATCAGGATTTTCGAGAAAGATGTTCATTTGGAATAGGTTTCAATATAAAGATAATCATCTTTCAAAATGCGGGGCAAGGATTGTCCTTACAGAATCGAAAGGACCATCCTTTTCGTTATCACGTTCTCTTGATTTTTCCTATCTCGCGTTATCATATAGCCAATCTAAATAGCTGGTGGATCTTTTTAAAATATTTGAACAATAAAAATAAAAAAACAAACCGTGTCGAGTATTCTGGTAATTATGGCTTGAGGGGCAGGGCTCTTGGGTCTATCTCTTATTCAAGGGGCAAGAGCTCAGGATGGGGCGGATTATAATTGGCTGAACGATAAAGATATGTCGATTCAAGACTGGGATTGGTACAAGCATGAGTACAATGCAGCCTATGACTATCCGGTCAGGCTTTTCAGTGGCGGTTATGCGTAATGAAGTCGGTATCGATGTCTATATTGCCAAATACAAAAAACAACAAGAGATTCAAACGTTTGATATTGAGTCCGTCGGTTTTCAAGAGCTATGGACATCTCAAGTGGGAAAATATCCTGATCGTAAATGACATGGTGAAGGATTCTTGTGTCACTTCGGATCATGCTTTCGTGGCGGGTGAAAATAAGGTTCGGAGACTGGAATCTCAGGGTGGCACGGGAGTGAAAGGGGGGTTCGAAGGCTATGGTAATCCTGAGTGGACTTTCGATATTGCCGGTCTATATGGAATCAATACGGTTGATAGGAATTCTATGTAATCGGAATCAAAATAGAGCGATAATTTTTTTACGAACCGGGTCCGGATCGATAAAACGCCATGCGGTAGTCCGTAGGGCGTTTTTGTGTGGAAACAAAGTCGTATAAGTAAAATTGTCCGGTTTGATAGTTTTTTATAATATGAATAATTTAATCAACGGGGTTATCTTGAATTTATTGGTGTCCAAAACGGCCGATAGGCAAATAAAGACTTGGGGGAATATGTTATTTCTCAGGTTAATGATTTATAGATCAGAGCCGCGCAGCCCATTATGGCTAAGAAAAATATCAGTATCAGACTCAGCTTTGGGTGTCCGTATGCAAATCCGATGTTCTCACTTCACCTTCTTTCGTTGTTTACGACTTATAGCAATACAAGCTTTTCGTAAATGGTAAAATCTTAATTTTTTTTGGAGCTGATATTCGATAAAATATTTAATTTTGTGGCGTGCTTTGCATCGGTCTTGTTATGGGATTTAATTATGTTATAATACTGATGTAAGTTAGAATATAAATGTTTATATAAAAAAATAAGGTGCTTTATTATTCGATTATATAATAGACCCGGACATCACATACTGATATTCAGAATTTTCTAGAAAAGACTTTTTGTCCTTAAGTGGCAGGATGTCTTTTTCTAAATATTCAAAAGTTCGTTTTCCAATTTAAGTACATTTTTATATAGTGTTCGATTAAAAAAAATAATTCATTGACTATGAGAAGTTTCAAATCTCGTTTGCTTGTGTTCTTGTTCTTTGTTTTGTTTTCCTTCGGTTTTACGTCAGGGGCCTCTGCCGCTTCTGTTACAGTCGGGCAGACGGCAAGCAAGGCGAGCTCAACTTATTTTTATTATAATCCCAGCGGAACCAATGCTTACGCAGTGATTAACAATGCTATCAATGCGGCGGCTTCAGGAGCAACGAGTAGTAATCCGGGAGTAGTATATATCGAGAACGCGTCCAAACCTTACGAGGTTGCCAGTCATATTTTAGCAAAGTCACACGTAGACATTAAAGGACAGAGTCGAAGTGGAGTAGTACTTAAAATAGCGGCTGGATTGACGGCAAAGGCATACGGGGGTCCTGGAACTACAGGATGGGGAGGAACCGATAGTGGCGCCGGTGACGCAGGCATCATAAACGTGTGGAGAGATGTCACTGACGTAACAATATCCAACATTACTCTTGATGGAAGTTGCGGAGACTATTATCCGTGTAGCGCCGATGATAGAGGGCGTTCTGAATTTAACCTTATGGATGTCTATTGGGCAACTTTTGTCACTATTGATAACGTCAAATTTACCAATGGGATGCACGACGGAATCAGGGCGGGAGGTGACGATATGGAAGTTTCTAATAGTGTTTTTGATATGATAGGGCATGATGCTGTCCAAGGATACGGCATTTACAATCTGAAGTTTCACAACAACATTGTCGCTATGCGAACCAATTCCGGGGTGAGATGTGCCGGTAGTGGCAACGGTTGCTATGTGTATAATAATGAATTCTATACCGGTTCCGGTGGTGGATCCGCCTTAGAACTACAAAATAGTTTTTCAAATGTTAAAATCTATAACAATTATTTTCACGATATTTCCGGCGCAAGCGGATCTTATGGTGCCATAGGCTATCCGGGACAGAGTCCGAGTGGAAGCGGGCACGAATATTACAACAATCTGTTTGTGAATTTACCTTATGCCATCAATTACGTACCTTCCAGTTCATCGTCTCATCATAATATTATGATTAATGCAGGTACGGCTGTGGGTGGAGGCAGTGATTCGAATAATATTAAAACTGCATCGGGGTATGTCTTTCAGAAATATGGATCTAATAAGGCGGGAAATACTTATTGGACCGTCAGCAGTGGCTCGTTGGCTTCTGCGTTTTCCGGACGTAAAATCGGTATTGATGGGTTAGCGGGAGGTACGAGTGGGGCTACAGGTGGCGGAGGAGTGACCAATCCCGCTACTTATACTGTCACGGTAAATAACGGTTTGGGTGACGGTACCTATTCCGCGGGAGATGAGGTGACTATTATCGCCGATCTGCCTGCTTCCGGAAAAGAGTTTGACAAATGGACGGGGAGTACTCAGTATCTTGATAATGCGGCTTCATACACCAATACGTTTACTATGCCCGCAGCAAATATATCTTTTACCGCAACCTATAAGACCGCGGCTCCTTCTTCTTATGCTCTCACCGTAACCAACGGTTCCGGCGATGGAGCCTACGCTTCCGGCACAAAAGTAACTATCGCAGCCAATGCTCCGGCTGCGGGTAAAATATTTGACAAATGGACGGGGAGCACTTCATATGTTGCCAGTACGACATCCGCAACCACCACGGTGACGATGCCGGCTGCAGACATCACTTTAATCGCTACCTATAAAGATGCCCCTACATATACTTTGACGGTAACAAACGGTACCGGTGATGGTTCGTACTCTGAGGGGGAAGAAGTGGTGATTACCGCCGATAATCCCGCTACAGGTAAAGTGTTCGACAAATGGACAGGCAGCACTTCATATATCACTAGCGCCACTTCCGCCACAACCATAGTAACGATGCCGGGATCAGCTATAACTTTAACTGCCACCTACAAGAATAGCACTACCGCCACTTACTCTCTTACCGTTAATAATGGAACAGGCGACGGTTCTTATCCTGCAAACACGCAAGTCACTATTACTGCTGACGCTCCCGCTACAGGTAAAGTGTTCGACAAATGGACAGGCAGCACTTCTTCTGTTGCCAGTACGACATCCGCAACCACCACGGTGACGATGCCGGCTGCAGCCACCACTTTAACTGCTACCTACAAAGATGCTACCAAATATTCACTTGTCGTTACCAATGGAACAGGAGACGGTTCTTACGCCGCAGGCACGAAAGTTACCATCAAGGCTGATACTCCCGCTACGGGTAAAGTGTTCGACAAATGGACAGGCAGCACTTCTTCTATTGTCAGTACGACAGCCGCAACCACTACAGTGACGATGCCAGCTTCATCTATAACTCTAGTAGCCACCTACAAAAACGCCGCTGTTTCTACCTATGCTCTTACTGTCAATAATGGAGCGGGCGATGGCTCATACGCGCAAGGGGAGGAAGTGGTGATTACCGCCGATAATCCCGCTACGGGTAAAGTGTTCGACAAATGGACAGGCAGCACTTCTTACATAGACAGCGCAACATCGTTAACTACGACAGTCACGATGCCAGCCAAAGCGATTACTCTCACTGCCACTTACAAAGACTCTGATGTTCCTGATAATTCTGCTACCAGCTTTTTGATGATAGGCTACGGTTCTGGCGATGGAACTTATCCTGTGGGCACAAAAGTTACCATTACCGCCAAGTCACCTTATAGGGGGTTAACTTTCTACAAATGGACCAGAGACACCGCTTATATTTCTGATATCTACAGTCCGACCGCCGTAGTCACTATACCTGATCATAGTATCATTCTTGTTGCCACTTTCAGGAAATCTGACAGAGAGACTTTCAAACTTACAGTTTCAAGTGGTTTTGGAAGCAATGATTATCTTCCCGGTACAAAAATTAACATCACTGCTAAAGATATCGATGCCGGCAGGGTGTTTATCAAATGGGTTGGTGACACAAGTCATGTCGACGATGTAACCAAAGAGACTGCCACTGTTACGATGCCTGAAGAGGATATAACTCTCGTTGCTACATATACGGAGTCTCCTCAAGGCGAATATCTTCTCACGGTTAATAACGGCTCCGGCGAAGGCTCTTATGCCCCCGGCACAACGATTACGATTACCGCTGACACGCCTACTGACGGTAAAATATTCAATAGATGGACAGGAAATACTTCTTTTGTTTCCGATATCAACTCTGCCACTACCACAGTGACGATGCCTTCTC
>Ga0265294_10002894_pt1 | contig 22304 bp, 15 predicted proteins | sample MunlanPumphouse3_FD_192504 | JGI IMG/M metagenome (GOLD analysis project Ga0265294, IMG submission 192504) | Groundwater microbial communities from a municipal landfill in Southern Ontario, Canada - Pumphouse #3 | ecosystem: Environmental > Aquatic > Deep subsurface > Groundwater | place... | reverse complement strand
TTCAATGGGATTGCCTCTCCCGTCTGTTTGATCGATATCGACTATACCATCCAGGAAGTGAACACCGCCGCAGTCAGTTTTGTCGGACAGAAGCGAGAGCGCCTGATCGGAAGCAAGTGTTATCGTGCCTTGTTTGGGCGTAGCCGACCTTGCCCGTTCTGCCAGGGGTTGGAATGCTTGCATACCGGGGTGATGCATGAAACAGAGGCTGAGGAGCGGGAACGAATTTTCTCCTTCCAGTTTCACTCGGTCCGTTCAGCAGATAAATCCAAGAGTGTATTCATTGAGATCCTCAATGATATCACCGAACAGAAACACATGCAGGAGGAGCTGGTCCGTACCGAGAAAATGGCCGGGATCGGTACACTGGCAACCGGAATAGCCCATGAGTTGAACAATCCTCTTGCAGGGATCGTGGGAACCGCGGAGATCATGTTGGATGAGTTGGAGGAGAGTAATCCCCACTATGAGTACGTGAATGATATTCTCAGCTACTCCAAGACTGCCAGTGATGTTATCAAGGAGCTCTCCATCTACAGCAGAAGGGAGGAAGTGAAAGAGACCCAGGAGGTGGAACTGATCAGGGTACTGGAGTTCTCCCTTCGACTTGCTCAACGCGGTATCGACTCACAGAATATCGAGATAAAGCGCAACTACCACGCCCTTCCCTTTATTCAAGCAAATGAGGGGGAGTTGCAACAGCTCTTCCTCAATCTTATCGTCAACGCCTTCCAGGCAATGGATGGCAAGGGAACCTTGACGCTCAGTTGCGTTGAACAGGATGATTTTGTGCAGGTGAAGGTTGCTGATACAGGTTGTGGTATCCCTGAAAAGCATATGGGCCAGATCTTCACTCCATTCTTTACCACAAAGGCTCCAGGAAAGGGTACAGGGTTGGGCCTTGCCAACTGTTACAGCATCGTGGACAAGATGCGTGGGAGAATCCGTGTTCGTAGTGAAGTAAGAAAGGGGTCTGAGTTTACTGCAATATTCCCTCTCAATGAGGAGAGCAAGGAAGTCATCAAATTCTCCTTGGTGGAGGACCACCATGGGATGAATGATGTCTTCTTCATCCAGAGGAAGGTATTGGTGGGCGAGAAGGGGTATATCGAGGAGTCAATCCACCGAAAAGTGGATGAGAAGGCGATGCATATTCTTGCATTCAAGGGATTGCAACCCGTTGGAACAGTCTCCCTGATGACCAGCGAACATTTTTGGCCGCTGCCTATTTCCAAGTATTTTGATATTGAGCCGGTTCTGAATACGAAGAAGTGTGCTGAAATCATTCGCCTTGCAGTGCTTCCTGAGATGCGGAACACCTCTGCTTCAATCGGTCTGATCATCCTGGTTTTCCTGCTGGCTCGTGCAGTAGGTGTAGAGGAGCTGATCATAGACGTGTTTGCTGACGATACCAAGACCAAGAAGCTGTACAAGAAGTTTGGGTTTGTGGAGGTGGGATCCTATAATTCCCCGTCCGAGGTAACGGTGTTGGTCTTGCAGAGCAAATCCACCTTGGAGAAGGATAGATCGCAGCTCAGACACTTCGTCCGTCCCCTCTTTCAACGTCTGAGGACGATGTTCGACCTCGGCCCGTATAACCAGGCGGTGCATCAGGAGATGGATAGGATTCTTAGTGCCGACTCCGAGGAAGAATCAGAAGAGCAGATTGGTTGATCAGGTACTGGATCGCTGAACCAGGCTGACGGGGAGTACAATGCGGCTTTGCCTCTCTGTGCTCTCCCAACCAACAATGGTCTGGATTGCCTGTGCGCAGAGCTCCTCGATAGGCTGATGAATGGTAGAGAGTGCCGGGCTCAGAAGCCGGGCAAGATCAACATCATCAAATCCGATGACCTTTACTTCTGTTGGGACACACAGTCCACGCTTGTGGCAGATCTGGATGACTTGGGCGGCAATGACGTCACTTGATGCAAAGACCCCATCGATGGCGGGATTGTCAGTGAAGAGTGTGTTGATCAGGTCTGCATAATCAAGCTGGTTGAACTGTCGTTTGCTTGCCTGTACCACATGAAAGGAAACTGAAGCCTCCTCACACCTCTGGGTGAACCCCTGTACGCGCTCCTCGCTTGACCTCCCTCCATTAATCATGACCAGATGCTTACACCCCTGGGAGAGCAAATGCTCCGCAGCGAGGCGACCACCCATACCGTTGTCACACAGAACAGCTGGTACTGAGGGGCTGATGGAGCGCTCCAGGGTAACCACTGGAAGATTGACGAGAGAGCTGACAGCATTCCTGCTTTGGGTACAGAGAATGATTCCGGCAACCTTGTTTGCCTTGAGCATGTCGATGTACTCGGCTTCCTTTTGTGCGTTGCGTTGTGCATTGCAGACAAGGAGTTTCAAGCCAAGGATGGAGGCATGGTATTCCAAGGCGTTGATAACCTCGCTGTAGTAAGGATGCAAGAGGGAGGGGACGATAACCCCAAGCAAGGTGGTCTGCTTCTGGGCAAGGGAACGAGCTACCTCGCTGGGATGGTAATCCAGCTCCTGCATTGCCTGACGCACTTTCTCCTTTGTTTTCTCACTTAAATAGCCACGGTTGTTCATGACCCTGGATACGGTGGTGACGGTAACGCCTGCTTTAAGGGCAACATCCTTGATTGTTGGCATATTATAGCCTCATCAGGGTATGATCCCCTTCCTCAATCGTGAAGGAGTAGGATGCGAAGTCAGCGTTCAGGGTTATGGCTCTTCCCCTGTGTTCCCAGGTGATGATCAAGTGTTCTTCATCAGTGGGTTCCACCATCTGGAAGATGCCATCAAAGGCGGGGTGGGAGGAGCGAAGTTCCATCAACAGACGTAGAGCAACAACAACCGGTCGCTGGACCGCCTCATCAACTTCTTCCTTGGTGTAATAATGCCGGTTGATGTTTCTCCCCTCCTTGGTCCTTTCAAGCAGTTCCAGGTCATTGCTTCCTGCAAGCATTCCCACATAGTAAATCTGTGGAATGCCTGGACTGAAGAACTGGACCGCCCTGGCAAGCAGGTATGCTCGATCATCTTCCCCTAGGGCAGAGTAGTAGGTGCAGTTGATCTGGTAGATATCAAGGTTGTTGTACGTTTCGCTGTTGTAGATTCTCTTGACATTCGCCCCATGATCGTAGAGATGTTCCTTGGTTGCCTCAATCTCCTCATCAGGGAGAAGGCCATAGACATCCACCACGCCGATTCCATCATGGGTGTCGAGTGTGGTGTATTGGTTTCTGGGACAGATGGCAAACCAGTTCTTCAGGTACTGGGTCTGGTGGAAGTAGAGAGCATGGAGCATCAGCATAGGCAAGGCGAAGTCATAAACAGGGTAGCTATGGCTGGCAAGCTTGAGCTGGATGGAGTAGTGTTCATGGATTTCAGGCAGCACATCAGAGCCATATTTCTCGACTACGCTCCGACATTTTGCCAGTAGCTGCCAGGTCTCCGGCTCTACAAAGAAACAGTCTGTGTCCTTCTTCTTGAAAGCATAGGCAAATGCATCCAGGCGAACGATCTTTGCTCCATGCTGTGCAAGCCTGGCAAGATTCGCTTCCATGAAGGATTCTCCCAGATCAGTCTGTACGTTCAAGTCAATTTGTTCTTCACTGAAGGTGCACCAGAGTTTCCTTTTCTCACCACCGGAGAAGGTAACCGTTTCATAGGGGTCCTTTGGTTTTCGCTTGTAGATCTTCTGGATTTGCTCCTCAGTGGGTTCTCCTCCCCAAAAGGTCTCGTAGTCAATGAAGTAGTCCTTGCTCGGAGAGTCAGGGCCTTCGGCGAGATACTCCTTCAGTAATGGGCTCTTGGCAGAGATATGGTTGATCATATAGTCAAAGACCAGGTCGTAGGTTTCTGCAAGGTGGTCGATATCTTTCCAGGAGCCAAAGGCTGGATCTACCTCTTCATAGGTGTATGGTGCGAAGCCCCTGTCCCCTGAGGAGGGAAAGAAAGGGAGGATATGCAGTGAGGTCAATGCCTTGCTGAAATGTTTGGAAAGGATGGTATCCAAGTCGGAAAGATTTGATCCCATTGAGTCGGGATAGGTGATAAGCATGACTCCATTTTTCATAGCTTCCTCCATCTGGTTTGAGACTTTACTATGCAATACCGTATGGTATATGTCAAGCGTTTGACATATTTTCAATATTCAATTTTTCAGGTAGTGTAGCGCGTACGATTTTGCAAGAAGGGTGATGGATAGGACTCAGTAAACTATGGCTTTTAGTGAACTATCTGTATTTCCCAAAACATATTCCTTGACCGAGAGCAAAGAAGTGTAAAAAAGTTCTTGACAGAATTCTTATATAGGGTAAGATTGTTGCATGCAATAAAGAATAGTTGCATGCAACAATTATACCGTGCTACATGGTGTGGCACACTCCTAAGGAGGAGACAATGAAGAAACTGTTGATTTTAGCTGTCATTCTCATGCTTGCTTTCCCTGTACTTGCTAACGGGACGCAGGAAGAGGCTATTGACGCGTATCCCTCGCGGAATGTAAGGGTTATCATCCCTTGGTCCGTTGGTGGAATGACTGATGTTCTGACCCGTCCTGTGGCCAGCCACCTTGAGAAGCAGTTTGGGGTACCCTTTGTTGTTGAGAACAAACCTGGTGGTGGCGGTGTTGTAGGATCACTGGAAATTGAAGAGTCCGCCAATGATGGCTATGTCATTGGAACCACTTCCATGTCCACGGTCTCTGCAAAGTATGTCTCTCCGGTATACCCAGACATCCACAATGTTGAGTTGATCAGCCAGGTCATCACCATCCCTGCAACGGTTACCGTCAATGCTGACAGCCCATTCATGACCCTGCAGGACTTGCTGGACTATGCAAAGGCCAACCCTGGAAAGCTTAAGAATTCCAACTCTGGTTCCGGTGCAAGTGCACATATCTATGCCTCTTACTTTGAAGCCATGGCTGGCATCAAAGTGAATCATATCCCGTATCCTGCTTATGCAGAAGCGGTAACAGCACTTCTGGGTGGACATGTTGATATGACCAATATCCCACTTCCAGACCTCTCTGCACACGTTGATTCTGGTGCATTGAGACTGCTTGCAATTGCATCTGCTGAGCGTCACCCTTCCTATCCTGATGTACCTACCCTCAAGGAACTTGGTATTGATGTAGTAATGGGTAACTACAGTGGTTTTGTTGCTCCCAAGGGCACCGATCCTGAGAAAGTGAGAATTCTTGACGAGGCAATCGGCAAGGCCATGCAGGACGAGACCATCCGTAAGTTCTTGATCGATGCTGGTTATCAGCCTGTCTACCTTGACCGTAATGAGTTCAAGACGGTTATTGCAGATGCTGAGAAGCAGCTTGAGTTCTTGGTCAATGAGCTCGGTGTTGAGTTTGTTGATGACTGATCTGTCTTGAAGACGGAGTAATGAGATATATCGTCCTCAAGCATCGATTGGGGACGATATTTAATGCTAATCTACAGATATTTGGAGAAGTAGATGACTAAAAAAAACATGGATATCCTGGCAGGAATCGGGTTCTTCGCATTTGCAGGCCTGCTTTTCATCGCAGCTGGGTTCATGCCTACCCGTGAAGGTGGCATTCCTGCACTCAATACAGGGTTTTATCCAAGAATACTTTCCATCATCCTTGCTGTCTTGTCAGTATTGATGATCATTGAAGCTATTCGCAAACAGTATGTACAGAAAGACGTTGAAGCATGGTGGACCACCAAGGCTGCTTTCTCCCTCTTCGCTGTTACGCTTATCCTGCTGGTACTGTACCCCTTTATCATGAAATTTCTTGGCTTTGCCACTGCAAGCCTGATCTTCATCACCACACTCACCTGGATGTTGAGTGACAAAGCACACCGCAGACCCTTGGTTATCGGGGGAATCTCCCTTGCGCTGACTGTAATCGTCTATATCATCTTCAAGATGGTACTTGCCATCCCCTTCCCACAAGGGATGTTGATCTAACACAAAGAGGATTTCATCATGGAATTGTTTTCAATGGATTTATATCTTTCGGGATTGCAGCAATTTACCAACCCAGCCATGTTCCTTTCCTCCTTCCTGGGGGTATTGGTAGGAATTGTGTTCGGAGCCTTGCCAGGCCTTACTGCAACCATGACCATTGCCGTATTCATCCCCTTTACCTTTGGGATGTCACCCTATATCTCCTTTGCCTTCTTGTTGGGGCTGTATACCGGAGCTGTGTATGGAGGGTCGATCTCGGCCATCCTGATCAACATCCCGGGAACACCTTCAGCTATCGCAACCAGTCTGGACGGATATCCGATGAGCCAGGCCGGGCGTGCAGGAGAGGCCATCGGTATTTCCACGATTAGTTCCACCATTGGGGGATTCCTCAGTGTGTTTGTCCTGATGTTTGCAGCACCGGCCATTGCCAGTGTTGCCCTGAAATTCAGTGCAGAAGAATATGTAGGGATTACCCTTATCGGACTAAGTATCATTGCAATCATCTCACCTGGTTCCACCATCAAGGGGCTGATCGCCGGTGTTATCGGTCTGATCATCGGAATTGTAGGCTTGGACCCCATCACCGGATATCCCCGGTTCATAATGGGGCAGGCAGAGCTGTTGGAAGGAATCGACTCAATCCCGGTTATGATCGGTATGTATGGTCTCTCTGAGATGCTGGTGCAGATCTCCAGCGCCGAATACAAGGTAACCGTTGAACAGAAGTTGAGTAAGATTGTTCCTCCCTGGAAGGATATCAAGAGAATATTTGGTACAGTAGTGCGATCTTCCTTTATTGGAGTATTGATCGGTGCGCTCCCTGCAGCTGGTGGTTCCATTGCTTCCTTGGTCGCCTATGGACAAGAGAAGCGTCTGGGTAAACGCCGAGACTTGCTTGGTACCGGTATTATTGAGGGAATTGCGGCTCCGGAGGCTGCAAACAATGCAAGCACCGGTGGTGCCTTGATCCCCATGCTTACCCTCGGTATCCCAGGGGATGCGATGACCGCAGTCTTGATGGGTGGCCTTATCATCCAGGGACTTCGTCCAGGTCCTCTGTTGTTCCAACAGCAGATGCCGTTCGTCTCCTCAATTTTCATCAGCTTGCTGCTCTCGGTAGTCTTTATGTGCATCCTCGGCTTGCTTGGTGCACGCGTATATGCAAAGCTGATCAGCTTCCCGAAGAAGTATCTCATCCCAGCCATCCTGGTATTTGGGTTGGTCGGTAGCTATGCCATCAGCAACTCAATCTTTGATATCTGGGTACTCATCATCAGTGGTTTGGTCGGGTTCCTCTTCAGGAAGATCGGCTTGCCCATTGCACCGATTATTCTTGGAATGATCCTCGGACCCTTGTTTGAGAGCAATTTCAGACGTGCCTTGATGTTGAATGAAGGCAATTGGGCTACATTTGTCCAGAGACCTATCAGCCTGTTCTTCCTGGTTGTTGTGGTGGTGGTACTTGCCGGCCCAGTAGTCATGAAGAAACTCAAGAATATCATTACAAATACCAAGGGAGTATAACGTATGCTTGATACGAATAGTATATTGCTCAGTTCACTGAAAATTGGAAATCGTACTGCACAGAACCGCTTTGTTGCCCAACCAATGGAAGGGAATGACGGGGAAAATGGAGCAGTATCAGAGCGCGCAATCAAGCGCTATACACAGCTTGCAGAGGGGAAGTGGGGTGTCATCGTTATTGAGGCACTTGCAGTAAAAAGTGATGCCTTGGCAAGAAAGAACCAGATGGTGATCAACAGAGAACACCTTCCGGGATTCAAGAAGCTGGTTTCAGAGATGAAAAAGGCCGACCCCAATGCCCTGATTCTTTTCCAGATCACCCACTCAGGACGCAAGAGTGGCAAGGACTTTTCCCAGCCAACTGCCTTGTATGATCCAGCACCCCATGAGCACTTGCTCACCACCGAGGAGATTGATGAAATACAACGCCTGTTTGTGGAAGCAACCCTGCTCGCAGAAGAGGCAGGTGCCGATGGTGTGGATTTCAAGATGTGCCATGGGTACTTCGGGTGTGAATTGCTTCGTCCTGCAAACCAGAGAGATGACAAGTGGGGAGGTTCCTTCCAGAACCGTACCCGATTCCTCTCTGAGTCTGTGAAGGAACTGAAGACCCGTCTGAAGAACAAGGACTTCATCCTTGGCAGCAGAATCAGCTACTGGGAAGGGATCAAGGGCGGATGTGGCACAAAGAGCGCTGATGACGCGGTGGAAGATCTAAATGAGATGGACGAGGTGATCCGGCTTATGGTCAACCTTGGCCTGGATTATGTGAATGTCTCAGCAGGAATTCCTGGGGTAACCAGTGAAATCACCCGACCGACTGCAACCTCCAAGTGGTTTTATCTTCACCAGTTCAGGTATGCCCGAAGGGCGAAAGCCTTGGTCGGGGATGCAATGAAGGTGTTTGGTTCTGCCTATTCTGTCCTCAAGGAAGAAGCACTTCCCCTTGCAGAAGAGAACTTGCAGAACGGGGACACAGACTTCGTAGGTTGGGGAAGACAGACACTTGCTGACCCACTATTCCCGAAACGCCTTGCTCTGGGGGAGCAGGTGGATTATTGTAAACTTTGTTCGGGCTGTTCAAAACTCATGGTGAAACAGGAGAAGGTGAAGTGCATCATCTACCCTGTGATAAAAGAATAGGTGATTGATGGCATGACAAAGCGAGTAACGGTATATGATATTTCGAAACGGCTGGGACTTAGTCCCAGTACCGTTTCGAGGGTACTCAACAACTCTTCCCTCATCAGTACAGAGAAGAAGGAACTCATCCTTCGTACTGCAGAAGAGATGGGGTACCAAAAACGAGCAATCAAACGACAGAAAGGACGGGCAATTATCAATATCCGCCTGTTTCTGCCCAAGACCCAGTTCAGTTACATCCATCTCTTCTATGATGTGGCTGAATTGATCGAAGGTATCCAGCATGGATTCGGCGAAACTCGTGTGAATATCATTACCAGCTTGAATGATGGCGATCTCTCGCTCTTCGACTCCAAGAAACTTGGGGACATCGATGGGTGCATTTTCGCATTCACCAAACCCTCTGATGCCCTTGAGGAACTTCTGGAAGACCGTTCTGTCCCGTTCATCCTTCTGAACCGTTCAAACCCTGAACATAACTATGTGTTGGTGGATAACCTGGTCGGTATGGACGCCTTGGTGAATGCGATGTACAAGAAGCGGGGGGAATCCCTCAAGCCTTGTTACGTCGGTTTTTCAAAACTTCCTTCGGTAAGTGAACAACGTGAGATGGGAGTCTATAAAGGGTGCCAGGCCCGTAATATTCCCTTTGACCGTGATAAGGATGTGATTATGGTGGACTCTCTCACCGAACTACGTGAGAAAGTACTGCCCGCAATAGAGGAGCACTCCTATAACGGGGTTTTCTGCTTCAACGACCTTATGGCTGTTTCTCTCTACCAAACTGCTTTGAGAAGAAATTGGAGGGTACCTGACCTGTTTTCCCTCACAGGATTTGACAACTCCCCCATGTTGCAACTATTGGACCAGAGGATCAACACCATTGAATTCTCTCTCCTGAAATTGGGAAAAGAAGCGGGGATGTGGTTGAATGGTCGCATTATCAATCGCTTGGATAATGCAATCCAGAAAGCTTTGGAAGGGGACTATATCGTAGGAGAAACAATCTAGATGGTTGATGCAAGTGAACAATATCTATTCCAAGGGTACGCTCTTCCTGTATATCAAACGGGTGTCTTGATCATAGGCTCTGGTGCAGCCTCCCTCTCTTGTGCCATTCATCTGCATCGAATGGGATGCAGCGAGATGCTTATTGTTACCGATAATCGTAATGGGGGTACCAGCCGTAATACCGGGAGTGACAAACAGACGTACTATCGCCAAAGTGATGCCAGCCATGTTCCCGATTCCCCCTACGCGATGGTGGAGTCATACATCCGTGGTGGTGCTACCCATGGGGATATTGCATTTATTGAAGCCCAGAACTCTCTCCGTGCATTCTATAACCTGGTCTCGTTGGGGATGGAATTCCCTCACAACCGCTATGGTGGATACACCGGGTATAAAACCGACCATGACCCAAGTTCCAGAGGGATATCGCTAGGTCCCTATACTTCCAGAGAGATGGTAAGGGTCCTCAGTGCTGAAGTCCAAAGAAATGGTACACCATTGTGGGACCAGTGTGATGTAGTGCGCCTACTTACTGATGAGAATGATCAGATGGTGGGAGCCGTCATTCTGGACAAGACGAAATTGCAAGAGGAAAACCATGGTCTGTCAGTTATTCTTGCCGACCATGTGGTCCTGGGAACCGGTGGACCTGCTGGGTTTTACGCCTCTTCAGTTTATCCAAGGGTTCACGTGGGAAGCATTGGTCTTGCCATGGAGATCGGAGCAGAAGCAGCAAACCTGACTGAGTCCCAGTTTGGTATTGCAAGCATCAAGTTCAGATGGAACCTCTCGGGAAGTTACCAGCAGGTACTTCCTCGTTATTACAGCACTGACAGGGAAGGGAATAATCCTGAAGATTTCCTCTCTCCCTACTTCTCCTCTTGGGAAGCTTTGACCAATGCAGTGTTTCTCAAAGGCTACCAGTGGCCATTCGATGCAGCAAAGATTCCTGATGAAGGATCTTCCTTGATCGATTTGTTGGTCTACCAGGAGACACAGGTGAAGGGAAGACGTGTTTTCATGGATTTCCGTGAGAACCTTAGTGGGAAGAGCGAATGGTGTGACTTTTCCAAAACATGTGTTGCTTCCAGTGCCTTGGGGTACCTGCAGACATCCGGAGCTTGGGCTGAAACTCCCTATGAACGGCTCCAGTTGCTCAATCAGGCTGCAATTGACATGTATGCAAGTAATCATATCGATCTCTCCAAGGACCCCCTTGAGATTGATGTATGTGCACAGCACAACAACGGTGGACTTGCTGCCGATATCTGGTGGGAGTCCACGAATATCGCTCATCTCTATCCCATTGGGGAGGTGAACGGGAGCCATGGTGTGAGCAGACCAGGGGGCAGTGCATTGAACGCTGGTCAGGTAGGAGCTCTACGAGCTGCTACAAGGATCATGGGATATGGTACTCCTAAAGCAGCTACAATACAGGCTTGCAAAACACAGATCAACGACCTGATCCAATACATCAAGCACGTTACATCCGACGAGAGAAGCAACTTGCAGGAAGCCAAGATTCTGCTTGATACCCAACAATCCCTATTGCAACAGCGTATGTCTCGCTCAGCTGGGCCTATCAGGGCGCACTCCTTGGTCGAAAAGGCTTTGGTGGATGCGAAAGAGCAACAATCCATGCTTGCAAGCATAACCGACATACCCTTCGTTTATCTCCCAAAGGTACTACGCTTGAGACATATGGTTTTGGCCCAGGGGTGGTACTTGTATGCCATTAAAACCTATCTGGAGAGAGGAGGTGGAAGTAGGGGATCATATCTTGTGGTATCTGAGGAAGGAGAGACTCCTCACCCCTTGTTGGCTACCTATAGCATGGTGCCCGAGGAGAGGTCCTTGCGTTCATACGTACAGGTTATAGACCTGGATGAATCAAGTTCACTCCAGTGCCGATGGGATACCTGTAGGGAAGTACCATCAGAGACCTTCTGGTTTGAGCGTGTTTGGCGGGAATTCAAGGAAAAATCCTATCTCAACGCATAATGCATTGAGATAGGGATACGAGACTGTTACAGTCTGGGGATCGCCAGTCCGCCATCAACAGTGATGACTGTTCCGCTGGAGAAGGGGAGTGCACCCTCGAAGAGGGAGCTTACCGTCTTGCCGATGTCCTGGGGCGTACCCCAGCGCATCTGTGGTACCAGCCCTTCTGCAAGCAGGGAGTCATACTTGCCCTCTACTGCTGAGGTCATATCGGTCTTGATGATACCCGGTCGTATTTCGTACACGAGGGCACCTTCAGGTGCGAGACGTGTTGAGAAGAGGGAAGCAGCCATCCCAAGTCCTGCCTTGCTGATGCAGTACTCGCCTCGGTTTACCGACACCATGGTAGCTGAGACGGACGTGATGAATACGATGATCTTTCCTTGTAGTGATGAGTTTTCTTTCCATCGGTTTGCAATCTTCTGGGTAAGAAAGACAGGGCCTCTCAGGTTTGTATACATAAGGCGATCATACGATTCTGGGCTCATCTGCAGCAGGTCTGCTCGTTCTTTTGGTGCAACCCCTGCATTATTGACCAGCCCATCCAGTGAACCGGTGAAAGAGAATGCTTGGGAGACGAGTTGGTTTTGTTGTTGTTCATCGGAGATGTCGCCTTGTATGATGAAGAAGGCTTGGTTTTTGTCAATCGCGGCTTCTTGGCATAGATGTTGGGTTTCCAAGGCAGCTTCCTTGTTCCCTGCATAGTTTATGATAACCGAGTACCCACGTGCGGCGAGCGAGAGGCAGATTCCTCTTCCAATTCCGCGGCTTCCACCGGTGACCAGAATGGTTTGTGGCATTGATATCCTCCATATTGTTGCATGCAACAATATGAATTGTGAAGGCTTTTGTTCTCGCTGTCAAGCGTCAAGATATAGGAAAGGGTAGTGAAGTGAAGAGAGAAAACAAAGGAATCAACACCAGGATGCTGGGATTGGGATTAGGATTGGCCGCTTTTGTGCTTATCCTCGTGCTTCCTCTGGATGGACTGGAAAGCAAGGGTAGACTCGCTTTGGCGCTTACCTTGATGACTGTTGTCTTCTGGGCCTTCCAGGTAAGCCATACCGGCTATATTGCAGGTATGTACTTGGTCCTGTTGATCGTCCTGGATGTAAGCAAGCCAGCTACCGTACTCTCTACCTGGACAAGCTCAAGTACCTACCTGATCATAGGAGCCTATCTGATCGCAGCAGCGGTTCGCTCTTCCTCTTTGGGACAACGTATAGCCTACTCATTCCTCCTTCATTTTGTCACATCCTATAAAACCTTGATCATTGCAATCTTTGCACTGACCTTCATCCTGAGTCTACTCATTCCCCATGCATGGCCCCGTGCGTTCTTGATCATGTCAGTCATGAGTGTGGTTATAAAGAGTGCGAATATCGAACGAAAAGAGGCAATTGTTATAGGCTTCGCTGTCTTTGCCTCCTCAGTACCTATTTCCCTTATTTTTCTCACTGGAGCAAGTGTTACCAGTCCATTGGCGGTTGCCTATGCTGGCATTGAGCTTTCATGGCTTGGCTGGCTGGAAATTATGGGCTTGCCTGCCTTTATTGCAAGCCTTCTTACGCTGGCTCTCTTCCTGGTATTATTCACCCCAAAGAAACCCTTACACCTAAATAAGGTTGCCATCAGCGAGGCATCTCGTGAATTGGGGTCATTCACCAAAAAAGATGTGCGTGTGGTGGTCTGGTTATGTATTGCCATTGTGGTTTGGTCACTGGATTTTCTGCATGGAATCGACATCGGTTGGGTCACCTTCCTTCTTGCCGTGTTGATGAGCCTACCCATCATTGGGGAAGTCCTTGAGCCTAAGCATTTCAAGGAAGTGCCCATCCAGGTTCTCATCTTTATCAGTGCAGCAACGGCAATCGGGAAGGTAGGCGCTGAGACCGGGGTGAATGCCTACATTGCCCAAGTGGTGCTTCCCTCGTTCATTCCTTCCAATATTTTCCTGCTTGCCATCATCGTTACCACCTTTACCTTGGTGGTTCATATGGTGCTTGGAAGCGTACTATCAGTCATGGGTGTAGCAATTCCCGCCCTGCTTGCCTATATTGCTCCCCTGGATATCAATCCAATGGTGGTTGTGTTCTGGTCATATACGGTTATCGGAAGTCACTACATTCTTCCATTCCACCACATGAATGTGCTGGTGGGACAGGGAGAGGGGAACGGGTTATACTCCCAGAGGGAGACGATCAAATTGGGTGTTCCCATGATTGCAGTAGTGTATTTCACCACTGTGGTAGTGGAAACGCTCTGGTGGAAGCTGCTCGGTATCCTCTAGAGTATGAAGCCCTTCAGGTTTTCCATTGATGGTTGAAGCTCCTTGGCTTCGATGCGGTGAATTATGGATACAACCTGATCATTGATGGGAGTAGGAATCCCCAATTTCTTTCCTTGCTCGCTGAGTACTCCGTTTATGGCATCTACCTCACAGGGTTTGCCTTTCTCGATGTCTTGGAGCATACTTGGTTTCAGCTGGCGATGCTTGCGGATCGCAAAGGGGATCAAGTGGAAGCTGACCCACTTCTTAAGAGAATTCGTATAATCGAAAAGCTTTGCAATGTCTTTTCCTTGTACGGGTTCCAAGGTAACTGAAGAGGCTTTGGCTATATCGATACACTCTTTCATAATCCTCTGTGCTATCCTTCTTGCTTGTCTGTTTGCTGCAACATCCCCAAACGTACAGCCTAGGGCTGTAGCGGTTCCACTGAACGAGGCATTGATCAGGAGCTTCGACCAACGGGCTCCGATGAAATTATGCTCAATGGTAATTTCTCCCATCAAAGAAAGAATCTGGGAGATTTCTTCAAGCATTGCCTCCCGCCCAGGAACAGGCAGGCCAAGGCTGAATGAGAATGTATGCTCATCACTGGTCAGTTCTACCACCCCGCTTCCGGTCAAGGTGGCACCCCATCCGATGGTACACCCACAAACTCGATTGCTTCCAAGGATTTCCATCAAGGTGGGTTCAGGGATTCCGTTCTGCATGGTACAGAGCATTCCGTCTTCTTTGAGGTATGGTTTCAAGAAGGACGCTACTCTTCTGTTCTCGAGTTGCTTGGTAAGCAGGAAGATGAGGTCATATGTTCCCTTCATGTCTTCAGGCAACAAGGCGGTAACAGGGATTGTGGCTGTTCGCTTGCCTACAATCTGGGCTCCTTTCCTTTGGAGTGCCTCAATATGTTCCTTGTTTCTGCTGATGAGATCAACAGCGACCCCTCGTTCATGAAGATACGCTCCCAAAATGGTTCCCAATGACCCAGCACCATAGATGGCAATGCGCATACGTTTTCCTCCTCCTATGAATAGTAGACTACAGGGAAGGGGAAAGATTGCACAAGATAGAAGTGAAAGGATTGCCACAGAAATGGAGGGTGTTGCACTTCATGAAATATGCAGTCATCTGATATGCGTGGAGTCAATCAATAGTACTGGGTACCTGCATAGAATAAAACAAAGGGACCTTTCGGTCCCTCTGTTGATAATTGCTTTGTTAAAGCCTAGTAGCGGTAGGAATCGCGGCGTTCAGTTCTGGGACGCGCAATTGCTTCGTTTACTTTCAGGTTACGGCCATCAACTTCCTGACCATCGAGCTGGGAAATGGCAGCTACTGCTGCATCATCCTGATCCATCTCAACAAATGCAAACCCCTTGGGGCGATTGGTGTCACGATCGACAATGATGTGTGCACTCAGCACGTCACCGAATTGTGCGAACAGGGAGTACAAGGACTCTTCTGAAGTTTGGTAGCTCATGTTTCCGACATAAATTTTTTTAGCCATGATACAGTTCCTTTGCAAACTATGTGTTTGCTTTCTGAGGGTATTTTAAGAATTTGGGATTAGTTCGTTCGGGGACCCGTCAGATAGCATGATAGTTTAGCAACAAGCCTTCAAAGATAGGATTTAGGAACAGAAAGAAACACAAATACGTAAGTTGCCTTACAGTAGGGTTTATTTCACAAAGAGTCAATGTATGGACAGAAGATTCATCATATTTCGGAAACAAAATAAACGGGACCACCTTTATAGGTCATCCCGTTTATAGCAAGTGAAAAGAATTTCTAGTTCTTTTTCTTCTCTGCAATGCGTTTCTTCTGGGTTTTCTCAATTGCATCAACAATATGCTCATAACCGGTGCACCTGCAAAGGTTGCCAGCTACCTGCTTTCTGATCTCCTCCCTTGTTGAGGGAGTATCCTTGTTGATGATGGGAATGGAAGACATGATGAATCCCGGGGTACAGAAGCCACACTGTACAGCACCTTCATCGATGAAGGCCTGCTGAATGTCGCTGATCGTTCCCTTTGTGTCACTCAATCCCTCGAGGGTCAGGATATCCTTTCCCTCTGCCCATATTGCCATATAGATACAGGAGTTGAACGGCTTTCCATTGATCAGAACAGTACAAGCACCACATTCTCCTACATCACAGCCATGTTTGATGCTGTCCAAGCCAGCGTTTCCACGGAGCATATCGGAAAGAGATGAACGAATATCCACGGTAAACGTTCTCTGCTTCCCATTGACCGTGCAGGTGATATCTTTATTAGCCATTGATTGTTCCTCCTGCTTTCTCTACAGCTGCCTTGGTTGCCCGTCTTGCGAGCTCCTTTACCAACTGCAGTCTGAACTCCTTGCTGGCTCTCCAACTGGTTCTTGGAGTGACATCAGCAAGTGCACCCTCAGCTACCGCGTCAAGCAGTGATGCATCAAGGGCATGTCCCTTGGCGCTCTCCTCTGCTTTTGTGGAGCGGATGGGGATGGGGGCTGCAACTCCAAAGGCAATGCGGAGCCTTTCTATTGCGTCCTTGTTATCGTTCAATGTCACATTGACTGAGCAACCGAGAGTCGCGATATCCATAGCACGTCGCATCGCATACTTGATGTAGTGGCCATAGGTATTCTCGTAGCTCTCTTTGGGAATACGGATACCAGTCATGATCTCGCCTTGGCGAAGGTCTACCTTGCCCGGTCCAAGATTGAATTCTGCATAGGGAAGGATTCGTATCCCATCCAGACTGGTCAGCTCCAGAACTGCATCATACGCCTTGAGGGTGGTTGCCGAGTCGGCGCTGGTGACACCGTTGCAGATGTTTCCACCAATGGTGCCGATATTCCTGATCTGGGGGCCGCCGATCTGGTCAACAGCCTCGCCCAGGACGGGAACATGTTCCCTGATCACTGGATGCATGGAGACATCGGTGAAGCTGGTCAGTGGACGGATAAGGATTGAACCATCATCCTCAAGGCAGATGCCTCTCAGGTCTTCGAGCATATAGATGTTGATGAGATCACAACCTGCAAGCTTCCCTTCGCGGATCTTGATCAGGATATCACTGCCTCCGGCAAGGATGAGAGCTTCAGGATGCTCTTTCTTAAGCCGTAAGGCCTCCTCTACAGAGGTTGGTTCATAGAGTTTATTAAAGTTATACATGCGCTCCTTCCTTTATTTGATCAGTCCCGCATCGGTGAATGCACCAAACAGACGTTGGGGGTGAAGCGGAATTGCATTTACAGCAACTCCGGTTGCATTGAGTACTGCATTACGGATGGCTGGGGCAACGGGAATCGTAGGAGGTTCTCCGAGGCTCTTGTTTCCGTATGGACCGGTGGGGTCATAGGTCTCTACAAAGTCAGCATGGAGGTCAGGGGTATCCAGAGCGGTCATCAGCTTGTAGTCAAGCAGATTGTCGTTGTACATCCGGCCTGTCTTCGGGTCGAACAGATGTCGTTCATACAATCCATAGCCAAGCCCCATACTCATTCCACCATGCACCTGACCCTTTGCAGTCTGGTGATTGAGAATGGTTCCTGAGTCATGGACATTGATGATATCCAGAACCTTTACCTGACACATCGGGATATCCACCTCTACCTCGACAAAACAGACTCCGAAGGAGTACGTGTTGTCTGTGCAGTGGTGTGTCTCCTCAGCAGCAATATGCTGTGAGTTTGTCAGGCTGTAGCAGGATTCAATGGCTACATCTGCAACCGAGAGCAAATGCTCATCCTTGTTGGTGTGCACAATGTAGTTTTCCTTGATATCCAGATCCCATGGATCACACTTCAGCATAAAACCGGCAAAATCAAGCAGCTTTTTCTTGAAGGCTTCGGCAGTTTTCTTAACCGCCAACCCAGATACATAGGACTGTCGGGAGGCATAGGCACCGGTATCGTAGGGAGTGACATCAGTGTCCTGCTTGCTGATCATGTGAATCTTGTCCATCGTTAGGCCGATGGTTTCAGCGGCCATCATGGCAAAGACAGTATCAGCACCCTGACCGATCTCAGTTGCTCCCATCTGTACCTGCAGAGATCCATCCTGGTTGAGCAGCATGCGCACTGCAGAGGTCTCCAAGCTGATCGGATAGACACCGGTCTTGTAGCAGAAGATGGCCATGCCAACTCCTTTCCTGATCGGCCCATCCTGCTTCTCGTACTCCTTGCGCTTCTTTGAATAGGAGAGGTATTTCTCTCCCTTGTCGATACACTCCTCGAGGCCGGTGGAGTGACAGGTGATGGTGGTAACCGGGTCAACGAAGCCAAGCTTCATCATATTCTGCTTTCGGATCTTGATCGAGTCAAAACCAGTCTTGGCAACGATATCATCCACGTGGGCTTCCAAGGCAAACCCAATCTGGGGAATACCGTAGGCCCTCATTGCTCCAGCGGTTGGCATGTTGGTGTAGACCGTATAAGCCTCTCCCTTGATTGCCCCCACCGGATACATCATCCTGAATCCGTTTACTGCATTGGCAACCAGTGCGTGTGCATGGCTCGCATATGCTCCTTGGTTGGAGTAGGCTTCGATGCTTCTTGCAGCAAAGGACCCATCAGGGCGAATATAGCTCTCAATGTGGAACTTCATTGCATGTCTTGTTCTTGTACAGGCAAAGGTCTCTTCCCTGGTATATGCCAAGATAACAGGTCTACCCCCAACACGAGTGGTCAGGTAGGCATTCAAGGGCTCGGTAAGAGCATCCTGCTTGTTGCCGAATCCACCACCAATATAGGGCTTCACAATCCTGATCTTGCCAAATCCTACTCCCAAGGCCTGGGAACAGACACGGCGCACGATATGGGGAATCTGGGTGGAGCTTACCACGACAATCTTGCCATCTTCCTCATATGCAAACGAGTTTGCAGGTTCAATATGGCAGTGGGTTACAATTGGGGTCTCATAGTCGCCTACGACTTTGATAAGGCCCTTTTCCTTAATGGACTCTTCAAAGGAACCAATTTCATAGGAAGAGTGGACCACTACGTTGTTTGGCTTTTCCTCATGGATTACCGTTGCCCCTTCCTTCATTGCATCTTCAATGGAGAGGATGGGGGCATACTCTTCGTAGGTTACCTTGATCTTTCTCACTGCTTCTTCTGCAGCAATCTCAGTTTCGGCAATAACTGCTGCAATGTCATCGGCATAGCAGCGAACCCTTGCATTGAGCAACTTACGGTCAGCGATATCCTGGTGTTTGGGTTCGGTCGACCATGGGTGCCCTGCAGTAGGGAACTGAATGTCGGGGACATCGAAACAGGTGACAATGTCCACAACCCCTTCAACCTTCCATGCCTCAGATAGGTCAAACTCCTTCACCCAGCCATTTGCAATGGTACTATGCAGTACTTTTGCATGAAGGGCATGGGGAGAGACCAGATCGGGGGTATATTTTGCTTTTCCTGTCACCTTGTCGTATGCATCGACTCGGTTTGGGGATTTTCCTATGATATTCATGGAGTTCCTCCTTGTTTCCTCAACAACCCTGCTTCTGCAAATTCTGGGACTAGGCAGAAACTTCACATTTTTTCTGTGAAAGATGAGCATAGAAGCTTCCAGAAAGGCAGAGCTTTCTTTTCGTACTTTCATAATACAACAAATTGCAACAAATTCAAGGAATTATTCTCAATAAGCGAAAAAAAAGAGTATGGATTGATAATATTGCTATCCATCTAACAGATAACAAATTCTAGGTAGGAATACCTATAATCTTAGGTGCTTTTACCTGCTATCGCCTTGGATGGTTCCTTTTCATACTGTTCTTGGATAGGAGAGGAAAACAGTATGAAGGTAAAAATTACACACTATATAGCATGTATCGGACTGATCCTTTTTCTTCTGACTTCTCTTGCCGGATGTAAAAAGGATCCTGGTAACAATCCTGGTGAAGAGGAACAAGAGGATGTAGCGGTTTTTTCCCTGGCCAGAGCCCCTGATGGTGAGTCTTCGTTCAGGGCAGGTGAGTATGAAGCTTCTGAGGAGAAAAGCATAACCTCCCGTTGGCTTGCAGCAAGTCAGACTGACAGTGGGTTTACGTCCATCACCCCAGACAGCCTCAAGGTTGCTTATCGCTACATTGCATTGATTCCTGACGCTACCGTACAGAAGATTGGATTAAGGGGTATCTATGGCAGGGGGCGTTATGATGCCATGAATGCATGGGATGGAACAGCACTGACTGCATATAGAAACAATGCAATGACCAAGCTACCCGGGTTCAACACCTCCCACTATCCTGATGTTCCGCCAACAGAGGATGATATGCTTGAGTTCTCTGTCTATGTGGATGATGACACCCCTGTAACAAAGCAGGAGGTAAAGGAAGGCTCCTTTGTAATCTTTGATGGGTCGAATGACACCCCCAGTGATGTAACTGATGATACCTTGGTAGTATTCGACCTGAATGATACTTCCTTCAAGGTGGATGTTGATGACCTGCCCCCAGAAGGTGTGGTTTTTACTGGTATAGCGTATGAGCTTGTCTATTATGAGGCGGAGCTCTCCGGTTTTGGGGCTGTACGACTGTATTACAACGATTACGGGCAATTCAAGGCAGGAGACTTGGTGGTGAACAAAGCTGGAGATTCTCCTGATAAGGGCTGGCAATGGGCATACCTGAAGCATGGTGATGGCCCAGACTCTTGGGATGGGTCAGCTGTACCTGAGGTGAGTGGAGGTGGGTATGATGACTATGATACCGATACGGTAGAGGAGCCTAACCCACAGGTGGAATATAAGGGCTACTATCCTCTAACGGGTTCTGGTACTGCAGAGAAAACAGTAAGTTCTGGACTCATTCCAACCTTTGTCAATCTCGAGAGTACAGGGGATGCATGGCCTGATGTAACAAATCCAGATCCAAAAGACCCATTTCTCTTGAACGCAGACAAGCATCCAAATCCATCGGGAGCTTGCATCTACTGGACGGTTAATCAGAACATATTCAACAAACCAGTGGGAGATGCCCAGCCGGTTCCTTACGACCATCCCCATATTGAGGAGGTTTCCGATCCAGGAGGCTTTGGTACATATAATGAAGCCAATCCCATAGCGAGTACCCCTATCAAGAGTGGAGGGACTATTAGGAGCAATCGGGATGCAAGTATCATCTACTATGAGGTGGACGATCATCTAGGTGTTTCTGACATGTCTAGCGTCCTCTACAGTGATACCCGACTTGATCCAGCTACTGTTATTGACCGAACAACCATGAGGAACAAGTTTGGGGTGTATGCCTATGACTCTGGTCTTGTCAGTAACCTGTATAACGATGCGCCCCTGGTAGAGAGGTGGAATGGCAGTGGATACACCACCTATTTTCCGACCTTGCTCGACCTAAGCATGGGACGAATCTGTGTGGTGGCAAGCAGGAGGGATGCCGATCCAACTGGAAGAAGCCAACAAGGCTATGTCTATGATCCTCCTCCATCCAACACTCCTGATGCGCTGGAGATGTCGATTGTAGAGGTAGCTATCACTCTGCAGATTGATATAGCCTTTGGGTATGGGGAAGATTGTAGCGGAAGAAGCTGGGGAGATGGAGTTGTTATCAGTTCCACTGATTTTGAAAAACGCTTCATGAGCTTCGCTCCTCAGGTTGGTGCATCAGAGTATGGTGGATGGGGAGCTGATCCTAATGATCCGGTGCCCTCACAGAGAGGGTTCTATGGGAGCCGGTCTGATGACCATGGATTGGAGACCGAATTATCTTTCAGGCAGAATCACTTTGCCATCGATGTGCAGAATGTTGCCTACCGGGATGTGTACGCTCTGCCTCCTATTCTTGATAATCCATCTCCTGACGAAGGTCCATTTACAGAGGATATTCATGTAAGTATCGCAACCAATGGAACCGGGGTGAGTGTCTACTACACCACTGACGGTAGTGATCCAACGAACAGTTCAACACCCTATACCGATGCAATTCCTGTTTCTTCCAATACCACCATCAAGGCGATTGCGTACCAGACGGGGAAGCAATTCCCCTCCATGATCGTGGAAGCGTTCTATGAGGTAAGTGGTGCGCAGAGGTACTCAGTACCTGTAGAAGTTTCTTCAGTGCCTTTGGCCGCTGCAGGGAAGCCAGCCTTTGTATTACTGTTCAAGGATCAGGAGCTCGACCTCTCCAGGGCTTTCTCTCCTGTTTCCTGCACCCAAGTGAATGTAGACCAGAACAAGGTCTCTGCAAGTCTGAAAGAGGTATTAGGGGGAACATATTATCTGCTTGTGGTTGTCGACATGGACCGCTCGGACAGTCTCACTGAAGGGGACCTCGTCTATCCGTCCACAGTTGCAAATCAGGTGGTGAGCTTGCATAGCGTACAAGTCCCCTCTGCAGCTGTAGTTTCCCTTTCAGGTGCTTCCTATACGGTTCCTGCCAGAACATTGGAGCGG
>Ga0265294_10002893_pt1 | contig 22306 bp, 22 predicted proteins | sample MunlanPumphouse3_FD_192504 | JGI IMG/M metagenome (GOLD analysis project Ga0265294, IMG submission 192504) | Groundwater microbial communities from a municipal landfill in Southern Ontario, Canada - Pumphouse #3 | ecosystem: Environmental > Aquatic > Deep subsurface > Groundwater | place... | reverse complement strand
ACCGCACCATGCAGGATATTATGGTGCGGTTGTACACTGGGGGGCAACCCCCCGCATGATCGCAGATGCGGTCTTTGCTGTCGTTGAGGGCTGGGAAAAGAAAGGAATGGAACAGGTCAATAACAATACGACAACGGAGGCACAGACGAAATGACCTCTATTGCAGTCGTTGAGGGGGATGGCATCGGACAGGAGGTCATCCCGATAGCACAAAACGTTCTTGCACTGCTTCACCCTGAATATGAATTCTATCCCGTAGAGATTGGCTATGGGAAATGGAGAAAGACCAGAGAGGCGTGCACCGCAGATGACATCGCCCTTTTGCGTGACGCAGATGCCATCCTCTTTGGGGCAGTGACCACCCCGCCTGCGGCGGATTACCGCAGTGTTGTTTTGCATATTCGAAAAGAACTGGATCTGTATGCCAACCTCCGCCCGGTACAGGGAAACGGCGTGGATATCATGATCGTGCGGGAGAATACCGAAGGGCTCTATTCCGGTATCGAATGGCAGGAAAAAGACCGGGCCTGTACCCTGCGGCTCATCACCCGCAAGGGGAGCGAACGAATTGCACGGGCAGCATGTCGGATTGCACGCGAACGAAGAAACCATCTGACCATCGGGAACAAGGCAAATGTCATCAAATCAGACGTTTTTTTTCGGGACATCTGCATCCAGACAGCAGAAGAGGAGGGCATCCCGTACACCACCGCGTTCATTGACGCCCTGACCCTTGACGTCCTCATGCATCCGGAACGTTATGATGTCATTGTCACGACAAACATCTTCGGTGACATCCTCTCTGATGCGGCCGCATACCTCGTAGGAGGACTGGGGATGCTTCCAAGCGCTAACATCGGTGATGGGCATGCGCTCTTTGAACCGGTGCACGGAAGTGCCCCCGATATCGCCGGACAGGGCATCGCAAACCCTGTCGCCGCCGTCAGGTCAGCAGCAATGCTTGTTTCCCATCTTGGAGATACATCCGGAGCAGCCCGGATAGAAGAGGCCATCCGGTTGACCGCTGAGGCGGGCATCATTACACGGGATAACGGCGGAACGGCAACTACCGCAGAGGCAGGTGCTGCGATCATCGCCGCACTCACGCGGTTGTTGGATTAGGCCACCATTACACCACTTTTTCATTTTTTCCGGCAGCTCTCAGCATTCGTCTGGCCGGTATGCCACCTCTTTTTACCCGCTGGATACAGATCCATTCGTACAGCCATGATCACGATTGGATGCCATGTTTCCATCGCCGGGTCGCTTGCACTGGCCGTTTCCCGTGCACAGGAGCGCACCTGCACAACCTTCCAGATATTCACCTCAAACCCCCGCGGCTGGAAGGCAAAACCACTAACCGAAGAGGAAGCCCAAGCCTTCCGGCAGGCCGTAACAGAGAGCGGCATCGCTCCTGTTGTCGCTCACATGCCCTACCTCCCTAACCCTGCCACACCCCGGGCAGACATGTGGGACAAGACGGTTGCAACAATAGAACGGGAAGTGGAGCGATGCCTGATTTTAGGTATCCCTTATCTTGTGACCCATCTGGGCAGCAGTCTCGGGAGCGACGCAGATGAGGCACGGGAACGAACAATCACCGCAATCGGGAGAGGGGCAGATGCCGCTGAAGGTAAAGTAACGATGCTTCTTGAGAATACCGCGGGGACACAGAACAGCATCGGCACCACGTTTCAGGAGATCGCCACTATCATGGAGGGAGTCGGGCGACAGGGATCTGTCGGCGTCTGTTTTGATACCTGTCACGGCTTTGCGGCAGGATATGATCTCAAAACAAACGAGGCAACAGACGCGGTCTTCAGAGACTTTGACACCATAATCGGCCTATCTCACCTAAAGCTCATCCATCTCAATGACACGATAACAGAACTCGGCGGGCGGCGTGATCGCCATGAACACATCGGTCTGGGGACAATAGGTCTTGAAGGTATCCAGTCGGTGGTTACCCATCCAAAACTGCGCGACATCCCGTTTATCTGTGAAACACCGGTCGATGACCGCAGGGACGATTACGGGAACATTGCCTGTGTCCGAAAGTTAGCCGGAGAGTAACAAAGAACGTGGGAAAAGGGATGATACACAAAAATCGCATACAGTGGTTTTTCAGTGTGCCTCTCTGCCCAACTATTTAAGACATCATCTCCAATTTTACACACAGTGAAGGCGATACGGGACGGCACCACCGTGGTGCTCGATATAGACGGACATATGCTGTATGACCAGAGCGGATATGGCCGGAAGACAGACGACGGGCTCATCCTCTCGGCAGAAGAGGCCCTGTATCTGGTGTTAAAGACGAAGATCATCGTGAGCGGTGAGACATTTGAATCATTAATAACAGAGTTCTCATCCATGCACGGATTTATGCGACGATTTCTGGTGTATCGGGACATGCGGGAACGCGGATATGTTATTCTGCCCGGCCCCCATGATTTCCGGGTATTCCGGCGCGGAGAGAGACCCGGAACGGGGAGGACGAACTATCTCATCCGTGTGCTCTCAGAGCGCGACCTCATCATTTTCCGTGAACTCGCGGAGGAAGTGGCTTCAGCCTCGCATATGCGAAAACAGTTCGTGCTTGCCGTAGTTGATGACGAGGAAGAACTCACCTACTATGATGTCAAGACCGAACCCCTAAAGGAAGCAGGCCCGGCACCGGAAATTTCCGCGTTAAACGGCATCCGTGCCGGAAATTCCGTCATCACCCCGGATACCGCATCATTTCCCGAAGATTCGTGGTTTGGCACAAACCTTGACGATACCCGGCTGATGCTCTCTCCCATGGAGACCCTCTACCTGCTTGACGGCGGATACCTCACCATCAGAGGACAAGAGAGCGAGGTATCTATCCGGAAGGACATCCCGGAAGAAGATGCAGAATGGAAAGAGAAGTCTCAGGTCTATGCATACCTGCGCACCCGTGGCCACACACCCCGTACCGCCTATAAATTCGGCCACCATTTCCGTGTCTACTCGGGAGAAAAGAAGCACTCTGAGCTTCTTGTCCACGCACTCCCCCCTGATGCGTCCCTCCCCATGAGCGTGATCTCACGTTCGGTCAGGTTGGCACACAGTGTGCGTAAGAAGATGCTTTTTGCATGTGCCGAACAAAATGGTATTGAATTCATCGAATTTGCGCGAATCAAATTGTGAGTGATCTGTTTCTATGCAGTCAAAGATCAACCCATGGTCTGCAAACCAGTCCATCGACACGGATAAACTCTTCACCGAGTTTGGAATCGAACATATTGAGCCATTGCTCCCTGAAATAAAAAATCCCCCTGCGTTTCTGCGCCGGGGTATCGTGATCGGGCACCGTGACTACCGCCCCATTGTTGAGGCCATCAACAAGGGCACCCCCTTTCATGTACTGACCGGGTTTATGCCATCCGGCCACCCCCACCTCGGTCACCTGATGGTGATGAAAGAGGTCGTCTGGCATGTCCGGCAGGGAGGAAACGGATATGTTGCCGTCGCTGACCGTGAGGCACATGCGGTGCGCAATATCTCATGGAACAAATGCAATGAATACGGCAGGGAATATCTCACCTGCCTCTATGCTCTGGGATATGAAGGAAAAACCTACTACCAGAGCACCAATAACCGCCTCAAGGACCTCGCGTTTGAAGCGGCAATCAAGATGAACTTCTCCGATATGCAGGCAATATACGGGTTCGCGCAGGATACCCCCCTTGCACATGCAATGAGTGTTGCAACGCAGGTCGCAGACATTCTTTTCCCCCAGATTGACGCGGGCCCTGCACCGACCATCGTCCCGGTGGGAATTGATCAGGACCCTCACATCCGCCTCACTCGTGACATCGCCTACAAACTGCGCTTCTTCACGGTTGAGATGCGGGAGGGGTATGTAAGTGTCCGCTCCAAGAACGCACCGGAAGGGGCACTCGCCGCTGTGTGCGCCGCATTTCCCGGTTCAAAGAAATACGATATGCATGTGGACATCCATGGGTGCAGTCTCGCTGACGTGGATGCCGCGGTTCGGGTTATCGAGATTGAATTCGGGGGATACGGGTTCTACACTCCGTCAGCCACGTACCACTACTTCATGCAGGGTTTGCAGGGCGGCAAGATGTCATCCAGTGTCCCGGAGAGTTTTATCGGCTTCTGCGACACGGAAAAAAATGTTAAACAGAAGGTGATGGGCGCCATCACCGGCGGCCGGATGACCCTTGAGGAACAGAAACAGCTCGGTGGTGAACCGGAGAAATGCTCGGTGTATCTCCTCAATCTCTTCCACATGCTGGAGGATGATGACGAACTCACGGAGATTTGTCGGGCCTGTAAGGCGGGGGAGCTGATGTGCGGTACCTGCAAAAAGGCAACCTACGAGCGGGTCAAAGAATTCCTCACAGATTTCAATGAACGGATGGATGAAGTCGCACACAAGGTGGATGAGAGATAATGGCGGAACTGACATACAATGAAAAACGCCTGATGATGGTCTTGAATAAATTAAAAGAGGCCACACCAGAGGTACTTGCGAACGAACTGAACACAACCGCAGAAGCGGTGATCCAGTTTGCCCACCTCTGTGCAGAAAAGGGCATTGCGAATCTTGACAGAACCGTCACCGTCAGCTACTCCCTCACTCAGGAAGGACAGCAATATGTCAGCTCAGGTCTGCCTGAAAGGCAGGTCTACGCCTCATTTCCACATGAAATAAGCATGAAAGATATGCAGGCAAACCCACTCGCCCGCATTGCTATCGGCTGGATGAAAAAGAAGGGATGGGTCGCCATCGAGAAGGGGCAGGTCATAAAGACCGGCGATGCACCTGAGGGTGCAGATGAAATCGCCCTCCGTGACCCTGCCGCAAACAGGGAAGGCGTCCTTGAACTTGTCAAACGCGGCCTTGCAGAAGAAACCGAGTCCATCACCCATACGGTTTCCATCACCGAAGCCGGAGAGGCTCTTGTAAAAGCAGGCCTTGATATGAGAGAAGAGACGGGCACCCTCACCCGTGAGCAGATCCTCTCTGATGACTGGAAGAGTCTGAGCCTCAGGCGATATAGTGTAGACAAACTCCCAAAACGCATCATCCCCGGTAAGATTCACCCCTACCAGCGTCTCATCAATGAGATGCGCAGTGTGCTCTTAGAGATGGGATTTACCGAGATGTACGGAGGCGTGGTGCAGAGTTCGTTCTGGAACTTTGACGCACTCTTTCAGCCACAGGACCACCCCGCACGCGAGATGCAGGACACCTTCTTTTTGGATGGCACCACACCACTTCCAGAAAACTGGCAAGCAGTCCGTGACGCACATGAATTCGGCGGCGCCACCTCATCTGCCGGATGGGGCGGTACCTGGGACCCCGCCAAAGCACAGACCAATGTACTGCGGACGCACACCACCGGTCTTTCCATCCAGTATCTCAAGGATCATCCCGCTGACCCGGTGAAGGCCTTCTGCATCGGCAGAGTCTACCGGCGTGAAGCAATTGACCCCACCCATACCCCCGAGTTCGAGCAGCTTGAGGGCATCGTGATGGACGACGGGGTTTCCTTCCGCCATCTCATGGGATTTTTAAAGGAGTTTTACGGACGGATGGGATTTGAGAACGTTCGTTTCCGCCCGGCCTATTTCCCATACACCGAACCCTCGGTTGAACCTGAGGTCTATGTGGATGGACTCGGCTGGGTTGAACTCGGCGGAGCAGGCATCTTCCGCGAAGAGGTTACTGACCCGTGGGGCGTTAAATACCCGGTGCTTGCATGGGGACTTGGTGTGTCCCGTGTTGCGATGCTAAAGATGGGTCTGCGTGACCTGCGTCAGCTTTACCGCAGTGACGTGGAATGGATACGTGAAACACCCGTGATGAAGGGAGGGAGAGATTAATGCCAATCATCAGACTGCCCTATAAATATTTAGAGAAACTGACGGGCACAGACCGTGAGACCATCATTAACCGGATGCCGATGATCGGTGCCGATATTGAACGGATAGAAGAGGATCATATCGATGTCGAGTTCTTCCCTGACCGGCCAGACCTCTTCTCCACCGAAGGTGTCGCACGTGCGATGCAGGGATTTTTGGGGCTCAAAGAAGGCATCAATGAATATCCGGTAACCCCTTCCGGCATCAGCTTCCGCATCGACCCCGGCCTTACGGAAATTCGGCCATTCCTTGGGTCTGCGGTTATCCGCAATGTCTCACTCAATGAGGAGGCAATAGAGAGCCTCATGGGCCTGCAGGAAGCGTTACACTGGGCAATAGGCAGAGGTCGTGGCAAGGTGGCAATCGGTGTGCATGATCTTGACACCGTCACCCCGCCGTTTTACTATCAGGCATCCCCGCGTGACCGTGCCTTCGTTCCTCTCGACTTTGATGAAGAGATGACGTTGGAGGAGATCCTCGACCGCCACCCGAAGGGGGTGGACTATGCCCACCTCGTCCGGGACTATGACCGGTTCCCCCTGATAACAGATGCAGAAGACCATGTCCTCTCTTTCCCGCCAATCATCAACGGCGAACGCACAAAGGTGACAACAGCAACGAAAAATATCCTCTTAGACTGCACCGGAACGAATGAAAAGGCCGTGATGACCGCGGTCAACAATATCTGCACTGCCCTTGCAGATGCGGGTGCCACCATCGAGAGTGTCGAGGTGGAAGGTGCACCGATGCCCTCCCTTGCACCCGCGGTGCGCACCGTCAGTGTTGATGAGTGCTGCCGCCTCTTAGGTATCAGCCTCACAGCAGAGGAGATGTGTGCCCATCTCCGGGCGATGCGGTTTGGTGCCGAGCCGGAGGGGCAAGGAAAGGTGCGGGTCAGCGTGCCCTGCTACCGGGCCGACATCATGCACGACTGGGACATCTTTGAAGATGTAGGGATCTCCTACGGCTTTGAGAACTTTGACGCTGCTCTGCCGGAGTCATTCACCATAGGAAAACCCCATCCGGTGATGGTGCTTTTGGGCGGAGTGCGTGAAATCATCGCAGGACTCGGATTTTTAGAGATGATGCCCTTCACGCTTACAAACGAGCGGGTGCTCTACACCGCAATGCAGCGTGACCCAAATCCCGGGGTGCTGAGGTTGCAACGCCCAATATCAGAGGAGCAGACCGTGATGCGCACTGATATTCTTCCAATGCTCGTTGAGACGCTCCAGAATAACCATCATCGTGAACTACCGCAACGCCTCTTTGCCATCGGCGACTGTGTAGAGGAGAAAGAGACCTTCCAGAAGGTGGCGATGGTGAGTATCCACTCAGATGCAGACTTCTCAGAGATTTATGCCTGCGCAGACGCCCTGATGCGGGAGATGCATATTGCATACGAGGTCAGAGAGTCAGAAGACCCGGCATTCATCCCCGGACGCCGGGCTGACATCATGGTAAATGGCAAAAAAGCTGGTGTTTTCGGGGAATTATCCCCGGATGTCATCCAAGCCTTTGAACTGGAAGCACCTATCTGTGCAATGGAATGTGATCTCAGATGCGTACAGAAACGCCCCGGTCTCTGAGATATTCTTTTACCTCTTTTACGGTCATCTCACCGAAGTGAAAGACACTGGCGGCAAGGCAGGCATCGGCATGCCCTACCGTAAATCCGTCATAGAAGTGTTCAAGGGTTCCGACACCGCCGCTTGCAATCACCGGAATGCGGACGGCATCGGCGACAGCCGCGGTCACGGCTACATCGAATCCCTGTTTCACCCCGTCCGTTTCTATGGATGTCAAAAGAATCTCACCGGCACCACGGCGTGCAACCTCCTGTGCCCACTCCACCGCGTCGATACCAGTCGGGTGATTACCGCCTGAGATGACCACTTCATACCAGACAACCGTGCCATCAGGCATGGTGATGGGAGTAACACCCTCACGCATCACAGGGTTTTTTTGCACATCAATTGCGGCAATGATGCGCTCCGGTCCGAATATCACTGTTGCTTCAGATATCAGTTCAGGATTCTGCACCGCACTGGTATTGATACTGACCTTGTCTGCACCAGCCTCAAGGATCTCGCGAATGTCGGCAATCGAGCGGATACCGCCACCGACGGTGAGCGGCACAGTGAGCTTATCTGCCGCACGTTTGATTACATCGATGATCATGGCACGGGATTCCTTTGATGAGCTGATATCCAGAAAGGCCACTTCATCGGCACCCTGTTCATTGTACTTGGTTGCGAATTCTACCGGGTCGCCTGCATCCCGCAGACCCAGGAAATTTACCCCTTTCACAACCCTTCCGTCCTTTAGATCCAGACAGGGAATGATACGTTTGGTGAGTGCCATTGTAATATAATGTGAGTATGGAGGGAATATGAAAATATGTATCAGGCAAACATCGGGGCATCTCTACGAGGAAAGAAGAACACTCCCTGCGGTGTGCGGGTGACCCGCCGTGTCTATGGCCATCCCGAGGAGGGCAGCGGACGCACACCACCCCCCAGTATGTCAACAGAATAAAAAGTCCCTTAAACCGCGATAACTAACACATTGACAGGATAGTGAAAAAATGGACTCAGGAGAACTCAAGATGGGATGGGCCAGGCAGTACATGCCAGTCCTCGCGGAGATCCGCAAACGATTCGAGAAAGAACAGCCACTTGCCGGTGCCATTGTCGGCATGGCCCTTCACGTAGAGGCAAAGACTGCGGTACTTGTCGAGACGATGGCCGCAGGTGGTGCCGAGGTGCACATCACCGGATGTAACCCTCTCTCTACTCAGGACGATGTGGCACAGGCACTTGGACGGGTGCCGGGCGTGCACTGCTATGCAACCCGCGGGTGCAGGGTAGACGAATATTATGCGGCCATGGACAGGGTGCTGGACGCATCCCCGAATATCACCATTGATGACGGTATGGATCTTATCCACCGGATTCACACATTGCGGCGGGATCTCCTTGATACAATCATCGGCGGATGCGAAGAGACCACCACCGGTATCCAGCGCCTGCGGGCAATGGCAGAGGAGGGAGCCCTTGAATTTCCGGTCATCGCGGTGAACGACACCCCGATGAAACGCTCCTTTGACAATCTCCACGGCACGGGTGAAAGTGCCCTTGCCTCCATCATGATCACGACAAACACCCTCGTCGGCGGCAAGTGGTTTGTGGTGGGGGGATACGGCTACTGTGGACGGGGCCTCGCACGGATGGCACATGGTCTTGGCGCCAAGGTGATCGTCACCGAAATAGACCCCCGCCGTGCTCTTGAAGCACATATGGACGGCTACCATGTGATGACGATGAACCAGGCAGCAGTCATCGGAGATATCTTTGTCACAACGACCGGCAACACCTCTATCATCACAGGCGAGCACTTCCCCCTGATGAGAGACGGTGCCATTCTTGCAAACGCTGGCCACTTTAATGTGGAGATTGAGATCCCGTGGCTGGAACAACATGCCCAAGGTATAGAGAAACGCGACAGCATCGACACCTACATGCTGAACGGAAAACGCATCAGTGTGCTTGCTGAAGGGCGACTCGTGAACCTTGCCACCACAAAGGCCATGGGTCACCCGGTGGAGGTAATGGACCTCTCCTTTGCCCTGCAGGCGCTTTGCACGGAATATATGTTTAAAAACGGTGCCAGCCTCAAGGGCGGTGTCTATGAGGTGCCCTACGAGATTGATACAACCGTTGCAAACCTCAAACTGGCATCCCTCGGGATTACCATCGATACACTCTCAGATGGACAGGATACCTACCTGCATTCCTGGAATGCAGGCACCTGATACTCTTTTTTGCATCTCATTAAGGCGCTTTAAGGCGCTTTCAAAGAATGGGTTTAGAATTTCCCGTCAGTATAGGACTCACGAACCGCAAATAAAAATTCCTGAGCATACCCGGCATATGGCCCGAAATGCTCTTGGGCAAACCGGCGGATACGCTCGTATTCTGCGGGAGTAAGAGAAACTGCGGGATTACCAATGCCATAGAGACGGTGCATGATCATCCGTATCCAGACATCCACCGGAAAGGACTCGTATTTCTGAAACCCGAAGAGGAGCACACAGTCTGCCACCTTGGGGCCGATACCGGGATAGGTCATGAGTGAACGGCGGGCCTCTTCAAAGGGCATTTCACGGATGCGGTTCGCCCATTCAGGATCTGCCGCAATTGCGGCAGTGGTTTTGTGGATATAGGGTGCCCGGTAGCCAAGGGTGCACCCACGTTTCTCTTCAAGGGTGAGAAGAGAGAGGGCCGTTGGTGTGGGAAAGGCATAGCCCACGGTTTTGTCTGGTGCCAAAATGGGTTCTCCCGCGGTTTGGCAGATGTTTTCTATCATCCGGGTGATAAACGGGATATTGGCATTCTGCGCACAGAGATACGATATGAGGCATTCCCACGGATCCTGCCGGACAATACGCAGACCACCAGTGCGACAGACAGCATCAGAGATGTGCGAGTCACAGCAGAATCCGGATACCATGGCATCATAGTCACTGTCGAGGTGAAGATACGAGACAAGAAATGCCTCAGAACAGCCAGAAAAAAAGAGCCGGTTTTCTTTTTGCCGGATGGTGATGAACCTGCCGTCCGCTATCCCCTGCCAGGTGTTCTCTCCCTTTTTCCATCGAAAAAGCTGGCCGCAGGAGAGGGTGGCATCCAGATTCAGTGGGTATGCAGGCTCATACACCCCGACTGCATCCTGCGTCATATCAATTCCGCGGGTCATGGTATCTCTCTATACCATTCCCTCTCGGTTATTCAAAATACCTAATGCTACCGGCATCCCGAGGGAATACATCAGGCCCGGAATATCGTATCATTGAGTTCGCGAAGATCTTTTCTGACCCGATTGAGTTCATCCACCTGCGCCTGCAGGATGATATCCACATCATCCAGGTCAACCTCACCTTTCCGTATGCTTGCCACAAGACCCTCCAGACTGGCTTTGACCTGCTCTACCGGATTTTCAAGTTTTGTGGTGACCGCAGAGAGATAGGCAACGCGGGCCTCCTCTGCAACAACGGCCCGGTGCTTGTAGAGAGATGTTTCAATGGTGGTATAGAGATCCCGCGGTCGGATAGGTTTTATCAGGTACCCGTAGGGACTCGTTTTTATCGCCCGCGAGAGTGTCTCCTCATCCGAGTAGGCAGTGAGAAAGATCACGGGAATCTTCAGGCGTCGGGAGATCTTCTCTGCGGCTTCAACCCCATCCATATCGCCGTTCAGGCGAATATCGATGAGCGCCAGATCGGGCTCGGTCTCCATGGCAAGTTCAACTGCCCGCTGCCCCGTTGTTGCCCGGCCGGCAACCCTATATCCAAAATCAAGGAGAGAATCTTCGAGGGCCATGGCGATTATGACCTCGTCCTCGACAATGAGTATCTTTGCATCGGTCAGAGAACTCTGATATCTCTCATATTTCATCACCAATCCTAAGGAGGCGGTACTATTAATACTTTGATCTCTCGCACCGCCAAAAAAGGTAAAAACAACCACATACGCAGAAAAACATTGTGTTTTTTAACGATGACAGAGACATCAGATATAAATCAAAAGAATCGTCTCAACCAGTCGCGATGACCCGGACGGGACCCCGTTCAAAACAACAAAATGAAAATGAACGCGATAAACCTGAATACATCAGGGATCCATACAGTAACCCCGAATTAACAAATCACAAAAGAATTACTGACCCCTCTGCCACCCCCCCCGGACTGGCAGAAAAGTCAACACACAATATATACCGACATACCTATTAAACTTTTCTCCACCCCATGCAGCTTAGAACAAACATTATTTATAAGCATAATAATTTTAACTATATAAATCAATAGACCATAGCAGAATTCCCGGAGAATTTCCTCCCAAAGGATAGGCAGAATTATCCAAATACGGCCCGATAAAACGGAATACCGACCACACCTCATTATGCCTGAACTCTTTTCCCCTGATACCGCAAATAAAGGAGTCACCGATAAAAGATACATACGGGAGAGATACAGAAAAATGGAAAATAAACGCGATGGCAGGCAGAGGCGAAATATCTCCCCGGGGGATGCAGTCAGAATTGTTTTGAAAAATGACCAGAGAACCGGAAAACTGACAGACGGCGTGGTAAAGGACATCCTCACAAACTCACCCTCCCACCCCCACGGCATCAAGGTGCGACTCAGTGACGGGCAGGTCGGCCGGGTGCAGGAGTTTGGGGCGGGCGAGTAATCGATGGCGTCTGCCCATTTGTTTAGACATGCACACACCCCATTTTTGTCTCAAACCATCTTTTTAATGATATGATTTTCAAGAATAAAAATATCCATCCGGTTATGCCCCCATGCATTTAAAAACAACGGTCCATAAAAAAAGATGATACCGGTTAAACCGGTCGTTCAGACTCTTTCTTACCCCTTGGCTTTTTCGGATAGTCTTCCAATCCAGATCGTCACAACCACTGCGATGATGGTCACAACGACTGCATATACCAGCATCGCGGGAAGGCTTTCTGCGTCCCCAAATACTGCTTTAAAAAGTGCCTGAATTGTTCCGTTCCATGCAAGAGCAGCAACCAAACCGAATGCAACGGTCAACAGTGCCGCAATCTTTTCAATGACTTCGCCTTTTAATGCCATCGTGGGATGATGGAACGACATGGTATATAACAATATGGTCATTTTCCATATTGAGTGAGGGAAAACACGTGAATCATCAATTCGGTAATTAGAACCTTTATTTGAAATGGATTTTTCATCTGAAGAGATCATCACCCTGCCCTGTGTCAAACCCCCATAAAGGGAATAAAACAGTCATCTCCGACTGAATTAAAAAAAGGGTGCAAAAACCGAGAAGCCCTCATTTCCCTGAAAATTGTATCTCCTGAAACTGTTTGAAACTCGGGATGGGATACAAAAAGACAAAAAATAGGAGAGAATTTCTATAAACCCCATTTTACCAAAAGTACTTTATTGAACCAGATCGATCACTAATTCATGAGCACATTCTTTAATTTTGCAATTAAGTCTGAATACGCACGTATTGCTGAGCTGGGCGATACATTAGGTGAAAAACAGAGAAAATAATCGACTGGGAACAATTTCGCCCAATTCCCGGAGATCTTTACTCAAATAAAACCGATAAAGGTGGCCGCCCGAATCTGGATGAAATTCTCATGATCAAAATGCTTATTCTGCAGCAATGGCATGACCTGTCTTATCCGAACGTGAGCGACAGGCAAATGATCGTATCTCCTTCAGGCAGTTTCCCGGATTACCTGAAAAAAATACCCGACCGATCTACGATCTGGCTTTTCCGTGAAAGAATGTCCGAATCCGGAACAGATACCCCGATCTGGAATGAACTCCAACGTCAGCTGGAGGCTAAGAGGCTTACGATCAAGCAAGGTATGATTCAGGATGCTTTATTCAATCAGATCCAGGCCATGCTTCTTCCGACACACCGCGGGGAGGTGAGACAAAGACGAGAAGAAGCAAAGACGGGACCTGGATAAAGAAAGGCGAGAAATCCTATTTTGGATACAAACTCCATGCAATTATGGACTGTGACTACGATCTGATACGAAATGAAATAAAATGTCTGCCTGAATTACGGGTTGGTATTCTTTCTCGCGTAACCCCGGCATCCGGAATTGATTTATTCATCATTCCCTCATCATTTATTTAGTTCAGATTCAACGAAGAAAAGGTGGTCTTCCATCTATGGAACAAAATACACCCCCAACACTCAAACAAAAACTCCACAGCCTTGCGGCATTCCTGCCGATCTTTGAACAGCAGGACTTCATCTTTGGAACCTGGAGTGAAGCAAAAGAAGGGGAGCCCCGCGTTTTTACGCTGCCATATTTCAGTCTCTCCAGCCATGCCGATGTTTTTTTTCAGTCGGCCTATGACCTCGGGTGGGTTCTGAGAGACTTCAACTGGCCACAGTGGAAATTTACATCAGAAGCGACAGGGTTGCGTGATGACCCCACTAAATTGGCCATTGCCACCCCGGATCAGCTATTCCAGCTTATCACCACCGTGATCCGGCAGGACCGGTTCTGAGATGGAGAGCTTGAGAATGCGTTTGAATCCGGTCTTTTGACGGAAATATGCCGAAGGGCTGCCCAGCTCGATGCCGAAATGGATGATGAGGAAGCATGACAAGTGACGAATCCCCTTTTGTTCAGTAAGACCAGATATGGTTGGATGTGCTGATGATATGAGTCACGAGCACACCCGAGAATCACAATTAACGCGGGCCGCCCACAGGGGAATTGAAAGATGCCCCTGCCTTTGTGTAAGTGAACCTGCATTTTTCTGAATCTCATCTCATCCAACCCGTCCACCGCATTTATGCCACACTATTCACCTCATATTTCAATTATCGTTTAAAACTTATAATAAATTAAAAATGTATATCTAGTGGCAAATCTTAAGTAATGTAATGGACGACTCAGGAGTATCACAGAATATTGGTTCTATTCTCATGATATTTCTCGTGGTGGCGCTTGCCGCGGTAATTTTTGTCTATGTAATGGATGTTGGGAGTGGCAGTTCAATGGGCGGTTCAGGGGGCGGCTATACTCCTCAGTACGCAATGATGAAGGCAACTGTTGTCCCGGGACTCTCAGCGGGGACTGATACGTGGAATGCAAATGCCATAAAAATTCGATTTACCTTCGGAAACGAACTCGACCTGCAGTATAAGGAAGGGGTGTATGCAGGGACAGAAGGCATCAAATTCATGCTCATTGATCCAAAGGGCAAGTCGCATGAGGCTATGCAGTCCATCACCATGAAAGGGCAGAAGATCAATCCGGGCGATGAATTCTATTATTTCACGGTATCACCCGACATAAACGGCCAGTATTATATCACAAATGCCTACTCCCGCATCGGGGATAAAAGCAAATGGGGGGACGGCTGGGCATACCTAAAGCGCTTTGCGGCAGGAAAATGGCGTGTCCAGATAATAGATGACAATCTGGGCATGATTATTGCAGACAAAGAAGTTATGCTATGATGGATTCCAAGGTGAGAACCGATGACAAAGGGCATGAATCCGGCGTGTCTGAAGTCGTTTCATCTATACTCATTGTGTTTCTGGCAATCCTGGCAGCAGGAGTTATTGGGGTTTACATCCTTGAATCGGTGGATAACGGATATCTTGAAGAACCGGTATTCGCCTATTTTTCTACAGATATTATTAACGGGATGGGAACGGGCGGGAAATTAAACGTTCCGGTAATCCGGATGTACCAGTCCCACGGGGGCGACCTTGAACAACGCTACAAGGAGGGGACCCACAGCGGTATTGAGGGCATGAAAATAGTCCTGTATGATCCCAAGGGCAATGGGCATGAAGTTGTCCAGTCTATTACCATGAAGGGTGGTACCGTAGATATTGGCGCCATTTATTACATCTTTTACTACAATCTCCCAGAACCCGAGGCGGATTACTGGATCACCAATGACCCCAAGAGGATATTCGGGCCAACCTACCGCGTCCACCCCTTCCCCATTCACGGTGCCTGGCGTATGGTAATTACCGAAGAGGATCGGCATAATACGATCCTTGCAGACATCCCCTTAAATCTCTGAATTTTTCCATTTTGAATTTGAGTCATAAAGTTCAAAATTAGATTTCCAATATTATTTAGCTCATTTTATCCATCGGATATGCCGGATACTGCCCATTCTGACGCATCTTTCTCCTGCTGGAATACCATAGATTACTCTGTCCCGGCGTTACCATCAGAAACTGTCGCTCAAAACAATAATCCCTGATGATGGGCATATATGACAACAAGATATGCTTGAATTAAAATTTATTCGAAACAACCCGGATGTCGTCCGGGCAGACCTCACCAAAAGAGGTGATGCAGAAAAACTTGCCTGGATAGATGATCTGCTGGAAAAGGACATCAAAGCGCGTGAGATGCAGATCGAGATCAATGCCATGCGAAACCGGCGCAATATCATCAGCCGCGAGATAAAGGAAGCAAAAAAGGCAAAACAGGATGTGACTGCCCTCCTTGAAGAGGCAAAAACCCTGCCGGCAAAGATCAAGGACGACGAGGTCACACTCGATGAGATAAACCAGAAGTTGCGCTTCTACCAGATGCGAATCCCCAACATTCTCCATGAGAGTGTTCCTGTCGGATGTGATGATTCAGAAAACGTCGAGGCAAAAACGTGGGGTGAGCCTCGCGTTCCCTCTTTTGAGCTAAAAAATCACGGTGAGCTTGCGGTCGAAAAAGGTCTTGCAGATTTCGAGAGAGCCGCCAAAATATCCGGCGCCGGATTTTACATGCTGAAAGGAAATCTGGCACTGTTGGACCTTGCCCTCCAGCGCTTCGCCCTTGACCTTCTTTGCAAACGCAGCTATACACCGGTCATCCCGCCCTACATGATGAATCGGGCTGCATACGAGGGCGTCACCGACCTTGCGGATTTTGAGAACGTGATGTATGGCATTGATGGCGAGGACGAGTTCTTAATTGCCACAAGCGAACACCCGATGGCCGCAATGTACATGGACGAGATCTTTGAGGAGAAAGAACTCCCTCTCAGATTTGCAGGAGTAAGCCCCTGCTTCCGGCGTGAAATCGGATCGCACGGACTTGATACGCGGGGTCTCTTCCGGGTTCACCAGTTTAACAAAGTCGAGCAGTTCATCTACTGCAAACCGGAGAATTCATGGGAACTCTTGGAAGAACTATTGAAAAACGCTGAGGATATTTTCCAGATGCTCGGTCTTCCGTACCGGGTGGTGGACATCTGCACCGGGGACATCGGCACGGTTGCTGCAAAGAAATACGATATCGAGGTCTGGATGCCCCGCGAAAACACCTACCGCGAGCTTGTCTCCTGCTCAAACTGTACCGCATACCAGTCGGTTCGACTCAATATTCGGGTACGGGACGCCCATGACTTTGAAACAAAAACCTTTGTCCATACCCTCAACAGCACAGCAATTGCTACCACCCGGGCCATCCGGGCCATTATGGAAAATTATCAGGAAGAAGACGGCACCGTTGTCATTCCTGAGGCTCTGCGACCCTACATGAACGGCGCAGAGACTTTATAATATTTCAATACTTTTTTCTCCATCCAAAAAAAGCACGCACTTTGCTAAAAAAGAATAGTGTTTCTTTAAAATCCGGCAAAGTCCGCCGCATCCCATTTCGCATACCCGCTCTCTAAAAGGTACTGTGCGGGAAACAGAAGCAGAATGCCTGCACACGCTAAGACCGGGTTTATGAAGGCAAGAATGATGAGAATGATTGTTGGAGGGCCGATCATAAGCAGGTAGGTCAAAAAAACTTTGGCGCTGTAGATAAGTGAGGAAGGAGAGAGTCCGCACAATCGCACCGCGACCGCGAGGGCATAAAAGGAGACACTCAGGGAGAGCACCAGCGCATGAGGGAGATATACAAGAGTCCCGGAGAAAAGCGCAATGCCGGTAAGAAATAGGATTGGAATAATCTGAAGGATTGCAAAGGACTCAATTTTTGCTTTCATCACTGAGGACATCTGCAGGGGCAAAAACATATACGAGGCAATGGCATCAAATTCGGTGAGCCACGTGTACATGGTGGAAGCTATAACGCCTGTTACCACCGCAAAAATCATTAATAACTTGACCTCGCTCAGAAATCCTCCCATGAGAGAAAGCATCACCCATATGAGAACCAGCGGCAGAAGGAAGGAGAATATCATCTGTCCAATGCCGATACCACTGCGGTAGAGGTCGATGAAATCCTTGGCCACCAGATCATGTGCGGGCAGGCGGGCGAGACGCCGGGAGAGGGGAGTATGCCTGTTCTTGTAGTGCTTCTCTGAACTCTGATATTCTGAGGTGAAAAAGATCATGGAGAGCGCAAACAGGGCAAGAATTAACCCCACGGATACTGCGAGGGTTTCTGCCGAGAGCGAATAAAAGACGGCGAGCGGAGGAAGAAGTGCGGTAATCCCTCCATTAAATCCGAAAATAAACAGAGCAGCAAGTGCTGCCATGATTACAATGACAATCGCAAACGCTTTTTTGCTTCTGGAGTATCCTGATGACAACAGGAATACTGCACACAGACCGGTGAGAAACGAGAGAGTGAGCGTGAGAAGTACGAGAAGGGGATAATACAGGCCCATTCCAAGGAACGGCGATGCCAAGATTAACCCTCCACAGAACGGCATCACCCAGAGAAAGAAGTAATACACGATATCTTTGATAACGAAATTCAGAAAGAGTTTTTTCTCTGAGACAGGAAGACTCCGTGCGGAATAGGCAAGGAGACTTGCCTGCCCGAATCGCCGATTCATGATCTCTTTTCCCATCAAACCAAATGAACCGACCATAATTCCCATTAAAACAAAGCCTGCGTGCACCAGAAGGACAAGCAGGGAGAGATCCATTATTGTGCGAATCAGGGGTATCAAAAATGCGCCCATAAAGGCAATTCCAAAGATGAGCACCGGAAAGAGAGCGAAGTTCAGGTTACCAAACATCGTTGAGTGCATCCGCCACTCTTCTTTGAACATGCTCGTTAAGAGTTCAAACATCCATGGGCCCTCGTTCAACAAGATCCATAAAGAAATCGTCCAGATGGATGTTTTTGTCGGTCAGTTCCTTCACAGTTCCTGTGTGGAGCAGTTTTCCTTTGTGGAGAATAGCGAAATCTGTGCAGATATCTTCTGCAATCTCAAGGATATGAGTGGATAAAAAGATGGTATTCCCCGATTTGACGTAATCGGTTAAGAACCGTTTTACCTTGCGTTGCATGACCGGGTCGAGATTGATCAGAGGTTCGTCTATCAGCGCAAGTTCAGGTTTATGAAGAAACGCCTGAGCAAACATCAGTTTTTGGCGCGTTCCCCGTGAGAGATCCTTGCACAAAACATCCTTTTTATCGCCGAAATCAAGATAGTCAAACCACCATTGCGATTTTTCTTCAATATCTTCAAGATTTCGGATCTTTCCAACTAAAGAGAGATATTCTTCTGAGGTGAGAAAACTGGGAGGGGTCTCCTGTTCCGGGATGATGCCCACGACCTGTCTCACGGCCACAGGTTCGGTAGAGGGGTCAGTCCCAAGCACCTGTGCGGTGCCGGAAGAGGGCTTCATCTGCCCGGTGAGCATCTTGATCATTGTTGTTTTCCCTGAACCGTTCTGCCCCAGAAGCCCGAAGAGGCTCCCTTTTTTGACAGAGAGGGTGACCGAATCAACGGCCTTCAGGTCTCCAAAACATTTTGTTAGGGTATTGGTTGTAATGGCAGACTGCATGAAATAACTCCTGTTAAGGTAGTTCTCTCTACAAATTGCAATATATAGGTAGTGATACCTGCATGAGAGGAATGCCGATATTGTATGCCGTTCCAGCAAACACCCCTAAGCAAGTCACACAACGTATCTCTGATGCGTACACCCTTTCGTAAAGCCCCCCGGAAACTTTCATTTAGGATAAGATGAAATCCCTCTCTCATGAGGGGAACATATGCACGACTAAGTCCTGAGAGAAAAAACGGTCTCCTCCTCCTCTATCTGCTCGGCTTTGCGATTCTCATTACAGGGCTCTATGTGTACCCAGTGCTTGGAATCGTCGTACTTTTTGCGTATCCCGCAGGAGCCCTGTTGTTCGGATATGCAACCGGAGATGCCACTCGTTCATCTCTCGCCGGTTCCCTTTCGTATCTGGTATTCGTCCTCATGATTCTTTTCTCTCCGGACTTTGTGGTACATACCCTAAATCCGGAATACCTCTTTCGGTTTGCCGGGTATCATCTAATCCTGCTCCTTTTTCTCGGGGTGATCGGAGGGGTTGCCTCAAAAAAGGAGAGCCTTCCGCGAATTCTTGCCCTTCTTCTTGCGGGGCTATGGATTCTGCTCTTTCTCTCCGGGATCTCGTGAGGAGGTGTCGCACTTTCCGGGATATTTTCCCTCTGTCCTGGCCAGTCAAATAATGAGCCAGTCGGATAATGAAACAGTCTCTTTTCTCAGGCTGCGACTGGCAGGACTTTATTCATTTTTTCCTCAGATGGGGAGGAGAATGCGATGAGGTACCCGCCATCATCCGTTCCCATACCCCGGAGAGAGTAGGGGTTGGCCCGCATGCCGTATTCCCTCTTCCATATTTCATGTCCGGCATCATACCCGGTCATAGTGATGCTCTCATCCTCAATGGCAACTGAGATGTAACCCCGGACAGGTGACGTGATCACATCTCCGCCGGTATCTGCTACTTCCTGCCATCCGGTTACGGTGCCATCGTCACTCAGGCTGATGAGGTAACTCGCATGTGCCTGCACGAAGTTGCCCCAGAGATCTTTTGAGGATGTGGTTGTTCGGTAGAGAATGGTGTGCCCGTGTCCGTTCTGCCAGACACCCAGCAGAGTATTTCCAACTCCCGTACCGAAGGCCTGTTCCCAGAGCATTGTGCCGTCTGCATCCAGACGAACCGCCTTTAGGGGAACCTCAAACTCTTGGCCGGTAAAGACGTGTTCCCCCCAGGTACAGACGAGGATACCGCCTGCATCTGCCGATGAAATAAGCATTTTATCCGGCCTGCCGCTGGTGTTAAGGGTAGCGTCCCAGAGCACTGTGCCATTGTCTGTCAGGCAGGTGGCATGGTTTTGCCACCCCGCAACGAAGGTGTCGTCATCCCGGGCCAGAAGGCAGACTGGTGCCGACCCCGGACTCTGGTTTGCAAGAATCAATGACCAGACAGTTTCTCCCTGAGGATCAATGCAAAGGATTTCCGGCGTTTCTGTTGCAAGGATAAATCCATTGTTCGGGGCGGGAACAAGGGTTGATATCGGATTATATCCTGTCCTGACTGCCGGTATCCGGGAGTAGTTTCTTTCCCGGTCAAATAGTATAAGATTCACGAGAATGGATTCCTGCTGGTATGTTGTCGTTGCGATGACGTAGCCGTCTGCATATTCGGTGAGCGTGTCTGCCCTGTCGTAGATGCTGATATCCACGGATGTCTTCCATTCCGGTTCCCCACCGGGAGAGAGTTTCAGCACGAAGAGATCGGTTGGTTGTTCCGACGGGCCGCACGAATACGGAGCCGGGGCAAGGATACCCGTAACCATACCGGCAGCGGCACAGAGCGGGGGAAGAACGATCACTGCGATGGTAACGATGGCCATCGGGAAAAGTGGTGCGAACCCCCGGGTATCCTCCATCCTGATGAATGAGGCAAACAACCCTCCAAATGTGACCACCAGCACACCGCAGGTAAGGAACACGAGCAGTTGGGGCACGGTTGAGAGAAGCGATGAGATGATATAGGCGGGATTCCCGATAAACGGCAGGAAGCGGGCCAGGATTGCGGCGATGAGGCCGCTGAGGGCGGCATACAACAGGATGGTCTGTCGAGAGTCGGTATGAATCAGGAAGGGGATCGTACATCCGGCAAAGAAGAGCACCAGCAGAATAGATACGTACAAATGTATGATCCCTATTCCCATAAGGGCCTGATTATATGAGTTCAGTCCCCACCAGCCTTTCGAGAGAAAAGCTATCAGTATGGTGATGACCACCCCGGCACCGATGCCGATAATAGCACTGCAAAGGGTAGGGTTTCTATTGGTCATCGTTCACCCGAAGGAAGTCGCGTCATACCTAAGATTGGAGCGCAATTCATGAAATAGATTCTCATAACGAAACGGTTTTGAGTCAGTAATTTCCTGATGTCTGTTCCTAAAATGAGCGGAATTTCGGAATATTTTTTTATTTATCCCTGCGAACGCAACAAAACAACAGGTGAAAGCACATATCCCTTTCCATGAGAATAGTATCAGATATGACGTTTCCTCACAGTCGCCCGGCACCTGCTTTTGATCTCTTCAACGTCTATTTCGAGCGCATTTACGACCCGACAATGCACATCGTCTTCGCGTTTGACGGCCACCTCAACGAGACATTTCTGCAAACGGCCACCATGCATATGCTCAGAGCAAATCCCTATCTCCGATCAAGGTTTGCAGAAGGAAACGGTATGCCGTGCTGGGAGGAAATTCCGGAAGCTGAGTGGGAGCAGGCCTTTGTCCACCTTTCGCCCGGAGACGCGGATACCATTTCAATGCCCCCGGAATACCCGCCCGCACCTCTCAACGTCCGAAACGGACCTCAGATGCGGGTCACTCTCACACGTCAGGAGAAAGAGGATCAGATAACGGTCACCTGCCATCACGGGTTCGCTGACGCAGGTGGTCTCCGGGATCTGGCTCGTTCCCTCTTTGCAACCTATCAGGAATTACTAAAGAATCCCGACTTTCAACCAACCCCTACCGGATGGTACGACCGCAGCACCGCTCCGTACCTCGCCCTTTTTACCGATGAGGACATGAGAGTGGCCC
>Ga0265294_10002892_pt1 | contig 22308 bp, 33 predicted proteins | sample MunlanPumphouse3_FD_192504 | JGI IMG/M metagenome (GOLD analysis project Ga0265294, IMG submission 192504) | Groundwater microbial communities from a municipal landfill in Southern Ontario, Canada - Pumphouse #3 | ecosystem: Environmental > Aquatic > Deep subsurface > Groundwater | place... | reverse complement strand
TAAAGGAATATCATCAGTAACAAAGAGTTGTAATAAGCCTTCCAAGGTAAAATGATAGTCTTCTAATTCAACTTTATGGTTCTTCAAAGCCTTAGCTTCAATATTAAAATGATCATCAAAAGGTAAGAAACGAATATAATTCTTTCCGATATAAAAGGTTGGTTGTCCTTCTTCTAATTGAAAGGTAATTTCTTGATCAACCGCTTTAATCATAATGTCTTGAAGCGTAATAAACAAATCTTCCATGTCTTTACTATATTTATCTGCCATAATTTTCCTTTCTATTCGGCGATATGTTCGGCCAAATTAATGACCCAATCTCCCCGATATATCATATATGAGGCTAAGCCCACCTTAATTAAGTCTGTGAGTTGAACTAGCGTATAAATAGTATAAATATCTAACTTAGTAAATAAGACTAACGCAAAGGCCACGACCACTTGGAACAGCCACATAAAGACCGAATCAAGAATAATGACTTGCTTGAAAGCTCCACCCGCTCTAAGGGTAAAGAAACAACATGCATTATAAGTATAAACCGGAAAGAAGATTCCAGCAATTAAAAGCAGGTGCGAAGCAATCGCTCTTGTTTCATCGTTGACATTATAAATAAAAGGAATCCAACGGGAAATAATGATTAAAATAATCCCAGAAGCAATGGCAATCATGACACCAAAAGTAATCAGTTTCTTTGAATTAGCTTTGGCCTCTTCTAAGTGGTTGGCGCCTAACTCCCCTCCAACAATAATTGAAATACTAGTAGCTAAGGCTCCAAACATAATATAGAAAAGATTAGTGGTGGCTTGCGAAATCGAAAAGGCCGAGACCACATTCTCACCCAGTTTTGCATAAGCTACCATCATCATAGTTGAACCTAGTGACCATAAAAATTCATTGCCACCAGCTGGAATGGCTTTGCGCGTAATTCGCCCTAATAAAGTTTTAGAAATATGAAAATGAGTATATGCTCCCACGGCAAAAGGATAACGGCGTTTATGGGTCAACCAAACTAAGATTAAGGCTTCGACTACCCTCGAAATAACGGTAGCAATCGCAGCGCCTTTAACTCCTAAAGCTGGACACCCGAGTTTACCAAAGATTAAAACATAGTTTAAAAAAGCATTCACAAAAACTGCAACTAATCCCGCATACATTGGTAGTTTAGTATGGCCAACTTCACGCAAAGTTGTTCCATATAATTGAATGATGATAACCAAAGGCAATGATAAGAGAATAACCATAAAGTAAGCGACACCTTCGTTTAATGAGGCTTCTTCAGTAAGTATTAAGCCTAGTAATGGTCGCATGAAAAAGAAAAAGATGACTTCAAATAAGACCATGAGTAAAATACCAAATAAAACTTTAGTTCTAAATGACTGACGCATTCCCTCTTCATCTTTGGCTCCATTATATTGAGCCACAAAGATACCCACTCCAGAGAGGCCACCAATAACTACACAATTAAAAATGAAGATAAATTGATTAACTGCAGCTACACCAGCAATTGCATTTTGGGTTAATTGACCGACCATCACATTATCTAGTAAATTAACTAAATTAGTAATTCCCTGATGCAAGACTATCGGCAAAGCAATGGCAATAACTTTTTTATAAAATGACCGGCTACCAAATAGGTTTTTAAGACTTGCCACATTACCACTCCTTTGCTTGACACAAATAACATTTAACCATTTATAGGCTCTAAAAGCAATCAAGGAATGAGATTAAACAAAAAAATAGGATATTGTATCCTATTTTAAGATGTTTAAGGCTTTATAAGCCGTTGTAGAAATCAAACGTAATGTCCCGGATTTACCATTAGTGAGGGTAAGTTGATAAATATCTACGGTGCATTCTTTACCCATATCATTACTAATGTTATCGGGGGCAACCTTGGCCGAAACTAAAACTAATGATTTAACATTTTCCTTACTAACAATAACGTCTTCCGTACCATCGGCCCATAAGATGAGTTTATCATCTTCTCTACTGACTGATAATTTACCTGCTTTTAATCCAGTAATTGGGCCTTCAATGTCACCCAAAAACTCTGCTACCCTAACCAGGTTCTCTAATAACCCCGCCATATTATTCCCCCCTATATTAAATTATAACTGGTTAAATATACCAATAGAATAATACCCCCCCCGAGAATGTCAACTGAATTGTAATTGGAGTAAAAAACCTCTTTTTTGATTATAAAATAAAAAAATCCCTTCCGCAGAAAGGATCAATTTGTAAGTGGTGGGCCTGAATGGAATTGAACCAGCGACCTTGCCCTTATCAGGGGCACGCTCTAGCCAACTGAGCTACAGGCCCATGCAATGTGCTTAATTATGTTATCATTTTGCTAGTGTAAAGTCAAGAAAACAATACGATGTTTTTAGGCCTTGTTGTAGTAATACAAACCAACAAGCTCTTATATATCCCCCCTTGAAGCATCAAGTATAAAAACCAGTATAAAGAATGATTACCTATATTGTTGATTTCTACACATTAAGGCAAACATATAAAAAGGCATATTCTTAATGATATCATTTTCTTCAACCAGTTTGTTTGATACGCGTAAACAGACAACACTCTTATTCGCACTTACCTTGCTTAGTGATGCCGATGACAAATTATTGCCAGATTTCACTTCAACAGGAATAACTACCTTTCTATTTCTAATAACAAAATCAATCTCCAGCAAATCACTCTTGCGATAGTACATCAAGGACTTCCCATAGTAATATTGATTTAGAATTGTAGCAACAGCGTTTTCATATATTCCACCAATCTCATTATTCTGTGTTCCATTGAGAATTGCATAATAATCATCCTGATTCATAATGGAAAGAAGAATGCCCGTATCAAAAAAGAAAAGTTTAAAGTATTCCTTATCTATATATGTTTCAATTGGTTCATTTAACGTTTTTAAGTTTTCACACTTTATTACAAGCCCAGCTAATAACAACCATTCAATGACACCAACATATTCTCTTGAACGAGCTTTTTTATCGACTAAAGAATACTTAAATTTTTTGTTTTGTTGTTTCAATTGATTAGGAATTGATTCAAAGCATTTAATTACTTTAACTTTATCGCCTGCTGGTTTAGTATATTTTTGCATATCAATAATGTAACTATCATAAAGATTTTTTAGAGTCTTCATCACTTCGGGATAGGTTTTTGTAGATAAGAAGGAATTAATTGCAGCCGGCAATCCGCCTATCACTATATATTTATGAAATAAATCACTTAATTCTTGGTGAGTTACTTTATCTATTTTGGCAGAAAAATTATCAACGAGGATCAAATCAATTAACCGATTGACATATTGTTCCGAATACCCCATTGCCCACATGAATTCTTCAAAATCGAAAGGAAACATTGTTAAATGTTCAACATACCCGACTGGATAAGAGACTTTGTCAGATAAATACAAGCCCAAAAGAGAGCCGGAAGCTATTACATGACACTCATCCCTTGCTTCTGCTAAAAATTTCAAGGCAGTAATTGCATTAGGACATTTTTGAATTTCATCTAGAAACAGAAGAATTGGATGATTACTATCTTCTCTAAAATCAATATTCTTAAAACTAATTGAACTTGAAATACGGCTCATAATAGAAGAGTAATCTTTGGATCCCTCAAAAAAACGTGCCATGTCAGGGTCCTTTTCAAAGTTTATTTCAATATAACGACTTGGAGCATAATTCTCTTTTGCAAATTCTCTTATTGCATAAGTTTTCCCAACCTGCCTTGCCCCTTTAATCACTAAAGGCAACTTCAATGGATTCTTTCTCCATTTAATTAAGTACTCAGTTATTTTTCTTTTCATAAGATGTCCCCTCCTATCCAAAACATATAAATCACGTATTTGGCAATTTCATTTTAGCATATTATCACGTATTTGGCAATTCCAAATTGGCAATTTATCACGGAATTGGGAAACTCTCAAATATCATCTATTAAAAAGTAGCCTAAATGAAATCTTCCCATCCAAGCCACTTTTATAGGCTATTCAAAAATGTTTTTAGGCTTTGTTCTCTTTTAGAGAAACATATTCAATCTTCATATTTAGATTTGCAGAATAATGCTTCCGATTATTTCTAGTCTCATGATTTCTAAAAATAGTGATATCGACCGCTTCCCAAAGTAAGACCCAAGCCACAATATCAATAACTTCAGCCCAAATTGAAACTGGAGTTCGATTCTTTAGAATCATATCAATGGCTAAAACAATCACACCCAAAGTAAATAAGGTCACAGCTAAAGTGTTGTTTCTAACTCTTTCTCTTTCATTGGCGACATTCTTTTCACTGTAATACTCTTTAATGGCAGCCCGATATATCTCTTTTTCTTGATCATCAATACAATCACTATGAATTCTTAAGGTTAATTGCTCACCCGGAATAAGTGTATTGGTACAACTCTCAATAAAATCAGCAACTTCACTACTAATAACCGGAGTTTTATTTTCAGAGAAGACTGAAAGAAAGTTGGAATCATCCTTAACAACCATGTTAACAATAACTCGCCCTTCAGTGTCTCGCTCATATTCTAATACTTTTCTTTTCATAACTAGCCTCCACTAATATCATAATAACATAATTAATAGTTAACAAGCACAAAAAAGTCTTGGAATAATCCAAGACTTGTTTTGATTAACGCTTTGAGAATTGTGGTGCTCTTCTTGCAGCTTTAAGACCATACTTCTTCCGTTCTTTAGCTCTAGAATCTCTTGAGAGCATTCCAGCTTTCTTTAGAACAGGACGATAGTCGGCGCTTGCTTCAAGTAAAGATCTTGCAATTCCAAGTCTGATGGCGCCAGCTTGACCTGTAAAACCGCCACCGATGACATCGACTGAAATATCGAATTGCTCGACAGTACTAGTTAAAGTTAATGGTTGTTTCAAATCCATAACTAAGGTCGCATATGGCATATAATCATCAACAGGTTTACCGTTGACAACAATTTTACCAGAACCTGGAACTAAAACGACTCGTGCGGTTGAAGATTTTCTTCGACCAACTGCGCTGTATCTAACAGCTACTTTTTTCTTACCAGCCATAGTTCCCTCCTACTTAATTTCATATACTTGTGGATTTTGAGCTTGGTGCTTGTGATTAGCATCAGCATACACAAATAGTTTCTTATACATTTGACGGCCTAAAGGTCCTTTTGGAAGCATACCCCAAACGGCTCTTTCAACCATTTCACATGGATATTTCTCCTTCATAGTCTTAGCACTTCTTGTTCTAAGACCACCAAGATATTCAGAAACATTGTAATAGTTCTTGGTGAATTCCTTGTTGCCAGTTAAGTTAACTTCTTTTGCATTGATGATAATAACATAGTCGCCACAATCCACATTTGGAGTATAGCAGGCTTTCTTCTTACCCATCAAGATTTGAGCTACTTCACTAGCTAAGCGACCGAGATTTTTCCCTTTCGCATCGACGATTAGCCACTTCTTTTCAATTTCTTGTGGCTTCATAGTTGTTGTTTGACGTTGCATAATAATTTAGTCCTCCTTGCTTATTTGTAACCGTACCGGGGCTCCAATTAGCAAAACAGTGCCAATAAGTATGATATATTTTTCTTCTAGAAAAGTCAACAATTTAGCGGATTTTCTTAAATGGAACACGCGACATCACTTTTAGTCCCATTTTAGCGGCAAATTCATAACTGAGTTTGCTGGCTACATGGCCAAATTCTTTTGGATCATGGATATCAACCCCAATTACGACTTTATTGCCCACTTCTTTAACTATCTCCCAGAATTTAAAATATGGGTATTTGAACCTTTCATGATAATCAAAAGGCCCTTCTTCAATAGTATAACGAATGCCACCTTGATTGATTTCAAGGGGAATATCTAACTCTTTAGCGGTGCGACAAATGGCATAAGCGCATTCTTCACAGGCTTTAGTCCACTCTAGTTTCCCCGCCATAAATAAGTCTGGATGCGCAAAATAAGAGAATAAACCAGTTTTAAGCGCTCTTAGAGACATTTCTTGATATTTCCTTACATCTTCATCGCTCGTGTTACCTGCGCCATAATAACCGGCAAAAGCGTGACCATCGAAAGAACGATAGTGATTAGCAAAGATAAGATATTCTAGTTGCCCACTCTTTAATAAAGAACGTTCCCACTCTTCTAATTCCGGGAAATATTCCGCTTCTAGTCCAGTATGAATTTCGATAATACCCTCATACTTCTTCTTTAATGATTCAATCGAAGCAAGATATCCAGGTAATTCACTACCCTTACCTCTAGTCCAAATATCATCATCAATACCCGGAACCATCATGTGATCACTAAAACCTAAAACTTTATAACCAGCATTAATCGCACTGATGACATATTCTTCATCGCGCCCTATCGCATGCCCACAACGATATGTATGGGTATGATAATTTGCTAAATCTTTTTGGGTTGTAGGATAAGTAACATCAACTAAATATAAGCCTTCTCCTGGAGCCCGATATGGGACTGGATCTTTACTCTTACCACTTAGTTTATCTAAAATATATTGTTCATTGATTTGTCCTAAAGCCAATGCAATTAAAGTCCCAATAATCATGCGGACCTCATAACGTAAGAAGCCATTCCCAATTAAATTGAAATGAATTCTTTTCTCCACCGAATGAATTTCAAAGAAAGTAATCGTTCTCACAAATGATTTTGTTTCTTCTTCATCATTAGCGCAGAAGTTTCTAAAGTCATGTTCACCGACAAATAACTTGGCGGCTTTTTGCATAGAATTAACATTGAGGTACCGACATAATTGATAAACATATTTTCTTTCAATCGGACTATATTCATCCAAACTCAAAATGTATTCATAATGTTTAGCAATGGCTGAATACCTAGCATGGAAATCACTTGGAACTTCTTCACAAGATAAAATATGAATATCTTCAGGTAAATAACTATTAATGGCTTTCTTCCATTGGGCAAAAGTTAAATCCATCGTTGTTTCAAAATGAAAAACTTGTCCTTTAGCATGGACTAAAGCATCAGTTCTACCTGAAGCCACAATTGGAGTTGGAACACGCGTAATCTTTTCAATGGCTTTTTGAATTTCAGCTTGAATGGTCCGCCCTTCATTTTGGATTTGATAACCCACAAAGTTAGAACCATCATATTCAACAACTGCTTTTATTCTCATACTAAACCTCCTATACCAATTAACGCCGGATTATAAATGGCGATAAAGACTAGCGCCACTACAACACAAGTTACAATTAAACCAACTAAATCGCCAGCATGGAATTTGAGAGTCCGATAACGGGTCCTCTTCCCACTTGGATTATAGCCTCTTGCTTCCATCGCATTAGCTAATTCCTCTGAACGTTGGAAACTCGAAACAAACAATGGAATAATTAAAGCAATAATACCATTAATCTTTTGTTTGAATGTACCACCCTTTAAATCTACGCCTCGACTAGCTTGCGCTTTCATGATTTTCTCTGTCTCTTCGAGCAAAGTCGGAATAAACCGCAAGGCAATCGAAATCGTCATGGCAATTTCATGAGCCGGGAACTTGATGACCTTTAATGGTGTCATAAAGAATTCTAAGCCATAAGTTAAATCAAGGGGTCTAGTCGTCGCTGTTAAGATGGTGGTAATCGAAATCATTAAGGTTAACCGCACTGCGATGGTCGCAGTTTGTAACAAAGCCTTCGTGTAGATTGGATAATCAAAAATTGTAAATAAGACTTCGCCTGTTCTAATTAATATCACATTAAAGATTAAAATAACTAGAATCATAAACCACATGGCTTTTAAGGATTTAAAGATGGAAGAGATTTTAACTCTCGACATTAATAAAAGAACTAAGATAACTAAGGCTAAGAAGCCATTCACAATCCAAGGCAGAGGTTGAAACACGCAGACAAGTAAAGCAATCATCGCAATAATCTTGAAGCGTGGATCTAGACGATGAATCCAAGTATCATATGGTAAATAACGACCTAAAGTGATGTTTTTCATTTACTAACACCACCTTTTTTAACTCGAGCAATTTCATTAGCTAAATCTTCTGCGTTTTTGATATTACGATAATCAAGTTTTAAGCCACCCTTAATTAGTCTAGTTGCAACTTGTAAAACTTGAGGTTGCACAATCTTCGACTCAGCTAATAATTCTTGATTCATAAAGATATCAGCCGGTTTACCATCGGCTTTAACTTCACCATCAATTAAAAGAATGACTCGTTGACAATATTCCAAAACAATATCCATTTCATGGGTAACTAAAATAATGGTCTTACCTTGTTCCTCATTGAGTTTTTTAATTAAGTTTAATGATTTAGCGCCACCACGTGGGTCAAGTCCAGCAGTTGGTTCATCTAAAACTAAGATGCTTGGATTCATGGCTAAAATACCACAAAGCGCAACTCTGCGTTTTTGGCCACCAGATAATTCAAATGGTGAACGTTCTAGTAAAGAAGTAGGTAGTCCAACCGTGGTCATTAAAGAATTAATTCTTTCTTCAATCTCATTAGCTGGCACCCCAAAGTTCTTTGGTCCGAAAGCAATGTCATCATGAACATTGGCTTCAAATAATTGGTATTCTGGAAATTGGAAAACTAAACCAGCTTCCCTTCTTAAATTACGAATAGAACGGACTTTGGTTTTAGGAGTAATTGTGTATTCATTAACATTAATGCTTCCTTCACTTGGTAGAAGCAAACCATTAATATGTTGTAACAAGGTTGATTTACCTGAACCCGTCGGACCAATAATAGCCACAAATTCTTGGTCTTCAATCTTGAGATTGACATGCTTTAAAGCCACATGCTCATAAGGAGAATGTGGTAAATAAACATAAGAGACATCATTAAAAGTTACTGGCATAATTCTTGCACCAGCTTCTCTAAATCAGGACTGACTTCAAGCCCTTTACTTTTTAAGTCATTGGCAAGCCGATAAATGAAAGGTAAATCTAGACCAAAGTTACGAATTTCTTCGGCATTCTTAAAGACTTCACTAGGTGCACCTTGCTTAGCAATCTTACCATCATTAATAATTAAAACTTCATCGGCTAAAAGAGCTTCTTCGATATCGTGAGTAATGGAAATAATTGTAATATCTGGGGTCTCAGTCCGCATGGTATTAACCACTCTTTTAATGGTGGCTTTTCCTTTCGGATCAAGCATACTTGTCGCTTCATCAAAAATCACAATCTTGGGCGCCATTGCCAAGACTCCAGCAATTGCTACTCTTTGCTTTTGCCCACCGGAAAGATTAGTTGGTTCTTTATCCAAATATTGGGTCATTCCAACCTTAGCTGCATATTCTTCAATGATAGCATTCATCTTTTCTTGTGGTACTTGATGATTCTCAAGTCCAAAAGCAATATCATCTCTGACTGTTGCTCCAATAAACTGGTTATCAGGATTTTGGAACACAATACTAATGATATTACGAATCCCATAAACGGTCTCATTAGTTAACTTGGTTCCAAAAACCTCGATGCTTCCGGCATCGGCTTCTAGTAGGCCAGTTACAAGTTTAGTTAATGTTGACTTGCCAGAGCCATTATGGCCCAAAACAACGCAATAGGACCCTTTTTTAATTGTTAAGAATAAATTATCGAGTATCTTCTTTTCGCTTGTGTACGCGAAAGAAAGGCCCGAAATTTTCAATGCCTCGTTGTCCACTTGTAACCACCTCCTAAAATGCTAAAAGGCCACCCTTAAGTGGCCTTAATTCTTTAATTAGACTAGTTCAACAATACAAACTGGTGAATTATCACCTTTACGTTGATCAACCTTTAAGGCGCGAGTATATCCGCCTTTACGGTCTTTATAACGTGGGCCTAGTTCACTAAAGAGTTTTTGTAGAACTGTTTGAGTTTGTTTATCATCGACATAGATATCGCGGACAATTGCAGCCGCTTGTCTACGAGAATGTAAATCTCCAGCCTTAGCTAACGTAATTAAATGATCGGCTAAAGGTTTTAAATCCCCAGCGACCTTTTCAGTAACAGTAACTCTTTCATATTTGATGAGTTCTGTTGCTAAATTACGCATCATATTTTTCTTCTTAGCAGCGGTAAAACCAGCCTTAAACTTTACGCCTCTTTTACCGTGAATATTCTTCCGAGCTGATGACATAGTTTACCTCCTATTCACTGACTTTAAATCCTAAATTCAATCCGGCTAGAACATCCTTGACTTCTTTCAAAGATTTCTTACCTAGATTTCTAACTTTCATCATTTCATCTTCCGTCTTTTGAGTTAACTCTAAGACTGTTTGAATACCTGCTCTCTTCAAGCAGTTATAAGAACGAACAGAAAGTTCAAGTTCTTCGATTGGCATATTCTCAAACTTATCCTTCTCTTCAACAACAGTTTCTTTCATGATCTCAGTTGATTGAGCCTTGTTAGATAATTCCACAAAGGCTTCAAAGTGAGCCACGAGAATCTTAGCAGCTAAAGCGATGGCTTCTTGAGGATTAATCCCACCGTTGGTCTTGATATCGATCACTAATTTATCATAACTAGCATCGTTACCAACCCGAGCTGAATCAACACTGTATTCAATCTTCTCAACTGGTGAGAATTTCGAATCTGTGAAGATGGCGCCGAGTGGAATTTCAATTCCAGCTGGAACTTGTTTCTTGTTTTGTTCTGCTGTCACAAAGCCACGACCTTGTTTGGCATAGAAAGTTGCCTTGAATTCGCCACCTTCTGCGACAGTTGCGATATGTGCATCTTTATTAAAGACTTCGACACCCGCAGGACAGATGATGTCATTACCGGTAACCTCGCAAGGTCCCTTGACATCGATTTCTAATTTAGGTGTAGGATTGATGTCTTCATTAATCACTAGGACTAATTCTTTTACATTTAGAATAATTGCAGTGACATCTTCAACAACGCCTTTGAGTGCACTAAATTCATGTTTAGCGCCTTCAATTGCAACGGCATAAACTGCAGCACCTGGTAAAGATGAAAGCATGACTCTTCTAAGGGCATTCCCTAAAGTCAAGCCGAATCCTCTTTCAAGTGGTTCAATTTGGTATTTTCCTGTTAAAGCATCCTTACTTAATTCAACAATCTCATATTTTGGTTTTTCAAATTGTTTCATCAATTACGCCCTCCCTTTAATTTGTCTATCTCCGTGGCCGTTTTGGTGGACGGCAGCCATTATGTGGAACTGGAGTAACATCAGTAATTGATACGACGTTTAAGCCAGTTGCTTGTAATGCACGAACTGCCGATTCACGTCCAGGACCTGGGCCCTTGACATCGACATCGACACTCTTCATCCCAAATTCTAGAGCGGCTTTAGCAGCAGCTTCAGATGCCATTTGAGCGGCAAATGGAGTTGACTTCTTGGAACCTTTGTAACCTAGAGCACCGGTACTGGACCAAGCAATAACATTGCCTTGTTCATCGGTGATGGTGATGATGGTATTGTTGAAAGATGAGTGGATATGGGCAATGCCTTTCACAACAACTTTCTTATTCTTTTTCTTACCACTACGCACTGGAGCAGCGCTAGGGGCTTTTTCATCACTCTTTGGGGCAGGGGCAGCGGCTTCTTTTGGAGCCTTAACTGCTTCTTCTGCTTTCTTAGGAGTTTCAGCTTTAGGAGCTTTAGTTGCTTCTTCGGCCTTAGGGGCAGCTTCGGCTTTTGGTGCCTTAGGAGCCTTTGGAGCTTTAGGAGCTTTGGTTGCTTCAGGAGCAACTACTTTTTCTTGTTCTGTCATTTTTTACTCCTCCTACTCTTTAGTTGCGACTTTCTTATTCGCAATTGTCTTACGTGGTCCTTTTCTAGTCCGAGCATTAGTCTTGGTTCTTTGACCTCTGACTGGCAAGCTCTTCTTATGTCTTTGACCACGGTAACTTCCGATATCTTGAAGACGCTTGATATTCATTGCGACTTCACGACGAGCATCACCTTCGACTTTGTGATGTTGCATCTCATTACGAATAGCAGTTAATTCTTCTTCTGAAAGATCCTTAACTCGCTTATCTTCGCTAATCTTTAATTTTGCTAATATTTTGGCTGCGGTGCTAGGACCGATACCATAAATATATGTTAGTGAAACGACAACCCTTTTATCATTTGGGATGTCTACACCGGCTATACGTGCCATACTTTTTCCTCCCTAATTCTAACCTTGTCTTTGCTTATGTTTTGGGTTTTCGCAGATGACCATAACACGGCCCTTTCTCCGAATAACCTTGCACTTATCGCAAATTGGTTTTACTGAAGGTCTTACTTTCATAGTATTTTACCTCCTTATACTATTTGTATCTAAACGTAATACGCCCACGTGTTAAATCATATGGCGATATTTCTAATGTGACTTTATCACCCGGTAAAATGCGAATGTAATTCATACGGATTTTACCAGAAACGTGAGCCAAAATCACAGCGCCATTTTCTAATTTGACATTGAACATTGCATTCGGCAATGCTTCAACGACAATAGCATCGACTTCAATAACGTCAGTTTTTGCCATCCAATCAACCTCCCTACAATTTGGTTGTTATCTCATAACCCGTGTCTGTAATAACAACGGTGTGCTCAAAGTGAGCAGAACGGCTGCCGTCTTTAGAAACTACCGTCCAACCATTTGGTTGTGTTCTAGTTTCAATTGTCCCGATTTGTACCATCGGTTCGACTGCAATTGCCATTCCTTCTCTTAAGCGTGGTCCATGGCCACTAGGTCCATAGTTTGGAACATAAGGGTCTTCATGTAATTCACGCCCAATTCCATGACCTGTATAATCTCGAGGTAAGTGGAATCCAAAACTTTCAACATAAGTCTGAATCGCATTGGAGATATCTCCGATTCGATTGTCAGGTTTAACTTGTTCAAGTCCTTTGTAAAGGGCTGCTTCAGTCACCTTAAGTAAAAGTTTAGATTCTTCATCTATCTCACCGACAGGAACTGTAATGGCGGTATCAGATTGATAACCTTTCCAACTGCAGCCTAAGTCTAATGAAACGATGTCGCCTTCCTTAAGAATCCGATCACCCGGAATCCCATGCACTAATTCGTTGTTAACACTCACACATGCTCCGGCAGGAAATCCGCCATACCCTTTAAAATTACAAGTTGCACCATGTTTAATGATGGTCTTCTCGATAATCTCATTGATGTATTTGGTCGAGACACCCGGCTTTACATGCTTAACGGCTTCTTGGCGAGCGATTGCAGCAATCCTACCTGCTTCACGCATCAAAGCAATTTCTGCTTTGTTTTTAATAGTAATCAACTACATCGCCTCCAAGACCTTCACAATTTCCGCAAAGATTTCATCGATGTCACCCATCGCTTCAATATCCTTGCAAAGTTGCTTTTGAGAGTAATAATCAATTAATGGTGCGGTTGACTTATGATAAGCATTCATTCTGTTTTTAACAGATGATGCATTATCGTCATCTCTTTGGTAAAGTTCGCCACCACAAATGTCACAAACGCCCTCTTTTTTAGGCTTGTTGTTCTTGACGTGGTAACTTGCTCCACACTTCCGACACATTCTCCGTCCTTCAATTCTTGGTAGAAGTTCATCTTCATCTACTTTTAAATTAATGACAGCTTGAACAGGATGCCCTAAATCCTTGGCGATTTCATCCAAGACTTTTGCTTGCGCAATGTTTCTTGGGAAACCATCAAGTAAGTATCCTTTTTCACAGTCCGGTTGTGCTAGTCTTTCTTTCAAGACTCCAATCGTGACTTCATCAGGCACAAGCTCACCTTTAGCCATATACTTTTTGGCTTCAAGCCCTGCTGGTGTCCCCGCTTTAACAGCGGCTCTTAACATATCTCCAGTGGAGATGTGAGGAATCCCATATTTTTGAACTAGCTTTTTAGCTTGTGTTCCTTTACCTGACCCCGGTGGGCCTAAGAAAATAATATGCATTGACTTTTCCCCCTTTATTTAATGACAAACCCTTGATACTCTTTGGCCGCTAATCGACCATCGATCTCTCTAGATAACTCTAGAATAACACCGACGACGATGATTAAACCAGTTCCTCCGAATGCAATCGAAGATGGTAAATCAAAGTACATAGTAAGTAACATTGGTGTCGCCGCAATAACTGTTAAGAAAATTGCCCCAAATGTCGTAACTCGAATTAGAATTTTCCGAATATACTTAGCGGTTTCTTCACCCGGTCTTACACCCGGAATATAAGCTCCTGATTTCTGGAAGTTCTCACTAATCTTATCAGGATCCACTTGTAAGAATGTATAAACATAAGTGAACGCTATTATTAGTAAGACATAGATAATCAGTCCAAATGGTACGCCCTTATACGTTGATGAAATGGATAAGATGGCGTAAATTGGATTAGCCCTTGAAACTCCAATAAAGTTCATAATGATTGTTGGAGCCGTCAAGATTGAAGAAGCGAAGATAACTGGAATAACTCCGGCCGAGTTAATCTTAATTGGTAAATATGTGACATCCTTGCTCTTCCCTTGGAAGGTTTGCGCAGCATACTGAATTGGTACTTTACGCACTGATCTTTCAGTGAAGATAACAAAGATAATCATCAATAGGTAACATAGGATATAAACTGCGAATTTGATGACACCATTGAAGATGGCACCACCACTAGATTCTAGTCCTACAAAGTTAGAATAAGCATTCGTGATTTGATATGGAATTTCCATCAAGATACCAGCGAAGATAATGATAGACATACCATTACCAACACCTTTTTGCGTAATTTGATCTGCTAACCACATCAATAAGAATGTGCCTGCCACAATAACGATGATGATGTAAATGTAATCCCAAACGCTGAATGAACCCGAAATTGGTTTCAAACCATATTGGTTCTGCATCGTCACCATAACACCATACGCTTGAACCGCTGCTAATAGCACCGTCAAAGCTCTTGTAACATCATTCAACTTTTTCCGACCTTGCGCTCCCTGTTTTGTCAATTCTTCAAGTTTAGGTAAGACACCCATTGAGAGTAAACTTACGATAATTGAAGCAGTGATATAAGGAGTGACACCAAGCGAGAAGATACTGAAGTTTTTCAAAGCTCCTCCACCTAATGTATTCATAAGGCCGAAGATATCGGCAGTATCTTGAATGTTGACGTTGGTAACATCAACCCGTGGTACTGTGATAGTGAGACCTAGTTTGAAGACAAAGAGAATTACGAGCGTAAAAATAATCCGATTTCGTACTTCCTTATTCTTAAACATTGCTGCCAATTTATGGAGCATCTAGATCACCTCTGTTTTTCCTCCAGCGGCTTCGATAGCTTGCTGGGCACTCTTAGAGAACTTACTTGCTTTGACAGTTAATTTCTTGTCTAGCTTACCTTTGCCAAGAATCTTAATGCCATCACATTCTTTACGAACTAGACCAGCTTCTTTTAATTTAGTTGGTGTGACTTCCGCACCATTCTCGAAAATATTTAAACTTTCAAGGTTAACAATTGAATAGACGGTAGCATCTGGATTGTTAAAACCTCTTTTTGAAATACGCCGATAAATCGGAGTTTGGCCACCTTCAAATCCAAGTCTTGTGCCGCCACCAGTACGCGATTTTTGACCTTTTTCACCACGACCGGATGTCCGCCCAATTCCACTGGAAATGCCACGGCCACAACGAACGCCTTCCTTACGGGAGCCCTCGTTTGCTTTTAAGTTATGTAACTTCATAATTACACCTCCGAACTATGCCTTGAGGTCTTCGATTGACTTGCCTCTTAAGGCCGCAATCTTAGCAGGTGTCTTTAACGCCTTGAGACCATTGCAGGTAGCTCTAACGGCATTGACAGCTGTTTTAGACCCATAAACTTTAGAATAAATATTCTTAATCCCGGCTAATCCCATAATGGCCCGAACTGAACCACCAGCGATAACACCAGTTCCTTCTGGGGCTGGCTTTAAGAAAACTTTGCAAGCTCCAAATTCACCAGAAATTTCATGAGGGATAGTATCTCCCTTAGAAACTGGGACTCTGAACATATTCTTTTTAGCAGCTTCTAGTGCTTTCTTGATTGCATTTGGGACTTCATTAGCTTTACCTGAAGCAAAACCGATGTTGCCTTTGCCATCACCGATAGCAACTAAGGCTGAAAATCTGATTCTCTTACCACCCTTAACGGTCTTAGCGACTCTATTAATGGAGATAACAGTTTCATTGTATTCACGATCTCTTCTTTGTCCTCTACCACCGCGACGGTCACGATTGAAGCGACCACCATTACGGCGTTGGTCATTGTTATGAGGACGAGCATTATTAGCGGCTGGTTGAGCACCTTCTTTAGGTGCTTGGACAGGGGCTTCAGTTGGTTTTTCAACTACTTTTGTTTCATTTAATTCCATGTGCTTTCCTCCTTTTAGAACTTAAGTCCAGCAGCTCTAGCAGCTTCGGCTAAGGCTTGGACACGACCATGATACAAGTAACCACTGCGATCGAAGACCACGTTAGTAATCTTTTTAGCTGCGGCTTGCTTAGCGATTTCTGTTCCGACTGCTTTTGCAGCTTCAACATTACCGCCTTTTTTAAGCTTGAGATTGACTGATGAGGCTGAGGCGAGTGTTACACCTTTCTCATCATCGATAATTTGGGCATGAATGTGAGAATTTGAACGATAGACAGAAAGACGTGGACAAGAGGCAGTACCGCTAATCTTGTTGCGGATTCTTAGATGACGCTTTTCGCGTAAACTATTACTTGATGTTTTTTTAATCATATAATTTCCTACTTCCCGGCCTTCTTGCCTTCCTTACGTCTAATATGTTCACCCTTATAGGCAATACCTTTTCCAAGGTATGGCTCTGGTTGTCTCACTTGACGAATTAAGTTCGCAACTTGCCCAACTGCTTGCTTATCTGTTCCACTGATAGTAATACCAGTAGTTTCTTTATTAACACTAATCTTTGTATTTGGTAAGGCTTTAATGACGACTGGATGTGAATAACCAACAAGTAATGTCACATCGTTGCCTTTCATTTGAGCGTGGTAACCAATACCTTTAATTTCTAACTCTTTAGTATAACCTTTAGTAACGCCTTCTACCATGTTATGGAGATTGGCTCTAGTTGTACCATGGAGTTGCTTTGTGTGCTTCTCTTCATCCGCTCTTGTAAGATGAATATGATCTCCATCTTGCTTAATGGTAATGAGTGGATTGTAATCCATCTTTAAGGTACCAAGTGGTCCGACAACTGTCACTAAAGTTGGTTCAATCTTGACAGTGACGCCGCTAGGTACGATGACAGGTTTATTTCCGATTCTAGACATATCCCTACCTCCTACCAAACATAAGCGACGACTTCGCCGCCAAGCCCTTTCAAACGAGCTTGCTTATCACTCATCATTCCACTTGAAGTAGAAATGATGGCAATTCCAAGACCATTTAAGACCTTTGGTAATTCTTCTGCGTTGGAATAGACTCTTAATCCTGGTTTAGAAATTCTTTTTAAGCCAGTGATTACGCGGTCATTTCCGACATATTTCAAGCTAAGTTTTAAACTTGGTTTAATCTTATCGCCTGAAACTTCATAACTATTGATATAGCCTTCGCCTTGTAAAATCTTAGCGATTTCCACTTTGGTTTTAGAGCTAGGCATTTCAACAGTTTCATTTTTCATCTGATTTGCGTTACGAATTCTTGTAAGCATATCAGCAATTGGATCTGTAACCATACTTAATGTTCCTCCTAAACCTACCAGCTGGATTTCTTCATCCCAGGAATTTGACCTTTATAGGCTAATTCTCTAAGACAGATCCGGCATAGTTTGAATTTCTTAATAACTGCATGAGGGCGTCCACAACGCTCACAGCGTGTGTATTCTCTGACTGCAAATTTCTTTGGACGTTCACAGCGAACTTTAATCGATGTCTTTGCCATATCTTACCCTCCTACTTTGCAAACGGCACGCCGAGAAGAGTTAATAATTCTTTAGCTTCTTCATCGCTTTTAGCCGTTGTAACGACAACAATATCCATTCCTCTAACACGATTAACTTGTTCATAGTTAATTTCAGGGAAAATCAATTGTTCCTTAATTCCGAAAGTGTAATTTCCACGACCATCAAAGGCAGTCTTGGAGACACCTCTAAAGTCACGAGTACGTGGTAAAGAGATATTGAATAACTTATCAAGGAATTCATACATTCTTTGACCGCGAAGTGTTACCTTGCAACCAATCTTATCGCCCTCTCTTAATTTGAAAGTAGCAATAGATTTTTTAGCTTTAGTAACAACCGGTTTTTGACCTGTGATTTGCGTTAATTCCTTAACAGAATCATCAAGTAACTTTTCATTACCGGTAGCATCACCACAACCAATGTTGACAATTACCTTGTCAAGACGAGGGCATTGCATAACTGAAGTATAATTAAATTTCTTAACGAGGGCTGGAACAGCTTCTTTTTTATATTTATCATATAAACGATTTTCAATAGCCATTATTTAGACCCTCCTTTAGCGCTTTGTGTTGGTGCTTTTCTTTCAACATTCTTCTTTGCTGCTGGTTTCTTAGCGGCCTTAGTGGCTTTTTCTTCACCGACTGGCTTAGCCTCAACACCGGCAACATTCTTTCTATTTTTAATAATACCCTTGAGCCCACCGCTAGTCTTGGCTGCCTTACCTAATGGTAATTTAGTCTTTCTAGAGATCCGCTCTTTTTCTTTACCAGTTACCTTATAACCAATTTTAGTAACACATTTATTCTTTTCATCATAATATGCTACGTTAGAAATATGAATTGGTGCTTCATATTGGTCAATCCGGCCTTCTGGATTGTTTTGGCTTGGCTTAACATGCTTTGTTCGCATATTGACGCCTTCAACCCAAACAACATCATCTTTATAACTGACATGCAAGACTTCAGCAATTGTGCCTTTGTTTGCACCAGCGATAACTTTAACTTTATCACCTTTTCTAAGTTTCATTCTGTTGCCTCCTATAAGACCTCAGGTGCGAGTGAGACGATTTTCATAAATCCCTCATCACCTGTATCTCTTAATTCTCTGGCGACAGGTCCGAATACACGTGTTCCACGTGGGGTGTTATCATCGTTAATTAAGACACAGGCATTATCATCAAATTTGATTCTAGCGCCATCTTCTCTAACGACACCTTTCTTAGTCCGTACGATTACGCAACGTACGATATCGCCTTTCTTGACTCCGGAATTTGGCATAGCATCCTTGACTGCGCAAATGACGATATCACCAATATTAGAAGTCTTTCTGAAGGAGCCACCTAAGAGTCTAAAGACTCGAACGCTTCTGGCTCCGGAGTTATCAGCAACGACTAAATTTGTTTCATTTTGAATCATATGCTTCCCTCCTAAGCGTTGGTTTCAACAACCTTCTCAGCTTTCTTAATAATCTTCACTAATGTGAATCTCTTGGTTGCTGAGAGTGGTCTTGTCTCCATGAAGGAGACAATATCGCCGATGTGAGCTGCGTTTTGCTCATCATGAACGTGATATTTCTTGGTTGTTTTAACTTTCTTTTTGTAAATAGCGTGTACTGGATAACGATCAACCTTGACAGTAATGGTCTTCTCCATCTTATCGGAAATAACTACGCCTTGAATAATTCTTCTTTTACTTGCTCTTTCTTCCATGATGGTAACCTCCTATCCGTTGACTTGCTCACGTTCCTTAATAACAGTGAGAATGCGAGCAATATCCTTTCTAATTTCTTTACGTTTACTTGAATCTTTAGCACTACCTGTTGCTTGTTGGAATCTCGAGACAAATAATTCTTCTTTTAATTCTTTGACTTTTGATTCTAAATCCTTTTGTGGTAGTTCTCTAATTTCTTTAATTCTCATATTAGGCACCTACCTTTGCTTGACGGACAGCAACTTTAGTTTTGATTGGGAGCTTATCTCCTGCTTGGCGTAATGCTTCAATTGCATCCGCTTCAGGAACGCCACCAATTTCAAACATGACTGTGCCGGCTTTAACGACTGCGACCCAGTGATCTGGGGCACCTTTACCAGAACCCATACGTACTTCAAGTGGTTTCTTTGTACGTGAGAGTTGTGGGAATATCCGAATCCAAACTTGACCACCACGTTTTGTATATCTTGATAAACAAATACGGGCTGCTTCAATTTGGTTGGCAGTAATATAACCGCCTTCTGTTGCTTGTAAACCTTTGTCTCCAAATGCTACAGTGGCTCCGCCCTTGGCAGGACCCTCGTAACTGAGCCGATGAGGTCTACGATATTTTGTTCTCTTTGGCATTAACATAAATAACTACGCCCCCTTCGCTTCATTTGGTTTTGGACTAATCTTAGTTTTATCATCTAAAATCTCACCACGGCAGATCCAGACTTTAACGCCAAGTTTTCCATAGGTAGTTTGGGCTTCTTCGACTGCAAAGTCGATGTCTGCTCTTAAGGTATGTAATGGAACGATACCTTCACTATAACCTTCACTCCGCGCAATATCAGCACCGGCTAGACGGCCAGAAATCAAAGTTTTAATACCTTTGGCTCCGGACTTCATAACTAGTTGGATGGCTTTCTTTTGCACAGTTCTGAAGGATGCACGTTGCTCAAGTTGTTGAGCCATATTCTTAGCAACTAAGGTTGCATCAAGATTTGGTTGTTTAACTTCAACAACAGTGATTTTAACTTTCTTACCCTTGCTAATTTTAGCAATGGCTTTATTGAGTTCTTCGACTGTTTTACCATCTTGACCAATGACCACACCTGGACGAGCCACGTGAGCAATGATTTCGACGTTATCTTTAGTTCTTAGAATCTCAGTTCTAGCTAAGGCTGCATCTTTGAGCTTAGCTTCGAGAAGTTTTCTAATTTTAATATCTTCTTGTAGGTATTCGCCGTATTCTTTATCAGCATACCATTTGGCATCCCAATCACGGTTAATGCCAATTCGCATTCCTACTGGATTAACTTTTTGTCCCATTGATGTAACCTCCTATCTTTCTGCTACGATGCAAGTAATGTGGCATGTTCTCTTGACTAAGCCTGAGGCTGAACCTTTAGCTCTTGTCATGAAACGTCTCATTCTAATACCATCGTTAGCGAATATTTCTTTAACATATAACTTTGTCGCATCCATCTCATGATTCTTGCTAGCATTGGCGCTGGCTGATTTTATGAGCTTAGCGACGACTGGTGAAGCTGAAGTGTTAGTGTTAGCGAGTAAGGCTAAGGCCTCATCGACACTCTTACCACGAACTTCATCAATTACTAAACGAACCTTACGCGGAGTAATCCGGACGGTTTTGACTGTTGCTTTTGCTTCCATTTCATTACCCTCCTATTACTCAGCCTTTGGGGCTTCCGCGGCTGGAGCAGCACCAGCAGCTGGTGCGGCAGCGCCTGGAGCGGCGGCTGTTGTGCTTCCTGGAACGTTAGAAATATTAACTCCACTAGCTGCAGCAGCTTTATCAGCGGCGTTATTTCCATTGTGTCCATGGAAGGTTCTAGTTGGAGCAAACTCACCGAGCTTGTGTCCGACCATATCTTCAGTTACATAGACAGTGATGTGTTCACGGCCATTGTAAACTGCAAAACTATGTTCAATGAAATCAGGATAGATGGTTGATCTTCTTGACCAAGTTTTAATAATTTCTTTTTTGCCAGAGGCATTTAATGCTTTGACTTTTTTCATTAGGTGTTCATCACAGAATGGACCCTTTTTTAAACTACGTGTCATAATATCCTCCTATCTTCCATTGCGTCTTCTAACAATCATCTTAGAAGATGGCTTCTTCTTGCTACGAGTAGAGATACCCATATGCTTCTTGCCCCAAGGTGTTCTTGGTGCATCACGGCCAACTGGGTTCTTACCTTCACCACCACCGTGTGGGTGGTCGCATGGGTTCATAACAGCACCACGAACGGTTGGACGAACCCCTAACCAACGCTTTCTGCCAGCTTTACCAAGATTGACGAGAGCGTGGTCTTCATTACCAACTTCACCAATAGTGGCACGGCAGTCATTTAGGAATTTACGAACTTCGCCAGAAGTTAATCTAACAGTAACGTATTTTCCTTCTTTACCTAAGATTTGAGCGCTACTGCCTGCAGAACGAACTAATTGAGCACCCTTACCTGGTTTTAATTCCAAACAGTGAATAAATGTACCTTCTGGAATCTTCTCAAGTGGTAAAGCATTACCAACCTTGATATCAACGTCTGGTCCCGAGACAACTTGTTGTCCGATGACAAGACCTTTTGGACAAATGATATAACGTCTTTCGCCATCAGCATAATTGATTAAAGCAATATTGGCTGAACGGTTTGGATCGTACTCGATTGTCGCAACTGTGCCAATGATTCCATCCTTATCACGTTTGAAATCAACGACACGCCAG
>Ga0265294_10002891_pt1 | contig 22309 bp, 17 predicted proteins | sample MunlanPumphouse3_FD_192504 | JGI IMG/M metagenome (GOLD analysis project Ga0265294, IMG submission 192504) | Groundwater microbial communities from a municipal landfill in Southern Ontario, Canada - Pumphouse #3 | ecosystem: Environmental > Aquatic > Deep subsurface > Groundwater | place... | reverse complement strand
TGGGATCCAAAAAATGCAACATATCTGTCTTCTGGACATAACTGGGAAAGCGGGCTTATTTCAGGAAAACATGTAGGCACTGATGTGTTTGAGATGAAAGCCTATGAGGGATATTGGGTCTATCTTATAGAAAACGGGAGTCTGAGCGCTATGTGGGTTTAAACGAAAATTTTATTTTTATTTTTCACCGGCGTTCAGTTCTTTTCTTACGTTTTCCACGGTTTTCCAGGAATGCCTAACGATTTCGGGAAAGTCGCCTTCGTGCTCCTGACCCCATTTGAGTAAAAAGGCTTTTGTTTTGGGATCAGATGGGTATCCGCTTCCGAAATTCAGCCCCCATTCCTTTTTGAGTTCCTCAATAAGTTCATCTCTGCGCACTTTTGCAAGGATCGAAGCTGCAGAAACTACGGGATAGACAGCATCGGCCTGATGTAAGGAAACAATTTTTATTTTTTCGGCCTCTTCAGGGCTGCTTTTTGCATACTCTTTGCGCAGATTTTTTGCAAAACGCTCAGCTTTGATATCCGCAGCGTCAACGTATACGGTCTCAGGGCAGAGTTTTTCAAGCACCTTTGAAAAACAAAGCACCATAATCTCATTCATTGTTATGATTTTGCGAAGTTCGTCGATCTGGGCAGGACTTACCTCCAGAACAAAATAAGCGTCAGCATACTTTTTGATTTGAGTTGCGAGCCGCTCTCTTTTTTTAGGGGCCAGCTTTTTGGAATCGGCAACTCCAAGGACCTTTAGGATATGGGCTTTCGATTCTGCGATTCTGACGCCTCCAATACACATAGGGCCTATAACTGGGCCTTTTCCGGCTTCATCTATTCCTGCGATCATCATGAGATATTACTTCCTAAATAAAGGGAAACTGGTTTTTAGTCTTAAAGCTGTTTTCCCAGTTCAGAAATATTTCGGTTCCTTCGATTTGAAAAGTTTCTGCTCCATTTGAAAAAGATCCAAGCCTTTTTATAAAGGCTTGGATTACACCTATCCAAAAACCCTATAATATTTTAATCGCAAATATGGGCTTATATTTAGAAGCTTCTATAGGATCTCCGGATTTCTATCCGGTTTTTTCGGGAAACAAAAGCATTAAATCTAAAGTTGAATATGTTGGGAAGCAAGGAACAAAACTCCAGTAAGAAAGCAACGCTTATTGAATTTTCAGCAAACGAGATGAAGCCTCCATGCCGATAATAACTCTTAATTATAAAGACCTCGAAAAACTCACAGGAATCGAGAAGGAAACCATTATCAAAAGAGTGCCCATGCTAGGTGCAGATATCGAAAGAATTGAAGATGAATCCATAGATATCGAGTTTTTCCCTGATAGGCCCGACCTTTACAGCGTGGAAGGCGTGGCCCGAGCTCTGCGAGGATTTCTGGACCTTGAAACCGGCCTTCCGGAATACGAGGTAAAACCTTTTGAGATCTCCATATCCGTAAGCGAGGAGCTTCTAAAGCTCCGACCTTTCTTGGGCTGTGCGGTGGTTCGGGGAGTAAAATTCAACTCCGAATCAATCAAATCCCTTATGGATTTGCAAGAAGATCTGCACTGGGGGCTTGGAAGAAACCGGAAAAAAGTCTCCATAGGAGTCCATGATCTTGCAAAGGTCAAACCTCCTTTCAGCTATCTGGCTGTAGATCCTGATTTTGAGTTTGTGCCCCTCGACTTCACTGAAAAAATGAGTATGAAGGAAATCCTGGAAAAACACCCCAAAGGCACAAGGTTTGCCCAGCTCCTCAAAGGCTTTGAGCGCTACCCGCTTATTCAGGATTCCAAAGGCAATGTCTTATCATTTCCTCCCATCATAAACGGAACTTTGACAGCTGTAAGCGAGGCTACAACTGATTTGTTCATTGATGTAACTGGGCTTGGAAAAGAAGTTTACATGGCTCTAAATATCGTAAGCACAGCCCTCGCCGAACGGGGAGGCCAGCTTGAGTTTGTAAGAGTCATAAATCCGGATGGGAAAGAAAGGATGCTTCCTGACCTTGAACCAGAAGTTCGGACCCTTACAAAAACCGAAGTTTCCAAGCTCCTTGGCCTTGAACTTTCTATGGAAGAACTTATAAAACAGCTTAAAAGAATGCGCTTTGGAGCCAAAGCCCTGGATGAAGAAACTCTTGAAGTACAGGTTCCGGCTTTTAGGGCAGATATTTTGCACAATTTTGATTTAATCGAAGATATCGCTGTAGGCTACGGCTACGAGAATCTCAAGGCAAAACTTCCAGGAACTTATACCACAGGAAAAGCCCATCCTCTTTCTCTGATCCGCATAGCTCTTTGCGAAATTATGACAGGGCTTGGTTATTTTGAGGTTATGCCTTTCACGCTTACAAACGAAAAAGTCCACTTTGAGAACATGCGCCGTCCGATGACTGACGATGTCACTTTTGTGCTTCATCCGATCAGCGAAGCCCAGACAATGGTAAGGACAAACCTGCTGCCGAACCTGCTGGAAATTCTTTCCCTAAATCAGCATCGGGAACTTCCACAGAAGATATTTGAAGTAGGAGAGGTTGCGGTAAACGAGAAAAACGGGCAGCATGTGGCAGGGGTTTCCCTTCATCCTCAGGCTAATTTTACCGAAATTTATGAAATAGTCGACGCTTTGCTCCGGGAAATGAGCCTAAAATATGAGGTAAAAGAATCCCTAGACCCAGCTTTTCTCAAAGGCAGAAGAGCCGACCTTTATGTAGAAGGCAAAAAGGTGGGGGTTTTTGGAGAGTTTCACCCAGAGGTTATTACCAACTTTGAACTCGGATACGCGCTTGTAGGCTTTGAAATCGATCTTAAGGATGTACGGATCTAAACGGGGCTGTCTTTTTGCTTGCTGGACAAATGCAGCCAGCCCATTTTTCCTTATTTACAGAAGGGAGAAATTACTAAAAACTTTCATAAAGGGGTATACAATTCTATAGCTTGTGCCTAGGGCACTCGCAAAAAAAATCAATAAGGGAGAAGATTTTATATGCAAGAAAAAATTAAAGAAATCGCAAGCCGAATCCGGGAATTAAGGGAGTTATCCGAAGTTTCGGTCAAGGAAATGGCAGAATACTTAGAAATTTCGGCTGAGACTTACCAGAAATACGAGGCCGCAAGCGAGGATATCCCAGCCAGTATTCTTTTAGAAATCGCTCACAAGCTCCAGGTAGATATGGGAACTCTTCTTACCGGAGAAGAGCCGAGAATGAATATCTTTACTGTGACCAGAGCCGAAAAAGGAGTCGGAGTCGATCGGAGAAAACAGTATAAATATCAGAACCTAGCTGAGAAATTTATTAATAAAAGAGCGGAATTTTTCATAGTAAGCGTTGATCCGAGAACCGATGGAAGCAGACCTGAAACAAACTTTCACCAAGGGCAAGAGTTTAACTACGTGCTTGAAGGTAGCCTCAAAGTCTATATCCATGACAATGAAATCATTCTTAAAACAGGAGATTCCATTTTCTTTGATTCAGGCTACGAGCATGCAATGGAAGCTCTCGGAGGCAAACCTGCAAGGTTCCTAGCAGCGATAATGTAAAAGCGAAAAAGGGATAAGTTATGGCTATTTTTTCGGGAAAAAAGACATTCCTTCGAAAAAAAGCATTTTTCCCAAACTTTCAATTTCAATTTTCTCTTAACTTTCCAAAGCTTAAGCTCAACCCTTTAATTTAACCCTTTAATTCAAAACCTTTTAATTAAATCCACAAACTAAACCCTAGAGAAACGATAAAATATATTTTATTTTTTTAAAGCTACCACATCAAAACGGGTGTAAACATGTCCTCTTTGCTGAGCCAATTTGTTTCAAAAACCGATTTTGAGTCCTACGAGGACTTTCAAGATAATTTCAAAATACTCGTCCCGGATAATTTTAATTTTGCTTATGATATCGTGGACAGGTATGCAAAAGAATGCCCTGAAAAACGGGCCATGATCTGGTGTGATGATCAAGGCAATGAAAAAATCTTTTCTTTTGGAGATCTGAAATACTACAGCGACAAAGCCGCAAACCTCTTTTCTAAGTATGGAATCGGAAAAGGCGACTATGTCATGCTCACCCTAAAAAGCAGATACGAATTCTGGTTTTGTATCCTTGCCCTACACAAACTGGGAGCTGTAGCGGTTCCTGCAACCCATATGCTCATGACTCGGGATATTGTGTACAGGATTGAAAAAGCAAACCTAAAAATGATTGTCTGCATAGCTGAAGACGGAGTTCCTGAAAGAGTGGACAAAGCTCATGCTGAATCCGAAAATGTTTCCCTTGTCAAAGCCCTAGTTGGAACCTCAAGGAAAGGCTGGGTTGATTTTAGAAAAGAACTCGAAGAAGCTTCCCCTGAATTTGAAAGACCTACAGGCAAAGCTGCAAGCTGTAACGAAGATATATCTTTAGTCTATTTTTCCTCCGGAACTTCAGGTTTTCCAAAAATGGTAGAACACGACTTTACCTATCCTCTCGGACACATTTTGACTGCAAGCTACTGGCAAAACGTCGAAGACAATGGGCTGCATTATACGGTTGCGGATAGCGGCTGGGGTAAATGCGTGTGGGGTAAACTTTACGGGCAATGGATTGCAGGCTGTGCGGTTTTTGTCTATGACTACGGCAGGTTCAATGCCAAAAATATGCTTGAAAAAGCTTCACATTACGGGGTTACTACATTCTGCGCCCCCCCTACCGTCTATCGATTCCTGATCAAAGAAGACCTCTCAGAATACAATTTTGACTCCCTAAACTATGCTGTTGTAGCAGGCGAGCCTCTTAACCCTGAGGTTTTCAACCGTTTCCTCGAATTTACGGGAATCAAACTCATGGAAGGTTTCGGACAGACCGAGACTGTTGTAAGCATTGCTACTTATCCCTGGCTAGAACCAAAACCCGGCTCTATCGGAAAACCCTCGCCTGGCTTTAAGATTGAAATCATGGACAGGAATGGAAGGCTCTGTGACGTAGGGGAAGAAGGGGAAATCGTTATCAACACAAAAGCCGGAAAACCGATCGGACTCTTTGTTCGTTACGGAAAAGATCCTGAAAAAACGGCAAAAGCCTGGCATGAGGGCTACTATCATACCGGAGATATGGCTTGGCAAGATGAGGATGGCTATCTCTGGTTTGTGGGCAGAGCTGACGATATTATCAAAACTTCAGGCTACAAAGTTGGACCTTTTGAGGTTGAAAGCGCTCTGATCCAGCATCCGGCTGTGCTAGAATGCGCAATTACCGGAACTCCGGATCCTGTAAGAGGTCAAGTTATAAAAGCTACAATCGTGCTTACAAAAGACTATATCGCTAGCGAAGAACTTAAAAAAGAGTTGCAAAATCACGTAAAGAAAGTCACGGCTCCTTATAAGTATCCAAGAGTTGTGGAGTTTGTGGAAGAACTTCCAAAAACGATCAGCGGAAAGATTCGTAGAGTAGAAATCCGCGACAAGGATAGAATCGAAAAGGCTAAAAAATAACAAAGAATATAAAAGAGTCACTTATCATTAGAATGGAAACTCTCGGCCCAAACATTAAGTCTAAGTGGAAAAACAGGCTTTTCGGCCGACAAAGTGGAAAGAGACTCAAGCCAAAAATAAGAAGCTTTTACGAATTAGCACTAAAAGCGAAAATGCGAGTCTTTCCGCAGGGTTTTTATAATTTCCAAAATTGCTAGTGTAGGTTAAGTAAAAATTCTGTCACGGTAATTTGTTATAGATTTCTTAAGTTTTAAAAAACTTTAATAAAAACACTATTTAGTACCCTCCGATTCAGGCCCGGAATTTGCTAGGATAGGGATCTATCGGAAGGTACGAAACGGACATAAGAGGAATTTACATGTCAGAAAGTGAGCGAAAGGAAGCATATCCTCTAATCAATATCCTAGAATGCAAAGCCTGCGGGCGCTGCATTCTCGCCTGCCCAGAAGGCGTGCTTTCAATGAGTGAGGAACTCAATACCCGGGGATATCATTATGTTGAGTATAAAGGAGAAGGCTGCACTGGCTGTGCAAGCTGCTATTACACCTGCCCCGAACCCCTGGCGCTTGAGATTCATATTCCCCAAAAAGAAAGCGGAGAAGAAAATAAAAAGCGGAAAGAAAAGAAGGAGGCCGAATAAGGCCAAAGGGAGGAAACAAGATGGTAAAACAATTAGTAAAAGGAAATTCCGCAGTAATTATAGGAGCTCTCTACGCTGGCTGCGACTGTTTCTTCGGCTACCCAATCACCCCTGCAAGTGAGATCCTGCATGACGCCTCCAAATATTTCCCAAAACTTGGAAGAAAGTTCGTTCAAGCCGAGTCCGAAGAGGCTGCAATCAACATGGTTTTTGGAGGAGCTTCAGCCGGGCACAGGGTCATGACTTCTTCGTCAGGTCCCGGAATCAGCCTGATGCAAGAAGGGGTCTCCTACCTTGCAGGCGCCGAACTACCCTGCGTGCTCGTAGATGTTATGCGGGCAGGCCCTGGGCTTGGCAACATAGGTCCAGAACAGGGAGACTACAATCAGGTTGTCAAAGGGGGAGGACACGGCAATTACCGAAACATCGTGCTTGCTCCAAACTCAGTGCAGGAAATGTGCGATTTTACCAGAAAAGCCTTTGAACTTGCCTTCAAATACAGAAACCCTACCGTGGTTTTGGCCGATGGAGTACTCGGGCAGATGATTGAATCTCTGGAATTTCCAAAAAAAGCCCTTAAACCTGAAATCGACTCCTCCTGGGCAGTCAACGGCACAGCTGAGACTCGCCCCAATCTCGTGACTTCAATCTTTTTGGATTTCAACGAACTTGGAAAGTTTAATGAAAAATTACAGGCTAAATACGAGCTAATTAAAGAAAAGGAAGTTGATTACGAAGAATACCTGACAAAAGATGCTACTATCCTTCTTGTCTCATATGGGATCAGCAGCCGGATCTGCAGAAACGCCGTTGATCAGGCCAGAAAAGAAGGCTTTAAAGTTGGGCTTTTCAGACCAAAAACCCTTTTCCCCTTCCCTGAAGCTGAATTAAAGACTCTGGCTGAGAAGGACTGCACCTTCGTCTCCGTAGAAATGAGCAACGGACAGATGCGAGACGATATCAGGCTCGCAATTGCTTGTTCAAGGCCCGTCGAACTGGTAAGCAAGATGGGAGGCAATCTAATTACTCTGGATCAGGTTATGGCAAAAATCAGAGAAATTGCAGAGGAGGCGTGAACATGGCAAAAATAATTGATGGAGAAAAGATAATTGGAAAGCCTGAGGCCCTCTATGCCAAATACCTTCGAAAGGGAGGGGCGGCTCCTACAGCCACTCATTATTGTCCAGGGTGTGGTCATGGGGTTTTGCACAAACTAATTGCCGAAGCAATTGATACTCTGGGCATTCAGGATCGAAGTGTGATGATTAGTCCAGTTGGCTGTGCGGTTTTTGCTTATTATTATTTTGATACGGGCAATATCCAGGTGGCCCATGGGCGAGCTCCGGCAGTTGGGACAGGAGTTTCAAGAGCCGAGGATAACGCAGTTGTTATCTCTTACCAAGGCGATGGAGATCTGGCTTCGATAGGACTTAATGAAACATTGCAAGCTGCAAATCGAGGGGAAAAACTTGCGGTTTTTTTCGTGAACAATACTGTGTACGGAATGACCGGAGGCCAGATGGCCCCAACAACGCTTGTAGGAGAAAAAACCACTACCTGCCCCGAAGGAAGGGATCCTCGCTATGCAGGGTATCCCCTGCATTTGTGCGAACTTCTAGACAATCTTAAAGCCCCGGTCTTTATTGAAAGGGTTTCCCTTTCAGATATTTCTCATATAAGAAAAGCCAAAATGGCTGTAAAAAAGGCTCTAGAAGTTCAGAAGGAGGGCAAAGGCTACGCTTTTGTAGAAGTACTTGCGCCCTGTCCTACAAACCTTAAGATGAACGCCGAAGAGGCTGCAACTTTCCTTAATGAGGAAATGGAAAAAGAGTTTCCGGTTAAAAATTTCAGGGATAGATCTGGAGAGTGCGAGCCTTTACACAGAGGAGTTAGCGATTTTTCAAAGGAAGCTCTGGACAGACTTTTCGGAATCGAAGCCGGAGAAGAAGAAAAACCCGCACGAAAAGCCTTTACTCCTCTTCAGACAAGAATTGCAGGCTTTGGGGGACAAGGGGTTCTTAGCATGGGTCTGATTCTGGCTCAAGCCGGAGTAAAAGCCAAACTCAATGCCTCTTGGTATCCTTCTTACGGCCCAGAACAACGCGGAGGAACGTCGAATTGTTCAGTCGTGCTCTCAGGAGAAGCAATCGGCTCTCCAGTGGTTTATTCTCCGGATATTCTGGTTGCTATGAACCGACCTTCTCTTGAAAAGTTTATAGGAACTGTAAAAGAAGGAGGGCTTGTCCTCTACGATGCTACAATCGGAAAATTCAAAGCTCCTAAAAACCTTCGGGTTATTGCAGTTCCAGCAACCGAAAAAGCTGAAGAAGCCGGCACGGAAAAAGCTGCAAATTCCTTCATGCTCGGGGTTCTAATGGGACTTGGCATAACCGGACTTTCTGAAGAAGCATTTAAGGAGGGGCTTGCTGAAAACTTCGCAGGCAAACCAAAGCTTATTGATTTTAACCAGAAAGTTTTAGAAGATGCAGCCAGATGGGCTAAAGAAAATCTCTGAGTTGTTTTTGGAGAAGAGGATTAAAAATTAAAAAACTGAAATTTTTCAGCGCCAGAAACCTGCTTTTCTTGCGCTGAAAAATTCCAGCCGATTTTTGAGTTTCTTTTGGCTTTTACGCATTTTAAGCTTCTTTCTCTGCTACCGATATTTTCCCGGCCCTCCTCCCTTTTCCGGAGCTTTTTTTCTTCTCAGAGCCTTTGTTTTCCTTTGAGCTTTTTTCAATCTCCTCAAGTTCGATTTTCAAAACCTCATAAAATTCAGGCTTTTCTTCAAAGGCTTCAAATTTCTTTTCTTTTCCGAAACCAAGGCTTTTTGCCTCAAAGGTTTTAACCCCCTCGACCCCGTCAACCCTTTCAGCTGCAAAAGCCAAAGGAATGAGACTTAAAACCGTCAGCCCCAGAACAAAACCAACAAACACTTTCAAGGCTTTTGTTTTCATAACATTCCCTCAAATATTCAGATAGTTGTTCCCCGGAAAAACTGTTTTTTTTGGAGAAATTAGAAAAACTATTTCAAACCCCCTTTCAGGCAATTTTCCGGTTCCCACTTTCAAATAAAACAAGGAATAATATAAGAATACTTACAAGATTAACACAAAAAAAAGCTTAGTTTTAAGAAAAAAGCTTTAATATACCTTAAAAGGATAAGATACACTTTAAATTCCTTTTTATTTATTAATACAGCCCTAAATAAGATTTAAAATTTTATTTTTCCCAAATATATAATACCTAAAACCCCGAATACTAATAAAGGGTCAATTTTTGGGGGGAAAGGCTTTGGAGCTCAAATCCGTTAATCCTTATACTGAAGAACTTAATTGGAAATATGAAACTCTTTCTTTTAGGGAATGTGAAAAGCAGATCGAAAAAACAAGGAGCTCTTTTGAGGACTGGAGCGCTTTACCAATTGAAGTCCGCCTAAAATACCTTGAGAAAGCTGCGACAATCTTAAGAAAAAAAGCCAGAAACTATGCCGATATCATAACAAAGGAAATGGGAAAACCCATCCGAGAAGCTTTAGCTGAAATCGAAAAATGCGCCTGGGTTTGTGATTACTACACTGAAAACGCAGCTGAATTTCTAAAACCCGAACCCGTCAGAACGGAGGCCGAAAAAAGTTATATAAGTTTTGAGCCCCTTGGAATTCTGTTAGGAATCATGCCCTGGAACTTTCCTTTTTGGCAGAGCTTTCGCTTTGCAGTGCCTGCACTTTCGGCAGGAAATGTCTGTCTCTTAAAACCAGCCTCAAATGTGCCAGGCTCAGCTCTTGAAATAGAAAAGGTCTTTTTGGAGGCAGGGTTTCCGAAAAATGTTTTTAAAACGCTTTTAATCGACTCGAAAAATGCAATGAAAATCATAGACTCCGAGCTTATAGACGGAGTGACTCTGACTGGAAGTGGGGCTGCAGGCAAGGCGGTTGGGGCCCTTGCCGGCAAAAGAATAAAACCACTTGTACTCGAACTTGGAGGTTCCGATCCTTTTATCGTACTTGAAGATGCCGAGCTTGAGCAGGCAGCTCAGACTGCGGTTCAGGCCCGTTTTATGAATTCCGGACAAAGTTGTATTGCAGCAAAACGTTTTATAGTCTTAGAAGCCGTTGCAGAGGAATTTTTGGAAAACTTTGATAAGTATCTTCAGCAACTTAAAATGGGCGATCCTCTGGACGCAGAAACCGATCTCGGACCCCTTGCAAAAGCGGAATTCGTAGGGGAACTAGAAAATATCTTAAAAGATGCGGAAAAACAAGGAGCAAAACCAAAAATTTACGGAACCAAACCCGAAAAAGGTTTCTTTTTCAGCCCTACCCTTATTCCAAATGCAAAAAGCGAGATGAAGGTCTGTTCTCTTGAAGTTTTCGGGCCGATTGCTCCTCTTCTTACTGTAAAAGATGAATCCGAAGCCTTAAAACTTGCAAACTCTACGGAATTTGGACTTGGAGGCGCTATCTGGTCAAAGGACCTTAAAAGAGCCGAAAGCTTTGCAAAAAAGCTTAAAGCCGGGATTGTAGCAGTCAACGGGATGGTAAAATCCGATCCAAATCTGCCTTTTGGAGGAATTAAAAAATCCGGAGTAGGAAGAGAACTTTCCCATTACGGGTTAAAGGAATTTGTAAATATCAAAACTTTTGTGATAAACAAATAAACGAATAAAAAATAATCAATGTTCGGAAAATCAGGGAAACAAGAGGGGAAAACTATGCAAGCCTTGAAAAATCAAGAAAAAAGCGAGTTTGGGTTAGAAAAAGGCCTAAAAGCTTCAGAGCTTTTTGTAGCCCAACTTGAGGAAGAAGGGGTTAAATACATCTTTGGGCTTCCGGGAGAGGAAAACCTTGAACTGCTTGAGGCTCTTCGAAAATCCAAGATAAAAGTAATCATAACCCGGCACGAGCAGGCTGCCGCTTTCATGGCTGCGGCTTCCGGGAGACTTACCGGCAAAGCCGGAGTCTGCTTTGCAACTCTTGGCCCGGGAGCAACAAACCTTGTAACCGGAATTGCCCAAGCCCAGCTTATTGGAGCTCCTCTTATTTCTATTTCAGGGCAGAAAGCTCTGGTTGATAATTGGCAGGCTCGCTTTCAGCTTGTAGATATCATAAGCATGATGAAACCTCTTTGTAAAAAAGCGGTTTCAATTGCCGATCCTGGCATGATTCCAACAGTCATAAGAAACGCTTTTAAGTTGGCAGAATCCGAAAGACCAGGAGCAGTTCATCTTGAGCTTCCCGAAGATGTTGCCGCTGAAATAACCGATGCAAAAATTCAGAAACGCTCAGAAATCAAAGCTCCTCCTCCGGATCAGGAAACAATTGAAAGGGCAGCAGCACTTATAAGAAGGGCAAAAAGGCCCCTACTCCTGGTTTCATCCGGAGCGAATAGAAAAAACGTAACATTTGAACTTGAAGAGTTTGTGAAAAAAACCGGGATTTACAGCGTGCAAACTCAAATGGGAAAAGGAGTGCTTTCAGACGACTGTTCCAAAAGCCTCTTTGCAACCGGTATCCATGCCCAAGATTATGTAAACTGTGGAATTGATAGGGCGGATCTTATAATTACTGTGGGCTATGATATTGTCGAGTATCCTCCTTATCTCTGGAATAGAGAACTTAATAAGCAAATTATAAATATCGATTTTAGAGAATCCGTACCTGATAGGTACTTTAATCCAGAGCTTGAGCTTATCGGAGAGATTGCAACTTCGCTCCGAGAACTTGGAAATCAGGTTTTACAAAAAAGAGATTTTCCGGTTTTTGAGAAAATGAGAGCTTTGCTTGAAGAAAAAATTAACAGTCCTGCTGAAAAAAGCTTTCCGCCTCTTCCTGCAGAAATCGTCCAGAGCGTCCGGAAAGTTATGGCCCGGGAGGATCTAATTTCTCTTGATAATGGAATATACAAACTCTGGTTTTCCAGAAACTATAAAACCTATGCTTCTAACACGATCCTGCTTGACAATGCTCTTGCCACGATGGGAGCAGGTCTTTCTGCAGCCCTAAGCGCAAAACTGCTTTTCCCGGAAAAAAAAGTGCTTGCAGTCTGCGGAGATGGAGGATTTCTTATGAACGGGCAGGAACTTGAAACCGCGCTTCGCTATAAAATACCGGTTGTCGTTTTAATCTTAAAAGACAATGCCTACGGCTTTATCAAATGGAAACAACAAAAAATGCACTTTGAACCCTTTGCTCTGGATTACGGAAACCCAAACTTCGCCCGTTTTGCAGAAAGTTTCGGAGCTGCTGGGTTTCAAGTAAAAGAAAAGGATGAGCTTGCAAAAGTTCTTAATATGGCCTTTGCCCTGAACAAGGTCGCAGTAGTCGAATGCCCTATTGATTATTCTGCAAACTACGAAACCTTTTCAGTTGAACTTGGAAACCTTGTATGTAAGCTCTGAATTTCTCAAAACTTCTCAAAACTTCCCTGAATTTTCCTTAAATCCCTCGACTATAAATAATATGTTGATACATTTATTATAGATATTTAGAATATTCAAAAATACCCAAAAATAAATTTAATTTGAGCAAACAAGAAAGGTCAGCCATGTTTTTGAAACTTTTTTCCCTTTTTCTTCTAATCCCGCTTCTTGAACTCTACCTTCTGCTTAAGGTTGGCGAGATAATAGGCTCCTTTAATACAGTTCTTATAATCCTCATTACCGCAAGCTTCGGAGCTTATCTTGCAAAAAGCCAGGGTTTTTTGGTTCTTCGCCAGATTAAAACCGCAACGGCTCAGGGCTATATGCCTGGAAACGAACTCTTACATGGATTTTTCGTGCTAATAGGAGGTTTTGCGCTCCTGACTCCGGGATTTTTAACTGATGCAGCCGGATTTTCCATGCTTATTCCTCAAATCCGAGAAATTTATGTGGGGATGGCCCGGAAAATAATCCAGCAAAAACTTCAATCAGGACAATGGCAAGTGAAAATGTATTCCGGGTTTAAGTAAAAAAGAACTCAAGCGCAATCCAAGCTTTCCGCAGCGTTACTCCTTTCGATAGCTTCGGAAGAATCAAGGCTCAACTTGCCCAAAATCACATAGCTTAGAAGATAGCGGGCTTCGGTTTCAATAATAAAAGTATCAAGCGAATGAGCAGCCTGTATAATCGCAGCTTCGATTTGCAGGAAATCCTGGTTTATGGGGTTTTTTCCGGCTGCAAAGAGCAGTTCTTCCGAGAAATATTCTGAAAAACTCTTTTGCTTCTCTTTTGTAAGCAGGGTTTCGGCAAGCCCAAAGAAATCAGAGCTTTGGCTTGCAGCTTCCAGATTTGTCTGAGAAGGAATCAAAATTCCAAAATAACCTGAAACCTGCCCAGAGTTTTCAAATTTCGGATTCAGACTCGGCCTAGATATGGAAGCTCCAATAGTTCCAAGAGAAAGAGGGACTATAAGAGCTTCTCGCTTTAACTTTCGAAGAGCGGCTGAGTTTCCGATTGCACAAAGAGAAGCGAGTGCAACTTTCACGATTTCTTCCATATTTTCCTCGGCGGAAGCTTTACCTATCGAATAAAGCGAGCATACAATGCTTATACCTGCCTCTTCAAGTTTTTTTCCAGAGGCAGCCTTGGCCATTTTTTCAAGAGACTGAAGAGCAAGAAAAACTCCGCTTTCCATTCTCTCCCCAGCGGCTGCCTTTCCTATATCTTTTATCAAAATAATAGTTCTTTTAGCAGCAGGCTCCAGGTTTCTATTTATATACGTAGTCCCCAATTCGGTCAAAAAATCAATGGAGCGGAAAACTCCCAGTTCATCATTTAATTTGACTGAGTTCAGCCCCAGGGCTATTGCCCTTGTTTCGTTCAATCTGGCCATCTCAAAATCCCCGGGTTTGCGGTAATTTGGAATTGTAAAACTGACTGATAATTAAAAATATAGAAAGGATTAGGCAAAGCAAAATTAATAGGCTTCGGACCCATTATGCCATCTTCGGGGTTTCCAAGCCTTTTTTGCTCCCTTACTCTCCTCTATCATTTCAAAGTTTTGCAGGGCTACTTTAGCAATAATAGAAGCACTCATCATATACCGGTCCTCCGCATCGACTTTGATTGTTTCAAGAGAATAAGCTGCCTGGAGCAGGACCGCTTCAAGCCCTTTTTTATCGGCAGTTTTTCCTATACCTTCAAGGGAACGAGCACTGGTCTCCGCAGCTTCCTTAAGGTTTTTATCAATAGCTTGCGCCCCGATTTCTTCTAATAGAAATTCAGCGCTCCGAGCTGCAGCTTCAATATTTTGAGAAGCTGCGGCTTTTCCGGCTTTTCCAAGCCAGGAAAGAGTGTTCTCTGCCGCATCTCCCAGTTTTTGTTTCGTAAGCACTCTTCCAATTTCCCCGAGAGAAAAAACCACTGCAACGGATTCTTTTCTCAACTTCCGAAAAGCCGCTGTATTTCCCATTTCCCCAAGGCAGGAAGCAGCAAGCTTTGAGCTAACCTCAAGTTTTTCCGAAGCTGCGGTTTTACCAATTTCCCCAAGTGCAAGAGCAATTCCCACAAGAACTTCTTCCATTTCCTCCCTGCAAGCAAGTCTTGCAAGCGGAGAATAGCTCAGAATCGCAGTCGTAGCTTCAGGCTCAAGGCGGTGCAAAGCTGCAGCTTGGCCTATATTCCTTATGTATTTGATAATTCGCAAAGCTTCTTTTCCTTGCCTTTCCCTGATATACTTAAGGGCAAGTTCTGTCAGGTACTCAAGGGCTTGTAGGATGCCTGCTACATCTTTTTCATGCACTGCGGCAATTCCAAGTTCAAAAGCTTCGGTTTCGTCGAGAGGTAAAATATTATCCGGCCCCCCAAAATGCTTAAGCTTAGTGTATATCAAGTATGGAACTGTGAGCTTATTAGTTTTGCTATGGAATCAAGTGCCCTGAAAGCTTTTGCTTTTTTAATAGCTAAGAGAGTTATATTAGCGTTGAGTTGACTATAATATAAAAAGCGCCTTTCCTGAGTAAAGTCTCAGGATTTTACGCTGCGGGCTATAAAAAGCTTAGAGCCTCCAAAAAGGCTAAAGGCTCTTTAGGCATCGCAACACTTATACATCACTTATGACATTTAAGCGCAGGTTCAGATGATGAAGGCAGTACTAGGCTTGGAAGACGGAACAATTATAAAAGGCACCGGATTCGGTGCTGAAGGTACAGCTTGCGGCGAACTTGTTTTTACAACGCAATTTACAGGATATGAGGAGGCCCTAACTGACCCTTCTTATAAAGGGCAGCTTCTAATGTTTACTTTTCCTTTGATTGGAAACTATGGGGTCAGCGGGGAACGTTTCCAGTCTGAGAACCTCCATGCGGAAGGGCTTGTGGTCAGAGAAGCTTGCAAAAATCCTTCGCACTATCGCTCAACTCGCACACTTCACAAATTCTTGGAAGATAAAGGAAAACCCGGAATTGAAGGCGTAGATACCCGGGCACTTACCATTAAAACCAGAGAGCGTGGAACGCTTAGAGCTGCGCTAATAACAGGGAGTGAAGACGGGGAAGAAGCCGTTGAAATGGCCCGAAATTCTGCTCCGATCTCGGATCAGGAACTGATTTCTCTAGTCACCTGCAAAAAAGCTTATGAAATTCCAGGTCAGCAAGGAGCTTGGAAGGGAAGCGGAAAGCCAAAACGTGCGGTTGTAATCGATCTTGGGATCAAGCGGAATATCCTCAACTGCCTCAGCAGCCGAGGAATTGATCTTACGGTAGTTCCAGCAAATACAAGCCCTACTGAAATTGAAAACTACGAGCCAGATCTCCTTTTTGTCTCAAACGGACCTGGCGATCCTCAGATGGCAAAAGCTGCAATCCAGGCTGTTAAGAGTTTTGCAGGCACAATTCCGGTTTGTGGAATCTGTTTTGGACATCAGATTATTTCCCTGGCCTTAGGAGCTCAAACCTACAAACTAAAATTCGGACACAGGGGAGGAAATCAGCCTGTAAAAGACCTTCTTGGAAATAGAGTTTACATAACCTCGCAGAATCACGGTTTCGCAACGGATGCCGATTCCTTGGAGGGAACTGGTCTTTACGTAACTCATAGAAACGCCAATGACGAAACTGTGGAAGGTGTAGCCCACAAAGACCTTGAGATTTTCAGCGTGCAGTTTCACCCGGAAGCGCAAGCCGGACCCATGGATACGGAAAAGGTCTTTTTTGACAGGGTCGTAAAAGTCCTTGGAGGGAAGCTCTGATGCCAATCAGAAACGATATTAAAAAAGTTTTACTTATAGGCTCAGGCCCGATTACCATCGGGCAGGCTGCGGAATTTGATTTTTCAGGGAGCCAGGCCTGTAGATCTCTTAAGGAAGAAGGACTTAAGGTCGTGCTGGTAAACTCAAATCCGGCTACGATTATGACTGATCCGGAGATGGCTGATGCGGTTTACATAGAACCTTTAGACGCAAGAGTCGTTGAAAAGATCATTGCCAAGGAAAGGCCTGATGGGATCATCGCAGGAATCGGAGGGCAAACCGGGCTGAACATTACAAGCGAACTTGCTGAGATGGGCGTTTTTGAAAAGTACGGAGTAAAACTGCTTGGAACTCCTCTGGAAGCTATTAGAAACACAGAAGATAGAGAAATCTTCAAAGAGACCATGCTTGCCATAGGGGAAAAGGTGCCTTTGAGTAAAGCAGTCTCATCTTTACTAGAAGCCGAGGCTGCAGTTGAAGAACTCGGACTTCCTCTAATCGTCCGCCCAGCCTACACCCTCGGAGGAGCAGGAGGAGGCATTGCCAGAACAAAAGAAGAACTCCTTGAGATTACGGAACGGGGCCTGCGAAGGAGCCGTATAAATCAGGTGCTTCTTGAAGAAAGTGTGCTTGGCTGGAAAGAAATCGAGTACGAGGTTATGCGGGATGCAAACGATACTTGCATTGTAATCTGCAATATGGAAAACATGGATCCTATGGGAGTCCATACCGGAGAATCCGCAGTAGTTGCTCCTTCTCAGACTCTAAGCGATGCGGATCACCAGCTGCTCCGAAGCGTATCCATAAAAATAATTCGAACCCTAAAAATCGAAGGCGGATGCAATATCCAGTATGCTTTTAAGGATGGAGACTACCGTATAGTCGAGGTAAACCCAAGGGTTTCGCGCTCTTCAGCTCTGGCCTCAAAAGCTACAGGGTACCCAATCGCAAGGGTTACGGCAAAAATTGCGGTAGGAATGAGCCTGGATGAAATCGTAAATAGTGTTACCAAAAGCACGCCAGCTTCTTTTGAGCCAACTGTGGATTATGTGATTACAAAGATTCCAAGATGGCCTTTTGACAAATTTACAACCGCAGATAATACACTAACAACAGCCATGAAAAGTACAGGGGAGGTCATGGCAATAGGCAGAACTTTAGAAGAGTCGATACAGAAGGCTTTCCGCTCCCTTGATATCGATACAAAACTAGGGATGAAGCATTGGGAGGAGTACGAGCTCACAACTCTTCTAAAAACTCCTACAAGTGAGCGGCTCTTTGTTATTTTCAATGCGCTTGAAAAAGGGCACAGTGTTGAGGAAGTCTCAGAACTTTCAGGTTTTGATCCCTTCTTTATCGGAAAATTCAAAAATATCGTTGAGATGGAAAAGCGGCTGAGAACCGAAGCGCTATCTCTCTCCCTCCTGAAGGAAGCAAAACAGATGGGGTGCTCTGACGCGCGGATTGCAGCGCTTTCTGGCAAAAGCTGGCAGGAAGTAAATGAGCTCAGACAAAACGCGGGGCTGCGTGCAACCTTTAAGATGGTTGACACTTGTGCAGCCGAGTTTGAAGCTGGAACTCCATATTATTATTCAACTTATGAGACCATGTGCGAAACCGCTCCAAGCACTAGAAAAAAGGTTTTGATTCTCGGAGCCGGCCCAATCAGGATCGGTCAAGGTATTGAATTCGATTATTGTACAGTCCATGCCGTAACTGCACTTCGAGAAGAAGGAATCGAGACTCATATAATCAATAATAATCCTGAAACCGTTTCTACGGACTTTGACACTTCAGATAAACTTTTCTTTGAGCCTCTGACTCTAGAATCTGTAATGAACGTTATTGAGCGGGAAAAACCTGCTGGAGTAATGGTGCAGTTTGGAGGGCAAACTTCTGTAAACCTGGCCATCCCTCTGAAAAAAGAACTTGAGAGGCGGACGGAGCTTGATACAGTAATTTTAGGAACAGATCCGGATGATATGGACCTTGCCGAAGACCGAGAAAAATTCAACCTGCTGATGCAGGAACTTGGGATTCTCCAGCCTGAAGCCGGATATGCAACATCTCAGAAAGAAGCCATAGAGGTTGCAAACCGGATCGGGTATCCAGTACTTGTCCGCCCTTCCTACGTGCTTGGAGGCAGGGCAATGGAAATAGTCTATGATCAGCCCGACCTTGAACGCTATATGAAAGAAGCTGTTAGGGTTTCTCCGGAACATCCGATTTTGATAGACGACTTTCTGGAAGGGGCCTGCGAAATCGATGTGGATGCGGTTTGCGATCAGAAAGATGTGCTTATCGGAGCCATAATGGAACACATCGAGGAAGCAGGAGTTCACTCCGGAGATTCAGCCTGTGTGATTCCTACCCAGTCGCTTTCAGAAGAGACTCTGAAGACAGTTCGGGAGTACACCAGAAAAATTGCCCTTGGATTGAAGGTTAAGGGTTTGATCAACATCCAAATGGCAGAAAAAGATGGCAGGGTTTATGTGCTTGAAGCAAATCCGCGTTCGAGCAGGACGATTCCATTTGTTTCAAAATCGGTTGGAACTCCGCTTGCAAAAATTGCAGCTAAAGTAATTCTGGGGCATAGCCTAAAAGAACTGGGGTATAGAGACGAGCCAAAAATCAAACATGTTTCGGTAAAGGAAGTCCTTTTACCTTTTGATAAACTCCCAGGCGCAGATCCGGTCCTTGGTCCCGAAATGAAGAGTACGGGAGAGGTTATGGGAATAGATTATGATTTTGGAAAGGCTTATTATAAGGCTGAACTTGCGGCGGATAATGTTCTTCCCTTGAACGGAAAAGTTTTCCTTTCTATAAGGGATGCAGACAAACCCAAACTCGTAGGAATTGCAAAGAAACTCCAGGCCTCAGGCCTCGAACTTATGGGCACCAGCGGAACGGTCAACTACCTAGCAGATCATGGAATTAGCCTTGATACGGTAAGAAAGGTTCATGATGGAAGTCCAAATGTAATTGATATGATGAGAAGAGATGAGGTAGGGTTGATTATCAATACTCCTACCAGCCGACAGTCCAGAAAAGATGGTTCAAGGATCCGAAGAGCGGCAGTTGATTTTAAGGTTCCCTATATAACTACAATCCAGGCTGCAAAAGCCGCAGCTGATGCTATTGAGGTTATGAAAAAAGGAGAGCTTGCAATAAAATCGGTCCAGGAATATCATAAGGATATTGTATATGAATAATTCCGGGTAATATAAAACTATTAAATACCAAACTTTTATTTACCTATATCAATTTACTCAAATCAGCTTTTATTAGCTTAATTATTTAACAAAATTATTCAAGATCAAATATTTTAAAACCAGGGGTAATTAATCATGGTTAAGAAAGTAGCATTAGCATATTCAGGTGGACTTGACACTTCGGTGTGCATTCCCCTTCTCAAGGAAAAATATGGTTATGATGAAGTGATCACTGTTGCCGTAGATGTAGGGCAGCCTGATGCTGACATTAAAAAAGCAGATGAGAAGGCTGCAAAAATAAGTGATACTCATTATACAATTGATGCCAAGGAAGAATTCGTAAACGATTATATTTTCCCTCTTATCAAAGCTAACGGGGATTATGAGGGCTATGTTATGGGAACTTCCATTGCCCGCCCCCTAATCGCAAAAAAGGTTGTAGAAGTTGCAAAAAAAGAAGGCGCAATCGCCCTTGCCCACGGCTGTACCGGAAAAGGCAATGATCAGCTTCGCTTTGAGGCCGTTTTCCGTCAAACCGACATGCAGGTAATTGCCCCTATGCGGGAGCTGAACCTGACCCGGGAATGGGAAATTGAGTATGCAAAGAAGCACGGAATTCCAGTCGAGGCCACCAAATCCAAACCCTGGAGCGTTGATGAGAATATTTGGAGTCGCAGTATCGAAGGCGGAAGACTTGAAGATCCTTCCTTTGTTCCACCCGAAGAAATTTTTGAGTGGACAAGTTCTGCTGAAAAAGCTCCAGAAGAGCCCCTTATCCTTGATATCGCTTTTGAAGCTGGAGTTCCGGTCGCTTTAAACGGCGAGAAAATGACAGGCTATGTCCTTGTAAAAACCCTAAACGAAATCGCCGGAGCACATGGCGTGGGGCGCACTGATATGATCGAAGACCGGGTGCTAGGCCTCAAGGCCCGGGAAAATTACGAACATCCTGCAGCTACTGTGCTTCTGGCTGCTCATGCCGACCTTGAGAAACTTGTTCTAACCCGCTCCGAACTCAAGTTCAAGAAAATGGTAGATGCACAGTGGGCCGAACTTGCCTATTACGGACTTGTGGACGAGCCTCTCTATGCCGATCTTAACGCTTTTATTGATAAGTCCCAGGAAAGGGTTACAGGAACCGTCAAGCTTAAAGTTTATAAAGGCAGCCTGACCCTTCTTGCCAGGAGCTCCCAAAACGGCCTTTATTCTGAAGAGCTGGTCTCTTTTGACAGCCAAAGCCTTGACCAAAAGGATGCCGAAGGCTTTGCAAAGTACCATGGCTTCCAAGCAAGGCTGTTTAAGAAATTCGTTGATAAAGAATGAGTTTGCTTTTTGGCTGCTTCCTCTAAGGAAGCAGAATTTCCTTTTTTATTTTTAGATTTTTTTCTTCAAATTCTTCAATTCACAATTAAATTCTTATGCCTAATTATACCCAGAAGCTAATATTATAAGAAAAAGCTTGGATTCGGGGGAATTTGGAGCTGTACGAAATGAAGATTGCATTGCGTCATGTCCTTTCAAGGAGAAGACAGGCTTTTTTTTCGATTCTGGCCGTGGCCCTAGCCGTAGCTGTTATAACGGTTATGATGGGGCTTCTTACTGGCTTTCAAAATGAACTGATTCAAGCAAGCATCGAAAACTCTCCTCACATCATAATAAACCCTAAATCCGACCAAGAGGAGTTTATCCATCTTTACAAGCAGCTTGCAGAGCAGCTTGCGGAAAAGGAAGGTGTTATCGCAGTTTCTCCAAAATACCTAGGGCAAGCTGCTTTAGAATACCGGGAAAATGCCGAAGCAGTTTCCTTGCAAGGAGTAGAGCCTTTAGCTGAGGATAGAGTTCTCAGGGTTAGCAAAGACGTTATCGCAGGGGATTTTAAAGCCCTTTCCCACAGTAAATCTGGAATCCTGCTAGGAGACAAGCTTGCAGAAAATCTGGAAGTTAAAGTCGGAGATCGGGTGGATGCAGGCTTTCCAGGCTCCAAACCCACCTCTTTTAAAGTGATTGGACTTTTTCATACCGGAACCCCTGCAGATGAAGCCCTCGCTTATGCAAGACTGGATTCGGTGCAGGCTTTTTTTAATGAAAAAGGAGTTGTAAGCAGTATAGGCATCCGGGTAAACGATCCCTATCAGGCTGAAAGCCTTGCAATGTCTATTGAAGAAGAAACCGGTTTTGAGGCCGTAAGCTGGATTGAAGCAAATGCCGAGATCTTAAATCTGCTCAATACCCAAAAAGTATTTGTGAATCTATTTTATCTTATGATCTACGGGATAGCAGGGTTTGGAATCGCAAACACTCTTATAACCGTTGTTGCCCAGAGAACCCCGGAAATAGGGATCCTCAAAGCCATGGGAGCTTCAAAAAAAAGTATTACTAAAGTTTTTCTCTTCCAGGCTCTTCTCCTCGGAAGCGCAGGGCTTTGCTTAGGTTGTTTGCTTGGATATCTTACAACGCTTTATTTTCAGAGATACTATATTATAGATGTCCCGCAGGAGATGTATTTTGGGCTTCAGACGCTCCCTATAGAACTGGATTTTCTGAATTTTGCGCTTGCTGCTATTTTTGCACTTTTAGTCAACCTCTTAGCAGGAGTTTATCCTGCAAGAAAAGCCGCAGGGCTTGATGCCGTAGAGGCAATTGAAAGTGCTTGAGAATCTGAGAATTGAAAATTTAAAAGAGCCCCAGCATTTTTAGGCCTACGTACAGCATAAGCAGTATAAAAAAACATTTAAGAGCTTCAGGCCGAACTTTATGCGCAAATTCAGCTCCTAGCCTTGCCGCAAACATTCCGGGAAGAGCAAGAAGCCCCAGGTTCAGAAGATTCACATAGC
>Ga0265294_10002890_pt1 | contig 22309 bp, 15 predicted proteins | sample MunlanPumphouse3_FD_192504 | JGI IMG/M metagenome (GOLD analysis project Ga0265294, IMG submission 192504) | Groundwater microbial communities from a municipal landfill in Southern Ontario, Canada - Pumphouse #3 | ecosystem: Environmental > Aquatic > Deep subsurface > Groundwater | place... | reverse complement strand
TTGACTTTCATTCATGGCGCGTATTATATCACGCGCGCGCGTAAAACGCAACTACATTTTGAACAATATTGTGAAAAAAAAGGCCGAAAACGTTAAGGTTTTCGCGCCTATGTCCAGTGGTCTGGATGTTGAGAAACGCTGCGCGGGCTTTGCCGCGCTACGCGCAGCGCAAGAAGAGGTATAAGGTTTAGCGCATTAGTTGCTATTCTCTCAACGAGTGAAAAAGTAGCACAGCCGCCTCGGCTGTGAATTACATGCCAAACACAGGCGGGACGCCCGTGCTACTTTCTTATAGCCTTCATTGCAACTTCTCAATGAGAGCGAAGACCTTTCACAAATCACACAAACTTATTTGGTTGCGGCGAAAAGCTGCTTTAGACGTTGAAGAGGAAGTGCATGACATCGCCATCCTGCACCTCATACTCCTTGCCCTCAACCCGCATCAGCCCAGCGGCTTTGGCGCCCGCTTCGCCATTGTGCCGCAGGTAGGTGTCAAAGGCGATCACCTCAGCCCTGATAAAGCCGCGCTCAAAATCGGTGTGGATGACGCCGGCGCATTTTGGTGCCTTCCATCCGCGGTGGAAGGTCCAAGCACGCACCTCCAAGGGGCCTGCGGTAAAGTAGCTGGCCAGCCCCAGGGTGTGATAGGCCATGCGTGCGGTCTGCTCCAGACCGCTCTCGGTCAGCCCGTAGGCTGTGAGAAAATCACAGCGCTCCTGATCCGAGAGCCCTGCCAGTTCGGATTCCATCTTGGCGCTTACAAGGATCACATCACAACCCTTGTCAGCGGCGTATTGTTGAATTTTTTTGACATGCTGGCTGGGTGTTTCCAGATCTTTCTCGCCCACATTGGCACAGTAGATCACCGGCTTGTTGGTTAAAAACTGCGACTCCCTTATCGTCACCGCGATGGCGTCATCTTTGCCCCACTGATAGGCGCGGATGGGGTTGCCAGCGTTGACATGCGCCAGCAACTGCCCCATGGCTTCCAGATCTTTGCGCAGATCCTTATCAGCACGGGCCTGTTTGGCGATGCGCTCAATGCGTTTTTCCAGTGACTGCATATCGGCCAGCAGCAGCTCGGTTTCGATAATCTCAATGTCGCGGATCGGGTCGATTTCGCCCTCCACATGCACCACATCGTCATCAGCAAAGCTGCGTACCACATGCAGAATGGCATCGGCTTCCCGGATATTGGCCAAGAATTTGTTGCCCAGCCCCTCACCTTTGCTGGCACCGCGCACCAGACCGGCAATGTCGACAAAATCAACGGTGGCTTTGATGACCTTCCGCGGCTTAGCGATCACAGCCAATTGATCAAGCCGTATATCCGACATCGGAACCGAGGCTTTATTGGATTCAATGGTGCAGAACGGATAGTTAGCCGACTCCGCGTTCTGAGCGCGGGTGAGAGCGTTAAACAGGGTTGATTTGCCAACATTCGGAAGACCGACAATACCTACACCAAGTGCCATGAGATTTCTCCTTTAAATTTATAAGCGCGAAGAGTATCATAAAACAAAGGCAGTTGGCAATTTTGGTGATTTATTTTTGCGTTTTTGTTTTGTACTTTTGCTCCATTCTGATATTATTTCGCTATTGTTTAAATAATAGAGGAAAATACAAATGATCGGAAAAATACTGAAAGCCATGTTTCTTTTCTCTTTAGCTCTCGGCGTGACAGCGGCCCCTTATGGGGATAATGTGATTTTACGTGGCTCGCTTGACAACACTCGCCTCAAATTTGAAGTGGGAGGCAAGGCGGTCGTCGCTTTCCTGGGCGGCTCCATCACGGAAATGAAGGGCTATCTTCCCATGGTCTGTGAAATTCTTGAAAAACGCTTTCCGAAAACAGAGTTTACTTTTATTGCGGCAGGGATTGGCTCCACCTGTTCTACCACCGGCGCGTTCCGTCTGCAGCGCGATGTACTCAGCCAGGGTCAGGCGGATCTGCTTTTTGTTGAATTTGCGGTCAATGATGATCAGGATGCTGGACATGCTGAGCAGGAGGCCATCCGCGGCATGGAGGGAGTGGTGCGCCAAGCGCGCTTGGCCAATCCAGAGATGGACATTGTGATGACCTTCTTTGTGAATGAATTTATCATGGGTGAGCTGCAAAAGGGGGTGGTTCCTCTGACGCTTAGGGCGCACTCCCAAGTGGCGGAGCGGTATGCGATTCCAACGGTTAACCTGGCGAATGAAGTGGCGATGCAGATCAAGAATGGCGTACTGACTTGGAAAAAATTCGGAGGCGTGCACCCCGCGCCCTTTGGCAATGCCATTGCCGCTGCCATGGTCGATGAACTCTTCGACCGCGCTTGGAAAACACCACTCACTCCAGAGGCCAAGGCTGCGGCGCATCCTCTGCCGGAGCCGCTTGATGAGCTGAGCTACTTTAACGGTCATTTTGTGGATGTTCATACAGCCAAGCTGAAATACGGCTGCATGATCAAGGTGCCCGAGTGGGAAGCTCTGAAAGGTAGCAAGCGCGCCCGCTTCACCAGCTGTGACACACTCTGCGCAGAGGGAATCGGCGCGGAGTTCCGTTTGGATTTCGAGGGCCGCGCGGCCGGCGCGTTTATCACCGCCGGACCGGACGCTGGCGTGTGTGAATGCTCCATTGACGGTAGCGATTTCAAACAAATTGATCTGTTTAAAAAATATAGTCAGGGGCTGCACTATCCCTATACTGTGATGTTCGCAAATGATTTGAAGCCTGGAAAACACACGCTCACAGTGCGTATGGTGGAGGGGAAGAGCCCCGGACGCAACGCCCTGCGGGTGATGCACTTTTGTGTGAATTGAGTGCGGTTGATACCTAGGGGTCAGAAGTCAGCGGCATCAGAGTCGGAGTCGCGGCAAAGAGGAAAAACACATGGAGAACACCTTAAACCACTTGAAGTTATAGGCAAGCAACATAGAGGTTTGATCAATGAAAACACGATTTGTGTTTATGGTAATGATGTCGACAGTGATGCTGGCGAATGCGGAGGTGACTATGAAAAGAGAGTGGAGTGAGCTGACAAAAGCGGAAGAGCGTGTGATTGTGGCCAAAGGCACGGAGCCTCCGCGCACCGGCAAATACGATAAATTTTTTGAGAGCGGGTTTTATACCTGTCGGCGCTGCGGGGCGGCACTCTACCGTTCGGAGAATAAATTTGATAGCGCCTGCGGCTGGCCTGCTTTCGATGACGCAGTGTACGGCGCTGTCAAGCAGGCGCCGGATGCGGACGGACGACGAACCGAGATCTTGTGTGACAATTGCGGTGGCCATCTGGGACATGTTTTTGTGGGTGAGCGGTTGACATCAGCGAACATACGCCACTGCGTCAACTCAATCTCCATGGATTTTATCAGCCAGGAGGCTGCTGGCGGCCACTTTAAAAGAGCGGTCTTTGCTGGCGGCTGTTTCTGGGGGGTGGAGTATTATCTACAGCAGATGCCGGGGGTGATCGCGGTGATCAGCGGCTACACCGGCGGTCGTAAGGAAAACCCTACTTATGATGAGGTCTGCAGCGGACAAAGCGGACACATTGAGGCAGTTGAGGTGCTCTATGATCCAGCACGGATCAACTATGCAGCCATCGCAAAGAGGTTTTTTGAAATTCATGATCCCACGCAGGTGGATCGCCAAGGCCCGGACAAGGGCGAACAGTACAAATCGGCGGTTTTTTATGCGGACGAGGAGCAGAAAAAAATGGTTGAGACGCTGATCGGGCAGTTAAAAGCCAGGCGATATAAGGTTGTGACTGAGTTGAAACCGCTCTCCATCTTTTATCCAGCGGAACTCTATCATCAGGACTATTATTTCAAGAGCGGCAAAATGCCGTATTGCCATCGCCCTGTGAACCGGTTTGAATAACCAGCATAGAGCCGCAGCCAATTATTATGACTATTTGTCGTGAGAAGTTTGCTGATCATGTTGTTTCCCAAAGAAGGGGTAATAAAAAAAGTGGACAACGAAAAAGAGTATTACTGGCTTGATGAGTTTGGTGGCGTGAATGGTCCTGATCTGTGGTCAAGTTTACAAGAATTACGAGTTCAAAATGTCATTTCCGATGACACGGAAATATGTGCTGTTGGAGATAAGATCTGGACCACATACAAAAACCCTTTCGGTTCACCAAAATCATCTTCTGAGGGCAATAAAAACTTGGATAACGAGCTAGTTGAGGTTAGTAGTGTCCGACAACAGGCTTCCGGTCAACAAACTAATAAAGGAGCTCCAACGAGTGTTATACACCTGGTCTGCCCAAGTTGCAAAAAAACAATAGAGTTCTCCAAAGAGATGGCGGGCCAAACTGGAAAATGCCCCTACTGCGACCAGTCAATAATTATTCCGGATACACCAATAGAACAGCCAGCCCCAGCCACAAAGCAAATTAAACCAACCACAAGCCGCTACATTTGTTCAAACTGTGGCAGCTACACAAACGGAACAAGCCACACAAAAGGATATTTCGTTTTAGAAATTATTCTCTGGCTGTGCTGGGTTATCCCTGGATTGTTATATACGATGTGGAGACTCACCACACGTGGGAAAGTTTGCCATCTATGTAAATGTGATACCCTAACCCCTGTTAATTCGCCAATGGGGCGAAAGCTACAGAAGGAATTCCAAAGCAAGCAACTGTGGTAAAGAGTAAAATTATGACTAAATTTAAATTGAGATGCCCTGAAGGCCAACTTCTAACATATGCATCGCGATATCCCATTCCCGCCTTAGAAGAAGAGGTGTTGAGCATATCCATAATCTCACTGGTGAAGTCTTTAACAATATTCTCCCGCCACAGGTCATCATCTTCACGATTGTTATATCGGTCAACAAGGGTCCGAAGATAATGGATCTGATTGCCAGATAGAAATGGATATGATCCCGCTCTGACTGGGAGAAGGCATCACTGCCACAACAGATGTCATAGGCCAGCTTCAAGCGTCTGACAGTGTACATATACCACTGTTCCTGCTTCTCGGTTGCCTGAACAAATTCAGCCGCGCTGTTCAAGCACTTCAGCTGGCTCATGGGTGAACCTTGGAAATAGGGAGTGGTGTCGAATTTGATTTAATAAGATCCACTACATTCTTGTATTTCGTATTCATAGCATCACCCTTTTCTTAATCTGCTTCATCTTTTTGCGAAACGTTTGTATATCCTGCTAAACTTCTTAAAACAGCTTTCAAAGCCGGTAGTTTTTTCTATTTTCCACATCAAACACCCCCTGCATATTCCATTTTGGAATATTTGTCAAACCTAAAAATTATAAGATTTCAGCATCAAACAACCGCCAGCTTCTTTAAATGCAAATAATCTATCTTTAATTTTACTTTCCTTCATAATTTGTAACTCAGCATTCATCATTCACCAAGTGATCGTTTGTTCAAGTTTTGCTTCAGTTAATTTCATAATTAGTCTCATTCGATTGAGATAAAATCTATGTTCTGGGTCTCACTCGGCAAACTGCGCCACAAATCAATTTGTTGTGGTGAGGAAGATCAGACTGAGCACCACATGCTTATATTCGGATGATTCGATACTGCCACGAAGCTGGTTAGCTGTATCCCATAGTGTCTCTTCAAAGCTTTCCTGCTTCTTATCGTTCGTCTTCTTTGCCATGAAAATTCCTGTTATACGGTAAGACTGGTTGTTGACAAACCAGCTGTTTTAAAATAGTAACCTCATGGTAGGCAAAATTTAAACAAAAATCCAGCAAAATGACAAGCAAGTTTGATGAAATTACAGCAACTGTCTTGATGGATTATAGTAATCTGGTGGGCTTACTTTGTAACCGTCATTTAACCTGTGTGGAGTTTTACTAGCACGTCAAACAAGGTGGCCCACATGCGACCCTAGGCTTTGTGGTTGTTGTTTGAGCACGTTGACCAATTGCTATAATTCTTGGCTTGCCTTCGTGTTTTGTTTTATGGTGTTCGGGTCTGTATATCCAGATTGGTTTGCGTGTGTCTATATCACAGGGACGCATGGTACACATTTCGGAGGGTTCGGAGGGTCGAGCACTCGTTAGGCTATGTACCATAACAAGTGTTTGTAGCACAGGTGGGAGTGCAATAAAGATTCTCTTCTGAGAACACTAGGTAAATCATTGATTACAAGAAGATTTATGGTGGGAGATAATGGACTCGAACCATCGACTTCCTGCGTGTGAAGCAGGCGCTCTAACCAACTGAGCTAATCCCCCATAAAACTGAAGTGCTAACAATATACATGATTCCGGTCTTTTAAGGAAGTGCGATTGTAAGATATTTTTTGATGGTGAATGGAACAGCTGAATATTAGCACAAGCCAAAAAGTTGTTTATCGAACGTTTATAGGCGTTTAGTGTAGTAGTCGCTCTATGAGCGACACATAGGTTAAGCCGAACGTCAGCGACAAAGCTGGTCTATTGTCCGGGGTCGGGGTCGCTATCGGAATCGGTATCGAAAAACGCGTAAAAAACGACCCCGATGCCGATTCCGACACCGACTCCGAGTTGCATGGTAGCACCTGTCGACTGCGAAACCGACCTTCAGCCAGCACATGCCGCTCATCAGGCGTCGTCCCGCAAGCGGAACTATGCCCGACAAGTAGAGCGGCTACGACACTTATAATGAAGTTTGTCGCATTTCATATTACAATTTAGCGAAAGTTAACAAAATAATTTTTGCTATTGCGTTTCGTGGGAGGAGGGTGTTAAACTGTACTTCACTTTTAATACAGATGGAGTTGGCTGGTGCTAGTTCCTTCAGGCGTACGCCACTGGCGGGTATATGAGTAGTTACTCAGTAAAAAGTCATTGATCAGCCCGTTTTAAACAAAAAAGAAAGGTCTCAACATGTCTCAGTTTACACGTCGCCGTTTTCTGCAATCTACCTCAGTCGCTGTTGCTGGCTCAACCGTGTTGTTCAGCGGCACGAAGGCATCGGGGCGCGTTCTGGGCGCCAATGATAAGATTCGTGTTGCCGTCGTCGGTGTGAAAGGCCGCGGGGTGAGCCATATTGACGGGTATCTCAAACAAAAAAATGTCGAGATCGCGTATCTGGCTGATCCAGACAAAAGCGTATTGGAGCAACGGTTGAAGGATGTCGAGGTAAAAAGCCAAGGGTTGCAAAAGCCGCAGGGCGTCGCGGATTTCCGTCGCATTCTGGAGGATAAGAATGTTGATGCCATTTCAATCGCCACTCCCAATCACTGGCATGCCTTGATGACCATCTGGGGCGCGCAAGCCGGCAAGCACGTTTACGTCGAGAAGCCGATGAGTCACGACATTGTCGAGGGCAGGATTGCCGTTGAGGCGCAGAAAAAATATGGCGTTGTTGTCCAGCACGGCACACAGAGCCGCAGCAATGCGCGGATTTCCGGTCTGCACGATGCGATCAAAGCCGGCAAGTTCGGCCGCCTGAAAATAGCTTACGGGTATTGCTGCAAAGCGCGCGCCAGCATCGGGTTCAAATCAGAGGAAGCGCCGCCGTCGAACCTGGACTGGGACCTGTGGCGGGGTCCTGCCGAACTCTCCGTGTTTCATCGCAACCTCGTGCATTATAACTGGCACTGGTTCTGGCAGACAGGTAACGGGGACCTAAACAACCAAGGAACTCACCAGCTCGATATCGCGCGCTGGGCTCTTGACGATGACCAGACGCATCCCGTCAAAGCGATGGCGATTGGTGGGCGGTTCTTGTGGAAGGACCAGGGGGTGACTCCCAACACCATGTTCGCGATGGCCGAATATCCGAACGGCCAGCAGGTCTTTTTCAATGTCCGCAACGTAAAGTACGAAGGTTACCAGACGCAGGTTGAAAACGAGTACTACTTCGAGGACGGCGGCCGGATCATTCGCAACCAGTACTATGCCAAAGGGAGTCAAGAGGGCGTGGCTCTCAAGGTTGAGCCGGGCAAAGTGACTCCGGGTGGAGGCTTCGGGAGCTTTATTGCTGCTATTCGCGCGAACGATCCAAAGATGGCGAACGGGAACGCCGTCGATGCGCACAATGCCTGCGTTCTCGGGCATCTGATGAACAACTCCTATCGGCTGGGCGAGCAGGTTCCGTTTAATATGAAGGCCGGAAAGTTCGGCGATAACAAAGAGGCCTGCGAGCATTTCGGGAAGCTGCACGATATCATGAGCGGGGGGGTCGGTATTCCCGAAGATGGCAACAGCTATACTGTTGGTCCGCTGCTGACGTTCGACCCCAAAACAGAGCTGCACGTCGGTACCCATGCGGAAGCGGCCAATGCGTTGCTGAAAGACCCGAACCGCAAAGGGTTCGAAATCCCGAAACTCGCCAACGTCTAAACGGACGCGAATTGTTCGATATTCGCCAGCCCTTCAATGTATTCGTCCACGGCCCACGCGGCGTGGACGCCCACTCCACGCGGTCGTTTCCGCCGTCGAGACTCGGTTAAACGAGAAGCTGCTTTTTATTCTTGTCTATAACTTGCCAATCACTCAGCTGGCGCGTTCCTTACAATAACATTGTGCACTACTTCACAACATCAGCCAGCGCTTTACCCGCCTTGAACTTCGCGGCCTTTTTGGCGGCGATTTTGATTTCCTTGCCTGTCTGAGGGTTGCGGCCAGTGCGTGCGGCTCGCTCGCTGATACTCCACTTGCCAGACCCGATGAGCTCTACGGGGTTGCCCTTCTTGAGCTGCGAGCGCCGCCTAGATAAGCCAAATTCATAGAGGCTGTTGGATTTGCTGGAGCGGCTCAAGTCGTGCCTCGGCGCCTTGCCACTCCTGCCGCTGGGGGCGGTATAACGAGCCTGACTGAACGCCGCCACTTTGGCCATGGCATCAATCAACTCTGCTTTGTTCATGCTGGGCAGGTAGGGAGCATCGCCGCCATCGTCGGCCCTCGTGAGGGTGCGCCCGGTTTTGGGATTAAAATAACGACATACGCTGAGCCCCGCGTCTTTGGCGATGGCGTCAATCAACTCGCCTTTATTCATGTAAGGTGAAGGGGTGTCGCCGCCACCGTACAGACCCGTCTCGGGATTCCAAGTCATGCCTTGAAATAGCTGTAGCACGTCGGTGAGCGGTGCGGTCGCACTGGGTCGCGGACTGCCAGCGGCATCGAAGAAGATCGGGGCGCCGTAATCGTCGTAGTCAAAGCGCTCGACAACATCTCCCTTGGCGTCGGTGAGTGCCAGCAGACTGCCCTGCTCGTCGTAATGGTGGAACAGAACCGCTCCGCCGCTGACTGAGGCCAGTGCGCCGAATTTTTCTAAGGCGTGTGGGACGAAGAATGAGCGCTGAAGCACGCCGTCCACGTAGGTTTGCAGGAGGTTGCCTCCTGTTGCAGAATCACAATCGTCATCGACTCCGTCGCAGTCATTGTCCGTGCCGTAGTCATAAAGGTAGGTGTTGGTGGTGGTGCCAGTGCCGCCTGCCAAAAGATTTGGCGTGCTTTTTTCCATGCGGCGGTCTATCACGACCGGACTATAACGGTAGCTGACAACCGTCGTGGGGGCACTGCCCGCAACGAGTTCATCCACTTTCACGAGTCGGTTGGCGTAGTCGTAGTGATAAACTCGCTGTCCCGTCGCGCTTGTGCTGGAGATCCGGTTGCCGTTGGCATCGTAGGTAAACGATCCAGAGGGCGTAACCGTGTACTGGTTCATCTGGGCGTCGCCGGGCGGTATCGTGTTGTCCATCACATAGGCTTCCGCGAGGCCATTGTTGGTCATCTGCAGGCGGTTGCCGTTGGGATCAAGAATGTAGCTCTGGACGCTGTCGCCCGCCGGACTGAAGCTTCGGGTGCCGCGCGTCAGACGGTTGAGGCCGTCATACGCATAGCTGTTTTCCGTCAGCACTCCGCCGCTGGTCCACGGGGCGGTCATCACGCGCAGGTTCTGGTTCTGGTTGCGGTCATAGCCACTGTTGCGTTGGTCAACGACCTGTCCGCCGCCGGCCCGTGCATGGTTGATGCGGGCCACCTGCTGCCAGCCGAAATCATTGGCGGCGTTCGGGGTGTTTTGCTCGCCGTTCCAGAAGATACGGGTATTGATGGCGTTGTTGCGGGCGATCTTGGCGAAACGCCCAGGTCCGTCATACGCGAAAGTCGCCACTGCGACGGGGCTGTCCGAGGCTGTGGCCTGTGTACTGACGGCGGTGGGCAGACCGAGTGCATCGTAGGTCGTGAAAATGCCGCGCCCGTCGGGGCAGGTCAGGGTCAGTCGATTGCCTGTGCCGTCGTAGGTGCTGGTCGTGACCAATCCGTCCTGCGCACTTTGGGTCCGGTTGCCGAGCGAATCATAGGCGAAGCTAAACGCGGAGGTGTCGTTGGCCGCCGCGACCAGGTGTCCAAGGCCGTCATAAGCGAGGGTCTCGAAGGTGGTATCGGTGCTGATTCCTGCCGCCAAAATAACCTCTTTGCCGACGAGACGGGACGCCGAGTTGTGGTTATTGGTCACCGTGGTGCCGTTGGCATCCGTGTACCACGCCAGATTGCCGTGCGCACTCCAGCCTCGCGTTTCGCTGGTGTCATCGGGGTGAGTGATGGCTATGCAACGGTCGCAAGCATCGTAGACAAATGTCGTGGTGTTGCCATTGCCATCGGTCGAACTGACGAGGCGGTTGTTACGATACGCGCTGTGCGAGGTGCTGAGAATAAGGCCGTCGGCTTGTGAACCGCTGTAATGCGTGATGCCGGTGACGCGCCCGAGGCCATCCACCGTACACACGCTCTCGTTGCCGAGGGCATCGATTATGCTGACGAGATTGTGTGACGAGTCGTACGCATTTGAAACGGTATTGCCGACATTGTCCGTAACGCTGACACAACGATCAAGCGCATCATACGTCAAGGTCTGTGTGAAGAGCTGACTCCCCGCGCTGACATCCGAGAGATCGGCGGTCTGCACCGTCAAAGGATTTCCGTTTTCGTCGTATGTCTTGGCGATCACATTACCCTTGGGATCTATGACCGAGGTCAGCCGTCCGACGCGGTCGTAGGTGCGGGCGGAGGTGTGTCCGTTATCATCCGTGAGCGTCAGCAGTTGACCGTTCGGTGCGTAGCTCCAGTCGGTTTGAGCAACGCCGTCGCTGATCGGCGCACCGGTGGCCAGGTCGAAAAAGAAGGAGGACTTTCTCGTCAACCGATTGAGCGGGTCGTAGGTGAAGGTGCTTTCCGCGAGAGTCAGGTTGAGTGCGCCGCCGGGCAGATCGACGAGTTCGCCGTCTGTCCTCGTGTAAGTCCGGTTGTCGCAGCCATCATAGAGGCAGGTCGAGACGTTGCCCATTGCATCGACGGTCTGGATGGGGCGATCAAATCCATCATAGACGCAGGTAGTTTCGCTAACCATACCGACCGCAGCCTCGCGAACCTTGCGGAGATTGCCGTTGCCATCATAGTCGTAGAAATCGACGGTACTGAGGCCAGAACCAGGGGCGCAGGCGCGACTGTACAGGAGACCACGCTCGTCGCTGGCAAAGGCGATCACGTTGTCAGGATCCGCTCCGCTGACCGCTTCGGGTAGGCGCTGTAGCGTTAAGCGGTCGTTGGCATCGTAGACAAACTGATTGGTCATGATGTTCGACTGGCCACTCGGCGAGATTTCTTGCGCCGTCTGGATCGGGCGGTTTAGGGCATCGTACGCAAGGGTTGTGGTCCAATAAGGATTGGCTGAATTCAACGTGCCGTCAGGGGCTCGGTTCTCCACATCCACCTGCACGAGGTTGTTGTTGGCATCGTAAACATATGATCGCAAATTAGTGCCAAAGGATCCGCCTTGGGTCTGTTTGGACACGATCTGATTGAGGGCATTGACCTCAATCTCTGTAGGTGTTCCGCGTGGGTCTACGCAACGGGTCAGGTTGCCGCGTGCGTCATATTCTAAACTCGTGGTGAGATTCTGCCCGGTGGCATCGGCATCCACGATGCAGGTTTGCAAGTAGCCGCGCTGCGCACCACTGGCGTAGTAGGTGTATTCGTCGCGGCGACGGCGACCTGCTCCGTCCTCCGCGCGGACGCAAGCGGTCAACTGGCCGTAGGCATTGTGTTCAAAATCGATACGGGCCATGACAGGCGGTGTGACATCACGAACAATGCCGTGCTGCGTGAGCGTGGCAAGGTTGCCGTTGTCATCATAAATACAGTGCGTCTCGAAACCGCGCGGGTTGGTAACGCGGGTGACGAAACCGCTGCAATCGTTATCGCGGCTGTCACAAACCTCGACGTTTCCACGGGAAACTTGTGCATGCCCCTTGTACGTGCCGTCCCAGCCTCTGAGCGTCGGATCGGAGCCGAAGCGCGGGTCGTGCTCGAAACTGCTCACGAGGCTGGTGCTGAGGCCATCGTCATCGTCATCCAGACCGCCATGAGCGATGCGACGTTCCACACGCAGATTACCGCGCTGGCGCGGTGGCGTGGCAGAGTCAAGATCGGCTTGATAAACCCATTCGATGCGGTTGGTCAGCGGACGCTGCCAGACGGTGCAAAGCGAATCATTGTTCCAACTCCAGCTCGATTCAAAACGGTCGGGATCGGCTGCTCGCAGTTTGCCCATGGGACGGTTTGCGGTGGCGGTCACGGCTTGGCCTGACTCGGCGCGTCCAGTATATTCGCGCAGCGCGACGCAGCGGTTGCGGCTATCAAAGTCGTGCTCCGAGACGTTGCCTTCAGGGTCGTTAACGATGCAGCGCAGGGCTGCGAAACGGTTGCCCGGCGCGGGCGTCTGCGGGAGGTAGGTGATGCAGGTGGGGGCATCCGTGCCACGTTGAACGGATACACAGCGCGCAAAGGTGGGGGAGGCCGAGTCGAGATCGTAAACACAATGCACCGTGGTCTGATCGAGCGCGTCGGTGATTGAGAGGAGCAAGCCACTGGCCTCTGGCGCAGGAGCCGTGATGTAGGTGTAGGTGGTGGTCTTGCCGCTGGGGAAATTGTTGCCAGTCGATGTGTTGGTTACGACAGGAGAGGTCACGGATTTGAGATCGCCGGAACGTCCATTCGGATCGCCCGCGCTGTAATAAGCGTAAGTGACTGTGCGGCCTGAGAAATCCGAAACGGAGGCAATCTCTCCGGCTGGGTTATAGGCAACGGTATAGGTGCGATCCAGATCGTCGACAATCGTGGTAAGCCGACCTGAACCGTCGTAACTCAGCGTCATCGTGTTGTCATGGCGATCTACGATTTGAGCGAGCTTTCCGCTGGTGGGGGATGCGCTATCGAACGGATTGAATTCCCAATAGCCGGTATCAGCGAAAGTGAGGCGGAAGGCACCTGTATCCGTATTCAGCGTTCCCTCTCGGAAAAACTCGGGGCACGTGTACGTGCCGTTCGCTTGAAGGCGGAAGGTATCCTTGCGGCCCGTGCCGTCATAGAGATCGATTCCGTTGCTGCTTTGAACGCAACGCACATCGTAGCTGTGGCTCCAGCGATTGCCTTGGGCCGTGGCAACGCCGGTGCGGGAGCGGTAGGTGCGCATCCAGAGAAAATCAAGGCCGCGTCCGGGAACGGCGAGGTCAGCGACCTGCTGTTCGACTTCGCCCGAGTGCAGAAGAACGCCCAGGATATCGTCGTCGTCATCGTCGTCGCCGCCGTCACAATCATTGTCTTCGCCGATGCTATGGCTTTTGAGAATGGTGATATGAGTCGGGGGTGTGCTGTTACGAGTATGAACTCCGTGATTATGAGTATGACGTCGAGGAAACAAGCCGCGAGGTCTACGGGAGTGGGGAGCGAGATCCGAAGCGAGCATGACACCCGGTGCGGGAGCGTTCGCAGCGATCTTTTCATGCGGATCTCCCCATGTATCTAAATGAGCAGATGCGTAAACGCCATCATCTGTTCCATCGCAATCGTCGTCGCCACGGCTTTTCAGGATGGTGATGTGGCCGTTCCCCTTTACAAACGCGGGCGCTGGGCCAGCGGGCGGCCATGCAGGCGGAGCCTGCAGGGTACGCGCCAGCGATGGCGCAACCTCAAGGGCCTTAGGCAAGCTTGCCAACGGCAGGCTGTCTCCATTGCGGTATTCGATCACCTCAATATCGTGAAGGCCGGTTGACAGATCCGGCAGTGTGCCGCTGAGCAAGGTTGAACTTATAAACGTCACATCGCTCAGGAGCAAACCATCTACGAAGATCTGGTCACCCGCATAGAAAAACTGGCCGATGACATAGACGGTGGATCCACCCGAGGCCGCCAGTAACGCCGGCTCACCCGCAACGAGGGTCGGCTGCGGAAACAGGACACGGAAGAAGGCCGACGGTGAGTCAAGAGTAACCGGGAACATTGTTACGCCATCCGCTCCGATGACTGTCCCCAGAGGCTCCCAGGCGTCCGTCAGGGAGGTTTTGACCTGAATAGCGTAAGGGGCATTCCCAATGCCCGGCAGAGTTAGTTGCACATCGCCTCCATCCAGATGGATGTCCACGCTGCGCCCTTCAGGAAGTACGGCACGCACAAGTGCGCCCGTCAATATGCAAGCGGCTAGGCATAGCGCCAAGGCGCGGCGGTCCACGTGACCGTTCTTCAGCATCTGTTTTTTCATTGGTATCTCTTTTGTTAACGGATTGTGTTCGTTTTTTTTCATGGCGTTTCTACGCAGGTTGAATACTGGTGTCAATCTCTCTTAATGGAAGACTGCCGTATCACGCTGTGATAGTCGTGTCTGCAAAAAAATTTACATAATAAATAACCATGCGAAAATTACTGCTTGTCGGGGGTCTGATACCCCAACGAAAGATATGATATCATTGTGGTGTCATATCGTGCAATAGTTTTTTTATTTTATTTTACAGGGGCGAAAAGGATCGGCAAACAAAACTCGTGACAAAGAGAAAAAAACACATGCAGAACCCATAACCCACTTGAAGTCACAGGCAAGCCGGCCGCGCAGCGCGCTGCGAAAAAACGATGGGGTAACTTATTAAAAATGTTTAGTAGCGTACCATAGTGCGCTTAGGCTGTTACGCATTTAGGCGGTAGTCTGTTAGGTTAAATGTGAAAAGCGCGCCCTGGTTGTAGGGTTGCTTCTACCGTGTCCGCCGTAGCCTTGGCGAAGGAGGATGAAGCTTGCAGGTCGCGCGCAAGCCTTGCCGTTCGTGTAGTAGCCGCTCTATGAGCGGCATCGGTTGACGATGATGTGCGACGATGCTGGTTGACGATTCCCCGCATGTTCCCAATCGCCGACCAGCATCGTCGCCGCTATTCGGGAACAAAGGCCTTAAATCGTCGGCCACCGTGTGATTCAGGGGTGGGCGCCGAGCGTGGCGATAGTTATGTGGCGCAGCTTGGTCGCCACCATCTCTTCGATCTCTTTAATTGTCGCGCGCAAAGGGCAGACGGCGCGGTTCGGGCAGGCTTCACCGTGGAACATGCACTGGGTTAAACTGACTTCACCCTGAAACAGTTCCATAAGATCAATCAGCAGGATGGTCGCTGGTTGTTGGTTTAGTTGAAACCCACCGCGCTGCCCCCTATGCGAGCGCAGAATATCAGCGCGCGCCAGTTTTTGCAGGATACCTCTTAAATAAGCTCGTGGAATACCCAGTTCGGCATGCAGTTCAGCCACAGATAAAATTTCATCGGATTTTTGCGCCATGTGTCGCAAAGCCCGCACAGCATAGTCAGTATCACGGTTAATAAGATTCATGCCGCGAAATGATACTTGGCTCCTTTCAGTACGTCAAGAGTGGATTTCAGTTAAATACTCAAAAATAACTGGCTGTGTAATTCACAGGCGGGACGCCTGTGCTATTTTGCAGAGACCGACGTAACGCCTGCTTATTCCGTTCCATTCTGAAAGAAACTTGCAGCTAATCATGGAATAACCTGAATTTCAAGACGCTTGCCGTATGCAGTGGCATAACGAGCTACAATTGCCACTGAAACATTAGCCCCACTCTCTATCCGGGAGTTCAGCGTTAAAAAATTATTTTTTAACGCTGAACTAGATTCTATCGATAGTGTATATTACGTGCTATGTCAGATATTTCACTCCGACATAATGCGACAAAGTTTGCACTTGCGTTACAAGGCCGTTCGCGCGGAGCGACAGGTCAGAACAGTCGCTATGAGAAGCGGCAAAGCACCGAACATGATAAAGATCATATCAGCTGGCATCCTCAGCCACGACAAGAAAACAATGCTGGGTTGTGTTTGAAATGCCGCGCTTCGCGCGTGCCAATAGCCGTTTGTGATCACATCGTGCAGTTGCATGACGCCCGTCGGAAAAAGGCTCAGCAACACCATTCCGGCCAATCCGATGTTCAGCCCCCAAAATGAAACACGGACAAATTTTTCGATGCGCACCCAATCGCGCTCCGTGGCCGTTTGGCGCAGAACAAACACCAGCAATGCCACTGCCAGCAGACCAAACACACCCATCAGCGCGGCATGTCCGTGGTTGGCGGTCAGGTTCGTTCCCGCCTCGTAATAACTCACAACTGGCAGGTTAATGAGAAACCCGAAGACCCCTGCCCCGATGAAATTCCACACACCTACCGACATTAGGAAATAAAAGGTCCATTTATGGGGCAGGTTCATTGGCTTGTGGCAGATGTCGCACTCCTGCCGGGATAGGCGGACAAAGTCGCCAGCCTCCAATGCCAGCAGGACTAACGGCACAATCTCCAGTGCGGAGAAGACAGCGGACAGCGCCATGGAGAAGGTTGTCTGGCCGGTCCAGTACCAATGGTGGCCAGTGCCGATGATGCCGCCGCCCAAAAATAAGATCGCGTCAAGATAGATCACGCGCGTGGCGGTGCGCCGCGAGACCATATCCAGCTTGAAGAAGATCGTCGCAACCATCACGGTGGCGAACAACTCGAAGAACCCTTCTACCCAAAGATGGATGATCCAGAACCGCCAAGTATCGACAATGGTGAAGTGGGTGGCCTGGCCGAACATAAAGGCCGGCAGATAAAAGATCGGGATCGTGAAAGCCGCGCCCAAGAAGAGCAAGGCCATCTCACGCTGTCGTGGATCTTTGCGCACTGCGCCCACGCCACGCACGAGCAACACCGCCCAGAGGGCAAATCCGATCACAAGCAGGATTTGCCACAAACGGCCCAGCTCCAAGTATTCCCATCCCTGATGGCCGAGCCAGAACCAAGCCCTTCCGAAAAACTGTCGTAGCCCGAGTAGCTCTCCGGCCAAACTGCCGAAGATTACGATCATGAGTGCGGCGAACAAGAGATTAATTCCGACTTTTTGGCCCCGCGGCTCACGTCCGCCCAAGGCTGAGGCTAGGAACAAGCCCCCTCCGACATAGGCTGTGGCGATCCAAAAGATGGCCAGCTGAAGATGCCATGTGCGCGCTAGGTTGCTCGGCAGTATCGTGGACAGATCAAAACCGTAGAAGGATCCAGGCGCGGAGCGATAGTGCGCGGTGGCGCCGCCCAACAGCGTTTGCAGCAGGAAGAGCACGGCGACTGCTGCGAAAAACTTCAGCGTTGCCCGCTGACTTGGCAACATGGGGGTGTCGAGAAGCGCTGGATGGACATGTCGGTCACGGCCATGCCACCCCATGTTCTTGAATCTTCCGAATGCAAAAAGAACCGCGGCAATACCGCCGAGGAGTGCGATCAAGCTCAGCGCGCTCCAGAGCACGGCGTCGGCGGACGGGCCGTTGCCCAACTCCGGGTCATAGGGAAAGTTGCCGGTATAGGAGTGTTTCGTGCCCGGTATCTGTGCTGCCGCAGCCCAAGCGGTCCAAGCAAAGAAGGCCGTTAGTTGGCGAAGTTCCTCCGGTTCTTTGATTGTTTTCGGTGGTAGTCCCCAGTTCTGCGCCGGATCAATAAAGTAGTTTTCCCAGTACGCTATTTGCTCGCGGTAGCAAGACTCTTCAGGCGGGGTGAACAGCAGTACGCCAGTTGTGCTGTCATAGCGATTTTTTCCCAGCAGGCCGCGCACAGCTCCCTTGAGCATATCCCGTTGCTCAGGCGCCACATCCGCGGCGGGTCGTTTAAAGTGCTGTTCAGCCAGGAAGGTGCCAGTGTCAAGGACTAACGTGTGCAGATATTCCGCCGTAAAATCCGGCCCCAGATAGGCCCCATGCCCCCAAATGCTGCCGTTTTGCATAAGACCGTATTTGAGGAAAACCTGTTGGCCGTCCCGAATGTCCTGGCCCGTGAATATCACGGTGCCCAGCTCGTTGGTGACCTGTCCCGGGATAGGTGGCGCCACTTTGTAGATGCGCCCTGTAATCCACCCCAGCACGGCAAATCCAGCGATAAAGACAAAGAGAACTCCGTAGCGCAATCTGGACGAAGGAAAGGTGTCGCTTTTCTCGTTGATCATAACGTTCATTGCTTAGCCTTTAACTATTTTACTGAATTTTAAATATAATTATTTTTGCACTTTTCAATGAGCTTGTCAACCGCCACCCTCATAAAAAAGCATTCTGAAGAAACAGTTCCTTGTTTCCAGAGGTGCCGATATTGATGCAGCGGATAACGCGGGCCGCACACCGCGCTCAATAAAGCCCCTGTAGTCGCTTAGGCGACTAGAAAGAACAATTAATTGGGTCTTTCCGAAAAGTTGTTTATCGGGCCTTATTGCGGCTTGTTTTGCAATCATCCACCGCATAGCGGCGGATATACTGTGTTGCTTTCAGGATGTCCGCCGCTATGCGGTGGACGGAAATTACATCCCACTTTCCGCATCCCATTTTTCACCTCTAAGATTTTTCACCTTAAAAAAAACCGCACTGCCTCATTTTTTTACCTCCGATTTTCTTACCTTAATAATGCGCAGCCGAACTTCTGTAGGTCCGGTTTCTAACCGGACTTGTCCGATTGGAAATCGGACCTACGTTGTTGCGCAGCACTGTAGCCGCGGGCCGTGACAGCCGGGTTGGCGCGTTTATGCCTATTGTACGGCTCGTTTAGCACAACACTTGCAGTTCGTGTTGCGCTAAACTCTCGCTTCGCAAAGTAGCACAGGCGTCCCGCCTGTGTTGGCTGTGTAATTCACAGGCGAGACGCCTATGCTACTTTTCAGAGACCGACCTAACGCCTCCTTATTCCATTCCGTTCTGAAAGAAACTGGCAGCTAATCATGGAATAACCTGAATCGAACAGCCGCGCTATTGACAAACAACACGTTTTTTATCTCTCACAGAGGCACAGAGAACACAGAGAGTAGTGGCAGTATATACCTCTGAACTCTTCGCTGCTCTGCGATAAATATTTTTAAGGTAAAAAATTTTAGAGGTGAAAAATGTGGAAACCTGGGAACGCCGAGCACCAGCTTTGCGCCTTTGAGACTTTGCTGGGGAAACTCTGAAACAACTCTGAGAACTCTGCGACTCTGTGAGAGATAATTTATCAAGTAAATCCTGTTAATCCTGTAATCCTGTCTAAAAAAAGAATTTGGTTGCCTGCCTGTGCGTAGCACGCAGGCGGCTACGCTGCGCTAAGTTCTTTGCTGTGCCATGGCGTAGCCGCAGGCGAAGACTGGTGGTTTTCAAAAAAGTGCAACCGTTTTGTTCCTATGTCCAGTGATCTGGACCTCACGCCGATCCTCTGACCAGCGCAATCTCTTCCGGTGTTAATCTGTAGAGCTGAAAAATAATTTCATTAATCTGCTCCTCCGCAGCGGCGATTTGGGTGTCCAGCAGTTGCAGCTCCTGATCGATGGCAATGATGGAGTTTTTCAGTGCCTCATCCTCGGTGGAGCGCAGTGAGAGAATCTTGGCCAGCAGTTTTTTGCCGTCAAATTTATCGGTAATATTGGTGGTCCGCGCAAATTGCCGCCACTGCGCTGCAATAAAAGAGGTCTCCGGTTTGTCAAAGAGCTCAACCACCGCAACGCCATTGATCAGCAGCCGCAGTTCATCATCATCATTTTCCACCAACACCTCTGCATTGACGTTCAACCTGGCATCCAGTTCGTCAAGATGGTGCTGTAGGCTCAATGTAGCTTGCTCCTTTGCCCAGGCAGTCAGGGTGCGCCCCTTTAAGTCAGCGGGTTTTTCAGAGCTTTTCGCCCAATCGCCGACACTTTTCACATTTGCCCACAGCCAGCCTGGCGCGTGCTTGCGCTCAATCATCTGCGAACCCTGCAAGCGGCGTTCAATCTTGTTGATCAGATCCCGCTGTCGGGTGTGCATAGCCCGAAAAATAAAAAATATTAAAATATTATTGTGTTGTTTTGTTACCATTATTAATGTAGCCTGTGGTTTATATTAGTGCTAGGTTGTTTAATTCATTATGGTTCTTTCATTAATGAGGACTGAAATTATGAAAATTAAGAGCATGTTGTTTGTTTTAGCAGTGGTTTCCATAACCAGCTTGGGACATTCCCGTTGCCTGCTTGAACGGGGTGACCTCTTTGACCGCTTTCATTTCAGGCATGCCACAAAATACTATGATCCTGAAACGGGATTGTATTATTACGGAGAGCGCTATTACAGTCCTGAACTTGGACGTTGGATAAACAGGGATCCGATCGAGGAACAAGACGGTCCGGGGCTGTATCTGTTCCTGAAAAATGATGCGATTAACAAGTGGGATTTTTTGGGGTTAATAGAATGGGAAAGGCTTGTGCAAATAGCCCCTAGAGAATTTCATACTTTTGGATGCCCCGAGTGGCAAGAGTTTTCAGGACAAGGAGATGGTGCGTCGTATTATCATCATTTTATCAAGTATACGCTTGGATTGTGGGCAAAGCCAAAGCTTGCTGAAATCCCATTAGAACTGCCAGATGATATCCGCAAAGCTTTTGCTGCGCAAATTGTCGCTGGCCTTGGCATGAATGTTAGTGAAAATAAAACTATATGGGCGGTAACAATAGAGCCAACATGGCTCGCGTATTCGAAAAAATACAAAAAAGAAGGCCGCTGCGTAAGGGATGTGACGGTACGGGTTTTAGCTGCTCTGATTGAAAAAACCATAAAAGACTCAAATAGAATTGAGGTTGTTTTCAAGGGGCCGCCATCTAAGGATATAAGGACCGATATTCGTTCGGTTAACGTTAAATAATTAACGTCGGAGTTTATATGAAAAAAAAACCATTGGTTCCCTATAAATTTGTGATTATTTTGTTTTTTTTGGTATCAAATTATTCAAATGGAAGTGAACACAGAATACTCAATCCAACCGAGGAAGAAGCATCTGTTTCTAACCTACCCAATCCGTATGTCCTGAATGGTTGTACCTTGACAGAAGCATTAGATTCGTTTTTTAAATGGTACAAAACCGCCTATCCCCCAATGGAGCAGACTATTTCCGTGGCATTGGCAAGCAGTGGATCTAAAAGCAATGAAAAACGGATGGTTGATTTGTCAGATACAGGAATGGATCCGTTCTCTGACAACCAGATCCCAGAATACAAAATAAAACGGACAATAGATTTATCAGGAATTCATGTCGACGATGTAATCCCTAGAATTGCGAGTGCATACGGATTAATCTCTCATTTTTACAACGGAATTTATCATATTAATGATTCCGAGATTGCCACACGTGGCGTAGCAGCGGGCGCGGAACAAAAGTTATCTCCATCAAATTATCTAACCTCATTTTTGGCTTCCAATATTGTTGCGGCAGTGGTTGGATATGAAACAACGCGACAACTTGCAGGAGGAGTGACAGTTCCTTTATTTTCTGTTGAGTTGTCATCATCCGCTAAATCTATAGATGGTATTTTGTTCAAAATCATAGCACCATCACGGTATGCAGACCAGTTTTTCTGGATTAAAAATACCACGTACGATGAATGGACTTTGCCAACAAACCTTTATAACGCCAACTTGTTATACAGTTTTAAACTTGATACTAAACCAGGAATGTTTGGATATATATCCGAAAGCGAATTTTTTTCCATCCCTGCACGGAAACATTTTTCGTCCACAACTTGGTCAAAGGGGGTGCCCTTTATCAAAGATACTAATGACGTTATGATCGTTCGTACTTACATTGACCAACACGTTATGGCGTTATCAAATGCAGTTGAACAATCCTTTGCTAGATTAAAACTAATAAAAAAAGATACTGAAGAGTATAACATTGAAAAAAAAATGTATGAGATAGATGTCAAAGAGTTTGAAATGGCACGTGAAAGATGCAAAGAATTGTTGAAAAACGCTAACGAAAGGCTCGAATCAAATCAACAGTTTTTAAAGTTATTGTTTCCTATGGGGTAAAAAAACTCATCTGCAACTGGAACCGGCGAATGAATCATTTATCACCTAACGGTATGATCGTAACAATGAAAGGAAGTGTCATGCTGTTCAATATGCCATTCAGTATTGATATTTGGAGTGGGCAAAAATGAAATCAATATAGCTTTTATATGTAAATAGTCTCGAGGCATTTGTTATGAAGAGAAATAAAATCAATAGCTGGGTTATATTAGCATTCATA
>Ga0265294_10002889_pt1 | contig 22311 bp, 32 predicted proteins | sample MunlanPumphouse3_FD_192504 | JGI IMG/M metagenome (GOLD analysis project Ga0265294, IMG submission 192504) | Groundwater microbial communities from a municipal landfill in Southern Ontario, Canada - Pumphouse #3 | ecosystem: Environmental > Aquatic > Deep subsurface > Groundwater | place... | reverse complement strand
AAGCCTACAATTTTATATAGAAAGAATAAAAGTGGCTATATCGGTTCTGTACGAAGCCCTATTGATATAAAACAACCATTGATTGATAGTGGACTATTTACGTTTGCAAGTGGGCACGATAAAAGTTGTGGTTGTGGATTTACAAGCGATAATATTGATAAGATAAAAGAATTTGTTAAAGATTTTAAAATTGATTCAAGTGAAAAAGTTACACAATCTTATTTAACTGATAAAATACCTAGTGAATTATTTTCATTAACAAGTGAATATGATTATGTGTGGGGGAATGGAATACCTAAGCCTACTTTCTATATTCATTCAATCCACATTAATTCATCTGATATTCGTGAATTAGGAAATGGTCTTACAATTAAGTTTACATATCAAGATGTGGATTTTATTCATTTCTTTACAAGCAATAAACTTAAAGAAGAACTACATATGGATAAGCCAACTAAGATTGTATTAAATGTAATTGGTACACTTGATTGGAATATATGGAAAGACAAGAAAACAAAACAAGTTATAATGGATAAGATTGAATGTGAAGTAAATAGTGAAATATTAAGTTTTGAGGATTTGTTTTAACACACCGTGAGTAAGAAATCCCCGACTTCTATAAGTCGGAGTAGTTCACGAGTTTGGATGATATAATTATTAAAGAGAGTGATTTACAAAATTTTGGTGAATTAAAAACTGTGACTATTGTATATAGACCTTGACAAAATAAACCATATATGATATAATAAGTTAAGGGTTGAGGAGGCAAAATGTATAGTCAAAATAATAAAGAACATATAGAACATACCAAATATCTTGAAGCGATGTTAAATTATTATAATAGGAATGGTTTAAAAGATATAAATAAAACTGAGAAAGAAGCATTTAAGGTAATCTGGGAAGAAAAGCATAAAGATGATTGATATAATAATTTCTACATGTGTAATAATAATGTTTATTTTTATGATAACAATGTTTTTTGCTTATATAGCCATAGCGAGCGTAAATGATTATATGGAAAGGAATAATCAATGAGTAAATACAAAGTTGGAGACAAAGTAACAAGTGGAAGAATGATTGATATTAACGTGGGAGATTTTGTGGAAACAATTGATGGAAAAGTTGGATATGTATTTGAATTAAACAAGAATGATAAATATGGATGTATTTGTGTACAACTTTACAACGGTGATACTTATTACTATAATTATTTATTAGATGAAGAATATGATTATAAAAAACAATTCAAACGTATCGGCTCACATGATTTTACGGTTAAAGAGAATAAGATTGAACCATTACCAAATATGGATTTCATATGTGGGAACAATAAAATTTTAGATTGTAATATGAATAAACACAACGTGTTTGAAATGTATGACAAAATCAACGAGATAATTGCATATATTAATAAGGAGAAATAATATGGACTATGTGTTAGTTAGTCAAGGAATTGAAATATATCGGACTAAAGATAAGCAAGAAGCCGAGCAAATGATGAATGAGAGTAACGAGGAATGGTATAAATATTGTCAATGGTGTTATGATAATGATGAAGTCGTAGCAGATAATGAAGTGTTTATGCATGAGGAGGAATAAAATGTTAAAATGTGATGTATTAGATAAAGTTGAAAAAGAAATGATTATTCCATATCTTGATTTTTGCAATGATAAATCTAAAGAGTTATGTAAGAAATATCATCAAAGACATAAACAAATAATATTTGCTAATTATGTAAGATAAATTAAATAAAACAAACCTATTGACAAGACTCATCCGACTATGGTATAATCATCATATGTTAAATGAGTCTTGTTTTTATTTAATTAACACTTGACACAATATATGCAATATGATATAATGTAAGAAATGGAAGGAGAATTGAATTATATGAAATCTTGTATTAATTGCAGATGGTGTTCTTGTCACAATTATGGTAAGGATATAGGAACTTGTATGAATTATATTGAGATACCTAAGTCAGAGGAGTTAAAGGAAGAATTGGAGGAGATTGAAAATGAGAGTAAAATTTAAAAAACCTTATATGGTACAATTTAAAACAGAGACACAATATGATAGTGGAGAATTTATTTTTAAGAAAAATTACAGTTATGAAGGAGAAATATACAATGATGAAATTAGAATATGGAACGATGATAAAAGCGTTATTATAGGAATAAAAATTAATAATATGGAGGAATATCTATATGATTAAAAATTTAAATGTAAAAGATGGGGAAGTTAGTGCCGAAGAAATAGATTATGATGCTAATGAAATGGTTGATGATATTATGTGCATTATTGATATTTTATTCAATTCTTTTATTAATGATATCAAAAGTAATGATATCGAAAGTAAAAATGAAGTTGCTAAAAAATTAAAATATGGATGGTTATGTAGACAATTAGTAGATAATATCGAAGGGAATTTATAAATGGGAAAAAATTATGTAACTTATCATTTGCATGATGAAGATTCTTTACTTGATTCTTGTACTAATTACAAACTATATGTTGATAAGGCAAAAGAATTGAATCAAAAAGCAATAGCATTTACTAATCATGGGAATATTTATCATTGGTATAAAAAGAAAATGTATTGTGAAGAAAATGGTATTAAGTATATACATGGTATAGAATGTTATTTAACAGAAACATTAGATAAAAATATAAGGGATAATTACCATACAATTTTATTAGCTAAGAATTTTGATGGAATGTGCGAGATTAATAAGTTATTCTTTTTATCTTCACAATCAGACCATGTATATTATAAAAGACGATTATCATTTGATGAATTTTTAAATATAAGCAACAATGTAATTAAAATATCTGCTTGTATTGCAAGTCCACTATGGCAATTTAGAAAATCTATATTGAATAAAAACAATACAAAAGAAAGACAAAATAAATATATTCAATTATTAAAACATTATGATTATTATGAGATTCAATATCATAATTTTGAAGAACAAATAAAATATAATCAATTTCTATATAGAATGTCTAAATCATACCATAAGCCTTTAATAGTTGGTACTGATACACACAGTTTAAATAAATATAAGTCAGAATGTAGAACTATATTACAATATGGCAAAACAGATGGTGCGTGGGGAGATAGTGAAAATGAATGTGACTTAACATATAAAAATTATAATGAGTTAATAGAAATGTTTAAAAAACAAAATTCATTACCAATGGATATAGTATTAGATGCAATAAATAATACAAATATTATGGCTGATTCTATTGAAGAAATAAAATTAGACACATCTATAAAATATCCATTATGTTATGGAGATAAAGATGAAGAAGTTATGTGGAAAGCCCTAACAGATAAATATAATGATAAATTATCAAAAGGAATTATTACAAATGATAAAAGATATATTGATAATGTAAAAGAAGAAATGCGTGTATTTAAAAAAACAAATATGATTGGTTTTATGCTATTTATGTCAGAAATGATGACTTGGGCTAGAGAAAACAATATACCTACAAGTCCTTGTAGAGGTTCAGTAGGAGGTTCTACCGTAGCTTATATTAGTGATATTATTGACGTAGACCCTATTAAATGGAATACAATCTTTTCACGTTTTGCCAATGAATATCGGAAAGAGGTCGGTGATATAGATACAGATTGGTATGAGGATGATAGACCAAAGGTTTATAATTATATTATTAATCGTTTTGGTAAAGATAAGACTGGATATATATTGGCGGTTGGAACATTAGCAGATAAAGCTGTTATAGATACGATTGGTAGAGCATTAAGAAAAATTGATATTCAAAAAAATCAACAAGTTAGATATACATTAGATGATATAGCAATAATAAAAAAAGAATATGATGATAATAAAGAAGATACAATCAAAAAATATTCTGATTTATTTTATTATTATAATGGATTAGTTGGTTGTGTTGTTTCTCAATCTCAACATCCAGCTGGAATTGTAGCAAGTCCTATTGACTTAATATCTAATTGTGGTATGTTTTTAGGTTCAGATGGTCAAGAGATTTTGCCTTTAGATATGGATGAAGTTCACGAAATAGGTCTTGTAAAATATGATATATTAGGATTAAGAAATGTTGGTATTATTCGTGAATGTTGTAAATATGCACATATACCATATCCATTATCATATACTATTAATTGGAATGACCAAAAAGTATTTGACGATATGATGAAGAGTCCAATAGGAATATTTCAATTTGAATCACCATTTGCAAGCGATACATTACATACTTATTATAATAATTGTAAAAAAGATGGGATTGACTTCTCTATTGATGCTATGAGTTTATGTAATGCTTGTATAAGACCTAGTGGAGAATCTTATAGAGATAGGTTAATTGCAAGAATACCAAATAAAAATCCATCAAAAATTATAGATGATTTACTTGAAAGTAATAATGGTTATTTAGTTTATCAAGAAGACACCATCAAATTTCTACAACAAATATGTGGATTAAATGGTTCAGATGCAGATAATGTTCGTAGAGCAATTGGTCGTAAACAAATTGATAGATTACAAAAAGCATTACCGCAAATACTTGAAGGATATTGTGAAAAATCAGACCAACCTAGGGATATTGCTGAAAAAGAAGCAAGACAATTTTTAAAGATTATTGAAGATAGTTCGAATTATCAATTTGGGTGAATGGCTTGCCCAAGTAAAACTCTTTTAACTCGGTCAATTAAATCGTAAGATTAAGGTGGTAAGAGAACCTAACCCCTATATGGGTATGGCAATACCGAACCAAGTTTGTTATATATACTATAAAAAAATAAAGAAAGGAGGTATATTATGTCAAGAAGAAACGAAAAATTATATCATGTATATTATGGAATGAAACAAAGATGTTACAATCAGAAAAATCCAAAATACTATTTATATGGAAAAAGAGGAATAAAAATTTGTAAAGAATGGAATGATAACTATGATGTTTTTAAGTTATGGTCTGTTAGTAACGGATATATTGAAAATAATAATTTAAGCATTGATAGATTAGATAGTTCGAAAGATTATTGTCCAAATAATTGTCAATGGATTACATTAAGTGAAAATTCGGCAAAAGCGAATATTGGACATCACAAAAATAAAACAAAGAATGGAAAAATGTTTGCAATTAATCCAAATGGCGAAATTATTGAAATAAATAATGTATGTAAGTTTGCAAGAGAATATGGTTTAAATAGGTCTAGCGTAAGTCATAGATTAAATGACATAATTACTTCTGATTATTTAGGATGGAAATTTTATAGAGTAGATAACAAAAAGGCGTAACGACTATCGAAAACACCATTATAGAGAAATACTATATTGGGAAGTGAGTAGAGTAGGCAAATATTTTAAGTTGCCGAAAAGGAGAGAACCAATAGTTTGCTAAAGGAGCTATTGGTTAAGATATAGTCTGTGTTGTTGGAAACAACAATGTAAAACGACAACCACTCCACTGGATATTCAATGTTAGGTTATTTATGTGCGTATATGAGATATTATTATCCAACAGAATTTTGTACTGGATTTCTTAATTGTTCAAGTACAGATGAAGATATATATAATGGAACAATGTTAGCAAATCAAAAGGGTTGTACAATAAAGAAGCCATTATTTAGAGAATCAAGAAGTATGTTCTCTTGTGAAGCACAAAATAAATTAATTTATAAAGGAATAGGTTCAATTAAAGATATAGGTAAACAATGTGGTGAGAATTTATATTCATTAAGAAATAATAATTATGATACATTTTATGATTTATTAAAAGATATAAAAGATAACTCATTAGCAAATAAAACCGAAATAAATATATTGATTTTAATTGATTTCTTTAAAGAGTTTGGAAACGCTAATTTATTATTAAAAGAAAAGGAATTATTTGATAAACTATATTCAAGAAAAACACTAAAGAAAGCTGAATGTGAATCGTTTTATATTGATAATAATACAGTTACAAAATATTGTGAAAGAGAAACTGATAAACAATTTAGTGGTGTTAATATGTTAGAGGTATTAAAATCTAATATTATCTTAATATCATATAAGCATAATACAATATATGATAATATAAAATATGAACTTAAATATTTGGTTAATACAGATATTATTATAAAAGACTCTCCATATTATGCAGTTGAATCAATAGAAGAAGATAAATATAAAAGAATATTCATCACTCTATATCAAATTTCCAATGGTCAATCACAGCAATATAAATGTGAGAAATCATACTTTAATTCTTATCCATGCGAACAAGGAGATATTCTTGATGTAGCGTTTCGCACCAAGCAAAAGAAGAGATTTATCGGAACAGATGATAAAGGGAAAAATATTTATGAGGACACAAATGAAACAGAAGAAATAATTAAATTATATAGTATTAAAAATTAATTTGACAAATTTATTGTTAAGTGATATAATGTTAGTATATTAAAGAAAAGGAGAAAGTAAATGAATAATATTAAATTTTTTAACGAAGATTGTTGGGAACTGGTACTACTGCTATTGCTTGTGAAGAATTAGGATTGAATTGTTTTGGTAGCGAATTAAGCAAAGACCAAATTGAATTTGGTGAAAATAGATTAAAAGAATTTAGAAACAAAACTAAATAACCCCTTGACATTCCTCTTATTCTATGATATAATACATATATCAAATAGAATAGGAGGAATTTTATTATGAAAGATAGATTAGCACCTTGTATTTATTATGAATGTAAAGGTCAATGTTCCAAAGGTTTTGAAGCCGAGCAAAAAGGAATATGCCAACATTGTAATAAATATCAACCAAGAAAAGGATTCAAATCAATAAATAAAAAAAGAGAAGAAAGGGATAAATATTATGAATGATAAAGAAATGAGAATAAAAAATGTTAATGGACATTATGAAGTTTATATTAATGGAAAATTTATTGGTTCATGTGAAAATAATGAACTAAAAACTTTGCTTGATGAAGTTGAAAAACAAACCTGTACGAAAGCTTGATGGAACGAAAATATCAGGCGGTATCAGTCAAAAGAAATTGGAACTATTAACAAGACGAAAATCTTATTTAAGAAGAAAGGAATAACAACGCTTCCCTACCTAAAGGCAGGGGTATCCGTGGCGTAGGACTAGGGAGAAAGGTAAATAATGAGTTTTAAATGCAAAGCAAAAGTAATTAAGCAAAATTTTCCTAAAAATAATAAACAAGATGGTACATTTAGAATTTTTAGTATTTCTCCCATTGGAGAAAGTCCATCAGAGCTAAGATTATCTAAATATTTTACTTGTTCTATTATGGGTGACCTAACTTATCTTGATGTTGGAAAAGAATATTCTTTTGTCCTTGAAGAAAAATCATATAATGAACAATTTGGTGGAACATATATTGTAGTATCAGTTCCCTCATTGGTTGAACTTGATTTAGATTCACTTACAAAAGAAAAATCAAAAGAAATCTTAATGCAATGTACATCAAGTGAAAAAATTGCTGAAAATATTTTAAGTGTATATCCAGATTATATTAAGAAAATTTTAACTGAGGGAAAAGAAGGCATTGATGTAAAAAAGATTCATGGTGTAGGCGAGGCTTATAATAATTGTTATTCAAGAATTTTATTTGAAAAATACAAGTATGTACATTTAATTCAAAAATACAAAGATTATCAAGTAACATTAGATGATTGTAAAAATTTATATACAACTTTCCATAATGATGATGTTATCAATAAAGAGATAGAAAAAAGACCATATAATTGTTTAATTAATTGTTTGGGGCGTTCTTTTAATAAAACGGATAAATTACTTATCGACACTAGACCCGAATTAACAAACAGCAAACAACGTTGTGAATTTATGATTCTTAATATACTTGATAGAAATGAACAAGACGGCTCTAGTAAACTTGATGCAAATATTCTTTATACGGTTGCAAAAGAGGATTACAACAGTCCACAATTATTACCATTACTTAAAGAGGTTTCAATTGAAAGCAGTTTAATTTATTTTAATGACAAAACAAATTATCTTGCTAAAATGTCAACATATAATGGAGAATGTTTGATTGCCAATTTTGTTAAAGAAAAAATAAACACAAGTCAAAATAACATATGGAATATTGATTGGAAAAAATATACAAAGGTTGATGATTTTCAAATGACCGAAACACAATCTTTGGCATTAAAAAATCTATGTGAAAATAACATTAGCTTGCTTGTAGGATATAGTGGTTCGGGAAAAAGTAGTAGTGTAAAAAGTATTGTTTCAATGCTCGAAGATAATAATAAAACATACGTTTTGCTTGCCCCTACGGGAAAGGCGGCAAGAGTATTAAGTGAAAGTACTAACAGAAGTGCTAGTACAATTCACAGGAGATGTTTAAGTGGTGAAATTGATGAAGATTGTTTAATTGTTGATGAGTTTGGAATGGTATCAATTGAAGTTGCTTGTATGATTATAAATGCCATTCAGAACAATAATATAAAAGTGATATTTGTCGGTGACCCATGTCAAATAGAATCTATACAAGCTGGCACAGTTTTTGATGATTTAATTAAATCTAGTCTCATTCCAACTACTATGTTGACAGAAATATTTAGGTATAAATCAAATGGTTCGTTATTTGTTGCTACTAATATTCGCCAAGGAAAATCATTTTTTGATAATCAAGAAATGGTAAAAATAAATAATAATGAATATACGGTGGGAAATAATTATAAATTCATTGACACCGATGATATTTTTGACAATGTAGTAAATGAGTATACAAAACTTATTAAAAGGGGAGTTAAGCCGTTAAATATTTTATGTCTATCAGCAATGAATAAAGGGGACTGCGGCACTATTAAAATTAATCAAGCTATTCAAGGCGAAATTAATCCCACAAGACCTAATGAAAAAGAAATTACTAGAAAGATTGAACAAACTCAAATATGTTTTAGAGCCAGAGATATAGTTATAAATATTAAAAATGATTATCATGCTGTAAGTCAAGAAGCTTATTTGAAAATGAAAAATGATAATATACTTGGTGAAGATGATATTGCTGACACATCGGTTATGAATGGTCAAACCGGAATCATTAGACAAGTCTTGGATGATGGATTAATTATACAATTTGATGAAGAGTTGATTTATTATAGTAAAAAAAAGATTTATAATTTACTTTTAGGATATTGTATAAGTATTCATCGGTCACAAGGTTCTACAATTGATTATAGTATAGAAATTATTAGTGAACATCAGAATAAAATGTTATCAAGAAACTTATTATATGTTGGAACAACTAGAAATAGAATTAGCCACATAGATATTGGTGATATTGATACTTTTAAAAGGGCATTAACTGTAGATAGAATAATGCTTAGAGATACATTCTTAAAAGAATTATTAATAACAAAAGAGGTGAAAGAGTGAAAAAAAATTATACAAGGATTGCAATATATTTAATTTGTGTTTTATTGTTTATTTATGCTATATCGTATTGTTCTTTATATGCTCAAAACAGTGATTCAAAATCAAAAATATTAGAACTACAACAAGAAAATTCAAATATACAACAAGAAAATATATCATTAGAAAATCAGAAAATTGAATTACAAAATAAATTAAATTGTCTTAATTCGGAATATATAAACTATCAAACTGATACCGCACAACAAATGCAAAACAATATGTCATATGAACAAAGTTTAATCGAACCATTTAAAGAATTAGATAAAAAGACATATTTGACTCAATATAAAAACATTATAGCCAATTACAGTGATTATTTTGATACACCAGAAACAATTTATGATTATACAACAGATGAAGAATTTGATTTATTTGCTCGTGTGGTTCAATCTGAAATCGGAGGTGGTTCTTTCGACCAAAAATGTAATGTAGCAAGCACTATTATTAATCGTTATTATAGCGAAAAATTTCCTAATGAATGGATGGAAATTTTAAAACAAACCAATCAATATTCATGTATAAATAATGGTGCTTGCGTTAAAGCAAATGTAACGGAAGATACAATATTAGCTATTGAATATGTTTTTATGATTGGGGATACTACAAATGGTGCTACATATTTTCATAGCGGAAGAAGTTTGTGGCATGAAAGAAATTTACATTTTATATTCAGTGATGGCAAACATAAATTTTATAAAGTAAAGGAGAAGAAATGAAGTTAAAGAAATACTTAAATAGTAATAACTTAAAGAGTGTTGCGCTATTATATTTTAACAAAGATGGAGAATTGTGTATGTCAGAATATAAAAGTAAAGATAAAGTAGATAGTAAATTTATGGACACTCAAGTAATGGAAGTAAAGAATGAAGATGATTGTACAGAAATTTGGATTAAGTAAAGGAGGAAATATGATTACATTATATAGTACTGGATGTCCTCAATGCAAAATACTTGAAAAGAAACTTGATATGAATAATTACAAGTATGATAAAATTGAAGACGAAGATATTATGATAGCAAAAGGTTTTGAATCAGCACCAATGTTGGAAGTTGATGGGTTGACAATGAATTTTAACGAAGCAATTAAATGGATTAAAGAAAACAACTAAAAAGGAGAGACAAAATAATGAAAAGCAGTAAGGCAATTGTAGAAGAATATTTAAAGAAGAACGATTGGAGAGTAAAAGAAAATTCTAATTCACCATTTAGTTTTGGAGGATTAAACAAATATATTGCAGGAGAGGTGTCTAAAGATTATTGGCTCAGAGAAGTTTATACAGAAGAAATCGCACAAGCATATGTTAGTGGACATATTCATATTCATGATTTGGGTGGTTTGACTTTATATTGTTGTGGATATTCATTAAAAAGTATTCTTTTGAAAGGAGTTAAAACTTCGACTAATGTTCCAATTTCTGCTCCTGCAAAACATTTTGACAGTGTTTTGAATCAGATTGCCAACTTGCTTACAATTTTTCAGAACGAAATCATGGGCGCTGTAGCACTTAATAGTTTTGATACGCTACTTGCACCATTTATTAAAAATGACCATTTAACGTATGAGCAAGTAAAACAGAGTATGCAGAATTATATTTATAGCATCAATTCTAATAGTAGAATGGGAGCAGAACCCGCATTTAGCAATCTTACATTTGATTTGACTCCACCTAGTGATTTATTAGATGAATATGTTATTATTGGTGGGGAATTGCAAAGTTTTACTTATAGGTCTTGTCAGCAAGAAATGGATATGCTAAATAGGGCATTTTGCGAAATCATGTTACATGGTGACTCTCAAGGAAAATTATTTGCTTATCCTATTCCCACTTATAATATTCACAAACGTTTTGATTGGGATAATCCTAACAATAAATTACTTTGGGAGATGACTGGAAAGTTTGGTATTCCATATTTTGCAAATTACATTAACACAGACATGAATCCAGAAGATTCTAGGTCAATGTGCTGTCGTTTGAGACTTGACCTTCGTGAACTTCGTAAAAGGAATGGTGGTTTATTTGGAAGTGGAGATAGTACAGGCTCTATTGGTGTAGTAACTTTGAATATGCCTAGAATTGCTTATGAATCAAAAGGAAACAGAGAAGAGTTCTTTAAACAACTTGATTATTATTTAGGAATTGCTAAAGATAGTTTGGTTATCAAAAGAAAATGGTTACAAGAAAACATTATTGATACAAATGCTATTCCTGCTTATATGGAATACGTAGGAACATTAAAGAACCATTTTTCGACTATTGGTATTGTAGGATATAACGAAATGTGTGAAAACTTCTTTGGTAAAGAATTTACTATTTTAACAGAAGAAGGTAAGAAGTTTGCAGAAGATGTTGGTGAACATATTAGAAATAAGCTTATTGAATTTCAATCAATGAACGAGTGTTTGTTTAATTATGAAGCTTCTCCATCTGAATCTACTTGTTATAGATTGGCTTTAAAAGATAAGAAAGATTATCCTGATATTATTACGCAAGGCGAAGGAAAAGATTGTTATTATACGAACAGTTGTCATATTCCAGTTAAGTTAGTAGAAGGAATCGACAGTATGTTTAAACATCAAGAAACATTACAATCACAGTTTACAGGAGGAACAGTTTGCCATTGCTATCTCGAAGGTGGAATTTCTGGTGATAATGCAAAAGAAATAGTAAGAAAAATGTTTACCACTTATAAGATTCCTTATATGAGTTTATCACCTATTTCAAGATTTTGTGAAGAGCATGGATATATCAAAGAAAATGTAGATAAATGTCCTATCTGTAAAAAGAAGCTAAAGAAATATCAAAGGATAACAGGATATCTAAGGTGTGTTGATGATTTTAATAGAGGTAAAGCCGCCGAATTTACAGATAGAAAGCAAATAAAGTTATGAAAAATGAAACAAAAAGATGCGATATATGCGGAGTAAGTAATGAAGTAAAAAATATATCTTATAACAAAAGAATAAAAATGCATCTTTGTGATAAACATTATCAAGAATATAAGAATTATGGTAAATTTTTAAGTTCTTCACAAATAACAATTAATGATATGAATGAAATTACAATTGACGAAAGCAACAAAATTGCATATATTCATTTATACGATAATCATGGAATAGAAATAGATAAAACTATTATAGATATTGATGATGTAGAAAAGTGTAGTATTAGACGTTGGAGAATAAGTAAAAAAAGAAATAAAATTTATGTTGTAAGTGGCTCTAACGTAAATAAAATGGTTTATTTGCAAAGATATGTATTAAACTATTATGGAGAATTAGAGGTTGATCATATTGATGGAAATTCATTAAATAATACCAAAGAAAATTTAAGAACGGTAAAAAGAACAGACAATATTACAAACGTAGCACCAAGAATAAATAGTAAAACACAAATACGAGGTGTAAGTTATTGTAAAAAAGATAATAATTATTCTGTAGACTTTATTTATCATAAACAAAGATTTTACTTTAAACCTTTTATTAAAATAGAAATGGCAGTATATTTAAGATATTTGTGTGAAATAAATTATTGTAAAGATTTTAGATACACTTCAAATGATGAATCTATAAAAGGACACATTAATTTACTTTCCGAAAAAGAAAAGAAAGAAATAGAAAATTATTTTTATTTAAAAACGAAAGGAATAAATGTTACTTAAAGCAATAGTTGATGAAGATTTAACAAATTATAAACATCCTTCAATGTTGTTAGCATTTCCCAACTGTACTTTTAAATGTGAAAAAGATAGTGGAATAGAAATGTGTCAAAATAAAAGTTTAGTATTGTCTAACAACATTGAAATGGATATAGATTTAATTATTATAAGATACCTTAATAACAGTCTCACTTCTACTATAGTATGTGCAGGTTTAGAGCCATTTGATTCATTTGATGATTTACACATGTTTATTGACCATTTAAGAAAGGTCTCTAATGATGATGTGGCAATTTACACTGGATACTATAAAAATGAAATACAAGACCAAATAGACGTATTAAAACTATATCCTAATATTATAGTTAAGTTCGGTAGATATATACCAAATCAAAGTCCGCATTATGATAAAATATTAGGAGTAGAATTAGCAAGTGACAATCAATATGCTCTAAGAATATCTTAATTTCAAATTGTAGGCTTTATATAGACATTTTATAATAGCAGTTGACAAAACTATCAAGCGGTGTTATAATACAGTCATATAAAGCCTACAATTAAATATAATTATAAATAGATAAAAGGAGAACAAGTAAATGAAATTGTATGATATAAATGAATCAATTATAAATGCCATGGAATATGGAGTTGATGATTCCACAGGAGAAATCTTATCTCAAGAAGAAATTAATAAAAAATTAAATGAATTACATATTGCTCTTAATGATAAATTAGAGGGAATTGCTCTTTATAGTAAACAGCTTGATTATGACGTGGCTGATTTTGATAAAGAAATTAAAAATCTAAAATATCGTAAAGACTTAGCAGAAAAAAAACAAGAGGGTCTTAATAGATTTCTTAGCACATATTTATTAAATAATGGTTACGAAAAAGGATTTAGTACATCTAAAGTTAATGTAAAATTTAGAAAATCAACACAAGTAATTGTCAGTGATGATATTGATAATATTCCCGAAGAATTTATAACAACAAAAATAGAAAAATCTGTTGATAAAAAAGGCATTAAGGAACTACTTAAAACACAAGAACTTCCTTATGCAAAACTACAGACAAATATAAATTTAAACATTAAATAAACAGGCTACACGGCTCATTCAGATACATGGAATTGTGTTTAGGTAAACTTTATCAAACAAATAAATAAATGCCTTAAAACTTAAATAAAAAAGGAGAATAAATAAAATGCCAAGAGGAAGAAAGATAAATATACAAAATAGTAATTTGCCTGTTATTAAAACTAATAATGTTGAAGGGAATATTCCATATATGCTTATTGATGATGAATATGGAATCGCATGTGATGCATATAATGAAATTCTTGTAAAAAAAATAATTGCCAATAAAACTGTGGAAAGCCACATAGAACAATATATTAAATGGGATGCCGTTGGTTATTATAATTCTATGAGCAGTTGTCTCAAGGGTTATATGGAAAAAACAGAAAGAGATAAAAAGGTGAAACTCGTTAATGCCTCGTTTGCAGATATAATTAATATTAAAAATAACATAATTAAACAAATAGATACATTGAATTTTAATGACCTAAAAATTGAATCCATTAATAAACTTGACAAATTAAATCAATCATTACAAAATATGGAAAGACAAGCCGATATTATTTCAAATAAGTTAGAACAACTTAATAAAGATATAGAAAAGAAAAATGCAAAAATACTCAAAGTATAAATTGACAATATTATATATATATGATATAATATACCTATATTAAAGGAGATTATATCATGGATTACTTTGACAAAGCAAAAAATGTTTCATTATTATCAGATTTTAAACAAATACATATAGGTTGCGTTGCTGTCTATAAAAAACACATTATTAGTACTGGATTTAATACAAATAAAACGAACCCCATACAAATGAAATATAACAAATATAGAAGTTTAAGTTATGATAATGGATTTCAACCTAAACCAAAACTCCATGCTGAAATGTCTTGCTTATTATCTATAAAAGATATGGATATTGATTTTTCAAAAGTTAAGTTTTATATTTATAGACAACAAGCTAATGGCGAATTAGGAATGAGTAGACCTTGTGGTGCTTGTATGCACGCAATTAAAGATTTAGGAATTAAAGAAATATATTACACCACTTATGATGGGTTAGTAAAGGAGATTTTGAATGAACATTAAATTTAAGAAATTAAAAGAAAATGCACACGTTCCCACAAGAGGAAGTGAATATGCCGCAGGATATGATTTGTATCCTTGTATAGAAAACGAGGTGACAATTTTACCACATACAACGGTAAAGATTGGGACGGGTTTAACAATTGAAATTCCACATGGATATTTTGGTGCTATATTTGCTAGAAGTGGAATTGCTACCAAAATGGGACTAAGACCAGCCAATTGTGTTGGCATTTGTGATGAAGACTATCGAGGAGAATATATTGTTGCATTACATAATGATTGTGATATTGCTAGGACAATCTATAAAGATGATAGAATAGCACAATTAGTGATATTACCATATCAAAATATTATTTTTACAGAGGTAAATTATCTATCAGATACCGACCGTGATAATGGTGGTTTTGGTTCAACAGACAAAAAATGAGAAAATTATATAATAGAGTTTTTGTATTAATCTTTTAAATATTAAGGCAATAGATAAAAACAAAAAAATAGGGAATAAATGATAATTAATTTTATCATTTGTTCCCTATAATTTATTTATTATATCCTAATAATTTTTTCCAAAATTCTTTAGTTGTTTGTCCATTTTGTACAAGTCCTAATTGTTTTTGAAATGTTTTTACAACATTATATGTTCCCATGTAATAATCACCGTCTATTGTTAAGCTATAACCCCACCATCGCAACATTTGTTGTAAGCTATATACAATGTTAGGCTTAGTGTTTCTTGTAGTTTTAGAAAGTAAGACATTTCCTAAATTTACCATTAAAATATTATCCACGCTAGAATTAACTACAAACGCAAGACCATAGTCTTTATTTAGTGCTAATTTAATGTTTTGAATAATTTTATTATAATCATTAATATTACCTTTTGTAATATTAAATTTAGATACCATTATATTTGTATTTATAGTAGTAGTAGTAGTATTTGTTGCTGTACTACCTTTAACTGCATTTAAAAACGAATACCAACCAACTAAAGCATTTTCGTTTTTAGTCCAAGGTTGTGGACACCATTTCATATTAACATGATTGTGCATTATAACATGATTAATATCTATTCCATAAAGATTCATTAAATATTTGGTTAATAATACTGCGTTATTAATAGTAGCTTGCGTAATATACCAATCATTATCTGTAACTGATAATGATTTAGTATTAGTTTTACTAGAACACATTTCTATACTAATACTATTATTATTCATACATTTTTTATATAATGTACCAGCAAGACTATTTGATTTATTGCCTTGATAACCACCACCAACTGACCAGCAATAATATTGTTTAGGATTAGGATTATATTGTACTATTTCCCCATCATCTACAATAAAATCAGCAGATGCTTGATTAGTAGTAGAAGAAAAATATGAAGCTATATTTCTTGCAGAACCTTTTTTAGATGATACCCCAGCAGTATAATGAATAACAATATATTGTATTGTTCTATTTTTTTTAGTAGTATTGTGCGTTGAAGTTTTGTTTATAATATTTATACCCATATTATCGTATTTAGTCAACCCCCATTTTACAATAACGTTATTAATATTTTTAATATAATTTTTACTTGTAGCATATCCATCAATTTTAATATTATTTAAATATTCTAAATAATTTGATGCCGTTTTAAGATTTGCATAAGTTGAAATATTTATAAATTGATAATATCCTTTTACACCATTTTCATATCCATCAAAAGCATACCAAGTCGTATTAGATGGTAAAAGTGTATATGTACCATTTAAAGATTGTTCCGACCCACCATCAGTGAAATATCCATTATTACAATTTAATCTTCCCTTCCTATATTTTAAACCAAAAAAATTATAATATTTTGCTTTATAAGACGTTCCATAAGCTGATTCTAAACACGCTTGTGCAATTGCAACACTAGGATATTTTTGTCCATATTGAATCGCATATTTTTGACATAATGGTGCAATGATATTTATAAATTCTTGATTAGTCATTTAATAACTCCTTTTATACAATGCTTTGCGTAGCACATTTACCACAAAGCACCATATTAATTCACTTAAATATATTTTTTATTTTATTAATAAATCTTGTAAATTTATTACCATATTTAAATGCTATTTCTTTTTCCATTATTTCATCTACAATAGCCCACGCTTCAGTAGGTTTATAAGAATAAGGTATAATAACACAACCTTTTTTGTCACCATATTTATCAGAATGTATAGTTGAATATTCTTCACCCCAAGAATTAAGAATAACCCATCCTATTTCATTAAAACCAATTATTAATACTTGATGACCTCCCTCACATTGACCTAAATTATTTTCATCATATTGAACTACGCCACATTTAGGATTGAACATACAGTCATAAATATCATATGAAACCCACGCAAATCCAATTGTTTTAATTGCACGTTTTATATCATCATCAGTTTCAAGCTTATAATAAGAACTAATTCTATATGGATAAGCTTTAGTATCTAATTCACGTTTATTGTTTTCATAAAGATTGCGTGATTTAATAAAAGTATATAATCCACCTAAATCTTCATAATGACATATACCATATTTCTGTAATGTTTTTAAAGCCTCTCTTGGTATCATTCCTTCACCCTTATAATCACTCATAGCACGATTGCCATAAATATAAGTAGGACTAAATTGTTTGTTATCGTTTATTTGATTATATTCAATAAAATGCTTACCTTGAGCTAAAGAACAACCTACACAAGTAGACGTAGTGCCTTGATTAAATATGACATACGGAGTATTATTAATATATTCTTTATCAGAAATATCTACTGTACTTTTTACTAATTTATTTAATTTATAATCTCTTTTATCATAAGGCGATTTTAAAGCACCTAAAGAATATATTCGCATATTATTTTATTCCTTCAAATAGTCTTTTTCTTATTTCATCATCAGTAAATGATATAACTTTATTTTTGTTTGAACTTTTTGAAATCTTTGTGTCTGATGAGGCTGTTTTATTATTTATAATTTCTACAATTAATTTAATTAAATTTACTAACATTGTTGCCATAACATCTGTAAATCCATTTTTAAGATAATAAATAATAAGTTCCACAATTGAAATAATAACTGTACAAGCAATTGCCACTTTGCCACCAAATGCCATGAATGACGTAGCAAGAGTAATAATTGCCGCACAAACAGCAAGTATTTGTACTTTGTATTTAATTATAAATTGTTTAATTTTTTTCATTTAAACATCTCCTTCATCTGTATTATTAATGTCTTGATTTCCTAAAATGATATTTTGGTCAGATTCAAATTTAGCATTTTCTAATTCTTGTTTCTTTTCAGAATAAGTTTCAAGAAATGCTTTTGCAAAATAACCTATACTTACACCTAATATTGTAATACACACTTGTGATGACAATGATTCTAAAACATCATAATTTCCATATCTAATTATGCCAATTGTAGCAAGAATATAACTCCATGTAATCCAAATTACAGATATTATAGTTAAGGTAGTTACTAATATTTTAGAATATTGTCGCAGTGTTTTTTGCTTTTTTTTAGATTTAAATATTTTTTTTATTATATTTATATTCATTATAATATTTCCTTAAGTGAACTACCGCCACTTTAGAAGTGGCGGCTTCCTGCTCAATAGTAGTAACCTACTAAGTCTCAACAGTCTATCACCGTAGTCCCTACGGTTCTTATATATGTTTTATTTATGCTACTGCTACATTATTTGCAAATACATTTATTCCTTCGTCTCTAATATTTTCAGCGGCGTTCCAATCTCTATCAATTACACTACTACAAGATTCACATGTCCATTCTCTATCTGATAATTTAAGTTTATTATTTATATATCCACAATGATGACAAGTCTTTGAGGAAGGATACCATTTATCTATCTTAACTAATACTATGGTTCTCTGACTACTGATGATTTTGTCGTAGAACCAGCATCACTTTCGTTGGATTATGTCAGCCCCAATGCTAAACCTACCTATACTGCGGCTGTTTCTACTCATGTATGGGGTTCGTGCGGTATTACAAAATCATATGATGCGTCAACGGGTGTTTTGACTGCTTATGCTTCCATGTCGGCTTATTCTTCTAGAGAAGGAGACCCAGCTTATGGAACATCTAATACAGGAGCGGTCAAGGTTTATTTGATGCCGAAAAAATAATCAGCAGAAATAGGTCAGATACACATCGCATGAAGTGTTAAAGCTCCAAGTTCTCACGAGTGTTCCATCATACCAAGTTCTGTAATATCGAGCACACGGGCACTTTACAGTGACAGTGCTTCCGCTGAGAGACACCTGTATTGTTCCACTGCCACTACCACCGCCCTCAGCGTCCATACTGGAGCTACAAGAAGCCGTTACATTAGACAAAACAATGTTATCAGCAGTAATGCCATATTGAATATAGCTTGATACATCGAATGAACCTATCCCGTATCCAACTGTTCCTTCTGCATCTGGATATGAGCCTGTAACACTACCGAGTTTCACTTTATGAAGCGTTTTGGCGCTAAAACCAGCATTATAGGCATTAACCGTGCTAAGTGTGCCGCCGCTATAATATCCCATAGGCAAACTTTGTGTTGTACTTGAAGATGGATTAAAAGTAAGACTTCCCCTATTTGCCATTGTTCCTGTTAAACCACTTGCAGACGCATTAGAAAATGTATAAGGGGAAAGCACTTGCGCCACAGTTGCATTCCCTTTCTTAAAAGACTTTAATTCACTTGAGCCAGCTTCATAATAACCATAATTGCCACTTGAATCTTTTCCAAAAGCAATTGCATCTGCTGTTGTATTTTGACTTGATAATTGTACAGTTGATACAGAACGATATAATGTTCTAGTTGTACCATTATCTATGTAAATATTATTAGTATCAGTAGTAAATAAAAGTTGACCATCAACTATTGCAGTTGCGTCAATTTCTGACTGTGTGCCTCTAATTGGTAAAAATGTTGCCATCTATTTTCTCCTTTTATTATTCAGAATAATCTTCACCTGTAATTTCTTTGTATTCATCTTTTGTTATCCACCTTTTTATAACAGCGTTTCTAACTCTTTCTATACTCCATTTTCCTCTATCATAGAAATCTTTTACTATATCATAATTTTTACTTTTATTCATAAATCAACCTCCGTCATCATAGAAAGATAAAGTAAATTTGAATTAAAATTATCAATTAAATGACTTTGTAATTTAATATATTCACTGTTTGTATATTCTTTATAATTATATTGATATCCATCAAATTCTGCACCATCTATATCTGTTCTTGTAACAGGTTGAATATTTGTTGCAACAAAAACCACATCATTAAATACTTGTAATTCATTAGGTTTTACTGTACTTTCAACTATTCCATAATCAATCATATTTTATTGCTCCTTTTTTATTTTTTATATATTTATTATAATATAAATTTGAATATCCCCTAAGAGGATAAATATACTTTCTGTACAATCTATATCCATTGCAATGTATTAACCAACCTTGATAAGCATTGATTGAACACCATTCTGAATATGTTAATTTTCCACCATTGCTACATTTTTTTCTAATTTCCAACATTTTTTTTCTCATATTCTTATAAGTCGATTTTCTAAGTAAAATATAATCATCAAATATTCTATATCCTAAAAAGTCTACACCCCTTATATATGTTGGAAAAATTTGGTAATTATTTTTCATTTGTAATTTTAAATTATTTACTAAATATTGATTAATTTCATTTTTAATTTCAAATAAATGAGTTTTATCTTTATCCAATATTACAATATCATCCATATATCTATAATAATATTTTATATGTAATGTTTCTTTACACCAATGGTCAAAAGATGATAAATATAAATTTCCACTATATTGAGATAAATAGTTTCCAATGGGTATTCCTTTACCTTCTATATTCTCATCAGATGTACTTATTGAATCTATAATTTCATTTAATACCCATAATAATTCTTTATCTTTAAATAATCGTGCAAATTTATCTTTTAATATTTGATGGTCAATTGATTGATAATAATGATGAATGTCTAATTTTAAACAATATTTGCAATTATCTTGATTATTTTTTATGTCTTGTGTTATACAATATAAACCATAATGTATACCACGATTGGGTATAGCTGAATAAGTATCTTGAATAAGATTTTTTATTAAATATGGTTCAATAATTTGTAATATTGCCCATTGAGCGATTCTATCTGGGAAAAACGGTAATTTATAAATAACTCTTTCTTTTGTTTTTTCTTTTTTTATGAATTGAATATAATCAGATGTTTTATATGTATGATTTATAAACATTAATTGTAATTTTTTAAAATACATATTTGGATTTTTTTCTATTTCTTTAATCTCTTTATACCAAGATTTATTATGTTTTGCATTTTTATATGCAAATCTTAAATTATCCATATTATATATTTTTTCATATAAATTATTTTGTCTTTTCATTGTTTTTTTGTATATATTATTTTGAACTTTCAAATAATAAAATTATTTTACTAATACAAATATATATTTACCTTTCATTGAGGATTTTTATGTTTTGGCAAGAGCCAAGGTTATTTTTATAAACAAAAATAAAAACTATATACAAAAGGTGACTGCCGATATTCCGATTGCGATTACTAGACCTATTATTAAGATTCCAATAGAAACTGCTAGTATTAGCCCTATTATTCCAATTACTGCCTAATTGACCAATCCGAAAAAGCACGTCACAATATAAAAATAACCTATAAATTAACTTAAATTATTAAACTATAGTTGATGTAGGTATATACAAAAGGCGACCGCCGAGAGTCCGATAGCGATAACCAGACCCATGACCAAGATACCAATAGAAACCGCCAGCATAAGCCCCATTATTCCAATAACCGCCCAATCGACCAATCCGAAAGCCGTTGAGATTAACAACATAGGTGTAATCACCTACAGGTAATGAAGAATTTCCTGTACATTCAGAAGCCATAAATAACCAATCACAATCTTCTGAATATCCAAATGCGCTAATGTATCC
>Ga0265294_10002888_pt1 | contig 22312 bp, 11 predicted proteins | sample MunlanPumphouse3_FD_192504 | JGI IMG/M metagenome (GOLD analysis project Ga0265294, IMG submission 192504) | Groundwater microbial communities from a municipal landfill in Southern Ontario, Canada - Pumphouse #3 | ecosystem: Environmental > Aquatic > Deep subsurface > Groundwater | place... | reverse complement strand
TCAAAGGGATAGAGAAAGATCTTGCTTCGTAAGGGAGATATTTCCTTCCTTCGGAAGTGAATGAATACGGACGGGTCGTCCGCAATCCCAGTTATGGATTTTCGTAAACAAAGGAAGGTAGTAGAAAACGCTAATTGCTTTCTGATGAACAATTAGAAGAAAATGAATTAGAAACTATATATAAAGCAAGGGCGAATCTAGATTCGCCCTTGCAATTATTTTCTTCAATTATTAATTATTAATTATTAGCTATTGGTTAATTTATGGTTTTTGATAAATCATTTCACTATTTCTATAGCCTGGGAGGTCTTTATACCAATCAGGATACAAGGCTCCTGAAGATTCTGCCCATTTCTTAAATTTAGGGTACGCATGATTTATCTTTTTGCTTTCATAAGTGTGATCATAACCGTCAGGAATATTAAGTGCCCATGGATGGTTATTGATAGTTTTGTAATATCTGTTTTGGCTGATATCAGAAGTGTCGTCATTTGTTCCCAACAATGCTAAGTTAGCAAGTGGAGTAGGAGGATAATCAACTAAATGCACTTCACAACCTCTGTCTTTATTAATAAAGATGAAAGGATTGAAAGGAACATTCCACTCCCAATTTGTCATATCTTCAGGTGTCTCGAACTTGATATCTAACGCGATAACAACAGGGGTTATATAGGGATCTCCCTCTACGGTATTAACAAAACCATTGCTTCCGCCATCCATAAAGTCAGCAGTGTTTTCAATAAAGATAATTGTAGCTTTGTCCCCTTCTTCCAAGGTTGGATTAAATCGAGAATCAGAGATTACATCTGAGAAAGTTAATTGATCCATACCATCAACAATACTCATGGAAGAGATATTACTTGAACTAAATGGGAATTGGACACCAAAACCATTTTTCCTTTTAGCTCCTACAGCTTGTAGCTTAAGTTCTACGATTAAATTAGCAACTTTTCCTTCCGCATTCTTATGGAAGAACATATTATAATCAATTACCATATCATTGAAATCATAATCACCCTTATCAGGCCATAAATCTTCAAAGACTAAGGTTGCTTTATTGTGGTTATTAGTCTGGAAAGCTCTGTCAGCGTCTTGTGGGAAATCGTCAAATATATCAGAAATACCATCTCCGTCAGCATCATCACCAGGATCTACAGGAGGTACATCGCCAATATCGATTGATTCAATAGGATTAGCAGTTGCATAGAAGACTGCATCATTGTAGTCATGATCACAACCGCCTTCATTTAAAGCAATATCTTCAAAAGCGAAAAGTAATTTATTATATTCACTATCATACGCCATAATACTTTGCTGATTGTTATTAGGGTTTAAGTTTTTGTTGGAAAACCAACTGTTAGTCACTAAATGAGCTGCATTTTTATACCAACCGTCAGCCATTAAAACCCAACCGATTACAGTACCTGGCTCAAACTGACCAAGATATACTTTATTGCCGGGAACTAAGCCGGGGGAGTTAAAAATCCATCCTCTTGTAGTTGCTCTAATTTTTGGGAAAACAACATTTACAACATCAATATCATCTCTACTTTGAGGAGGATTTCCCTCTTGATAGGTGTAATAGCCTAAAGAGCTGGTAAAACCGGCACCTTCAGTAACAAAAGTTACCCAAACATCTGCGGGTTCATCAATAACCAAGACATTCAATTGATTACCTTGAGCAAGATAATGAGGATGATATTGGGGAACCGGTCTTCCTTCAGGAAGGGTTGTATTAACTTTCTTTAAGAAATTAGTTGGAATGTTGTCTTTAGTCATATTGTAAGGAATACCATTTTTATCGTACCCGGAAACATACTCTAAACCCGGCGCTTTTTCTGGCATTATCCATTCTGGATCATTTCTTTCTTCATTATCTGAATCTGTACCAAACTCATAGCTAATCATGTTTTCTACAATTGGTAAGGTGAGAGAAGCCATATATCCTTCAACATAAAGCTCTTTTAAATGAGATGGGATAGTTACATAAAAGTTAGCAATACCATCTTCGTTAGTAGCTCCTGAGTCAATTATGCTTCCGCCTTCTTTAGGTGCTATATCAAATACTTTAAAAGGAATATTATCTACCCCTTCTCCACTTCCGTTCAATACTGTTAGTTCGACATTTACGCTCTTTGTTGTTGCGTAAGCAAATTGTTCATGAACTTGAATATCTTCAAAACTTGTTAAAACATCTGCATCGTTCTTATCGTTGTCTTTGCTACAACCAACGGTTAAGGCCATTAAAATCAGTAGCAATGCTACCATGGTGAGTCTAAATTTCATACTATCCTCTCATTTATTTTTTCTATTATTTCATTATATATTCTTATTTTCATTTTTTATATATTCTTTATGTTGTCAAATACTATTTTTTGTTTGAAAGAAATTCTCATAAAAGGTATAAAGGCAATAGCATAGACAAGGGTTTTGACTAAAATCATTATTTATAAAGCAATGAATAAATTAAACTAAATAGAGAAATCGGGTTTCGAGAATTTCTACAAACTGCTTAGTCAAGACCAATTCTAAAATCAAAATAGGGCATCCAATACAGAATGCCCTACATTTATCATTTATAGTTTAATTTATGGTTTCTGATAAATCATTTCATTATTTCTATGACCGGGGAGGTCTTTATACCAATCAGGATTTAAAGTTCCAGATGATTCTGCCCAAGTTTTAAATTTAGGGTAAGCATGATTAATCTTCTTACTTTCATAAGTGTGATCATAACCTTCAGCAATATTAATTGCCCACGGATGGTTATTGATAGTTTTGTAATATCTGTTTTGGTTTATATCAGAAGAGTCGTCATTTGTTCCCATCAATGCTGTATTAGCAAGTGGGGTATTAGGATAATCGACTAAATGTACCTCAACGCTTCTGTCTTTATTAATAAAGATGAAAGGATTGAATGGAACATTCCACTGCCAATTATTCATGCTTTCCGGTGTATTGAACTTAATATCTAAGGCAATCTTTACCGGGGCTATATAGGTGCCACCCTGTACAGTATTGACAAAGCCATTGCTTCCGCCATCCATAAATTCAACAGTGTTATTAATAAATATAATAACTGCTTTGTCGCCTTGTTCCAAGGTTGGACTAAATCTTGAATCAGAGATTACAGTTGAGTAAGTTAATGGATCGTTTCCATCAACAATATTCATAGAAGCAATATTACTTGAGCTAAATGGGAATTGGACACCAAAGCCATTTTTCCTCTTTGCTCCCACAGCTTGTAGAGTAAATTCTGCGATTAAATTAGTAGCTTTCCCTTCCACATTCTTATGGAAAAACATGTTGTAATCCATTACCATATCATTGAAATCATAATCACCTTTATCAGGCCATAAATCTTCAAAGACTAAAGTTGCATTATTATTATTATTAGTCTGGAAAGCCCTAGTTGGGTCTAGTGGGAAATCATCAAAGGTATCAGAGATACCATCACCATCTGTATCAGTAGGAGTATCTACAGGAGGAATATTCCCGGTATCAACTGATTCAATCGGATTAGCGGTAACATAGAAGACTGCATCATTGTAGTCATGATCACAGTCGCTTTTATTTATAGCAATATCTTCGAATGCAAAAAGTAGTTTCTCATATTCACTATCAAAAGCCATAATGCTTTGTTGGCGGCTACTAGGGTTCAAGTTTTTATCGGAAAACCAGCTATTCTCTACTAAGTTAGCTCTTTTATTATACCATCCCTCAGCCATTAAAACCCAGCCAATTATAGTACCGGGTTGAAAAGTGCCAAGATACATTTTATCACCGGCAACCAAGCCACCACCACTATTAACCATCGAGACATTAGGGAAAATAACTTTTATCACACTAATATCATTTCGAGTTTGAGGAGGATTTCCTGCTTGATAAGTATAGAAACCTAAAGAGCTGAGATAACCTGCGCCTTCATGCACAAAAGTTACCCAAACATCAGCAGCTTCATCAATAACTACGACATTCAATTCATTATTTGGAAGAAGATAATGAGGATGATATTGAGGAACCGGTCTTGATTCCGGAAGTGTAGCATTAACTTTAGCTAAAAAAGCAGCAGGAATTCTATCTTTAAGCATGTTCTTAGGCACACCTTCTTTATTGTAGGTGGAAAGATATTCTAATTGCGGTGCTTTCGCTGGTGTTATCACTGTTTTGTCATTTCTGCCTTCATCATCTGAGCCTAGACCAAACTCATATTTAACCATGTTTTGAAAGATAGGAATGGTGAGAGAAGACATATATCCCTCGACAAAAAGTTCTTTAAGATAGGTAGGGATAGTTGCTTCAAAATAAGCAATACCGTTTTCATTGGTTACACCTGAATCAAATAATTTACCACCCTCTTTAGGTGCTTTGTCATAAACTTTGAAAGGAATATTAGCTACTCCTTCATCATCTCCATTAAACACTTTGAGATCAATAATCACAGTTTTTGTTGTTGCATAATTAAATTGATCATTAACTTGAATGTCTTCGAATTTAGTTAAAACATCAGTTTTGTCCTTATCGTCATCTTTACTACAGCCAATAGCTATAAACATAAACACAATCAATAAGCTTATCGTAACGAATCTTAATTTCATACTTACCTCTCATCTAATTTTCTTAATTTATAAAGTAATCATATTTGTAAAGATTCCAAAATAAAATTTTCGTTTTATCTTGGAATCTTAAATTCAAGTAGTTTTAGGTCTTTTAAATTTAGTTTGAATAAATGCTGTTTTCATTCCTATATCCAGGTTTATTCATATACCAATCAGGATATAATGCTCCTGAAGATTCTGCCCATTCTTTAAACTTCAAATAAGCACTGGTAATCTTATTCCTCTCGTAAGGATATTCCCATCTATCGGCAATATTCAATGCCCAAGGAAGATTATTAATAGTCTTGTAATATCTATTTAGACCACTATTAGAAGTGTCATCTTCAGTTCCGAAAAATCCTGTATTAGCTAGAGGAGTATTCGGATAATCGGAGAGATGAACTTCACGAGTTCTATCTTGATTAACATAGATAAATGGATTAAAAGGAGCGTTCCATTGCCATGAAGCCATGTTCTCAGGAGTATTAAGCTTGATATCCAAAGCAAAGAAAACATGAGGAATCACAGGAGCTAACTTTTCAGTATTGACAAAGTCGCTTCCGGCTACCGGTCTCATTAAATCAAGAGTGTTTTCAATATAGACTATTACAGCTTTTGCACCACCCTCGTTAACTGGTTCAAAATGAAGGTCAGAGATGATGTTAGAGTAGGTCAAAGGATCATTTCCATCAACAATGGAGATTGATTCAATATTACCTGCAGAGAATGGGAACTCAATAGCGAAGCCATTTCTGTATTTAGCACCGACTGCTCTCAGTTCAAATTCAGTAATCACATTCTTAACTTTATTATCTGCGTTTTTATGGTAGAATACATTGTAATCAAGAACTAAATCGTTAAAGTCATAATCACCCTTTTTAGGCCATAAATCTTCAAATGCTAAGGTGTACATGGTGTGACTATTAGTTTGGAAAGCTCTTTCAGGATCATCAACGAAATCATCAAACATATCCGGTACACCATCGCCATCAGTATCAGTTGGAACTCCCATACGAGTAACACGAGAAATGTCTATAGAATTGATAGGCTCTGCACTTATGCTAAAAAGAGCATCATTAAAGTCATCATCGCCCTGACCAAGCACTAAGTCTTCAAAACCAACAACTAACTTCTCGTATTCATCATCATAAAAGAGAACACTTTGCTGGAAACCTGTGCGGTTCAAAGTTCTATCTGAATACCAAGTATCATTACCAAGATGAGCAGCTCCATTCTTCCAACCATTGGACACTAGGACCCAGCCAATAGCTGTTCCAGGCTGAAATTCTCCAATAAACACCTTATCACCAGGAACTAAACCACCACCACTGCCAACCATGGAAACATTGGGAAAAACAAAAGTAATTTCATCAATATCTGTAGCTATGACTGGAGGGTTGTTCACATCAAAGGTATAAAATCCAAATGAATTCTTGTTTCCTGCTCCTTCATGCACGAAAGTTATCCAGACATCTGCTTCTTGATTTATAATCACAGCATTAAACTCATTGGCTACATATAAATAGTGAGGTTTATTCACAGGTACAGAGCTTTTTTCCGGTAAAGTTGTATTTATCTTGCTTAAGAAACCTGCAGGAATAGCTTCAAAGTCCATGCCTAGGGGAACTCCATCTAGATTATAGGGCAAAATATAATTCAAAGATGTTCTCTCAGAAGTAATTGGCTCACCTTTAGCTCCGTCTGTATTGTAAGCTACAGAGCCAAATTCATAAGAAGCATAATTATTCACTATTGGTATTTGAATGTTGGACATGTATCCTATTACGAAAAGAGTCTTTACATAAGAAGGTGCAATTATTTTAGCAGAAAATACGCCATGCTCACCAGTTGCTCCGGAATCTAATAATTTACCACCTTGATCAGGGTCTTTATCATAGATTTTGAAAGGAACATTAGCAACACCGGAATTAGCTCCGTTAAAAACTTTAAGATCTACATTAATATTTTCAATAGTAGCATAACCAAAAGTATCATCAATCACCAAATCTTCAAAATTAACATCAGCAGGTAGATTTTCAGAACTTTTGGTAGTGCTGTTACAGCTCACTAACAACAACGCAAACATTGTAATTAAAATTAAAAAGGGCATTTTATTTTTCATTGAATCATCTCCATTAATTAAGCATATTCTTAAAATAGTCACAATGTGTATTATGTCAAATGTTATTTTGAAAATAAAAGTAATTCTCATTAACGGGGTAGAACTAAGAAAAATTAAGAATTGAAGAAAGAAAGACTTTCACACGAATTAATTGCATGTTGAATTGTTGATTTGTTTAATTGTTTAATCGATGACGAGAATGGGTCCACAGATTACGCAGATTTTCACAGATTATGACTGATCCCGAGACCTCTTAAAGTCCCGAAGGGATGGCATTTGTCAGCAAGGGAGTCTATCCTAAGAAGCTTTAGCGAAGTAGGATGCAAGCCCCTTGTATAGGTAGAAGTTAGGAATAGCCCTGCATGGGCGACATAATCATAAACAAAACACTAAATATGCTAAAAAAAACAAATAGCCAAAACCTCACAGTAATGGCTATTCAATGGTAACTAATTAATCTAAAGCGAGGTTCTTATTCTTTGTTAGAGAAGTTATGTAAGCCATTTAAAGACTTTGCTACAAAGATTAAAGCAAGACCCAAGAGAATAAGAGAGATCTGTTTCCCGGTGGAGGCAAGAATATTGTCCCACATTTGAGACTTTAATCCTGACATACCAATAGTGTATTCGCTTTCCAATTCTGTAGTGTAAGAGGTTATTACTGAATCAGAAAGAGTTGCAAGATAGGATAAATCTTCAAGTGTTAAATCTTCAGTACCAATACCGTTCTTGTAATCCATAGTTCTTTGAATCATTTCTTTGCTTTGCTCATATTGCATTGCGAAGTCAGCTTTGTTTGTGTTGAAGGTATCTAAATCAGTTTTGATAGCTGCAAAAGTAAGAAAGACACCGAGTAAGAGAGAAATTAAGCCAATAAAATTGACTATACTTGTGGAATTGCTTTTCATTTATAAGCTCCTTAGTTATTATTATCGTTTGCAATCAAAGCAGCACCAAGAGCACCGGTTATGATTGGGGTTTCATAGGTATATAAAGAAGTATTTAATAATTCTTCTAAAATAGATTTGATAGATTTATTGAAAGAAACGCCTCCTGTAAAAGCAACAGGCATTTCCCAGTTTAGTGAATGGATTTGATTAACTATTCTTTTAGAAATAGATTTATGAACTGCCTTAACAATAGTATTGCGAGAATACCCTTTAGCAATCATGCCGATTATCTCGGATTCAGCAAAGACAACACAAGTAGAATCGATATTTACCTCTTCTTCAGCCTGAAAAGCAAGCTCAGAAAGGTCTTCCACAGAAGTTTCCAGAATAGTAGCTACTACTTCTAAAAACCTGCCTGTACCGGCTGCACATTTATCATTCATCACAAAATCAACTACTTTATGGTTGGCATCTAAAGATATGACTTTTGAATCTTGTCCACCGATATCAATAACTGTTCTAATCTCCGGATTAAGAAAAGAGAGTCCGCGTGCATGGCAGATAATCTCGGAGCTGATTCTATCTTTAAAATCGACCAGCTTCCGTCCGTAACCTGTTGAAATAACAGCATCAACAGTGGTAATATTATTTTTAGCCAAGATATCTTGGTAAAGCTTCTCAGCTGTTTTCTTAGGGGTAACTCCGGTGGCTGTGTAGTGCCAATCTATAATCTCCTGCTTGGCACCATCAAACAGAACAATCTTGCTTGTGGTTGAGCCTATATCTATTCCTATTGTTAACATCTTGCTTACCTATAAATCTGGGTATAGAGGTTATCAGGAGTGAAGAATCTAGTGGCTATTTCGGCGATATCAGCAAAGGAAACAGCTTGCAGGCGTTCTTCTCTTTTGAGATAGAAGTCTGAAGAATAGCCTAAACTGCTCAGAATACCGAGCGAGCTTGCTTGTGAGGAGACGCTTTCATCATCTAAGAGTCGTTGTCCACTAATATAGTTCTTGGCTAATTCTAATTCTTCTTTAGTAACTCCATGTTTCACAATATCTTGCATAGTCTTCATAATTGCCTTGATTGATTCTTCTTCCCTATTCCTGTCCACAATGGCATAATTACCAAAGAAGCCAACATCTGAAAGGGCTGAATAGTCAAAACCAACAGAATAAGCAACACCTAGTTTCTCTCTTAATTCTGTAAAGAGACGAGAGTTAATCTCACCTCCGATAATTTGAGAAAGAACATGGAATGCTACATTTAGCCTTTGTTCATCAGCTTTACAAGCATACCCACCAATATGAATCACAGATTGGTCATTATCATAATCAAACACTTGTTTGTGTTTAGTTGGTTGTGAAAACCTTACTGCTTCTTGCACATTTGAGCGATAGAAAGGGAAGTCAAAAGCTTTCTCAACAATTCTGATAATATTATCAAAGTGAACATCGCCAACCACCACTAAGCTCATTTGCGATAAATCAAGAAACTCTTTATACCATTCGGTAATCTTTTTACGCGTTATCTTAGTTATATCCGAGAGTTCGCCTGTTTTAGTTACCAGATTACTCTGTCTGCCAAACAAGAATTGATTAAACTTCTTGGAAGCATCTTTGGTTGGGAAGTCTTGAGTTCTTTTCAGATTAGATCTGACAGATTGCTTGATATTATTGAGATGATGGCTAGGAAAAGTCGGTGCTTTAATAGCTTCAGCAACTAATTCAAGAGCTTCTGAGATATATTCCCTAAAGCACTTTACTTTAAGGCCTGAAGTCTCAATCCCGTTATGAACATTTACATCCATTCCTCTTTCATTACAATAATCTACAAATTCGTCGTAATTATACTTCTTATTACCGTATTGAAGCAAAGCCAGAGTAAAGAAGTTTATTCCTCTTAACTCTTCAGGTTCACAGAGTTGGGAAATTCTTCTGGTTAGCGAAATACCGACAGTCGGCTTGCCCACTACTCTCTTCATAATTAGCTTAAGTCCATTACTACAAACATGTTCTGCATAGCTTTTATTACTTTTGATACCTAACAACTCAATATCCTGATTTTTGAATTGCTGTTCAATCTTATCTAAGAAGTGGTTTTTGGTGCCGAGATGCATTATTTTAAGTTTATCTAAATTATAGAATTTATTAGCAATATCCAGCAATGTTTGAATATCTAATCCTGCTAACTTCACAGGGTACTTGAGAATACCTTCATAACCGGAATCCAGTTCTTCTATACCAAGCACGCTTCCCAGGTTCTCAATATACTCAAAAGCGTATTTCCAGCTGTGTTCTTGTTCCACTTTAAGCTTTCTAATCTCTTCGTAGGTAAGTCCTTGCACTTTAACCTTATTGAATTCTTCTATAAAGATTTGGCAAATCTCTTCTAAACAGCTATTAGATTTAGGGATAATCATGATGACAGAAATACCATCATATTTCCCGGAAATAGATTGTACTTGAATATTGGTAACTAACTGCTCTTTTATATAAAGTCGCTTATAAAGACGTGAATTCTTACCAATAGCAAAGCCTTTATTAATCAAAGAAAGACCCAGCCCTTCTTTAGTCTTCTCACTGATATCAGGTATAACAAACGCAAGAAGTTCCTGACTCAACTCTTCATTAATCACAGTATGCGTAGAGAAGCCCTTTTTGTAAATATTAGCTTTCTCTTCATGCCTGAGAGCATTGTTGGGGGTCATGTTACCGAAATACTTATCCACTAAGCCTTTAATAGTGTTAAGCTTGAAATCTCCACTAATCACTAAAAAGCAGTTATTAGAGCAGTAATATTTCTTATAGAAGGCGCGTAATAATTCTGGAGTAGATCGTTCTAAATTATCTAAATGCCCAATAATAGGGTTGTGATACGGACTCTCCTCATAATAATAGAGAGGTATCTTCTCAATAAAGTCCTCTTCCGGATCGTTAGCATATTGCTTTAATTCTTCTATGACAACCTTCTTCTCTGTTTCAAAATCAGCATCAGAGAAGTTAGCATTTCCGGCTAATTCTGCAAGAAGCTCTAACCCATCTTCTAGATATTTGGCAGGAAGTGTAAGATAGTGGCAGGTAGAATCATACTCAGTGTAAGCATTTATATTAGCTCCTAAGAATGATGCTCTTTCCATAACTCCATTATTGGGGAAGTTAGTTGTTGATTTGAAGACTAAGTGCTCCATTAAATGTGAGAAACCGGACTCCTCTGCACTTTCGTAAACAGACCCGACCTTTACATATAACTGCAAGCTGACTATAGGATTAGACTTATCCTTAGTTACGATAAGTTTAAGACCATTAGCTAAAGTGTGTTTTTTAACATTCACTTTTATCATCTATCTTTCCGCCTCGACACAGCTGCATAGGCACTATGATTATGGATAGATTCAAAGTTTTCTGATTCTACGCTAAATTCTATTATTCTCTCATCTTTTCTTAATTCTACAACTACATCTCTCACAATATCTTCTACAAATTTAGGATTATCATAACCTTTCTCAGTAACAAACTTCTCATCAGTTCTTTTAAGCAGGGAATAAACCTCACAGCTGGCACAACTTTCTACTATGTCTATTAGCTCTTCCAACCAAACATAGCCTGAGTACTTTACAGAGACGGTTACGAGAGAGCGTTGGTTATGAGCACCATATTCGCTAATCTCTTTAGAGCAGGGGCAAACTGTGGTAATTGGGACTTTTACGCCTATTTCCATTTCAAATTCATCTCTATGCGAAGCTATAAAGAAACAATCATAGGAGAGAAGTGATTTAATCTTAGAAACAGGTGCTGTCTTCTCCACAAAGTAAGGGAATCTGATATTCACAAAAGCAGAAGCAGCATCTAATCTCTTCTTAATCTCTAACACAAAGTTCTCGATTTCTGAGACTAACTTTCTCTCATGATACTCATTAAGAACCTCGAGAAAGCGCGACATGTGAGTACCTCTGTGATTATGAGGTAGTTCGACATAAATATCTAATTCAGCTACTGTATGTTGGATTTCATTTTGTCTGTCTTCTACTATAATAGGGTAGGTAACACCCTTCACCCCAACCTTATCGATAGTTACTTTTCTATCATCTTGTTGTTTTTGCACATCTATTATTTTATTCATTATTCACCATCAATATATTCATTTCGTAAGTAATACTCTATTCCTTTCGACCATTCTGTCTTTTCTGATTTAATTGAGATTGCTTCCCAAATTCTGTTCTTTTCATTATAGAAATCACTATAGATAATAGCGTCACTATTCTTAATTCCTCTTAAATAATTAATTGCCACATCGCCATCTATTAAGAAAAGTCCTGTGGAAAGGGCATCTGCCATAAAAGCAGTTTCAGCTATAATTGTTACTGCTACATTTTCATGAGTAGGAAAACCTGTTTTGGCATCTAAGATATGATGAAAACGAATATCGTCAACATCAAAGTATTGCTGATAATCACCGGAAGTAGCAATGGCTGTTTCGTTAAGATTAGTAAGTTCGGCAATTACTTGAGAACTTTTGCGTGGGTGTTGAATCCCCAGAATGATATTCTTCTTAATCTCACCAAAATATCTGATAGAGCTAACCTGATCAACATAACCGGCTAATGCTCCATTCTCTTTTAAATAATCTACTACTTTATCAACAATAAAGCCCTTACTTATTGCTCCTAAAGTAATTGACATTCCGGCAGGCATCCGGATAAACTCATGGTCATACTCTATTTGGGAGAAGCCGACTAATTTGAGCTTCTCTTGCACTAACAAAGAATCCGGAATATACTGAGCATTATCACCATCGTTAGGGTCATCAACACTGTCAAAATCCCAAAGTTCTAACACAGGTTTAATAGTTATATCAAAACTACCCTTGGTCAGCTCATACATTTCGCGTGATTTCTCCAGCAGTTCATAAAAGTCAGCATCAATAGCTACTTTGGCACCTTGGGCATGATTAATCTTATAGACAATACTTTCAGAATGTTCTTCTGAATACCTATAAATCAACTCTTGCATATAATCAAAAGCATTATTGATCATAGAAGCAACGCTTTTCTTATCACTACGAACATAAATCTCGGTTCTTAGGTTTTTGCCTTGCACATCAGGAGCGTAATTCAAGTATTTACTATCAACAAACTCATATTCTGCAGTAACAAATTTATATATTCCAATCATGATTACCAATGCTAAAAGGATTAACGATATTTTTTCTTTTCTTGTCATTTTTTTATTATCCTGAATTTTACTGTTTTACCACTTCATTCATTGTTCGAAATTTGTCAATCGAAACATATATTTTATAGTTGCAGTTACGAAAAGAGGGACTGATTTCTCAGTCCCTCTTATTTATTTAGTAATTAAGCTTATTTCTTTCTAGGGTTTCTAACAGCAGCTTGAGCAGCAGTTAATCTAGCAATTGGTACACGGAAAGGTGAGCAAGAAACATAGTCCATGCCTACTTTGTGACAGAATTCTATGGATGAAGGTTCTCCACCATGCTCTCCACAAATACCAACTTTAAGATCGGATCTTCCGGCTCTTCCTCTATCAACACCCATTTTAATTAACTCGCCAACACCTTCTTGATCAAGCTTTTGGAATGGGTCATGTTTCAAGATACCTTTATCAAGGTAAATAGGTAAGAACTTACCGGCATCATCACGAGAATAACCGAATGCCATTTGAGTTAAGTCATTAGTACCGAATGAGAAGAATTCAGCATGTTTAGCTACTTGATCAGCAATTAAACAAGCTCTTGGAATTTCAATCATAGTACCAACTAAGTAATCTACTCTAGCACCTTTTTCAGCGAATACTTTTTCTGCAGTTTCTCTGATAACATTTTCTTGAAGAACATACTCTTCTACTGTTCCAATTAGCGGAACCATGATTTCAGGATATACCTTAACGCCTTCTTTCTTCACATTAACAGCAGCTTCTAAGATTGCTCTAGCCTGCATTGCAGTGATTTCAGGATATGTATTTCCTAAACGACAGCCTCTATGACCAAGCATTGGGTTGATTTCTGAAAGTTCTTCAACTTTAGCTTTTACCTCTTCCAGAGAGAGACCCATTTCTTTAGCCATAATTGCTTGGTTTGCTTCCTCATGAGGTACAAACTCGTGGAGAGGCGGATCTAATAATCTGACAGTTACGCCAAATCCATCCATTGCTCTAAAGATGCCTTCGAAGTCTTCTCTTTGGAAAGGAAGAATCTTAGCAAGAGCATGCTCTCTACCGGCTTGGTTTTCAGAAAGAATCATTTCACGAACTGCATTAATTCTGGCACCTTCAAAGAACATGTGCTCAGTACGAGTAAGTCCGATTCCTTTAGCACCAAAGTTACGAGCTACAAGAGCATCATGAGGTGTATCAGCATTAGTTCTTACATACATGTTTGTATATTTATCAGCTATAGTCATTAACTTACCGAAATTACCTGATAATTCAGGATCGATAGTTTTGATTTGCCCATCATAAATCTCACCGGTTGAACCGTTTAGAGAGATATAATCATTCTCTGAATGAACTACACCGTTAATAGTTAAAGTTCTTTCTCTGTAATTAACTCTGAGAGCACCAACGCCGGAAACACAGCATTTACCCATACCACGAGCAACCACAGCAGCGTGAGAAGTCATACCACCACGGGCAGTTAAGATACCTTCAGCTGAATCCATACCTGAAAGATCTTCAGGAGATGTTTCGATTCTGACAAGAATAACTTTCTCACCGGCAGCATTTCTTTTCACTGCTTCATCAGAGAAGAAACAGATTTTACCTGTAGCAGCACCTGGAGATGCAGGAAGACCTTTTGCTAAAACTTTAGCAGAAGCCATAGCATCTTTGTCAAATACAGGGTGAAGAAGTTCATCTAATCTGTTTGGCTCAACTCTTAAAAGAGCTGTTTTCTCATCAATAAAGCCTTCTTCTGCCATTTCGACAGCCATTCTGACCATTGCACCACCTGTTCTCTTACCACTTCTGGTTTGAAGTAGCCATAATTTACCATCTTGGATAGTAAATTCAAGGTCTTGCATATCTTTATAGTGATCTTCTAATTTATGTTGAATTTCATTTAATTCTTTATAAGCAACCGGCATTACCTCTTCCAAGGAAGGGAATTTAGCAGCTCTATCTGCTTCAGAAACTCCGGCTAACTTTGCCCATCTACGAGAACCTTCAAGGGTAATTTCTTGAGGAGTTCTAACACCGGCAACCACATCTTCACCTTGAGCATTGATTAAATACTCACCATTAAAGATATTTTCACCAGTAGCTGCGTCACGAGTGAAAGCAACACCGGTAGCTGAGTTTTGACCCATGTTACCATACACCATTGCTTGCACATTCACAGCTGTTCCCCACTCGCCAGGGATATTATTCATCTTTCTATAGTAGATAGCTCTTTCGTTATTCCAGCTACCAAATACAGCAAATACTGCACCCCATAATTGATCCCATGGATCGTTAGGGAAATCATGACCTGTGTTATCTTTAACAGCTTTTTTAAATCTGGTAACCATGTCTTTTAAATCTGCTACTGTTAAGTCTAAATCATCATCAACTTTTCTTTCATGTTTGATAGCTTCGATAATCTCTTCAAAAGGATCAATATCTTCTTTTGAATGAGGTTTCATATCAAGCACAACATCGCCATACATCTGCACAAAACGACGATATGAATCCCAAGCAAATCTTTCATTACCTGATTTCTTGGCAATACCAGCTACAGCAGCATCATTTAGACCTAAGTTTAGAACAGTGTCCATCATACCAGGCATGGAAACTCTTGCACCTGAACGAACTGAAAGTAAAAGAGGGTCTGTGCTTGAACCAAATTTAGTTCCCAGCATTTTCTCTAATTCAGCTATTACACCTTCAACTTCTTTTTTGAGAAGCTGTTTGATCTTTTCAGGGCCAACTTTGGTATATTCGATACTAACTTCAGTTGTGATAGTGAATCCCGGAGGCACCGGAACACCTATTAAATCCATTTCTGCTAAGTTAGCACCTTTACCTCCTAAGAGGTTTCCCATAGTTGTATTACCTTCTGTTTTTCCACCGCCAAATAAATAAACACGCTTTATGTCGGACATTATTCCTCCCAATTATTTTTAGGTTTATTTTGTTATATCTTAATTATATACTCAACTTTTAACATTAACACTTGTACAAAAACTACTAATTCTGTCAATAGATTAATTAACTCTCTACATTAACTGCATTCTATCAGCTCTTATTCAATAATATTGAGAAAAAGAAATATATCTGTTGACACATATTTTTAGTTTAGTGAAAGTTGATTTATAAGATTTAAGGGCTAATATTAATGGCAACTTCTTATCTCTTATTTGAAATTGCTGACTTAAAGCTAGCTGATTGTGTTGATAGGTCGATAAGAAATAATCTAATCCCCTTCGGGCTAGGAAAGTTTCTGAAGACTTATCTTCCTCTCATATATCTAAATCACATCCAAGAAAGCCGGTTTCGATCGGCTTTTCTTTTTACCGGGAGACTTCACAAAAGAAAACTATGATTAATACTAAATTGGAAGAATATCTGAACTACTTAAAAGCTTTGGGGAAAAGCCTCAACACCAGAGAAGCTTATGAACGAGACCTACAGCAGTTCTTTGCCTATATTCTTGATAAATATGGGAATGCCCTTTCTTTAGCAGAAGTAGATCGGTATATCATTAGAGATTTCATGGGCTATCTCTATGAAAGCTTGGGCAACAGCAATAGGTCAATTTCCAGAAAGCTAACCTCCCTGAAAGGATTCTTTAAATATGCAGTTCATAATCACTGGATTCCTAATAATCCTGCTTTGATTATTAAAAACCCTAAGTTTGAGAAGAAAGTACCGCAATTCTTCTCTGAAAAAGATATGGAGCTGTTGCTCTCACTTCCTGATTTATCCTCTAAATTTGGAGTAAGAAACCTGGCAATCTTAGAACTTTTCTACTCTTCAGGCTTAAGAATATCCGAATTAACTATCTTAACAACCGAGAGCATTGACTTTTATAAGAAGATTATCAGAGTTCACGGAAAAGGCGATAAAACCAGACTTATTCCGGTTGGTTCTAAGGCTATTGAAGCAATTCAAAACTACCTTGCCATTAGAGATTCTTTTAAAACCAAATACAGCGAGAACATTCTTTTCCTCTCTAAATCAGGGCGACCATTAGATAGAAAAGAGTTGTTGGAAATTCTTAATCAATACATTAGCCTAGTGGCACAACGGAAAGGCTACTCTGTTCATACTCTTCGGCATACTTTTGCAACTCACATGCTGAGTAATGGGGCTGATCTAAGAGCAATTCAAGAGATGTTAGGTCATGCAAATCTCTCCACAACAGAGATATATACGCATGTTACTATGACAGATTTAAGCAAGACAGTTAATCTTCTCCACCCCAGAAGCAAATCTAAGAAAGATAAAGAGTAAGTATTGTTGTTATAAAATTATAGATATTTATTCCAACTTTGTATTCTCTGAATAGTCCTAAGAGGTATAATAAGTGATTAACAAATATCTCACAACTTATGGATATCCCATTAATTAACAATTAACTCACTTTTCATTTAACATTAAAAAATAGATATACAATATTGGAACACATATTGCAATATAGATAAATAAGACAAAGATATTAAATAAACCTTTAAAAGGAGAATAGTTATGAAACTTTATTTTACTACTATAATAGTTTTTCTATTTAGTTCGCTATTTGGTCAAGCTATGTGGAATGAATCTTTACCGATTAGACAAAGTGGAAACTTAGAATGGTACAACTCTTCTATATTAACCGAGAATAACGAAATGATCCATGTGTGGTCAGAAACTATTCACCAAACAAGGGATATCTTTGCTACCAAACTTGATAGCGAGGGTAATTCTCTCTGGGGTGAAGAACCGATTCTGGTTAGCAACTCTTCAGGCAATAAATCTAATCCAAAAGTAATCACAACCAGTGATGGTGGATGTGTCGTAGTTTGGGAAGATTACCTTTCTTACCATAATAAACTAAAAGCTCAAAAGCTCAACTCTTCAGGAAGCATTTTATGGTCAGAAGAGGGTATTATTCTTGCGGAAGATTACGAAGGGTTTTTTACCCAGATTTTCCCCAATAATAACGGGGGTGCAAATATTGTCTGGGCTGAAGAAGTCTTTAAAGCAGTAAGCTTAAATAGTAATGGCGTGAATCAATGGAACGCTAATGGTGTCGAATTAAATATCGGTGATATCAGTAATCCCAATATCAATCAGCTAAGACAAGTAACTTCTGACGGTTTTGGCGGCTTGCTGGTAACTCGTAAATCGGGCACTTCTAATGCTTCTGTTGATAGGATTGAAGCCGGTGGTGAATTATTGTGGACTCAAGTGATAGAATTAAACACTTTCACTAGTTTTTATCCTTATGCTATCGATGCCATTTATAATAATATAGATGCCTATTATATTATTGTTAAAGGTATAGGTGCTCTGACAGACGATGGAATGGCAACATCACTTTTTAATGTCAGTAAAATACTGTTGGGTGGAGATTTAGTTAGTAGTGGAGACCGAATCATGAAACGCACTCCGGGTTTATATCAATTCACATCCACTTGTCCGGTATTTACCACAAATAACAATGGAGATCTTTTTGTTTTCGACAGATTTGGCGGACCGGAATTTTATGATAGGGACTATAACCTCACAGTTTATTCCTTAGACTCACAATTAAATCATCTTTGGGATGAATCAGGCGTGATCTTGTGTAATTCAAATCAGTATCTATTACGCGACCCTTTCACTATAGATTGCGATGAGTCCGGAAATCTATTTGTTTTAACCCCCACACGCACACTTGATATCCATGATGTCTATCATCAACAATTATCCCTTTTTAGCATAGATGCTACCGGGACAATTCAAACCCCGGAGAATGGTCTGGCAATTTCCCCGGGAAGTAATGGAAAACCATATTTAAAAAAGGCTGATAATCTTTTTGTTACTTGGTACGAAAACGCTTTTTATACTATGAACCTTAAACAACAAGTTTTTGATGATAACTTGGAAAGTATAATGCAGGAAGGCAATGAAGTGGTCAAGAGTAGTCTTGGTGCAGGAATTGAAAGAGATACTAAAATCACTACCTATCCAATGACAAGCAATGAAAGTGTGATCACACTTTGGAATGACTTTGAAGAGACAGATATGCAACATATAATGTACCAGAAAATCAATCCTGATGGCTCAGTTGACTTTACAGCCAGTGGTATAGCTATTGCAGAAAGCGATATAAACTCTCAAGAACTTTATGTATCAACTCAGAATGATTCAGGTGAAATTTGTGTAGCTTGGGTATCCGGGGATAATATGATTAAATCGAGAACTATCTCTACTAACGGTTCTTTGGTGGGAAGCGATTCCGGTGAAATAGTCTATGAATATCTGAATTCTGATGTTTCTATAACTAATCTTTCCTTAAGTTCTTATGCCAATGAATTCTATCTTGGTTGGTCAAGTCAAGGATATGCTCCAGGCTATGAGGAAGTTTATGCACTAAGAACAACACAAGGCGGTTCAGAATGGATAGCCCAACCTATTGTGATTTCTCCTTATAATCTTTCCCAGTTGCAATCAATAGAGATGATAAATAACTACCTCATTTATAAATATGATGTTAATTATAGTGTTTATAAAATAGGAATTGAAATAGCTATTAATATGGGAGAGTTCCCTACTTCTTCAGAAGTTGAATTTGCTTGTGATACTGCCAATAATATCTTCTACACCTGGCATAGTAACGAGTCTGAAGTCTTTCTTCAAGGTATCCCAAACTTTAGTAGTACTAATCCTGTCTTCAATCAACCGATTGCCGTGAGTTATCATGGTGGAGCAGGACAAAAAATCTATGCAAGATTTCCGCAATTATCCGTTGCTGATAATGAGATTTTTGTAAGTTGGAAAGAATCATTTGGTTTTTCAACAGATAACGAACTCCGAGCTCAGAAGATATCTTATAGCGGACAAAAAGAATGGGCTCCTGAAGGTCTTCTGTTAACCACTCAAGACAACATCTCAGACTACTGCATAACACCCGGATCCGCCCAAGCTCCTAATGATTTCGTTGTTGCCACATGGACTGAACTATTTGATAACACACCGCAATTTAAAGTGAACTTAATAAATGATAGTGGAGCTTTGCTCTTAGGCTCACAGGGTGTTAACTTAATGGACAATGAAGAGAAGATGTTTTCCTTAAACACTACCCTTGTAGCAGATAACCAAATTATGTATACTTGGGTGCGGGAGCCAACCCCTAATATATTTACCATATTTAGATCTATTCAGGCCCAAATCTTTGATTTCACTACTGTCGATAATGACAATAATGATTCTGAACCTCTTACTCTGAATCTGCTTCAGAACTATCCAAATCCGTTTAATCCGGAAACTAATATCGCATTCAATCTGCCAACTTCAGGATTAGTTAAGTTGGAAGTTTATAATCTTAAGGGACAGAAAGTAAAGACCCTTATTAACGATAATCTTAGCTCAGGAAAGCATTCTGTTGTCTGGAATGGCAGAGATAATAACAATAAGCATGTTGCGTCAGGTGTCTATTTCTATCGTTTAAAAAGTGATGGAAATTCTCAAACTAACAAAATGATTTTGATGAAATAAAAATAATGTAAGGGCGGAACATCTTCCGCCCTCCCATGCAAATGATAACAAATCAAAAGATAGCCCTGCATGGGCGACATATATTATAATTGAACAAAGATATTTAATAACCTTTAAAAGGAGAATAGCTATGAAACTTTATTTTACGACAATACTAGTTTTCCTATTTAGTTCGCTATTTGGTCAAGCTATGTGGAATGAGCCGTTACCGATAAGACAAAGTGGAAACCTAGAATGGTACAACTCTTCTATATTAACTGAAAATGATGAAATGATTCATGTGTGGTCGGAAACTACATACGAGACAAACCACATCTTTGCTACTAAACTTGATAGTGAGGGTAACCCTTTATGGGGTGAAGAACCAATTCAGGTTAACACTTCTTCCATTGATGAACAAGACCTAAAAGTAATCACAACCAGTGATGATGGTTGTATTATAATTTGGAAAGATGGTCTTTCTCAGCCTAATACACTAAAAGCTCAGAAACTCAACTCTTCAGGAAGCCTTTTGTGGCTAGAAAATGGTGTTACTCTTGGTGAAAATTACGATGGATATAGTGGTCATCTTTTCCCAAACAGTAACGGAGGAGCAGTTGTTGTCTGGCTGGAAGAAACCTTTTTAGCAGTAAGCTTAGATAGTAATGGTGTGAATCAATGGGGTGAAGAACCTTTTGCATTAGATGCCCATTCGCGAGACAAAGTAATTTCTGACGGTTTTGGAGGTTTATTGATAGTCCGCCTTAGTACCGAATATTCTTCTAATGCTTTCTTTGTTAGTAGAATTGATGACAGTGGTGAAGTAGTGTGGACTCAGGAAATGGACACAGCCTCTGATTATATTGAAGAAATAGATGTCGATGTAATTTATAATAATGTTGACAGTTATTACATTACTGTCAGAGGTAGCATCTATTCGGAGGAATGGTCGGATCTGCCTTTTATTCTAAAAATCAATAAGATATCCCTGAATGGAGAAATAGCTGATAACCAAATCTCTATCACTTTTCCCGATTATCCTTATGGCTATACATCGTTTACTACTAATAACAATGGAGATCTTTTTATCTCTGAAAATATTCGTAGCTCTTCAACCCATTTGTTTTATCGCAGAAATTATTGCTTAGATCAGCAACTTGACCATGTCTGGAATGAAACAGGGGTAACCTTGAATTCTTCATCCAATACGTGGTTTGATGAACCTTTTGGCATGGAAAGTGATGATTCCGGAAGCTTATTTATTATAATGCGCGGGACTGTTTCTGTTGATATTAATGGCCATTATATGGAACAGATGAAACTCTTTAGCATTGATAGCAGTGGGGTAGTTCAAACAGAAGAGGATGGTCAGTTAATTAGTTCAGCTCGTCGATTTGCAGGTCAACCATATCTAAAGAAAAGTGATGACCTTTATATTGCCTTGTGTGAAGTAAACAATGGCGTTATTAAGCTTAAACAACATGTTTATGATATTAACTTGCAAAGCACAACATCACAAGTAGTTAAGAGTAGTCTTGGTGAAGAAATCGCCGGGAATTCTAAAATTATGACTTACCCAGTGGCAAACAATGAGAGCACAATCTCAATCTGGCAAGATTTCAGAGATAGGCGGCAAATCATGTATCAGAAAGTTAATTCTGACGGATCGGTTGCCTTTATAACCAATGGAATAGCCATTGCTGAAGGAGACAAATCCCCTCAAATGAATTATACATCAATTCAGAATGATTCAGGTGAAATATGTGTAGTTTGGGTATCTCAAGAAAATGTGATTAAAACCAGAACTATTGATAGCACCGGCTCTTTAATTGGCAACAATTCCGGAGAAATAATCTATGAAGAACCAGGATTTCCCGATAATAATGGATGGGTAATTTTGGATAAACTCTCCTTAAGTGTTTATAATAATGAATTCTATCTTGGCTGGTCAAGAGAGGATGTTGCAGGAAATATGAAAGTATATACAACATACACAACCCAAGGTGGTTCAGAGTGGGAAGAGATACCTATTGAGATTACTCCT
>Ga0265294_10002887_pt1 | contig 22314 bp, 24 predicted proteins | sample MunlanPumphouse3_FD_192504 | JGI IMG/M metagenome (GOLD analysis project Ga0265294, IMG submission 192504) | Groundwater microbial communities from a municipal landfill in Southern Ontario, Canada - Pumphouse #3 | ecosystem: Environmental > Aquatic > Deep subsurface > Groundwater | place... | reverse complement strand
AATCAAACGGTATATCGAAAAGAACAAACAGGAAGAAAAACGGGAATACTTGGACAGATGGAATGACGGGGAGGACGAAGTCCGTTAACCCTCAATTCCACCGACAAGGTCGGTGTGTAGTTTAATTCCGAAGTGCTGAACGATCCCAGGCGATATGCGCCAGAAAATCTGACAGAAGAAGCCGTCGATCAAAATATCGAGAAAGCCCCGTTAAAGAAGATACTCCGGCTGAAAGAAATGAGAATCAGGGGAAAATAGATTTTAATAACACCTGCCAGATTAAGACTTTAATCAGAGAGAAATTTAATGACGAAGAAAACCGCACAGACGAAAAAAACGAGAGGGGAGCACTTCGAATCGATAAGAAACGGATGCAAAAAAATGCCAGATTCCGAGAACAAGGGGATTCCAATGAATTGAATCAGGAAGTTTGGAAAAAAAAGATTGAAGCCAACAAACGGGACGCTGAAAGAATCGACCATATCAGAGAATACATCGAGCAAAATAGCAACAGCGATGAAGGTAAAATGAATATAGATGCTTTCTGGAAAAATTTTAAAGAGATATTTTACGAAGAAAAAGATAGCCACAGATCAAGCAAACGCGATAGATGGGGAGATGAATACCGATACGGTTCTCCGGAAATGATTAAAGGCGGAATTTTAGGAGAGATGGCGGCAGAAAAGCTTTTACAGGGACTGAATGTTTATTTTGCAAATCCTGAAAATATGGGTCCGGGATTCGAACATATAGATTTCTCGCAGATAAAGATAAGCGTGAAAAAATCCACCGTCGACGAAGACGTCTTGGAGCAAACGGATCTCAAGCTCGGAATTTCATACAAGGGATTAGGATTATCCCTGCCGGTTCAGGTAAAATGCGTATTCATGCAAGACCCTGATTCCCCAGAAGCCAGGTCCATTATGAATAGGCCTATCATCTTCGACCAACACAACACAAGGGAATACGAACCCAATGGGAAGGCAATCAACAGATTTTACAAAAAATACGGCAAATGGGGAGGCGCTTTTATCACCATACTCCGTGGCTGCGACAACAGAGAAATAAATAACTACGGAGTTCCAAGCAAAAATATCTGCTTACCTTTCTATGAGGCGGCAAAATGGGATATTTACGATTTTCTGATGGAGAAAATCAAGCAACAATCATAATTCAAAAGACGATAATCAAGGTCTTATTCATACAAACATATGGAAGAAACAGCCAAGAACCCATTAGAGCTTTCGTGCAAGGAAGCCGCCGAAATAATAGAGCTTACGCTCTCAGACAAGGCAACCTTTATGGAAAAAAAACTACTCGAGGCGCATCTCAAAAAATGTGGAGCTTGTCGACAGAACATAAAAGATTCCGGACAAAAAGCCGAATAAAAGTACTCGGATTGCTTGACAATGATAATAAACTGCTTTAAAGTGTTTTTATAAGAAGCAGTTTTTTGATGCCACTTTGGCGCTGCGTCTTAAACAAACAAAAGGGAGTATTGTTTATGGCACAACTGTACGAATCAGAAAAGGAAAAAAGAAAAACCATAATTGCAGAAGGAAAAACAAAAATAATCGAAAGGATTCCCAGAGAGCCGCGCAAAGTACGAGTAATCAACAAGAACGAACTTACCAAGGGAGACGGAAAGGATCGCATTTCCTGGGAAGGAAAGGGAGCATTTTCCAATAAGACCGCTTGTAATTGTTTTCGGTACCTAGAATACTATTTCCGCCGTAACAACATGACGGTGCCTACGCATTTCTTCGAAGAGTACGACGACTACAGTTTTATCGCACATCGTGTAACGATGTATCCGATTGAAACCGTCTATCGAAGAGTGGCTACGGGATCAGCCTTAAAGCGATACCCAGGACTGAAAGAAGGTGACCTCTTTGAGGTAATCGAATTCTTTTATAAAGACGATGCTGCCGGAGATCCATACATGGTTTTCAATGAGGAGACTGAATGGTACGACCTCTATGATTCCAAGAAGCCGGTATCTCCCGAAACATATCTCGGAGAAGTTCCGAGGACTGCTTTTATGCCCAGCAAAGAGCAGCTAGATACCATAGCGTTGTATCAGGGTCAGATATTTGAAGCGCTAAGTAAAGCTTGGGCAGATGAAGGCACTGTGCTCGTGGACCTGAAATGCGAATATGGCGAATCGCTTGACGGAATCATCATGCTGAGCGACGACGTCAATGCGGACTGTTGCCGTCTCTGGCCTTTCGGAGATAAAAATCAGATGAAAGACAAGGAGGTCTTCCGTCAGATGGTGGGAGAAATTACTCCTGCACAGAAAGCTATCCTCAATAAAAACTACCTATGGGTAGTGGAAACTACTTCAAGATTCCCGGGGAATAATGTAACTACATAATGAAGCCCTCATCGAAAAAATGACTTCATATTTTTTTACCTCGCCCAACAGGTTAAAATCAAAAGATCAGAGAAAGCCAACTTAAAAAACGGCTTTTTTTATTTATAGCAAACGACTCGTATCTCGTCGTCATCCTATCTTTTTCATATTGCCTAAAAGAAGAAACTATATTAAAATAAGAAATATCGATGATAGATTTATCGTTCTTAAAGTATTTTTATATCCTTGAATCAAAAATAATGGAAAATTTGGAGAATATGCCCAGGCACGTAGCAATTATTCCGGACGGAAACCGCAGGTGGGCGCGAAAAAGAACTCTTTCCGCATGGATGGGGCACAAGAAAGGTTCTGAAAATTTGGAGACTTTGTTAGAAGTATTTGTAGAATTGAAAATTCCGTATTTTTCATTTTGGGGATCTTCTCAGGATAACATCACAAAAAGACCAAAAGAAGAAATCGACCAGCTGCTAAAGATATTCAAAGAAGAGTTTGCCAGACTCGCAGACAGCGACAAGGTCCATGATAACGAGATACGGATCAACATCATCGGCTCGTGGAGAGAACAGTTCCCTGACGATGTAAAGGATTCCATGGAAAAAGCTATCAGAGCAACCGAGGATTACGATAAATATTTCTACAATTTTTTTATAGCCTATAGTGGCATCGATGAAATGCGAAATGCGGTCGAAAATATAGCCGAATTAAAAACGACAGACCCGAATCTGATTATTGACGAAGCGCTGATCAAGAGCCAGCTTCTCACCAAGGATTTACCACCGGTCGATTTCCTAATCCGGACAGGAGGAGAGCCTCATAATAGCGGTGGATTTATGATGTGGGACGTGACGGACTCTCAATTATTCTTCTCCGAAAAGCTTTGGCCGGATTTCAGTAACAAAGACCTGAAGGACGCTATCATGGAATACAGCCATCGAGAAAGAAGAATGGGGAAGTAATTTTTGCATCTTAAACTGCAATATCATGCAGCAGCTCATTCAAAATCTCATTGATGCCGGCTACCTAAAAACGCCGGAAATCATCCGCGCTTGGCGCAAAATCGATCGCGCTGATTTCATACCGGACGACGTAAAAAAGTACGCGTACGAGAATACGCCTCTCCCCATCGGTAACGGTCAAACTATCTCCCAGCCCCAAGTCGTGGCTTTGATGCTGGAGCTGCTTCAGCCCAAACGAGGAGAAAAGATTTTGGACGTGGGATCGGGATCGGGATGGCAAAGCGCACTACTCGCCGAGATAGTGGGCGAGACAGGCAGTGTAACCGCCATTGAAAGAATTCCGGAACTTTTCGCTCTCGGAAAAAATAATTTGGAAAAATATAATTTTCACAATATTGAATCGATAGAGGGCGATGGCACCGCACTGATAAAACAGGCCGGTTATTACGACAAGATCATCGTAGCGGCGGCAAGCGACAGCGTTCCCGAAGTATTAAAGTCTGAGTTGAAAGTTGGCGGGACAATGATAATACCCATCAAGGAGAACATCTTCGTTCTCAAAAAAATTGATTCTGAACACTTCTTGATAAAAGAGTTTCCAGGGTTCCTCTTCGTACCGCTTATCCGAGATTAAATTTTAAAAAAAATCTATGCAAAAGAAAATCCTGCTCGCTGCAGCAATTTTTGTTTTCTTGTCTTTCGCCATTGCAATTACCTCTTTTATTGTCGTTACTAAAAACATCAACAATCCTGTCAATTCGCAAGACACGAGAACAATCGCATTCGAGGTCGAGCAGGGACAGGGTGTGCAGACAATCGCCGACGGACTGGAAAAACTAGGGCTCATTAACGGAAGCGACTATTTCAAACTTTATCTTTGGCGGACCGACCTCGGTAGCAAACTAAAAGCGGGGAACTACGAATTCTCGCCGTCTATGACTATTGCACAGATAGTAGATATCCTTACCGGAGGAGAAAGCGGGATCAAGTCCAACGAGACACAGGTCGTAATTCCCGAGGGGACTGCCAACGATCAGATTTTAGAAAAACTAAAGATTGCCGGAGCGATTTCAGGTGAGAAAGATTTCTCGCAGCTGCAGCTTGATTTGTCCGAGTACGATTTTCTTTCGAACAAGCCAGAAGAAGCCGACTTGCAAGGATTCCTTTTTCCCGACACTTATAACTTTTTCAAAAACGCCTCATTGGAAGACGTCACGACAGATATGCTGGATAACTTTGACCGGAAGCTTACTACGGAGATGCGTGAAGAAATCAAAAAACACGAAAAAACTATTTACGAAACGATTATCCTGGCAAGCATAGTTGAGAAAGAAGCAGGTAATAAGGAAGAGATGCCGACCATCGCCAGCGTTTTTTACAATCGCCTCGGCATCGGCCAACCGTTGCAATCAGATGCAACAGTAAACTATGTCACCAACGCCGGACGTGCTATGCCTACCAGCGAAGACTTGGAAACAGACTCGCCATATAATACTTACAAATATCCGGGATTACCACCGACCCCGATCTGCAATCCAGGCATTGAGGCGATCAAAGCAGCCATCTATCCCGCACAGACCGACTACTTCTATTTCCTCACTACGCAGGACGAGGAACAAAATACTTATTTCAGTAGGACTTATGAAGAGCATCTGCAGAACAAGGCGATGTATTTGAAATAGTTTGTAATCAATAACCAGTGTGGATAATCACGCCTGTTCTTAAATGGCGCTTCCTTGTCATTTCGAAATGAGCTACTGCGATTGAGAAATCTGGGAAAATTCGATACAAGATATAACCCCGTTTATAAAAATATCTTTTTTAGAATCTGCCAAATACCCCAGATCTCTCAGTCGAGTACTCCTTCGAGATGACAAATCGTGAGTTTTGAGCACAAAAGAAATATCTCAGAGAGTCTTCGGTTCCGTTTCAAACAAAAAAAGATTAATAAAATTAATCCAAAACTATGAAAAACAAAAAAATCTTGATGATCATCGCCCACAAGGATTTTCGCGATGAAGAATATTTCCTCCCGCTGGAGATTTTCCGAAGAGGCGGCGCGGAAGTTACGACCGCCAGCTCCAAGACGGGAATCGCATTGGGTGTTCTGGGCGGAGAAGCCGAAGTCACTCTCAATATTAAAAACGCACAAGTGGACAATTTTGACGCTGTGGTCTTCGTGGGTGGAGGTGGTGCGCAGGAATACTTCGAGAATAAGGAAGTTCATCGCATTGTAAAAGAATTCAATGAAGCAGGTAAAATCACAGCGGCAATCTGCATCGCGCCGGTCATCTTGGCAAAAGCGGGGGTCCTGAAAGGCAGAACTGCCACAGTTTGGTCAAACAAGATGGACAAAACCGGACCTAAAGCTTTGGAAAAAGGAAAATGCACGGTTTCAAAAAACTCCGTAGAGATATCCGAGAATATTGTCACCGCCAATGGACGGGAAGCTTCAGAGGAATTCGCCCGCAAGATCATCGAAAACCTGAGAGAAAGCAGTTGACAATTGCTTATTATTGTGATATTGTTATCCGATGCTAACAAAACTAAGGCATCACGGCACATTGATAGAAACAAGGACAAGGAGTGTTTGAGTTGGGTAAAATAGCCAATATTTCAGTCCAAATAGCATTGATAGTAATATCTTTGTATCTTTTTGCATTTCTTTTAAGCTGGAAAGTATCAATACTCATAACGGTTGTCATTTATTCTCACGAATTAGGACATGCGTTATCTGCAATGAGAAGAAAGATAAGGGTAAGGGGAATCTACATGCTGCCACCGTTAGGGGCTGCAACCGCCTTAGAAAGTAAGGGTCTTTATTGCAGAAAAGACGAGGCTTGGGTAAATCTAATGGGACCAGCAACGACAATAATTCTTTGTCTGCCGTGTTTTGCGATATTTGCCTTTACGGGCAATAAATATCTTGTCGCATCTGCCGGACTCATAGCAGCGATTAATCTAATGAACCTTATTCCACTTATGCCATTTGACGGAGGAATGATCGTTTATTCGATAATGTCATCAGTTGTTAAGGATATTAGGAAAAGAAAAAACATTTTTTTCCTTTCAAATATATCATTGATAACCATACTATCTTTTGCCGGCCTATTCTACTCTCTGAATCTCATGTTTTTTGCCCTGATAGCTGCGATATACAGTAAAAGCCAGCTAAAACTGATGGACGAAGAAAAAGAAAAGCAGCGCGCTATAATAATCAAGAATAGCATAAGCGAGCAGATAAAGAGAGAAGAAGAATATTCTTATCCGGATGAGGCATATATAAAATTCCTCAAAAAAGGTGCTGAAGACGCAGAAAAGTACCTAGAGGAAAACCCCATAAAGATAGAAATGTCAAAAAGAGAAGTCGTACAGAATACGGTATCATATTTCTCGGTAGTGCTGATTTTACTGATATATATAAAATACAGCATAAGCGTCGTAGGATGGGATTTTGTAAAGATAGCACTGACCGGCTAAGACAGAAGTCTTAGCTTTTATTTTAATTAGAGAGAAAAGAGCGTATGCTATCCACGACAAGTTAAGGCTAAAACCTGATTCTAAGACAAAAACCGATATATATTTGACAATCTATATATTTCGTGTAAAATAACTCTTGTATCTAATAAGTCCCTAGACAACAGGCAAAAAAGTAAGCCCTGTCGAGGATAAAAAGCTTGAAGTTTTTTATTTTATCGCCGTCTACGGATTTGAGCGATTTTTTTGTGTTTTGGGTAAAGGTAAATATAATTTTTTAAATCAAATAAAATGATCACAAAGGAGAAGAAAAAAGCGATTCTCCAAGACCTGACCGACAGATTTTCAAAGTCAAAATCTTTGGTATTTCTAGGCTTTCAGGGCTTCACTGTGAAAGACACTATGGCGCTCAGACGCAAGTTGCGCGAAGAAGGTGTCGATTACGTGGTAGCCAAGAAAACCTTGATAAAAAAGGGAATGGAGAGCGTCAACATCCAAGGCACGGAGAATTTCGCGCCGGAAGGATCGGTGGCCGTCATCATCGGCTATGAAGATGAGATTGCCCCGGCTAGAATCGCAAAAGATTTTGGCAAGACCAATGACAAGGTAAAGATTTTGGGAGGTATGATGAATTCCGAGGTAATCGGAGCCGTGGAGATGAACACGATCGCTTCACTGCCAAGCAAAGAACAGCTCAGAGGTCAACTCGTTTACACTATCAACGCCCCGGTTTCAGGATTCGTCAATTTACTTGCCGGCAATGTCCGCAGCTTGATGAATGTACTGAACGCCGTCGCAGAGAAGCAAAAATAACGATATTTTAAATAGGAATCAGAACCAATTAAATTAATTTAATCTTAAGAAAGGAAAATAACTATGTCAGAAGAAACAAAAGAGGAAGTAGTAGTTCCTGAGAAATTCAAAACTTTAGTAGAACAAATCGAGAAGCTTACAGTTCTTGAACTGAGCGAACTCGTAAAGGTGTTGGAAGACAAATTCGGCGTTTCTGCCGCTGCTCCAGCAATGATGATGGCCGCTCCTGCAGCTGCCGGTGCCGCTGAAGCCGAAGAGAAATCAGACTTCGATATCGAGTTAGTCGCAGCCGGTGACAGCAAGATCGGAGTTATCAAGATTGTAAAAGAAATCACAGGTAAAGGACTCAAGGAAGCTAAAGACTTGGTAGATGCAGCTCCTGCAATCATCAAGGAAAAAGTTGCCAAGGCCGAAGCTGAGGATTTGAAAAAACAATTGATGGATGCAGGTGCTACTGTCAACTTGAAGTAATTACTATTGCAATGCAAAAAACAGGGGATTCGATCCTCTGTTTTTTTGACTGTTATTTCCTTAGTGATATACTATTCCTAATCGATTTAGGGAGGAGAAAGCATAATAAAAGATAAGTTAATCGAATTTGGAGAATATTATATTACGGCGCCGGTTATAGGATATGGTCTTTATTTTTTGATAATAGCGTCATATTTAATAGGTTATGGTTTTTTGATACCTGCCGATGGAATTAAAGATAATATAGTTTTTAACACCTTCGCTGTAATGATAGCAACTATCCTTATCTCCATCTATACATTCGGCAAAATTATGAGTTTTGTCAGTAAAGAATTAAAACAACCATTGCAGACATTAGAATCTCTATTAACCAAAAAAGGTATAATCAAAAAGACATAAAACACCATCTAAAAAACGAATTAAAATTCGTTTCTTTTTTTGTTAAAAATTTTATCTTACCTTGTCTGAATAGGTTTACAATTGAGCAATTGAGTCATGATGCTTTTCTTGCATAGCGCGGGGATTTCAGATATTTCACAGAAACGAAATTCCGAAATAAAGATAAAAATTTTTCCCGTAATATATTTAATTCTGACGAGTCCGGATTTAGAAATTCCCCTCTCGAGAGAGGGGGGGATAAAGCGTGTTATATTGCAATGTAACGAAATTCCGGAATAACACGCATAAACAAATCACTATTTGTCGGACTATTTATCAACAAACCAAAAAAGAACGATTCTAAAAATCGTTCTTTTTGTATCTGCAAATTCTACTTCGTCAAATCAATCTTCACAATCTTATTTTTAACAAGCACCGCCATATCGCCTTCCTCCGCATCGACGAAGATGTCTCTGATATCGGAGAATTCGTCACTAACCACTTGCTTGATGAGAGCACCGCTTGTTTTATCAAAAAGTGCGATTCTGTTCTTGGATGGTTCAGCTATATACAGATATTTCTGGTCGGTCGAAGTGTAGATTCCTGTCGGATTAGTGATGGCATCGCTCGGCTGTTTGATGGCAAATTTGCTGCCATCTTCACTGACCAATTCCTCGCCGGTATAATATTTTTTGACCTGTCCGTCAGAGGTGAGAATATATACATATTGGTCAATGGCCAGAGAAACCGCATTGCCAATATCACCGGATTTCAACCACTCGGTCTCACTATCCAGACTTTGGTCAGACTTCTGATATTTATAAATCTGATTCGAAGCAGGGGACAAGAGATAGATATATCTGCCATAGGTTGCAAAATCCGTAAAAGCATTATCGGCTTTCGTGCTCAACTTCTGGAGCTGACTATTCTTCAAGTTGAAACTCAGGAATTCCGATCCATCGGCAAGCAGTATTTCCTGGCTTTGAAAATTCTTCGCGAATGACAGATTACCGATTGGCTCTTGTGCCTTCACCACTTGTGAAATTTCAGATTTCGCGGCGTCTACTTCGTATATAGCATTCTCGTTGCCGTCAACCACATAATAAGTTCCGCTGGCATCTACGAGATTTTTTATATTTTCGTTTTCAAAGTTTGCTACGACTTCGGCACCATCCGCCCTGACAACTTTGTCGATGACATCAATCTGCGTCTGGGCATTGGCAATGATTTCATCTGCCTGAGTATCCAGCGCGTCATATTCATCCTTCACTCGCAAGGCCAGAGTGCGCGCTTCGATGAAGAGCTTACTGGCATTTCCTTCCGAGCCGGAGATACTTTCCACCTCGGCCTGATCCATCTTTGCTTTGGATTGGTCGAGCAAGACCTGATACTCGGCTGCCTGCGCCGCCTTTTCTTTTTCGCCCTGTACTGAACTGTAATAGTAGCCGCCACCTACGACCGTCAAGAGCAACACACCTACTATCATCTTATTGCGCAAGGAAGCAAATTTACCGTGAGTACCTTTGACACGATATTCTTTTTTGCCCTGCAGGGCGGTTCTCAGTTTGCCCGACAGTACCGCTTTAGACTTGCTATTTTTCAGGGTATGAAGATAACTATTCACGTTAGCAGAGATTTTCTCAGGTAGGCCTTTTTCCTTCTCGTCCAAATCCTCGAAATTATTCGATTCCTTTTTAGCAACTAGATCCTCGATACTCTGATTCCTAACGGCATCCTGTTCCAAATCCTTACTTTCCATCTTCTCGTATTCCTTGATGATGTCACTCAGACTTATCTTGCCCGCCGCCTTTACTGCAGAGGCTCCGACGTTTTCCGCCACAGCGACTGCTGCAGCCTCTTGCTCGGCAATGACGGATTGTACTGGCGCTTCTGGCACTGGGGGTGTCTCACCCTCGGTCGGCGACTTTCTCTTCTGTGCCACCTTCGATTTCTCAACAGGAGCTATCTCTTTTTCTGCTTCCGCAGGTTTTTCAACTTCAACAATAGGTTCAGGTATAACTTCCTCGACAGCCGGCTCCTCTTCTTGAGCGGCAAGGACGACAGCGGCCTCTTCGACCTGCTTGATGGCGGCCGCCTTTGCCAGTTTTTCCTCCTCCTCGAAGAGTACTTCCTCCAATTCAACGCCCTCAACCAAAGCTTTCTCTAAAGATTTTTCCACAGGCTCTTTCTTTTCCAATGTTATCTCTGAACGCGCTATGAGGTCTTTCTTTTCACCCTCTATCTCGATGAGTAGAGCACTAACAGTCTCGCTATCCGCTTCCTCGATTTCTTCCTGAATCTTGGTTGATAATTCATCCAATTTCATCGAAGAGCCGAGTTGCTGCAATTGCTCCAATGAGAAGATATTAAAAAGTCCACTGGTTGCAAAAATTATCAAATCGCCATCAGAAAGCTCACCGCTCGCGATATTATTAAAAGCTCGCTTGGCAGAAACCCGCTTACTACCGTTTTCCTTGACGATTTCCATAATCTGCTCGCCACGGATCAGTAACGACTTGATCTTACCGATCTGACTCAGATAGAATCTACTTCCGTGATAAGTACCGCAGATCATACTAAGTTTACCGACATATTCTCCATTCCCTTGTTCGGCAAGATCCGCGAGCGTCTTGTTAGCCTCGCTCAAGCCCGCCTCCAGGCTCTCTTCCGCCGTCCGCTTAGTGTTGGTGTAAAACTCTTTTTTGATTTTCGATGCCAGTACATTCATGATATAAGAGCAATTCCTTGGCAGATCTTTCAATTCTCCGACAATGAAAAGATTTCCCAAGTTCTGCTCCTCGATATTTTCCGGCTCATACACGAAGACATCGCCAAAGGATTTCTCTTCGTCCTGAGAATAAACGATTTCCTTGATATCTATTTTTTTATCCTTACTTTTGCTCATTTTTTTATACTTAATTTTGTTTTATGGGTTTAAGGTTATTATAATACTTTTTACGTTTTTTATCAAAAAAATTACATATGGGAAGATAGCATCTATGAATAGCATTTAAGGTGACAACAATAACAAAATAGCTTAAACTGATATTAGGAAAATCTCTAACCTCCAAATATATGAAAACAGAAAATATGCCGGAAAATATCAAAGGGAACATACCCCTAAAAGATTACTCCACATTCAAGATGGGTGGAGCGGCAAAATATTTTTGCACTGTAAAAAACGAAGAAGAAACAAAAGCCGCTCTGGATTTTGCCATAACAAAACAATTGCGTGTTTTTGTAATCGGCAGGGGAAGCAACTTGCTCATCTCCGACGACGGCTTCGATGGGTTGGTCTTGAAAATCGAAGACAGCAGTGTCAAAAGCGAAGCGACAAAAGATGGGGTAGTGTTAAATCTGGGAGCTGGAAATCTGCTCACGAAATTGGCATTGGATTTTCAGAAAGAAAGCATTGGCGGACTGGAATGGACAGCGGGAATTCCAGCCACACTCGGTGGCGCAATCTGCAGCAACGCCGGCGCGAATGGCAAAGAAATCAGTGAATCGGTAAGAGAGGTGAGAGCCCTGGAGATGGAGCTTGCTCCGGAAAAATATCTGGAAAGCTACGCGCTGCGCTCCATAAAGAAAGATGAGTGCGCTTTCGCATATCGCAAGAGTCTTTTTAAAGATACCAAGAAATTCATAATCCTCGGCGCGACCTTGTTCTTGTCGAGAGGGGACAGCGACAAAGCAAAAAAAGAGATTGAGAAAAACCTGGAGAATCGAAGGCAAAAACAGCCCATCGAATATCCCAACGCCGGGAGCACCTTCAAAAATCCCGTCTTAAGCGAAGAGCAGAAGGACAAACTGTCCCAAAAATGTCCGCATTTCGCCGATGTGTGCAAAAATAGCACCGTTCCAGCCGGCTGGCTCATCGAACAAGCCGGGCTCAAAGGCAAAAAAATCGGAGGAGTGATGGTTTCGGAGAAGCACGCAAACTTCATCGTCAACACCGGCGAGGGTAAAGCGGAAGATGTTGTAATTCTCATCAGCCTCATCAAACAAAAAATCCGCATTAAATTCAGCATTCAGTTGCACGAAGAAATCGAGTATGTGGGATTCTAATTTTTAGTTTGACAGAACTACAGACAAGCGGCAACAGCCATAAAAAAATGCCTTTCCTGTTTTGGATCGGCAATCTTTGGTAAATTAGGCAGATATCAAGGGTTTTTCATCACTGGAATTTACCGGATTATTATTTCCCTATAGTATCTTCCTCTGATATATAAAATACTTTCTTTGATCTCCTGGGCAAGAGCTGTTTTAGTTTGCTTTCCCACATTTTTTATCGATTCTCTCAACTCAGCCTGATGATCGCTTAACATCTCAATATCGACGTCAAAGATAGTCAGACCTTCAACGACGTTCTTGAGATGCGGGTATCTTTTAAACACCTCTGCGACAGTAGGATATTTTCTGAATACCTTCTCGAGAGCAGGATATTTTTTGAATGCAGCCTCAAGAGAAGGATCTTGCTCAAATATTTTTGCAAGAACCGGATCCGTTTCGAGTTTATTATCGCTCATTATTTACCCCCTCTGGTTTTTATTTTCAATAGTCAAAGTATATAGCCCCTACATATTTTGTCAATCCAGAGAAGATCTGAAATCTTGACTTTTTGCCATGAATATACTATACTACATAGTCCTTTGACAAAAAACATTACCGGATTTTAAAAGTTAGCAAATTTTGCGAGCTTCTATGGTTTGGTAAAATAGAAATGCAAAACGAATCAAATATAGGAGATGAAAAAAACGGAAGCAAAAGTAGAAAATCCTTATGTGAAGGAGGCAACGAATTGTGCCTTATTTCTGAAAAAGGCAAAAGAAATATACGAGGGCGGTAATCATCGTTTTGACCAATCCGCCATCCTCGCGGAAATTGCAGGAGAAAGTGCCGACTTTCTAAAAATAGAATCGTTGAGGATTATTCTTTGGTCCAGAAGATATGAAGGACTTGAGGCCAAAGACAATCCGGAACTGCGTACCGAAAAATATACAGAGGCAGTCGTCAAAGCTACCGAACTTTTAAGACTGTCCGAGTATGACAAGAACAAATATATAGAAGCGAGAATTTCCACTCGCAATGCTTTAATCCTGATTCCAGGGCAACCGATAGAAAAACTCTGTGAGGAAGGGCTTCGGGAACTGGATGTCTGTACCCTAAAAGGTTACGAAAAAGGTAATCTGCAGGGAGGGTTATACAATTCTTGGGGAGCGATGCTAAGACTTCCTGATACCGCCAAGGCCATAAAACTTCTGATGACAGGCCTTGAGGTGACGGAAAGTTTCACAACCACGAAAGGTAATCTGCTTAACAATCTTAGTGATTGTTATAAAAATTATGCTAAGGATAAGAGTTCAAGCAGAGAGGAAAGAGAAGAGAATTTCTTCAAAGCGTTGGAATGCTTGAATTCAGCCCTAGAGCATTATCCCAAGAATGAAAAAAGGCACATAAAAGGAGTGAACAGAAAGATTAAAGAGCTAGAAGAAGAAAAAGAGAAATTTCAACAAGAAACACAAGGTTAAAATAGCCGGACACAAACTTGAGGCGACAATTTTTTCAGAGCCAATCGCAAAGAAAAATCAGTCGTCTCTTATTTTTTTGCCTAAAATATGTTAATATCAAGTTGACTTTTGTAATTCCAGATTGACATACTATGATCGGGAAATTGACCAAAAACAGGAAAATCTAAAAAGCGTAAAACGTAAATCTCATAAAAACCAACAATGCAAAAAATAATGCACGATAATCAAGGATTGCTTTCTTGGATGCCGAAGATGGAGCAGACTACTTTCGATGTGTCGCTCGTTCACTTTCTTTTGATGTTCGGCTACAAACTTTTCTCGCTTTTCTATCCGCTTTATCTGGTGTCGGTAGGGATTTCGATCGTACATATCGGCAGTATCTATTTTCTTACATATTTTATCATCTCTGTCTCCTGCTTTGTCATAAATTTCTACATCAGCAGAATAAACCCTGCTAAGATGGCGGCGTTGGGAATTTTCGGTTATGGAATCTTTGCGCTTTTGATGCTGCTCAGCCAAAATATTTTCATATTCTATGCGGCGCAGGTCATTTTGGGTTTCTCCGCCGCGGCTTGGCTAGTGTCATTGAAATATATTTTGATGAACGCAAAAACTGAAAACCACACGAGCAGTTTCGGTTGGTTCTACTCGATGCCAAGTTATGCCACGGCCATCGCTCCGGCTGCAGGAGGACTGATAATTTGGAAATTCGGCTTTTCGGGAGTTTTTTTTGCGAGCGTTTTGATCCAATTTTTAAATGCGATATATGCTTATTTTAAGTTGAGAAATAATGCAGATGTTATAAGTTCCAGAGAAACAAAGAAACTTACCCCCGAGGAAAATATAAGCCAGCTGAAAAAGTATAAAGAAGTTTTCCTCATCTTAAACGCTAGAAAAAATGTCTTGACGATGCTATTTTTTATCTTTGGCGCTCTGATTTTGGGCGGAATTTACCGTGCTTTTTTTGTTCTGCTTCTCGAAGACCTCTCTTTTTCACAAGAGGAAATTATCAGATTTATGTCCCTGCTTTCTTTCGTATACGTCCCGTTTTCGATTTTGGTCATAAAGTTGATGGACAGAATACGCAAAGGACGTATCGCAAGCGGGGGAATGGTCGTGGAAGGAGCCGTCTCCTTTCTTCTCGGAGCCTCTTCCGTTTTATCCGTGGGGGCGATTTTTATCTTGAACATTCTGGATTCAATGGGCGCATTGGCACTCGGTAGCGGCAAAAGCGCGTTCTTTGCCAAAAAGCTGAAAAAATACAAAGAGGAGGCATCAACCATCGATTCGATAATGACCACGCTCGGTCCGGCCCTCGGAGGACTCCTTGGGGGCATTGCCGTTTCTTCTTGGGGATATCAAAAAACTTTTATGCTTGCAGGAGCTGTAATATTCGTTGCGGGCTTCTATTCGCTATTTCTAAAATTTGAAGAAAAGAGAAAATGACACTTTTTAAGAAAAAAGGGGGAACACAAGCCAAGTGTCAACTCTTTGCAAATTAACCGTATTTTAGGTATAATTATAATTAATAATCTTGGGGGGGAGGTGGTAAAATATCACAACAGCATACAGCAGACGATTCTCCTTTGGGAGGTAGCGAATGCGCACATACGGTCATCGAAACCAGGTTCGGTTTGAAGAAAATCGAACAAAGATGCGTTTATTGTGGTAGCATTATCCGGTCCGAGGAGGTAGAATAATCCTCCTCTTTTTTTCGTGAAATTTATTCGACAAAAACCCTATTTGTGATATTATAAAGTAAGATAATCATTAACTTGAAAAGCCATGAATATTATAATCAAAGGAACGAATCTGGAACTCCATAACGACTTGAAAGAATACGCGCAGGAGAAGATTGGCGGACTCAAGAAGTTTTTGGAAGAGATAGATTTGAACGGCAACCGAGTTGTGGCACGCATTGAGCTCGCCAAAACAACGCAGCATCATCAGCAGGGAGATATCTATAAAGCGGAAGTGAACCTGCAACTTCCCAAGAAAATGTTCCGATCGGTAGTGGAAAGCGATGATATTTACAAGGCCATCGACGATGTGAAAGATGAGCTCAAAATCATGATCAACGAATACAAAACCGAGAAAACAGACAAATTCCGCAAGGGACGCAAGATCATCAAAGATTTGAAGCGCATCTCGCCACTGGCTTGGGCGAAAGATGAATTCCGTAAATTGCGCGGAAAGTAAAAATTTGCTAATCTTTTTGCGAGGGGGCGAAACTTGATTTCGCTTCTTTCCTTTGTTAGAATGGGTAAATAATTTTAAGTTTAAGCTTATGTCAATTTTAGATAAGATTTTCGGAGATCCGAACGAAAAAGAGGTCAAAAAAATGCAGCCGACTGTCGATAGGATCAACGCGTTGGAAGAGAAGTATAAGAAAATGACCGACGAGGAGTTGAAGGGACAAACCGGTATCCTGAAAGCACGGCTGAAAAAAGGGGAAGATTTGGACGCTATTCTGCCGGAAGCTTTCGCCACGGTGCGCGAAACATCAAGCCGAGTGCTGGGACAAAGACATTACGACGTCCAGCTCATCGGAGGCATTGTCTTGCATAAAGGGCAGATTGCAGAAATGAAAACCGGAGAAGGAAAGACGCTGGTCTCCACCTTGCCGGTCTATTTGAACGCGCTCACCGGAGATGGCGTACATATCGTGACAGTAAACGATTACCTGGCAAAACGTGATGCCAACTGGATGGGTCCGATTTATAATTTTCTGGGTCTGAGCGTGGCTTCAATCCAGCACGATCACTCTTTTCTTTTTGAGCCGCAAACTGCGCCGGATGGACAGGAAGTCACTATCGAGATGCAGAATTTGCGCGAGATTTCCCGCAAGGAAGCTTACGCCGCGGATATAACTTACGGAACCAACAACGAATTCGGCTTCGATTATTTGCGCGACAATATGGCCGTACAGAACAGACAGTTGTCTCAACGAGAACTCAACTTCGCGGTGGTGGACGAAATCGACAGCATCCTCATCGATGAGGCAAGGACGCCTCTTATCATCTCCGCGCCGGACATGGACTCGGACAACATGTATGACAGTTTCTCGCGCCTGGTGCCGAGACTGCAAAAAGAAGCCGACTACACCGTCGACGAAAAAATGAACGCCGTCAGCCTCACCGAAGAGGGGATCGATAAAGTGGAGGCGCTACTGGGTATGAAAAATATTTACGACGAAGGTGGTATCACACTCGTACACCATTTGGAGCAAGCGCTTAAAGCGGAAATCCTTTTCAAACGCGACAAGGACTATATGGTCAAAGACGATGAGGTCATTATCATCGATGAGTTTACCGGACGCGCGATGCCGGGCAGAAGGTTCAGCGAGGGGCTGCATCAGGCCATCGAAGCGAAAGAAAAAGTGAAGATACAAAAAGAGAGCAGAACGCTCGCTACCATCACTTTCCAGAACTATTTCAGGCTCTACAAGAAACTTGCAGGTATGACAGGAACAGCGGCCACCTCTTCCGAAGAATTCGGGAAGGTATACAAGCTGGAGGTTCTGGTGATTCCGACCAACAAAGATATAAAACGCACCGATCGAAGCGACTCGATATACAAAACCGAAAAAGGCAAATTTATGGCGCTTGTTCGTGAGATCAAAGAGCGCAACAAAAAAGGACAGCCGGTACTGGTAGGAACTATTTCCATTGAAAAATCCGAAGCAATCAGCGAGCTTCTCAAAAGGGAAGGTGTTCCCCATGAAGTTTTGAACGCTAAATTCCACGAAAAGGAAGCGCTCATCGTAGCTAATGCGGGACAGAAAAACGCGGTGACTATCGCAACCAATATGGCAGGACGTGGAACCGACATCAAACTGGGCGAGGGAGTAGAGGAACTGGGCGGACTGTGTATTTTAGGAACAGAAAGACACGAAGCGCGCCGTATCGACAATCAGCTCCGTGGGCGTAGTGGGCGACAAGGTGAACCGGGCGAGACACAATTTTACGTTTCCACAGAAGATCACTTGATGCGAGTGTTCGGTTCGGAAAAAATGAAATCCGTAATGGATACTTTTGGGATTGCGGAAGATATGCCGATTGAGAATTCTTTCATTTCCAAACAGCTTGAAGCAGCACAGAAAAAAATCGAGGGCTTCAACTTCGATCTTAGAAAACACATTCTCGATTACGATGACGTGATGAACAGGCAGCGAGAATCGATATACAAAAGAAGACGAGACATCTTGAATGCCACCAAACGGATCGAGGAAAATAACGACCAACTGCCGGTGACAAAAGAAAATTTTTCTGAACTTCTCAAATTGAAAGACAAGGTGCTGGACATGCTGGAAAAACAGACCCAGGATATCGTGTCGGTACGTAGTGCGGATACGCGCGGTAATTGGGATGTAAAGGGAATGTGGGAAGCAGCAAACAAGATTGCCCCGATAGAAGAATCTATCAAGAACGCAATCGAGGAGATCATCGAATCCGACAAACCTGATGAAATGGCGAAAGGTGAAGTTGTGGATCTGCTTTATGGCGCAATCTGCAAAGATTACAACGAGAAAGAAGAAGGTATGGGATACGAAACGGCGCGTCAAATCGAAAAGATGGTGCTGCTGCGCAGTATCGACGTGCTCTGGATGGAACACCTGACCTCAATGGACTGCCTGCGGGACGGCATCGGACTGCGTGGATACGGGCAGAGAGATCCGCTCGTAGAATACAAGAAAGAAGCTTACCGTATGTATCACGACCTTATCAAAGCTATTGAGGAAAATGTGGTAACCTCTCTCTTCAAAATTCGAGTAGCGCGCAAAATCGAGTCTCCGATGGAAAACAAAAAAGTCCAGGAAAGCGGTGGTAGCGTCGATGAATCGGAAGCGAGCAAGCCCGAAGTAAACACCGACAAACACGGTCGTAATGATTTGTGCCCGTGCGGATCAGGAAAGAAATATAAGAAGTGTTGTGGGAAATAATATTAACAAGATAATATGCCGAAAGCCAAAAAAGATATTTACGAACAGGTAGCTGATTTCGTATATGAGACATCCATACACAGTCAGACTCCGCGCTCCGGATTTTGGTTTCTGGGAAGCGGCGAACAATCGGTCGCTGAACATCTTTTTCATACAGCTATGATCGCTTATGCGCTCGCGAAGCTTGTGCCTGAAGCGGACGAACACAAAGTGATATTGATGGCGCTTTTTCATGATATCGGCGAAGGACGCACATCCGATCACAATTATGTCCATCAGCGCTATGGCCGTCTGGCAGAGATGGAAGCGGTGAAGGACATTTCCAACTCGGTTCCTTTCGGTAAAGAGATTTTTGATTTATTCGAAGAAGAAGACAAATCAGAAACCTTGGAAGCGAAATTAGTGAGAGACGCCGATCAGTTGGAATGGATAGCCACGCTTCGTGCCGAAGAGATGAAAGGGAATTGCAAGGCGAAAGCCTGGATTGACATCGCGGCAAAAAGACTGAAAACCACGCCGGGGAAAAAATTGGGCAAGATGTTGATAAAGAAACATCCCGACTCGTGGTGGTTCGATGCCGGAGACGAATGGTTTGTGGACCGGAAGAAAACCGATCAGAAATGGAAGGAGAATAGAAAAGATAATCAATAATCCGCGACTATGAAAATAATCCTAGGCTCACAATCAATCTATCGAAAGAAAATTCTCGAGGAAATGGGTTTTGATTTTGAGGTGATGGTTTCGGGTATTGATGAGAAAGCGATTAGATTTAAAGACCCGAAAGAATTGGTGGCGGCACTGGCGAAGGCCAAGGCGGATGCGATCAAGCCGAATATCTTCGAGGAGGCAATTCTGATTACTTCCGATCAGGTTGTCGTTTGGGAGAAGGAAATCAGAGAGAAGCCGGAAAACGAAGAGGAGGCGAGAAGATTTTTGAAAAGCTACGGTTCTTCTCCGGTCGAAACGGTAACCGCGGTTGCCGTATCAAATCTCGCAACGGGCGAGACTCGGATTGAAGTCGATATAGCCAAAATCTATTTCAGTCCTTTTTCAGAAAATGAGATTTCTGATATAATAGCCGACGGAGAAGTCTTTTGTCTGGCTGGAGGCTTTTCTATTGATGGCGAAAGATGGGAAGGCCATGTTCAACGCGTCGAAGGCGCGAGAGACAGCGTTATGGGACTGCCAAAAGAAGTCACCAAGCGTCTCATAGAAGAAGTCATATAATCATCAGGTTAATAAAAAAATATGAGATTTGTAATTTGCGGTTCGATGACATTTGCAAAAGAAATGTTGGAAATCAAGACATTTTTGGAAGAGAGGGGACATTCGGTAATGGTCCCATATAATGCTGAAAAGTTTGTAAGCTGAGAATTTGCTCCAGAGACAAGCACCGAATCCACACAAAAGAAAATAGAAGGTAACCTTATCCAGGAATATTTTTTGGAGATAAAAGCTGCCGATGCGGTTGTCGTCACTAACTATGATAAAAAAGGCATTAAGAATTATATCGGAGGGAATTCTTTTCTCGAAGCAGGGTTTGCTCATGTAATGGACAAAAGGCTGTATTTCATAAATGATATTCCAGAGATGATTTACAGTGATGAGTTGAGGGCTTTTCGACCGGTAATCCTAAGAGGCGATTTGAACAAGATTTTCGAAGAATAAAAGGCGCATTTTGTAAAGACGCGATAAATCGACTTCTCTACGGAAGTCACAAATACAGAATGCGGCGGAGTGATATGCTTGCTGATAGCAGGTGACGTATAAATAATATTTGTCAATCTTCATAATTTTAACTAAACTGAATATGCACAAAGCAGCTATCGGTAAAGATATTTTCGATCGGGAGGTTTCTATGTGCAAGAAGCTGAACCGAAAAAATGACGGCGGGTGCAATTGGGGCAAATGTCAGAGTTGCGGAGTGATTCCGATGCTCTACAAGCTGCACAAAAGCGAGCTTTTGGAAAAGTCGGAGGAAATTGAAGAAATCAAAGCAAATATATTTTTAGATAAATATCATAGATAACTGCCATAAATAGCAATCGTAGCTTTTTAAAAAAAATTATACAAAAAAACTTATGCGTCGCAAATCATTTCTAGCAATCCTGAATATCTTGACCCTGTGCATCATCATCGGTTTTGTCAGCGCATTTTTCGTAGAAGATTCAAGCCTTATAGGCTTTGTCCTGATAGCTTTGGCATTTCTGTGCCTGGCGTCTCTTCTTCCTTTCGGAGTACATTGGAAATCTATGCAACCGGACATTTTTTTCGGCCTTATTGATAACGGCATCTTAGCTATTTTGGCCATATTCGGTGGACATTTCGCCGGAGTAACGGGAGTCATCATCGGTGGTGTGGTCGGAAATGCCATCACGGATGGTCTAGCGGGTATCTTTGAAGGGCATTGGGCGGAGAAGTTGAGAGAGAAACTCATAGCCGAAGAGAGATCTATACTGAGCTCTTCCGTAGGAAAGATGACGGGTTGTCTTTTGGGGGCGGGAACCGTGCTGATAATAGCCAGTATATTAAAACTCTAACGAATTCGTTATACTAAACACAGCAAACTCCTTATAATTAGGAGCGTAAACTACCGAACAGTTGCAATCGGGAAGATGTCAGGATTGCAAAGCTATTCCGATGTTCTAAGAACTGCACAAAAGCGAGCTTTTGGAAAAGTCGGAGGAAATTGAAGAAATCAAAGCAAATATATTTTTAGATAAATATCATAGATAACTGCCATAAATAGCAATCGTAGCTTTTTAAAAAAAATTATACAAAAAAACTTATGCGTCGCAAATCATTTCTAGCAATCCTGAATATCTTGACCCTGTGCATCATCATCGGTTTTGTCAGCGCATTTTTCGTAGAAGATTCAAGCCTTATAGGCTTTGTCCTGATAGCTTTGGCATTTCTGTGCCTGGCGTCTCTTCTTCCTTTCGGAGTACATTGGAAATCTATGCAACCGGACATTTTTTTCGGTCTCACTGATAACAGCATCATGGCAATATCGGCCATATTCGGTGGACATTTCGCCGGCGTAACGGGGGCTATCATCTGTGGCGTGGTCGGAAATACCATCGCAGATGGCCTTGCAGGCATCTCCGAAGGACACTGGGCGGAGAAGTTGAGAGAGAAACTCATAGCCGAAGAGCGGACGATGCTGAATTCTGCCGTAGGAAAGATGACGGGGTGTCTCTTGGGGGCGGGAACCGTGCTGATAATTGCAAATTTTTTGAACTTTTATTAAACTACACACCGACCTTGTCGGTGGAATTGAAGGTTAACGGACTTCGTCCTTCCCGTCATTCCATTTACCTAAGTATTCCTGTTTCTCTTCCTGTTTGTTCTTTTCGATGTACTGCTTGATTA
>Ga0265294_10002885_pt1 | contig 22319 bp, 17 predicted proteins | sample MunlanPumphouse3_FD_192504 | JGI IMG/M metagenome (GOLD analysis project Ga0265294, IMG submission 192504) | Groundwater microbial communities from a municipal landfill in Southern Ontario, Canada - Pumphouse #3 | ecosystem: Environmental > Aquatic > Deep subsurface > Groundwater | place... | reverse complement strand
AAATAGCGTTGAACTCGGAAATTCCTTCACTGGAACTTGTGGGCAAGGACGCGGTGCTGTTGAAGGACGCTATCGCCGACATCTCGGAAACCACCAAAGCCGTCAACATAATCGTCGCCGAATCCGCGGAAATCTCGGAAGAGGTCGTCGGAATCAAACCCGTGCATGCTAAACTGGGACCTGCTTTCAAAGCCGGCGCCAAAGACATAATCGCGGCTCTGTCGAAGATGGATCCTAAGGACGTTGCGGAACAGATTGAATACGGAAAGGTTACAATCGAAGCCGGGGAAACTTACGAACTGGGTCCGGAATTCTTTGAACTGGAAACCCGTCTCATGTTGGACGGAATGGCGGTGGAGACCCTGCAGGTGGGAAATATCCTGATTGTGCTGGGTATAGGTTCCGGAAACTGATTCAAATAAAAAAAAGAGGTTTGGCGGGAAGGATTACTGTACGACCTGTACGTTAATTCTTTTCCCGTCAAACTTTGCCTTAACCAAATCCCTGGTCATTTTCATGCCGAAGTCTTTGTGCACTTCGATGACGGAGGAATTCTTTCCGATTTCAATATCGCCGATGGCATATTCCATTATCCTGGCATTCCTTACAATGAAGTCGGATATGGCGACTTTTCCCAGTCCGTCTTTCTTGCCGAGACTTATTTCGAACTTGACCATTCCGAACACGTCGGCGGCCTGATCGAAGTCCACCACTTTCCGTATGGTGTCTTTCTCGCCCTTTTCGACACCGGGAACTTCCATCCTCTCGATGACCATTTCGGTCCTCAGCTCAAATTCGTCAATGAGATGCTCTTCCTCCGCGGTCACGAATGAAATGGCTGTGCCTTCTTTTCCGGCACGGCCGGTTCTTCCTATTCTGTGGATGTAAGTTTCAACGTCTTCGGGCATGTCGTAGTTTATTACGAAGGTGATGTCTTCCACATCGAGTCCCCTTGCGGCCACATCGGTAGCGACGAGAATCCTCACGGTGCGTTTTTCATCATCTTTGCCTTCGCGGAAGTCCTTGAATTCCTTGAGGACTTTTTCCCTCTTGTTTTGGGGCATGTCCCCATGGATTGCTTCCGCTTTGTAATCGTAACGTTCCAAACGCTCGACGAGCATGTCCACCATTCTCTTTGTCTGGCAGAAAATAATCGCTTTGGATTTGTTTGCGTCAAGTATCCTGCTCAATGCCCAGGACTTGTTTCTTCTGCCGATGGAGATGTAGTACTGTTTTGTAAGATCCAAAACGACTTCGTCCCTGGAAACACTGATTTCGACAGGCTTTTTCATATAGTCGTAAGAAAGACGTTTGATGTCTTCCGGCATGGTTGCCGACATCAGAAGAGTCTGCCTTTCGACAGGCATCATTTTGAGAATATCTTCGATGTCTTCGATGAATCCCATTTCCAGCATGCGGTCGGCTTCGTCCAACACCACGACTTTTATCGCGGACAGGTTCAACGCGCCCTGCCTCATGAGATCCTTGACCCTTCCGGGCGTTCCGGCTATTATGTCGACGCCGTTGTTGAGTTTCTTGATCTGTCCGTCTATGCTGACGCCGCCGTAAATCGGTATGCTCACGTGTTTCGTATATTTCGAAAGAGCCGAAAGCTCTTTGGAAACCTGTACCGCCAGTTCCCTTGTGGGAACGAGAATGATTGAATGGGGCGTTTTCTGTTCGGCTTCCGTTTTGCCGATGATTATGGAACCGTAGCACCCGGTTTTTCCCGTACCGGTCTGAGCCTGGGCAAACATATCCTGCCCTTCCAATCCTATGGGAACCGCGGCTTCTTGGATGGGGGTGGGGGTTTCCCAGCCCATGTCCAACATGGCTTTTGCCGCATCTTCCGCAATACCTAATTTTGTAAAGTTCGAGATCATATAATATCACTTAGATCTGAAGTCAAACCGCCTGCGACTTCAACGCAGACATCGCTTAATTTCGTGGCAGAATATGCAGGTCTTATTTATAAGGATGACTGGGGGCTCTCTTCGATTATATTCGGTATGTTTTCCTACGAAGCTGTCGGTCATATATCCCAGGCTGTTTTTTTGTTTTTTACCAGAATTATCACGAACAGCGGCGCACCTATCAGTGCACTGATGACTCCCACAGGCAGTCCCAAATCTCCGGAAACTTTCGCAATTGCATCCATTGACAATAAAAACAAAGCTCCGACGAAGGCCGATGCCGGGATCAGATATCTGCAATCGGATCCAATGAAAATTCTTGAGATATGAGGAGCGACCAGTCCGACGAATCCTATTGTTCCCGTGAAACTGACGGAACTCGCCGTCATGAAGGCCACGACAATCAAAGCCATGACGGTGACTTTTTTCGAATTGACACCGAGGGATTGTGCAACTTTCTCGCCGGCCGAAACAATGTTGAATTCCCTGGATTTGCTGAACAGAAACAGAATGCATATGACGGTGACCGTCACGACAATGGGTACGGATATCCAACCGGTGTTTGCAAGCGTGCCTATTCTCCAGGAATATGCTTCGGAGAGAGTCTCATGGTCTGTCGAAACCATCAGCAAAGTCGACGTTGCCGAAAACAAATACATGACCGCTATTCCGGTGAGTATCAGTCTGGACGCCGTCACCCGCTTCTTTCCTGAAACCACCAATATTGCGGCAACAGGTATCAATGAAAACAAAAAGGCATTGAACACTAGCGACAGGTTCTGAGCGGATGGGATTAACGATATATCCAGTATTAGGAACAACGTTACTCCGAGAAAGGCTCCGGAAGATATGCCTGTGGTGTAAGAATCCGTAAGGGGATTTCTTAACACCGTCTGTATAACTGCCCCTCCGACCGCAAGGCTGGCTCCGCAGAATACGGCCATTATTGCACGAGGGATTCTTTTACCCCATATAATCAAATCTGCCTGATAATCGACTTCTTTGCCTGTGAAATGCGCGGATATTATTTCGAAAATATCCGACATGGTCGTCGAATAAAATCCCACTTTGAGATAGTATATGAATACAATAACCGTCAGTATCGCACATAATAATATGAACATTATTTTTTTACGGGCAGAAGACAGGTACATTTTCTTCTGCAAGGATTTGGAATTCACCATATCTCCCTCCCCGACTTGTCCCGGACCACGAGATACAGGAATATGGGTGCCCCTATGAACGAAACGACCACACCTATCGGAATGTATCCGAAGGAATTGAGCAAGCGGGACAGCATCAACGCCACCGTGAGCAAAAGCGCCCCCGCGACTATTGATGCGGGGATAACAAATCTGTTGTCGCTTCCTACAACAAATCTTACTATATGGGGGGAAACCAGACCTACAAATCCTATTATTCCTGTATAACTGACGATGGACGCAATGAGAAATGAAGAAACCATGATGCATACCATCCTGAGCCTTTCCGCATCCATACCCAGCGATCTTGCGCTTTCATCACCCAATGTCATAAGGTTCAACGATCGGGAAAGCAAAATTGCAAAAATCGAAGAAGCCGTCACAATTACCAGCATCAAAGGTATGCTGCTCCATGAAACACCGGCAACACTGCCTATCTGCCACATATACGCCGATTGGAGGGCTTCAGAATCGGCGGTAATCATAATCAGCGTTGTCAAAGCATTGAAGAAATATGAGATTGCAGTACCAATGAGGATAATCGTCGCCGGAGAATTGCCCACTCGTTTCGATAACAGAATAATAATCAGCGCTGGAACCATTGCGCCGATGAATGCATTGGACACAATGCCCATTTCACCTGCGATGGAACTGAATGTGTAACCCATTATTATGGCAGTTACGGCTCCAAGACTGGCGCCTGAGGAAATACCTGTGGTGTATGGATCTGCCAAGGGGTTGTTCATTATGCTCTGCATGATGACTCCGGTGACTGCGAGACCCGCTCCCGCTATGATCGCCACCACGACTTCAGGCATTACGTTTTGAAAAATATAGTAATCTTCCCACCATTCTGGCGACCTTTTGGGATACGTCACTCCGGTTAAATGGTTGAACACAACCTCGGCAGTTCTGCCGAATCCTATTCTTGTTCCGACTGAGAGGGACACTAGCGCCGCTATCAACAACAGCACGACGCACACGATTATGAAGAGTATTTTGGAGGAATTTCCCCTTCGGTATTCTTCAAATTTACTAACGTTATCCCTCATTTGGTTGGATAATATGTCCAACATATATAACAATGATTTTTTTCCTTTAATCTGTAGATGCGAAACGGCTTAATATGGAGTGGATTATTATAAGTTGGATTATACATCCAAGTAGGTGTAATATGAACAATAAAAATATGACTCTGATCATTGCGGCTATCCTTGTCATAGCCGCTACGGTCATCGGTGCCGGGGTGTTCCTTTACAAAGGAAGCGGCGGTTCCGGAGATTACGTACCTCACACGTCTTTGCCCATACTGGGTAATGCCAACGAGGACGATCGTATAGACCAAGATGACATAGATATAATCAATGACATAATCGACGGTAAAAAGGAACTGTCCGATTATGAATTCGCCGATGCGAACAATGACGGAAAGGTCACTGCGGCCGATAGGAAAATCGTTCAAAATATTATCGACGGTGAGCCCACCAAAGCTTTTGTGATCGATCAGAACGAGTCTGTCATTGAAGTACAGTATCCTTTGAAAAATGTGGTTACCGTCAATGCGGATATGCTGTCCATGTTCATACTGATCGGCGGTGAAAACAGTATTGCAGGATTTGTTGCAAGCAATTACGCCGTGGAACAGCAGGTTGTTGTCGATGCGGGCGCTACAAAACTTGCGGGTACAAGGGAAATAAATAATGCCAACTACAGTGGCCTTATCGCGCTGGATGCAGACCTGCATGAGGAGGGCGGTATCGGCGCAATATTTGCAATGACGGATGCCGCCGTTTCCGATAAAATCGATGATATTAATGCCGCAGGCATACCCGTTCTGAGAATCAAGTGCTCAGCCCCCATAGATCAGGTCAATGCTTGTCTCACCATAGGCGTATTGCTCGGTACCGAAGTGGAAGAACAGGCCAGAGATTACTACGAAAAAACTCATGCGCTGTATGATATGATTGATAACAAGCTGAAGGATCTTTCCGATGATGAAAAGGTTAAATGCATTTCATTGACCATGTGGCGTTACATAACCGAAATTGATTCCGCTTACACGCAGGTTACTGAGGCTGCCGGAGGAAACAACTTAACCATTTTCCCCGGTGACACATCCTCAAAATTGGAAACTGAAGATGCAATCACAATGTTCGATGCCGCCGAATGGATGATAAGTTTCAGAACCAGAGACTATATTGTCGATGATGTTGTAGAAACCTGGGAAAATGCAAATAACAGTTATTTGCACGCAGGCAAAGCATACATTGACGGAAACATGGTATTCATCAATGCCAGTATGCCTGTCCCCTGCAGAGTCGCATACTGTGCCGAGATATTCTATCCTGAATTGTTCGAAGAAGGATTCGGCGATAAAATATTCCAGGAATATGTGGATGCATTCCTCGGTTACCTTGAAGGAACCGGTCCCGACGGAAGCTTTGATGTAAAATTGGATATGACCACCACCATAACCAAGGCGGATTACGACACGGCCAAGGCGTCCTGATTCACCGTTCGGAATCTGAAAACTTCTTACTTTTTATTATTTATTCTAAATAAAATCTGTGAAAGCCATTCGGATTGAGTATTCAATCGACGACCATTCTTACGCTGCCGGCCAATTTATCGGCATTGAGATTGTCTATACTGAAATATGCTGCCTGCAGCTTTTCGGCAAGTTTTTCGGCATTATCAAATTTCACATAACCTGCGGATGCATCGATGACGATCCACTTCAATCCGGGAATAATCGCTTTTTCGGCTATTTCCAAAACTTCTTCGTTTGCATCAGCCCCCTCTTTCAAGGGAACATTTGCTCTGCCGTCCGTTATCAAAACGATATAACATTTTTCACCCGTGTGCGAGCGGGAGTAAGATGACATGAATTTTGCTGCCGAACCTATTCCATCGGACAAGGGCGTCTTACCGCCTGTGGGCAGATCTTTTAATTTTTTATACCCATATTCCGCCGAATGAGTCGGATGCAGTATTAATTCCGCAGACGTTCTTCTGAAGGCCATCATGCCTATTTTGTCTCTTTTGACATAACTGTCTTTCAACATCGAAAGAACCGCACCTTTGACCGTTTCCATTCTCCTTCTGACACCCAGGGATCCACTGGCATCCACTACGAACATTATTGTGGCCCCAGTTCGTTTTTCCCGTACTTTTTGCCTCAGATCCTGTTTCTCTATTGCGATGGCGAGTTTTCCGGGATCCCGGTACTTCTGGTAAGGCGCCGCCGAACGTATTGTGGCATCCAGAGCCAAATCTGTCAAACGGCCCTTTGGAACTTCGTAGTTGGAATATTTTCCCGAACCGTCGGTACTGACCGCCCGTTTTCTTTTGCCTTTGTCCGCATTGGACCGTTCAATTTTTTCCGGTACGCCGGTAAGAAAATCTATCACGCGGAACTGCTCCCCTATGTTGAACATCATATCGTCAAAATTCGGTGCCGGGGATGGGGGCGTTGTTTCCTCCTTGTCATCATGTTCGCTTTCTTCGTTTTCGGAGTCATTCGGTTCTTTATCTTCGGGTTCGTTAGGCTTTTCAGGATTATCAGGATTCTCCGGTTTTTCGTCCTGCTGGGATTCCCCGGGAACTTCCGGTTCTTCCGGATCCGGTGGATAAATCCGTCTTCTGTGGGCTAGACACATTATTGCGGCCGCTTCCACATCTTCGGTGATGACTTCGTCCCTTCCCGCCAGAGCCGCCAAAGCCCGGGAAACTCTGAAAAGGGCCAAATCTCCCCGGTGGCCGTCGACGCCCATCCTTTCACACAGTTCAACCATAATGGTCAGAAATTCATCCGAGACGGTAATCAGAGGCAATATTTTCACGGCATTGGATATTTTTGACAGATTGGATTCCTTTTCTCCGTCCCATTCCTTGATGAACTCCTTTGTATTGTTTGAAAAACCGTTCATCCTCCTCAGAATTTCGGTTTTCACATTTTTATCTTCCATGGATTTCGTATGAACGCATATGTCGAAACGATCCAGTAAATGAAGGGGCATGTCGGACTCTTCCAAACATGCAGTTGCTATCAGAACCGTATCGCAGGGATACGATACGGATACTCCTTCCCTCTCCGCTTCCACCCTTCCGAGAATAACCGAATCAAGAAGCTGATACAACGTTTTCCTATCCATCAGATTCGCATCGTCTACAACCGCCACATTTCTGTGGGCGGAAGCCAATAGACCCTCAAGCGGCACAATTCTGCCTTCTTTGATGGAAGATTCCATATCGACACCGCCGAACAAATCCCCCTCGGAGGTGTTTGACGGTATGTTCACGACGTTCTTTCCCAATACGTCTCCCGAAGATTTAGCAATGACTGACTTGGCAGTTCCGGGTGGACCTCGGATCAATATAGTTTTGATTCCGGGATCGATTGCGGCGCATGACACTGCTTTTTTTGCTTCGTCGGCTTTGTAAACTGCCGAAAGGGGGAATTTTAAAATGCCTTCAGGCATTCTTCGAGCTCCTCTTTGTCGAAGGATGTTTCTTCAAAAGGTCTTCTGCGCATGCGATGTGAAATGACCAGGGGTGCGGTAACCGATATGTCTTCTTTCGTGATTTTGTTTCTGCCTTCCAAGGCCGCATTGGCAATCGCCGCCTTCAATAGCGTTATATCCGCCCTGTGACCGTCGACACCGAAATGGGTCGTGACCGAAACGATAGCATCGAGAACGTCATCGTTGTAAGTAACCGAAGTTCTGAGTTTGCGGGCATCCGATATCTTATTTTTCAATTCCGTTGTGTCTTCCGCAAAGAGTTCGATGTATTTTTCAGGATTTTCGTGGAACATTATTCCGCGTCTGATTACTTCCTTCCTGGATTCCGTGTCTTTTTCGCCTCTGACATCCACGGAAAGGCCGAATCTGTCCATCAGCTGAGGTCTGATGTCCCCCTCTTCCGGATTCATGGTTCCTATCAGCACAAACCTTGCGGGATGGGTAAACGACACACCTTCTCTTTCAATATAGTTGACGCCCATGGCTGCCGAGTCCAGCAACATATCCACAATATGATCATCCAGTAGGTTTGCTTCGTCCACATACAATACATTGCCGTTTGCGTCCGCCAATATTCCCGGTTCAAATTTCTTTTCACCGATTTTCAGAATATGCTCCACATCCAGTGTGCCTGCCACGCGGTCTTCGGTGGCATTCAGCGGCAATTCGACGACTCTGGTTTTTACAGATACGGGGTTGAGCACCTCACCGTCAGACAACCGTTCTTCGCAATAAGGGCAATATCCCCGGTCCCCGTCGTATCCGCATTCGAAAGGACATCCCTCCACAACTGTTTTTTCAGACATAATCTGACTGAGGGAACGTACTGCGGTGGACTTTGCCGTACCTTTCTCCCCTTTGATGAGAACTCCGCCTATGCCGGGGTCGACCAAATTGAGAAGCAATGCCCGTTTCATCTCTTCCTGTCCCACGATGGCCGCAAAGGGAAAATATTGTTTGACCGTCATTTCCAATCAAAACGGAGAACATATATTGGATTATATATCCATCTATTGTCTTTCACGGTTCTTTCCCGATTCTTGCCGGTTCGCCGAAAGGTGTGTCCGAACTTGTTTGATATCTTCCGAAATTTCCGTTCAAATTCAGAAAAAGGATACTATATATCGGAATAGGATGTATTATCCAATCAGAGTCGGGACTATGAAAATCGTCAATCTTTCCATTCAGACAACGGATTCAAAAACAATGATCGAACCTGCGGAAGCCGTCGCTTCGGAATTCGGTTTTTCACTGGAACTGCACTGTTACAACGAATACGATGCGGATGAGGATGTCCTTCTGTACAACGAACTCGTGAAAAATACGAATGACGCGGATTTGGTACTGGTGAGGTGCATGTCCGACCCGAACAGGTTCAAAAAATTTGAAAGATACGAGAAAGTTCTGAGGGAGTGTTCCGCTTATGTATTGCTTATCAGCGGGAATTCCGATGTCACGATGATATACCGGAATCTGTTCAAGGGGGATGACGAATCATACAAAACCGTGGTCAGATATCTTGCCGCCAGAGGATTTGAAAACGAAAAGGGTCCCGTTGTCTGGTTGCACAACATACTGCACGGAACCGACTTTCCTCTTCCCGACATTGCTGAACAGCCGACCGACGGAATATACCACCCGGATTTTCCACGAGGCATTACCTTTGAAGATTATATTTCGGAATTGGACCTGTCCAAACCGGCAATTGGCATCATGTTCACTTCCAACTTGTGGATATATGACAATTTGGAACACATAAATGCTTTAATCAGAGAAATCGAAAAACAAAAAATGAACGCCATACCTTTTTTCTTTGCCGTCACGAGCAGCAGCGCGGGTACAACGAAAACCGTTGATTTTGTAAAAAAATATTTTTTCAGGAACGGGGAATGCTTGGTTGACGCCATCATACTGAACTCTCCGTTCTCACAATTGTTCAATTCCAGAGAGCCCGACGAAGGCATGAAAACAAAGGACGAAGACAATTTCTTCAAAGCCGTGACAAACGTCCCGGTTTTCCAGGCAATGACCGCCAGCGGAGGGTATTTTGATTATGAGGCCTCGTCGGAAGGGTTGAACAAAAATGAAATAAAAAATCAGGTTGCATATCCCGAAATCGACGGTCAAATCATCACGGTCCCCGTTAGTTCCGTAGGCAAGGGCCTAATGACGGCCAAACGGGCGCTTCCCATACCAGATCGAATAGAACACCTTGTAAAATTGGCAAGGAATTGGGCCAAATTGCGCCATACCCCCGCCAAAGAAAAAAAGGTTGCCATTTTACTGTGGCAGTCCCGCGAAGACTCCGGTCGCGTAGGCAACGCATCAGGTCTGGATTCCATAGAAAGTGTGTACCGTCTTTTGAAAAGTATGGAAGATGAAGGATACAACGTCGGCGTTCTCCCCGAAAACAGCAAAGGTCTTCTTCAAGAATTTTTGGACGGCGTGACCAACGATATTTCCTGGACTTCGACGCGCGATGTCGAAGAGAGAGCCATTGCTCTTGTGAACAACAAAGAGTACCTTATCCATTATGACAAGATTCCTGAATTCAACCGTATTTTGATGGAAAAGAGCTGGGGGCCGCCGCCGGGTGAAATATCCGTGGACGGAGGGCGATTTGTCATTCCCGGCATTCTGAAGGGAAACGTCTTCATCGGATATCAACCGATGAGGGGGCTCTCAGAACAAATGGAATCCCTGTACCACGATCCCCATGCCGCCATACCCCATCAGTATCTGGAATATTACCGATGGATTCAGAATGATTTTGGAGCCAATGCCGTTATACATGTGGGCACACACGGCACATTGGAATGGTTGCCCGGAAAGAATGTGGGCCTCTCCGGAAAATGTTTTCCGGATGTGGTGTTGGACGGGCTTCCCAATATATATCCTTACATAATCGACGACCCCGGTGAGGGTATACAGGCAAAAAGAAGGTCCGAGGCCGTTCTTATCGGACATATGAACCCCATATTGGGCAGGGCCGGAGGTTACGACGATCTGGATTCCGTAGAAGTTCCTTTGCAAGAATATCTCAAAATGTCAGGAACCGTTAAGGGAGACCGAAAGACCGCTCTGGTGGAAAGCGTGTATGAAGCCGTGAAAGAAGCCGATATGCTCGGGGATCTGGGGCTGACCGACACCGACGCCGAAGATTTTGAAACCCATATGCCGAAACTTCACGATTACATTTCAGACATGAAAGACGCAATCATCAGAAACGGATTGCATATACTTGGAAAAGCACCCGAAAACGAACGTATGGACGATGCGGTGTATTCCCTGACTCGCATGGACAACGGAGACATACGGTCCCTCAGAAATTCTTTCACATCACTGCTGGGAATCGATATATTGGAATGTTTGAAGAATCCTTCCGTCCTCGGCTCCGGAGGCAGACTCAACAGCGAACTTGCCGAATACGCAGAAATGGAATTCGGAAAACTTCTCATCGAATTCAGAAATTTGGAATACGATTTGGAAAAATGCCTTTCTGCAACCGAAAAATCGTACGGAAAACTTTCCGAAGATTTCGAGAAATCCCTGGTATATCTGTGCAACACGTTGGTTCCGAATTTGATAAAGACTTCAGATGAAATAAAATTCACCATGGATGCCCTGGCCGGTAATTTTGTCCTTCCCGGACCTTCCGGGGCTCCGACCCGGGGCAACGCCGACATACTTCCGACAGGAAGAAATTATTACGGCACCGACCCCGGGGCCATCCCCAGCCGGGCGTCATGGAAAGTAGGATGCGGGATGGCAGATCAGATGATTGAAAAATACGTCAATGAAAAGGGAACGTATCCCCGTGACGTCGCCTTCATAATATGGGCAACCGATATAATGAAAACCGGGGGGGATGACATGGCATACATACTCTGGCTCATGGGAGTCAGACCCGTATGGTCCCGCACGGGAGGCCAAATAATCGATTTGGGAATAATCCCTCTCAGTGAATTGAAAAGACCGAGAATAGACGTTACCGTAAGAATCACAGGTTTGTTCAGGGACACTTTCCCCAATCTCATAGACATGATAGACGATGCCGTCAACCTTGTTTCGGAACTGGACGAGACCGACGAGGAAAATTATCTTTCCGCCAATCTCAGAAAGGATATCCTGAACAAAATAGAAAGGGGGATGTCTGCGGAGGATGCCAGAGCGGAATCTTCTGTAAGGGTGTTCGGGAGCGCGCCCGGTATGTACGGACCCGGAATAAATCACGCCATTGAATCCGGAAATTGGGAAACCGCTCAGGATCTGGCCGACATATATGTTGCCTGGGGAAGTTACGGTTACGGGCGCAAATTTCGGGGTGTGCCCATGAAAAATCAGTTCATACAAAGATTCGGCAGTGCGGAGATAACCGTGAAAAACATGCCCGACCGGGAATTTGATGTAATTGACATTGACGATGTTTACGGATACCTCGGAGGTCTGAACGCATTCGTAAAAAGTTACGGGAACAAAGACGCCATGTCCGTCATCGGGGATGGTTCCAATCCCGAAAATACGAAAATAAGACACACCGAAGAGGAATTGAGCTTCGTATTCAGAAGCAAAGTTTTCAACCCCAAATATCTCGATGGTTTGAAACAACACGGATACAGAGGCGTATCAGAAATTGCCAATCTCACTGAATATCTGATCGGTTGGGATGCCACATCCGATGCCGGCGATGACTGGATGTACAGAGGCATATTGGAGAAATTTTTGGAAGACACGGATACCCGGGAATGGATGAAGGATGAGAATCCTTTCGCCATGATGAGTATACTGGAACGTCTTCAGGAAGCCATAAACAGAGGTCTTTGGAACGCGACCGAAGATGAAAAGAGACGCGTAGCCGAATTATTCATGCAGACCGAAGAGAGAATAGAGGAAGTCACCGACCGGTGACGGGCACGCCACTGTCCGAACGGACGTCCAAAACAGTGCTTTCGATTGCGCTTCCCGCGGACTCGGTCCTGTATCCCCCTATGGGATTTTGCAGTATCACGTGAGGTGTTCCTTCGTCATCTATGATTTTTGAATTGACACCGTAAACACTGCGTATGTTGTCTTCGGTGATGACTTCCCCCGGAGTTCCCACGGAATAGATGGTCCCTTCGCTCATCAATATCATTTTATCCGAAAATTTGGAGGCTATATTGATGTCATGACTTATCATTATGACCAGAATTCCTTTTCTTACGGACATTTCCTTCAGAAGCATGGTCACTTCCATCTGATGCCGGATGTCAAGATTCGAGGTCGGTTCATCCAAAAGCAGAACTTTAGGTTCTTGGGCGAATCCCCTGGCCAGCATGACTTTCTGGTGTTGTCCCGCACTCAGTTCATTGAACGGTCTCATGGCCAAATCCTCTATCCCCAACAATTCCAGGGTGTCATAAACCACATCCAAATCTTTTTCCGTGGACTTCCAGTTGCTGTGGGGATGCCTTCCCATCAAAACGGTATCGACTACCGTGAGGGGGAATCTGTCCGATGAAGAGTAAGGAACGTATCCCATGATTTTGGCCAATTCTTTGAGCTTGAACGAAGTTATGTCTTTACCGTTGACGGTAACCACACCCGATGAAGGAGTCAGAATATTGTTTATGCAGTGAATCAGGGTGGATTTTCCCACTCCGTTCGGACCCAATATCGAAACGAGTTGTGCTCCCCCGAGATCCAATTCTATGTTCCTAAGAACGGGTGTGCTCGTGTATCCGAATTCGATATTATCGATAATGATTTTCATTCCGCAGAATCCTCCGCCACTTGATTGGATATATAGTCCAATTTATTTATTGTTATGGAATTTCCATCAGAATAGGAGATTCATAAATTGATCAGCCACAATATGGATTATATATCCAATGTATATGACTTAACGCATACGGCGAGAGATTTGCACGGGGTTTGTGGGTATGTCTGATGAAGATTACATAATCATTGCTGAAAATCTTGTGAAGAGATACGACCAGAAGGTCGCATTGAACGGCATCGACCTGAAAGTGAAGAGGGGGGAAATATACGGCTTCCTCGGACCTAACGGAGCCGGAAAAACGACAGCAGTAAGAATTCTCTCGACATTGACAGACTTTGACGGCGGGACCGTAATCATCAACGGCCACAATCTGAAAAAGAACATTATGAAGGCAAAAGTCAGCGTAGGCGTCATACAGCAACATATCAGCCTCGACAAAGATTTGACGGTCATGGAAAACATGCGTCACAGGGCGTTGATGCACCAAATTCCAAAAAATAAAAGAGAAGAAAGAATCGCGGAACTTATCGAATATTTCTCATTGGATGAATATCTCGACAGCAAAATAGACTCCTTGTCCGGAGGATGGAAAAAACGAGTTTCCATAATTTGTGCCATAATTCACTCGCCGGAAATCATATTCCTTGATGAACCCACTGTCGGATTAGACATTAAAGCCAGACGTTTGCTTTGGGAACTCATACGGTTGCTGAACAAAGACGGCACCACCGTATTTCTCACGACTCACTACATCGAAGAGGCTCAGGCTCTGTGCGACAGGGTCGGCATAATAGACAACGGCAAAATAATCGCCGACGGCACTCCGTCGGATCTGTCGGAAAGTTTAGGTAAATTCACCGTCGTGGCAACCGATCCCGACGGTAAATCAGTCTACAAATATTTTCCCGACCGGGCTTCCGCGTCCGAATACGGCAACAGTATGACCAACGGAGAAATTCTGATCAGAAGAACAAATCTGGAAGATTGTTTCGTCGAACTTACCGGAAGGACGGTGAAAAACTGATGGGAAGACTCAAGGAGATTTACAGTGTGGCATGGGGCGATTTGCGTTTCATGAGACATAACTTCGTCAGCATCATGGCCATGACTCTTGTCAGTCCGGTACTTTATCTGATTGCCTTCGGATACGGAATGGGTCAAGGTGTTGAGATGGATGGAGTTCCGTACATCGCATTCATAATACCCGGTATTGTGGCACTTTCTTCTTTGAACGCTTCTTTCTCTTCCACCGCCACCCGTCTGAATGTGCAAAGACTGTATTACAGAAGTTTTGATGAAATGATGATTTGTCCTTTGCGAACGTCTTCGATAGTAATCGGCAAGGCTATTCTCGGATTCATCAGAGGTCTCATAAGTTGTCTGTTGATTTTTCTCTTGGGGTTGCTCCTGACTGATAAGCTGATATTTTCATTGCCGTTCATCGCTTGTCTCATGCTGTCCTGTTTGACCTTCGCGCTGTTGGGGGAAATGGCCGCATTGCTGGCGAAGACCCATCAAAGCATGGCGGTCTTCAATACATTCGTGATTCTCCCCATGACATTCCTGTGCGGAACGTTTTTCTCGGTCTCCATATTGCCTGATATATTCCAAAAATTGTTGTATCTGATTCCCCTCACCCACGCCAGCGAGTGTATAAGAGCCGGGGCTTTAGGGTGGAACTTCCCCCTTCTCTCGTTTATCGTTATGATTATGTTCTGTTTACTGTTTTATGCAATCAATTACTATCTGGTAAAAACCAAAAAGGTTTGAATTTAAGGATCGGACTTATCTGAACAGACATCCCGGAATTGAATGAAATTCATGGTGATTAAAACAGATGGATTATATATCCATCCAACAATACACCCCCAATGGAAATCTCAAACACTTTGAAGACAATCAAGAGTCATCCGAATGTCACCGAGGCACACATATTGGATGCAAAGACTCTTTACGGAGTCATAAGAGAAGAATCCCTCGCCAGAGAATGGTTGGGAATGCCATTTTACAATCAGGCCGCAAAAGTGTGTCTTGAAAGTTCTTATGTGGTATGTGTTTTCAGTAACGGTTTATTTGAACAGCACATGGACGGCTCCATCGTGATTTATGATAATCTGGGAATCGAAATAGGTAAGATGATTGATCATTCCATGAAAGATACCTATTCCGCCTGTGTCCATAACATATGGCTTGCGGAAGACTTTGTGCTGTTTTCCAACAGAGTCACAGAATGTCCCGTTGCCGTTGTCATGAAACCGATAAAGACTGATTTCCTTAAGGACGATCCAGATGTGGAATCCGCTTCGCTGTTCTATCCCGGCAGATATACGGACATTATGCTGAGGGAACATTTCGATGTAGAATCGGGTGCGGGCTGTTCCAGTGCCATCATCGGGATAAACAGAAAGGCCCCCGAGATGAAACATGTAACTGCCAGAGCCGCCATTTTGGGTTACTATTGATGGCTATTCCGCTTTTGTAATCCAAGAGATTACAAAATTGATGAAAAAGTATATATTGAAAAACCCAATCAAGAATTTATCCGCGGATGTGGTGTAGCTGGTTATCACTTGACCTTGCCAAGGTTAGAACTTGGGTTCAAATCCCGGCATCCGCACTCTTCTTTTTAACAGATTTGACACTGAAAACCGTCTTTGCAGATTATATTTATATTCAGACTTATAAATATAATAAATTGACTAAAATGTTTGATTGACAATCTGTTTCCGATCAGTTCGGGGTTATCGGTTTCTTCGCTTCGGCGTCCTTCACCAAAACCAACAGGAACTTGAACGGAGTGACTCCTAACACCGCATGAGGGATATCTTTGGGCATGACAATCGTTTCGCCTTCCCTCACGGTGAATTCCTCATCGGCGATGGTGATGTTTGCTTCACCGTCAAGAGCAATGACCATGGCATCGCCGGGGGCCGTGTGGGTTTTGAGACTTTCCCCCTCGTCAATGGCTATGACCGATAAGTTGAGACCGGGCTTGTTCACCAGAGTCAGATTGGCAACCTGTCCGGGGCGGTAATCAATCAGTTCCTTCGCCATCAGTTTGGTCGACAGATCTATGTTTTTGATAAGTTGGCCTTCCATGGGAAGTAATATGCTCAGGTACTTAACAGATTTTGCGGCGGTGATCACCACATCGGTGTTGTGGGGCACGACATATATATCACCGGCATCCAGCTTCGCGGTTGATTCACCTTCGATTCTCAACCTTCCGTCCAAAACTTTGATCAGGTTCTGGAACGGGGACTTCATCTCGCTTATTCCCTCTCCTTCGTCAAAGAAATACATGTAAATCGTGACATCGGAGTTGTCCAGCATGCCGTAACTGATTGTCTGGCCTTTTCCTTCCGCAATCAGATTCTTCAGCCGAAATACTTCGGAACTTTTTATGTTTTTGAAAACTGACATTGTATCCGTATCCCGCCGCAAGGGAATAAACTTCGCTTTTTTTATAAAAATAAAAACGCAATCTCAAAAAATATCGGGATTCCGTTAAAATTGATAATGAACATATTGAGAATGATATGTACTTTAATGTACAACAGAGACGGCATAAGAATACAAAAGTAAAATATAAAATTCAGAGACATCACAATTTTATGGACAATGTCATCATAGTCTATGATTCGGAAGCAGCCCGTAAAAAGTACGCTTCCGACTACAACAGGTTCAAAGATTCTATGGATGCCCTTCTGAAGAAGGGCTTCAAAGTGGAATATGTTGACTGCAAGTCTGCCGCCGATGTTAAAGGTGACGGCGAGGCCCAAGAACTCGTAGAGGAAGAAGGCTTCGATGTTTTGCCCATCGCGGAATTCATGGGAGCGATAATCACCAGCGGTGAATACGTTTCCAACCAGGATCTTGTGGACTTTCTCGAGGTTCCTGACGGCGTTATCGATGCGGTTCGCAGCAAGCCTCCGCCTCTTTACGAAACGGGACCTCCGTTGGACTGCTCGCAGACCGACGTTCCCAAGTGAAACTGAGAGCCCAGTTGTGATATCCCACAGGGATATCAAAAACCTCTTTCCAATTTTTAATTCATCAGTTTTTAAATGATTCCCTTAAAAAATTCTGAATGATACAGAGTATTGTTTCTTTTAAGCATGAAATAATGAGACTGTATGAAAAACAGAGTTGGATTAGTAGTCCAACTCTTTAAATAATTCTTGCTGTATGTGTTGGGGCGAACCGCAAAACCATAGCAATTGCAACGATAATTATACTTGTTATTGCAGGCACCGCAACATATGTCTCGTTCGGCAATAAAGAAAACAATACAGATGAACCGGAAAACCGAGGGGGATTTTATTCCTGGAATCCGACCGTACTGGAAATTAACGGAGCCTACTCCAATTCGACACCCAGTCTGATATCTCTCCTTGACGACCTGTATAAAGGTGCGTATGGCAATCTGCCTTCGACGGAGGGCGTGACAATGGATGATATAACTGCCGGATCGGCCTTGAATTTTGACAGTTGCGTTACCGTTAATCCCGACGGTTCTTTGGAAGTCGGTACTTTTAATTCATCCAGCACGGGAAAAACAGGACCCAATGCCACAACAACGATTGACAGCATACCCGAAAAATGCGTTTGCTACACCGCTGCGTACGTCGATACCATTTACAACATACTTTGTGCAAAGTTCGATGAGACCAAAAACAACAGTCCTTTGGCAACTGCAAAACTATGGGAAATCGTAGTCGGCATGCCGGCAGACTGTAAGACAGCCTTGGAAAGAGATTTCTCAATCGACGTTCCCGAGGGTATTTTGATTTTCGATCTTGGAGAGAATCTTATGACTTACTCCCAACAACTTGCGGATGAATGCGGCGAAGATGAAAATATCGTCATACTCATGACCGAGTACAACATAAGATCCACAAATGCCAAAATTACAGAAAGCACCGTTCAGACAATCGAAAGTAACACAGGCGGGAAAGTAAAATTCGTATTTGTTCTTTCCAACTCACTAAGCATGGTTATGAGCAACACGGAAATGATAGGCACTCTTTTGGGTATAGATAACACACAGGATTTCATAGAAAACATCCAGATAAAAATTCACGTCATGAAGGATGCCATATCAAAAATGCAACTTGAAAGTAAGAAAAAGGTCTATGTCGAAACAGCGGCAGGAAAGGCCGCCGGATCCGAAAACCTCATTACGAATCTGCTTACCGACATACTGGATTTGAAAAACATAGCGGATTATCTTGAATTGATGGATTCGAAGCTTTCTGATGAACAAATAGTCAGCGAAAAGCCCGATATAATAATCTTCTATCTTTCGGACTCCAGAACCATGGATGAAAAAATGAGAGTACCCTCAACCTGAAGGGGCACATCCCCCTTCAGGCCCTCTTTGGTGCATCTTCATGACGGAAGAGCATGACTTGAACCATCTGATCAGTGTAGACAGGAAAATAAAACGCAGAGCCGTCGTGGGGCTCATCGTAACGTTTGCGCTGATGGTTACCGTATTCTTTACGTGTATATTCGTAGGTTCCGTTGATCTGGATTTCGAAATTGTCATCGATGCCATGATGGGACGTGCCAGTTGGAGTCAGAATTACATCGTCAAAGAAATAAGAATACCCCGACTGATATGTGCCGCAATAGTGGGAGCTTCTCTTTCGCTTAGCGGTATGTGTATGCAGGCTCTTTTCAAGAATCCGATGGCATCGCCTTCCATATTGGGCATATCTTCCGGCGCCGCATTCGGAGCCGCATTGTATATTGCGGTAGGATACGGCGTATTCCAGATAACATACGGAACAACGATTTTTGCATTCATTATGTCCGGGATTACCATGTTGTTGGTATACGGACTGGCATATCAGAAGAGAGGAACGCACACCATCATGTTGCTTCTTTCCGGTATGGCCATAAACGCATTGTTCAGCGGATTGACCTCGACAATTGAATTTTTCTCTGATGCCGATACCGTGTCCAGCATTGTATTCTGGATTTTGGGGAGTTTCGAAAAATGCAATTGGGCTTCGGTGAAAATAATTGCCGTATCTGCTATTGTCGGTTCAATACTCGTCCTGTACAATTCAAGGGAATTGAATCTTATAGCCGGAGGGGAAAGGAAGGCAAAGGCACTGGGAGTGAATGTCAAAAATGTAAGAATTATGCTTATAGTCGGAACCTGCCTTCTTGTGGCAAGTTCAGTATCCGTATGCGGAATAATAGGGTTTGTCGGATTGATTATACCCCATATTTTCAGAACGATATGCGGACCCGACCATAAGTATCTGGGACCGATGTGTATTCTCGGCGGGGCTTTGTTCATGATGTTGTTTGACACAATAGCACGCTCTCTGATGCCTCCGTACGAACTGCCGGTGGGCATAATCACTTCAATAATCGGTGCTCCGTTTTTTATGTATATAATGAGAAAGAGGGAGAAAGACATATGGAGTGTTTGATTTGGTAAATCTGAAAGTGAACGGGGTTTCTTTCAGCATCGGATCTGCCGACATACTGAAAGATGTGGAATTCTCTGTCGACAGCGGAGAAATTATCGCTATACTGGGACAGAACGGTTCCGGTAAAACCACATTGCTGAATTGCATCAATTCGGAATACAGATCCAAAAAAGGATCGGTGACCGTCGATCACTTTTCAAAAGATATCCTCGATAACGTTGCGAAAAAGGACGGTCCTTTCGACATATTGGATTTTTCATATTTGGAAAGATCCAGGATTCTTGCGACGGTGGAACAGAATTCCGTTGCTTCTTTCCCTTTTACCGTGTTGGAAACCGTGCGGATGGGACGCTATTCGAACAAAGGGGAAGTCGAAGAAAATTCTGTTGAAGAATTGAGAGAAATATATTCTTTAATGAAGGAAACAGAAATTTTGGGATTTGCTGAAGGACCCGTTAACGAACTGAGCGGGGGCGAGTGGCGAAGAGTCATGATAACACAATCCTTGGCCCAAAATCCCGAGATTCTTTTGTTGGACGAGCCCACATTGCATCTGGACATAAACCATCAATTCGAACTTATGGACATCCTGAAAAGAACAATCAAACAACGCAACATTCTCGTGATAATGGTTACGCACGACATATCTTTGGCCGCAAGATACTGTGACAGAACCATCATCATGGAAAACGGAGAGATTGTAGCCCTCGGGAACACAAAGGACGTGATAACTTCCGACAATCTTGAAAAGGTGTTTCAAATGAATGCCCGGATATCTTATAATGAAGAGATAGACGGTCTTGAAGTATTTTTTGTGGGAAAATCCAACCGCGATGCCATAACCTGAGATACATCCGCTTAGGTTTTCACCGAATGCGTTATAATATTTTCCATCTTCCGGAACGCCTGCTGCCTTCCCTCTTCAGAATTCCTTTTTCCTTCAATTCGGAAAGATACCGTTCCGTCTGACGCCTGCCGAGACCGATCTTTTCGGATATCTCGTCGATGACCATATCTTTGTTCGCAATCAACAATTCCAAAACTCTCTTTGCATAAATGCTGAGCTCAATATCTTTGATTTTGGAGGGTTTCACGGTAACGGTGACTTTACCTTCAATCAAGTTCTGGGACACATCGGTGCGGTAACCGTTTTCATTCAACCGCACGATTGCGTTGCCCAGTCCCCTGAATGTGGAAACGGAACTCAGGATATTGGCAATAATCGGATTTCTGCGGTCTCTTTTTCCTTTGATTGATTCTTCGACGGAGGATCTGAACATTCCGTAATTGATTATTTTCAAAACGCTGTTGCCGTAGATAACGGAAACTCCGTCGCCCAAGTGATAATCGGAATGTATGAGCGCGTTGGTCACAAGTTCCATCACGGATTCGGACATATCGCCATATATCGAAGATATGCAGGCCGATACTTCGGAACGGAAATCCTGTATGTTGCCGGACCATCTTCCATCCTCCGAATCGATTGCCCATCTGCCGTCGGAATACCTTAATCTGTATCCTTTGAACCGGGACGTTATAGTGTGATGATCCGAAAACAGAAGAATGCCCGCAACAGCGGGTACGAGCCGATTTTCACGGTTGACGGTCGCGAGAGAGGAAGTCATCAGTTTTTCGACGTCCAGAGAACTCCATATATGGTCTTTCTTCAGCCGGGATCTGAAATCCCCGAGGGATACGGTATTAAGCACCGACGCGTCAAAATCTTCCATGGTTTTGCCGTCGTTCCCGTCAGATCTGTCCCTAATCATAGATCTGACCTGTTCCGCTCCGCAAATGCATATGTCGCAGTCTTTCCAAACGAAAGTTCCCGTTTCAGGTGAACCGTCGAGATAAACCGGACGGAACAACCTGTCCGCGTAAGGAACATCCAAAATGAAACCTTCGGAGGATTTCCTGAAATGAGAACTCATAACGGGATTCGGACTGATGTTGGAAGCATCCTGCAACCTTTCTCTGAGAAGGGATATCTCCTCGTCTTTGTCGGATTCAAATCTGCTCGGACATGTAACGATTATTTTTCCGCCGCCGGAGTTGGCGAACGCTGAATAATATTCCAAAATTTTAGAGGACCGGCAGTCTTGCAGAGTCAGGTTTACGATACCCGTCCCTTCCGACCGGCTGACCACTTCATCCGCATTATGCATGACGGCATCCCATGACGTTAATTATGATTATACTTTATAATTGTATCGCTTATAACGTCTTAATCTAATTATTATATCAATTATTAATCATATTAATACGTCTTTTATATGACTTATTAAAGATTTATACGATATGATAACAAATCATAATGTCGTGAATATTAAGCATCATCAATATCGGAACGTTGTAGAAAACAATCAAGTATATCCGATTCGTTGACCCATCATGGACAAAGACAAAACCGAAGGTCAGCAACTCGCAGACGAGTTGCTGGTTACTCCAAAAAACCTCGGAGAGCGGGATTA
>Ga0265294_10002884_pt1 | contig 22321 bp, 22 predicted proteins | sample MunlanPumphouse3_FD_192504 | JGI IMG/M metagenome (GOLD analysis project Ga0265294, IMG submission 192504) | Groundwater microbial communities from a municipal landfill in Southern Ontario, Canada - Pumphouse #3 | ecosystem: Environmental > Aquatic > Deep subsurface > Groundwater | place... | reverse complement strand
ACGCGGATTGATAATGATTTGGAACAATTTAGTGTTCTTCGAGCCCTACAGGCAGCCAGAAAAGCCGATGTCGTGGTTTTTGTCGTCGATGCCACCCAGGCGATTTTATCCCAGGACAAGCGGCTCATTGCGTATCTTGATCGGGAAAAGATTTCTTTTCTTGTGGTTGTGAACAAGATTGATCTGGTCCAGAGGGCTGATTTCCAAGAGAGACAGCGTCATTTTAAAGAGGCCATCTCTTTCTGCAGCCACGTGCCCATTTTGTTTTTGTCTGCCCTTAAACATCGGGGGCTGGCAAAGGTTCTTCCCCTGGTTGAAAAACTAGTGGCCCAGGGCAGTGCCCGGAGTACCACGGGGGAACTTAACCGTGTGGTGCAACTGGTTACCGAACGTCATCAGCCGCCCATGGTCAAAGGTCATCGTCTTAAAATGTACTACCTGACCCAGGCCAAATCAACGCCGCCTACCTTTGTCTTTTTTGTCAACGATCCTGGCCTGGTGAAACCGAGTTATGCCAAATACCTGGAAAATCAGATCCGTAAATTTTTGCGATTGGACATTGCGCCGTTGAAAATAGTTTTCAGGGGAAGTCATGAGAATAAAAAATAGGGGCAAGTACGTACTATGAACAGTGCCCTGCGCACTGTGTCCTGCGTCTCGCGCCCAACAGTTCATTCTTGAATCCCGTCTTCTTTTATTTCTATCCTTGACCCGGAAATTCCATTTCCCTACATTTAACGGGTTCATTTTGTATGCTTATAATCTTAACGGAAAGACAAGGAAGGCGTGAAAATGGTAGATGCGGGAAAGATCTGGTTTGATGGCAAGTTGGTTCCTCAGGCAGAGGCGAATGTCAGTGTATTGAGTCATACCCTGCATTACGGAACGGCTGTGTTCGAAGGAATCCGATGTTATACGTGTGCAAAGGACTCGGCGGTGTTCCGGCTTCAAGATCATGTCAGAAGACTTTTTGAATCCGCTAACATTTTGCAATTTGATATTTCTTTTTCTCGAGAAGATATTTGCCAGGCCATCCTGGAAACCTTGAAGACCAATCAGCTTGCAGAAGGCTATATCCGGCCACTGGTTTTTATCGGCGCCGGAGGCATGGGTGTTAATCCCGGGGAAAATCCTGTCCATGTTATTGTGGCTGCCTGGGCCTGGGGTGCGTATCTGGGTAAAGAAGCTTTGGAAAAAGGTATCCGGGTGCGTACGTCCAGTTTTACCCGTCAGCATGTCAACGCCATGATGACCAAGAGCAAGGCTGCCGGTAATTATGTGAATTCTGTACTGGCCAAGAAAGAGGCCCTGCAGGACGGCTATGACGAGGCATTGTTCCTGGATGCCCAGGGCTATGTGTCTGAGGCTACAGGAGAAAATCTGTTCATCGTCCGGGATGGGGTTATCCGCACACCTCCTTTGGGATCGGTTCTTGCGGGTCTGACCCGTAATTCATTGATTACGTTGGCCAAAAACCTGGGATATGAAATCCAGGAACAGCGCTTCAGCCGTGATGAAGTGTATACTGCGGATGAAGCCTTTTTCTGCGGCACTGCAGCGGAAGTTACTCCTATCTGCGAACTGGATCGCCGGCAGATCGGAGCTGGACATGCCGGACCGATAACCAAAAAAATACAGAAAGAGTTCTTTGCCATTGTTCATGGCGAGAACGCGGCGTATGATCACTGGCTGACCCATTATTCTTTGTAATGTGTATCGGCGGTGAACTTCTTCCTGTAGTTCACCGCCGATGTTTCATCCCCCAAGTATTCTTTCCTCAGGATCACCTCTGACCCCCTGATAATCCCATGAGCCAGGAACCCCTTACCGCCAAATACCGACCCCAGACTTTTGAACAGGTTGCGGGTCAGGAAGCCATCAAGGCGATCCTGTCGCGTGCCGCAGCCACAGACCAGATTGCACCAGCATACCTGTTCAGCGGAACCCGGGGAGTTGGTAAAACCACCATTGCCCGAATTTTTGCCAAAGCCATTAATTGTGAGACGGCGCCAACGCCGGAGCCCTGCAATGCGTGCCGCTTTTGTGAGCAGATCACCAAGGGGTCTGCTGTCGATGTCATGGAAATCGATGGTGCTTCCAATACCGGTGTGGACAATGTGCGCAAACTCCAGGAAAACGTGGCCTATGCCCCTCTGGATTGCCGGTATAAGGTGATCATTATTGATGAGGCGCACATGCTTTCCAAGCAGGCCTTTAATGCCTTGCTCAAGACACTGGAAGAGCCCCCGGGACACGTGGTTTTTATTATGGCCACCACCGAGCCGGAAAAATTTCCCCAGACTATTATCAGCCGTTGTCAGCACTATGTGTTCAAGCGTCTTTCCCAGCGGGCGTTGGCCTCCCATCTGATCTGGCTTCTGGAGCAGGAGCATATTCCTTTTGAGTCCGCGGGCGTGAACCTGCTGGCCCGCAGAGGGGCCGGGAGTGTGCGTGATTCCATGTCCCTGCTCTCCCAGGTCCTGGCCCTGGGTAAAGAGGGACTTGTCCTCAAAGATGTGCGCGAAGTACTCGGGCTGGCGGACCAGGAATTGTATCTTGATCTGGTGCGTGCCATTGCCGCCCAGGATCTGCTGGGTATCAATCAGGTGCTCAATGCCGTGCTTGATAATGGCCTTGATCTTATCTTTTTTCTCCGCGAACTTGTTCTTTGCTGGCGGAATCTTTTTCTCCTCACTCAGCTCGGCAATCAGGCTACGGAACTGATCGACCTCCCCGAAGAGGAAATTACCGCCTGGAAGGGATGTGTCTCTCTTTTTTCCCTGGCGCATATCCATGCCTGCTGGCAGATGACCCTTGAAGGCCAACGCAAGGTGCAGACAAGCCTTGATCCTGGTCTGGATCTGGAGCTGCTGCTGCTGAATCTGTCGTATCTCCCGAGTCTTCTTCCCCTGGGCAAGGTCAAAACAACATCCGTTTTGGATAGAGGGGCCCAGGTCCCGGCAGGGAATACCCCTGCGGTATCGGCTCCCAAACCGGCTGTGCCCGAAGGACGGGGGGCTCGTGTCCCGTTGGGAGTGCGGCCCATGGCTTCCCGGGACGAACGATTTGCAGAAGACCCCGGTAATAATGAGCATACCGGTACGCCTGGCGCCCCGCAGGAATTCCCCCGGTCTGAAGTTTTGTCCGTACAGGAACCTCCCGCTGCATCCCTGCAATCCTCCGCTCCCCAAGCTCCTTCGGCCGACACTCCGAGGGACTGGTCTGGATTTGTTGATTATTGTTTGGCCCGGCAACAAGAGTCCGGGCAAAGTTTTATCTTTTTGAAACAGGCTCAGGCCACTCTTGAAGGGGACCGGATACGTATCGCATGCACAACAGATTTCTTGTACCAGAAATTTTCCGGACGTGAGGCTGCCAAGGTGCTCAGAGCATTGTCCCGGGAATTTTTTGGGTCTCGGGCAGAAATTGTCCTGGAGCCGCCTCAAGCCGATGCTTATGCCACAGCGACCGAGGCGCGGCAGCAGGCTCTGGACAATCCCCTGGTCAAGGAGGTTATGGATACCTTCGGGGCCCAGATTGTCGATGTTCAGCCGCGTAGAGAACCCCCGCAGTCTTAAGGGTGAGCGGCATAGTGTTTTATACCATTTGCGTTATTTATTGACCAAAGAAAGCGGCTTGAAGCCGCTTCTACCTTGACGGCCAGAACTACTTCGGTAGTCATCAATACAAAATAGAAGTGGTCGTACACATACCATCAGCCGGGTATTCCGGCAGAGGAGATTGTATAATGGGAATGAATGATCTTGTTCGTCAGGCGCAGATAATGCAACAGAAAATGGCCACCATGCAGGAAGAGCTTAAGACGAAAACCGTGGAAGCGTCGTCCGGTGGCGGGATGATCAACGTGACAGCCAATGGTGGACAGGAAATTTTGTCCATCCACATCGATCCCACGGTGATCAATCCCGAGGACGTGGATATGCTCCAGGATTTGGTTCTGGCCGCGGTCAATGAGGCCCTGAAAAAAGCCAGAGATATGGTTCAGTCGGAAATGAGCCAGCTCACGGGCGGGATAAATATCCCCGGGCTTTTTTAATGCCTATTTTTTGAAAAGAGTGGTCCCAGACAGCCTTATATTCATCTCGGAGAGCGTGGGTGTCCCGTCCGTATTTTTTTGTACCATCCTTGCGTGCGCAACGCTTTGATTGTTTTGGATGTTGGATTTGTGATCGGTTTTTTAGAAATGTTCCGTCCGGACGCTGTCCGGGCGGAGTATGTTTTTATGAGGATGTTCTCTATTGTCGAATCTTCCCAAGCCCCTGCAAGATGTTGTTGAACGTTTTTCCTCCCTGCCGGGCATAGGCCCCAAGAGCGCCTTGCGTATGGCCATGACCATTCTTAAATGGCCGGAGGTCCAGGCTCAGGGATTGGGACAGAGTATTCTGGCCCTGCGCAAAAGCCTGGCCATCTGTTCTCAATGCGGCAGCCTGGCTGACAGTGATCCCTGTCCCATCTGTTCTGACCCTGCGCGGTACAATGGTCAGATCTGCGTGGTCGGTGAGTGGGACTCTCTGCTGGTTATGGAAGAGGCTGGAGGGTATAGGGGGCGATATTTTATTCTCGGTGGTCTGCTTTCCCCCCTGGAGGGGGTGCAGCCCCAGGATCTGGAAATTGATCGTCTCAAGGCCTTTTTGCGTCAGGACGATGTGCGAGAGCTTATCCTGGCCCTGGGTACCACTGGTGACGCAGAGGCCACAGGGTCATATCTCAAAAATATGGTGGACAAAGAATTCCCGCAGATCAGCATCACCCGGTTGGCGCAGGGCATACCTCTAGGATCTGAGGTGAAGTACATGGATCGCAATACATTGCGGCAATCGTTGCAATACCGGCAGGCGTTGTAGGGGAACGGTGCACAGTGCTCCTGGTATCCCAAAATATAGGTATTTTCGTAGGCTCCTCTGATGGGCCTGCATACAACGGACAGTTCTTGAACTGCCCGTTTTTCAGTGCCACGGCAGATGCTGGAAAACAGCGATTGTACCGCATCAGCCCCGGCCAAGACCCTTTTTCAGGAATACATATCCAGTGAACACTATCCCCCAGACCATCAAGGGCGAGGTTCAATCCATCGTCTTTTCCAATGCTGAGAACGGGTTTCTCATTGCCCGGATTAGGGCCAAGGGGGAACCGGGGCAGGTGGTTGTGGTGGGGAGCATGGGGCAGGTGTCTCCCGGGGAAATGCTTGAACTTACCGGAACCTGGAAGGAACACCCCAAGTTCGGACGTCAGTTTCAGGTCCAGACGTGTGTTCAGGTGCTCCCGGCAACGGTGAACGGGATCAAGCGATATCTGGCCTCGGGGTGCATCAAGGGCATCGGCGAAACCATGGCCGATCGGTTGATCACAGCCTTTGGAGCCAAGGTTCTGGATATCCTGGATGAAGAGCCGCAGCGGTTGCTCAAGGTCCCGGGACTGGGTAAAAAGACTTTGGTCAAGATCCTGGAATCCTGGGAAAAGCAGCGAGAAATCCGGGCGTTGATGCTTTTTTTGCAAAGTTACGGCATTGCCCCTACCTTTGCGGGTAAAATTTTTAAGAAATATGGAATCCAGGCCGTTGAGCGCCTCAAGAAGGACCCTTACCAGTTGGTCTATGATATCCGGGGGGTCGGTTTTATCACGGCCGATGCCATGGCCTTGAAGCTCGGTTTTGCCCCGGATTCTCCCCAGCGCATCCAGGCCGGGATTATGTATGTCCTCTTCCAGCAGGGGGAGCGGGGCAATCTTTTTTATCCCCAAGACGCCTTGCTGGAAAAGACGGCCCATGCCCTGGGGGATCTGGATGTGGGACTGCTCCAGGAAGGGCTGAACGGGCTGGTGGAATCCAAGCGTGTTGTGGTGGAAGATCTGCCCGAACAGGGGATCCATGATGCCGTGTATCCCGTGTTCTTTTACAAGATGGAACGGGAAATCGTATCCAGGCTCCAGGGGCTTGCCTCCCATGCGGTCCATGTCAAGGACGAGAAGCTCCTGGCCGTTGTTGAGGAACAGGAGAACAAAGCCAACATTGCCCTCTCCTCGGAGCAGAAGGATGCTGTGCTGGGAGCCTGCAGGAACAAAGTGTATATTATTACCGGAGGCCCGGGAACGGGGAAGACCACGATCACCCGCATGGTGGCCTGGTCCCTCCATTCTCTGGGTCTGGAGGTCAAGCTGGCCGCCCCTACGGGCCGGGCGGCCAAACGTCTGGCCGAGGCCACCGGACGTTCGGCCTCCACGATCCATCGACTGCTCAAATACGATCCTGTTTCCGAAGGGGGCTTTTGCTTCAATGAGGACAAAAAACTCAAGGTTGATGCCCTCATCGTGGACGAGGTGTCCATGCTTGATTGCGTTCTGGCCCTGAATCTGTTGCGTGCCCTGCCCCTGACCTGTCGGATCATTCTGGTGGGGGATGTCAACCAGCTCCCGCCGGTTGGTCCGGGCAATCTGCTGCGGGACTGTCTGGAAAGCGGCGTTCTGCCCCATATGCGTCTGACCCAGATTTTTCGTCAGGCTCAGGAAAGCATGATCGTGGTCAATGCTCACAGAATCAATCAGGGGCAATTTCCCGAAGGGGCGACCAAACCCGTACCCCAGGCTGATTTTTTCTGGGTGGAAAACGAGAACCCCCAGCGCATCCAGCAACTGGTCCTCAAAATGGTCTGCGACCGTATGCCTGAGGTCTACGGTCTTGATCCCATGCGCGATGTCCAGGTGCTTACTCCCATGCATAAGGGGGATGTGGGCACCATCCAGCTCAACGCGCTGCTCCAGGAACGCCTCAATCCCCATGGGGACGAGGTCAAAAGGGGGCAACGGATTTTTAGAGTGGGGGACCGTGTTCTGCAGATGCGCAACAATTACGACAAGGATGTGTTCAATGGCGATCTTGGCTGGATTGTTTCTCTGGACCGGGAGGCAGAAACCCTGGAAATCGATTTCGAGGGTCGGGAGGTCAGCTACGATTTTGAAGACCTGGAAGAACTTTCCCTGGCTTATGCTATAAGCGTGCACAAATCCCAGGGCAGCGAGTATCCGGCCATCATCATGCCTGTGGTCACTCAGCATTATATGCTTTTGCAGCGGAACCTTATCTACACGGGTCTTACCCGGGCCAGAAAACTGGCCGTGATGATAGGCAGCCGCCGGGCCCTGTCCATCGGTCTGAAGAACAAGGAAAGCTCCAAGCGGTTTACCCATCTCATCTATCGGCTGCGGGAAGCATTTTAATTCCCGGCAGTTCGCCCTTATTTTTTCCCTGGTGTTGCAACTTTCCTGATGTATCCTGATCCTCTCTGCCCTTCCCTGCCTGACCATTGGCCCTTGACGTTATTGACGCAATCCATGATCGCAGTACGCAGGGTTTGCAAAAATTTCTGCGTCCGAATATGGGTTTTGATCTGAATAACGGGCTTGAATATTTTATATGATAAAGGAGATACCGTGAAAGATTGCCGCATTGAACACGATTGCATCGGCCAGCGAGAAGTCCCCTGTGAATGTTATTATGGCGTCCAGACCTTGAGAGCCGTTGAAAATTACAAAATCAGCGGTATCCCCATCAGTCATTATCCCCGATTGATTGATTCGTTGGCGTATATAAAAGAGGCAGCAGCTCAGGCCAACTGTGAGTTGGGATTGCTGGATGAAAATATAGCCAAGCATATTACCCTGGCCTGTGAAAAAATACTGGAAGGAAACCTGTACGATCAATTTGTGGTCGACGTGATCCAGGGCGGTGCCGGGACTTCCACCAATATGAATGCCAATGAGGTCATCGCCAACCTGGGTCTGGAAAGCATGGGCCATGCTTGTGGAGAGTATGAGTATCTGCATCCGAATATCCACGTGAACATGTCCCAGTCCACCAACGATGTGTATCCCACAGCCGTGCGCGTTACCTTGATTATCAAAATCAGCCGGCTTATCGAGGCCATGGCCGACCTGAAAAAAGCCTTTGAAAAAAAGGCCGAGGAGTTCAAGGATATCATCAAAATGGGGCGTACCCAGCTCCAGGATGCTGTGCCCATGACCCTGGGGCAGGAATTTTCCGTGTATGCGGTGATGATCGGCGAAGATATGATGCGTCTGCAGGAAACCAAAGATCTGGTGCGCGAGATCAATATGGGAGCCACAGCCATTGGTACGGGACTGAATGCTCATCCTGACTACGCTGACCTGGTAACGGAAAAACTGTCTGCCCTGCTGGGTATCAAACTGGTCAAAGCTGAGAATCTGGTGGAGGCAACCCAGGATACCGGAGCTTATGTCCAGCTTTCCGGGGTGTTGAAACGTGTGGCGGTCAAGGTTTCCAAAATCTGTAACGATCTTCGGTTGATGTCTTCCGGTCCCCGCTGCGGTTTCAACGAGATCAATCTTCCCCCCATGGCTCCGGGGTCTTCCATCATGCCGGGCAAGGTCAACCCGGTTATCCCCGAGGTGGTCAATCAGACCTGTTTTTATGTGGTTGGAGCGGATATGACCGTGACTATGGCTTGTGAGGCCGGGCAGTTGGAGCTCAATGTCATGGAGCCGGTCATTGCCCACAGCCTGTTCAGTTCGCTTATGTATCTGCGCAACGCTTTTTTGACTCTGGCTACCCGGTGTGTCGAAGGTATTACCGCCAATGAAGAAATCTGCCGTAATTATGTCCGTAACAGCATTGGCCTGGTCACGGCCTTAAATCCGTATATCGGTTATGAAAAATCCACGGAAGTGGCCCACGAGGCATTGCTCACGGGTACTTCCGTTTATGATATCATTCTGGCCAAAGGGTATCTGAACAAGGATGATCTGGACGATATCCTGTCACCCGAAAATATGATCAAACCTAGATATTTTCATAAAAGGAACTAAGACGCTTTTTCAAGCCTCCGGCCATGGGGTCGGGGGCTTTTTTTGTTTTGGGACCAGAACAGAAGACGCGTAGGGCGATATAACCCACGACGCCGGAATGTACCCGGAGCAGAAGACAATGGGGCCAGGGAAATGTTTTTTTTCGGTGGATAATAATCCGGCATATCGCGGTGAAATGTGTGCTGTAACGCGTGTGTAATAGGTATTCGTTTTCTCCTTGTGTTATCTTTTTAAAAATAGTATGCAACCATTCGTCTAACGCTTGGGCCTTTGTGATTTTCACATACACCATTTACCGAATGGAGGAGCCGTATGCTGCGTGTTGGGAATATCTTGGTGTTTGCTTGTCTGCTCTTTCTTTGTCCCACCCTTGGTTTTGCTCATTTTGGGATGGTTATCCCTTCCTCCTCCATGGTTGATCAGACGTCACGCGATCTTACCGTGACCATGAGCTTTTCACATCCCTTTGAAGGTCAGGGCATGGAGCTTGTCAAACCACAAGAGATGGCTGTTTATGTGGGCGGAGTCTCTACTGATCTAACGGAGGGTCTGCAGAAGACCTCTGTCTTCGGCCATACGGGTTGGGTTGCCGATTACCGTGTCAAACGGCCCGGTGTTTACTCCTTTGTCATGCAACCCCATCCTTATTGGGAACCGGCAGAGGACTGCTTTATCATCCATTATACCAAAACCATCGTGGGCGCTTATGGTGATGAGGACGGCTGGGCTGCTCCCCTTGGTCTCAAGACGGAAATCGTGCCCCTGACCCGGCCTTTTGGTTTGTACGCGGGGAGTGTGTTTCAGGGGCAAGTCCTTGTAGACGGCAAGCCTGCTCCGCACGCAGACGTGGAGATCGAATACTATAATCGTGATGGCAAGGCCACTGCCCCTAATCCCTATCTGGTGACCCAGGTGGTTCGGGCTGACGGCAACGGTGTTTTCATCGTTGGATTACCCCGGGCTGGCTGGTGGGGGTTTGCGGGCCTGAATACGGCTGATTTCCAGATCAAACAGGACGGAATCCCCAAAGATGTAGAGCTGGGGGCTGTTTTGTGGGTTGAAACTGTGGATTGGCAGGAAAAATAGGCAAAATTTTCGATATTCCGGCGGCAAAGGTCGAAATCATTGTTCCCGACCTTTGCCGCCGGATATGCGTTGCTGCGTAGTATAGATACGTCTGCATCTATACCTAAGGATTGTGAAATATGCATATTTCCGAGGGGGTGCTCTCGGCTCCCGTGCTTCTGGCCGGGGCTGGACTGACCCTGACAGGTCTGACCATTGCCCTGAAAAAAATGGATTATGATACTTTGCCTCAGGTTGCAGTCATGGCTGCAGCCTTTTTCGTGGCCTCGCTGATCCACGTGCCCCTGGGGCCTTCCAGTGTGCATCTTATTTTGAACGGTATCCTGGGGCTTGTTTTGGGCTGGGGCGCTGTTCCTGCAATTTTTATCGCCCTGTTGCTCCAGGCCGTACTCTTTCAGTTTGGCGGGCTGGTCGTGCTGGGAGCCAATACCGTGATCATGGGGCTGCCCGCCCTGGTGGTCTGGATGCTTTTTTCCCGGGGTATCCGCGGGAATGGTCGGACGGCCTGTATCTGTGCGGCGTCTGCCGGAGCCCTGTCCATTTTTTTGAGTGCTCTGCTGGCCGCAGTGGCCCTCTGGATTTCCGGAGATGATCTGTTGACCACGGCCAAGCTTATTGCCCTGGCTCATGTTCCTATCATGCTTTTAGAAGGCGGGATGACCGCGGTGGTGGTGGGGTTTCTGAAAAAAATCAAACCGGAGATGCTGGCATGACCAGGATGCTGGGAACGATTGCTACGGTATGTTTTCTCGTCTGTGGTCTTGGAGGTTCTTTGGCCCATGCCCACCGGGTGGGGGTTTTTTGCTGGGTCGAGGGAAATAAGCTCCATACCCAGAGCACTTTTCAGCCGGGCGGGCCGGTCAAGGGGGGACGTCTGCAGATTGTCATTCCTGCCACCGGCGAAGTCCTGGCTACGGGCACCACGGATCTCAAGGGCGAGTATACCTTTGACATCCCGATTAAGGCTCTCAAAGAAGGGCTGGATTTCCGGGTCAGTCTTCTGGCCGGGGCCGGGCACCAGGGGCATTGGGACGTATCCGCAGCAGACTATATGGAGGTGCCTGATCCCGGTCCGGAATCCTCGGTTGCACCCCTCCAGGCCAAAGCCCCAGGTCTGGCGAACCCCGAGAATGCGAGCCATGTCCTCGGGATGAACGGTATTTCCAAGGATGCGCTGCAGAAACTTCTTGATCAGGAACTGGATCGTAAACTTGCCCCCATTAAACGCAGCCTGGCGCAGTTGCAGCAGGCTCGTCCTTCGGTGAGTGAGGTTATCGGGGGGATTGGCTATATTTTTGGAATCATGGGGCTTGTGTTGTATTTCAAAAGTAAAAAATCAGTTTAAGGCATTGGGTGCGTTTTTTTGCGGGACGCAGCGCAGCCATTATGCCCAGGAGAACGATGATGATCTGTGAATCTTTTGCAGATACCCATACCGCCATTTCTCGGGTTGATCCCCGGTTTCGGGTTGTCCTGGCCGCTGGATTTTCTCTGGTCGTTGCCCTGTCCCGGTCCATGGATGTGCAGTGGATGGCCCTGGGGCTGGTCGCTGTACTCTATGTCGGTGCCGGACTGCCTCTCTTGCAGCTTGTGCGTAGGTTGCTGGTGGTCAACGGATTTATTCTCTTTCTCTGGCTGGTGCTGCCTTTTTCCGTACCCGGTGAGGTTGTCTTTTCCCTCGGGCCCTTGCAGGCCACGACACCGGGAATTATGCACTCCCTGCACATTACCCTGAAGGCCAATGCCGTCATCATCGCCTGCATCACCCTGGTGGCAACCATGTCCGTGGCGGTTCTGGGGAACGCCTTGCAGAATCTGGGGGTTCCCCCCAAAATTTGCCAATTACTGCTCATGACCTACCGTTATATTTTCGTTTTTGAAGAGGAATCCCGGCGGCTGCACCGGGCCGCTATCCTGCGCGGTTTTACCCCCACAACGTCCATGCATACCTACCGCACCTATGCCTATATGGTGGGCATGATTCTGGTGCGGGCCTGGGAGCGGGCCCGGCGGGTGCAGGACGCCATGGTCTGCCGGGGATTCAAGGGACGGTTTTATTGTTTGACCACCTACCGCGCAGTCACGGAGGACTGGCTGTTTTTCGCATGTGGGGCGGCGGTGATTGTTTGTCTGGGAGTGTTGGATATTGTGCGTATGTAAGGTGAAAATGTAGGGCGTTTGGCATGGGGTGAGGTATGACAGCTCTTTGCTGCCCGGACCACCCGTGCTGCCTTGCCTTCAGGCATATTCTAAGGCATGACCCCCATGACCTGAAGTACCGGTAGTGTATCGATCCCTCCTAACCTGAGATACGGTTCCATGATATGCTGGAACCGTTTTTTATTGTCTGCCCATGAAACCACTGATTCGCGTACACAACCTGACCTTTGCCTATCCCTGCGGTCACACCGTCCTGCACGGGGTTGATCTGGAGCTTTTTCCCGGGCAGCGTCTGGGCCTTATCGGACCCAACGGCACAGGAAAAACCACCTTTTTGCATCTTCTTGTAGGTCTACTTGTGGCAGATGGCGGGAGTATTGAGATCCTGGGCAAGAGGGTGCGCAACGAACAGGATTTTGTCCGGGCACGTCGGGAGATAGGTTTTTTATTCCAAAACGCCGACGATCAGCTTTTTTGTCCCACGGTGCTGGAAGATGTGGCCTTTGGTCCTTTGAATCTCGGCTACACCCCGGAGGAAGCCCAGTCTATTGCCCTGAGCACATTGGAACGTCTGGGACTCAAAGGATTTGAAAACCGGATCACTCACAAATTGTCCGGCGGGGAAAAAAAGCTGGTTTCTCTGGCCACCATCCTGTCCATGTCTCCCAAAATTCTTCTCCTTGATGAACCTACCACGGGTTTGGATGAAAGCACGCGGGAACGGATCATCGGGGTGTTACATGACCTGGATGTCTCTATGATTGTTGTTTCCCATGAAAAGGATTTTTTATGCCGGACGACAACCCATATGTGCAGTCTGGATGCATCCTCGCCCCTCACGTATACTTCCCCTCTGTAATCTCTTGAGATGCCCCCCTATGTTTTGTACCCTTGTTCGGTGTTGGATCGAAACCGGGTTGCCGGGCAGATGCTTACCCGTCCATCCTGCAAATGCCGTTGATTCATCGGATACTCAGGTGAAATACGGTTTTTTGTAACAGAACGTGTACCTAAACGTCATCTTACCAAAGGAACCACTATATGTTTGAACAGATTTTCAAGAATATCGACGATGTCCTCTGGAAAGAGGCCGGGTGTTCGTCCGAACTGGACTATACCGAGCAGTCCTCATGGATGCTTTTTTTGAAATATCTCGATGACCTGGAAATCGAGCGGTCCATGGAAGCCGAGCTTGTGGGCCGGGAGTATCATTTCATCATTGCGGACAAACACCGCTGGTCCTCCTGGGCCGCACCCAAAAAAGCCGACGGCAGCTTTGACCATGACAATGCCCTCACCGGCGACGATCTCATTGCCTATGTGGACGGGGAATTCTTTCCTTACTTGAAAGGATTCAAGGAGCGGGCCTCTTCCCCGCATACTATTGAATACAAGATCGGGCAGATTTTCGGGGAGATAAAGAGCAAGTTCCAGAGCGGGTATTCCCTGCGCGATGCGTTGGAATTGATGGACCAGTTGCGGTTCCGATCCCAGCAGGAAAAGCATGAATTGTCCCATCTCTACGAGGCCAAGATCAAGAACATGGGCAATGCCAGGAGAAACGGGGGAGAATATTATACGCCCCGTCCCCTCATCCGGGCCATGATCCGGGTGACCAGACCGAAAATCGGCGAAACCGTGTATGACGGGGCTTGTGGATCGGCGGGCTTTTTATGCGAAACCCATGACTATCTGCGTTACGGCGAAGATGGCCCGGGCACGGAAAACGGCAACGGCATTAACCTGACCGTGGATCAGCTGCGCACCCTCCAGACACGGACGTTCTACGGCAAAGAAAAAAAGAGCCTGCCCTTTGTCATGGCCATCATGAATCTGATCCTGCACGGCATCGACGCCCCCAACATCATCCACACCAACACCCTGGCGGAAAATTTTGCGGATGTGCAGGAAAAATTTTCTAGGTTCTCCGGCAGCGTATTCTCAATTTGATAGTCGAGCAGCGGGTTCTACTGTTCGTAATTTGAATATTGGACTTGTTAAAAGTGTACAGGTTTTACTCCCTCCCCTCCCAGAACAAAAACGCATTGTCGCCATTCTGGATGACGCCTTTGAGCGCATTGATACAGCCATCGCCAACACCGAAAAGAACCTCGCCAATGCACGGGAGTTGTTTGAAAGCTATCTCAACAACGTCTTCAGCCAGAAGGGCGAGGGGTGGGAGAACTTGACCAGGACAAATTGCCGGATTTGCTGGAGCTCAAATACAACTCTATAGGCGACGCTGTAGCCGTACTCGGCAGCGTGGCCGCGATTAGGGATGTTTTTGTGGGGTTTCAGGAACAATTGTATGTGCCGGTGGGAATGTAAGGTGCGTTGGATATCATACTGCGATTGTTGGATTTGTCCCAATATTTATCGGAAATTGGTGGATATATGTTGCGAATTGTAGGGGCGGGTCCCCGTGCCCGCCCTTTTCGACCCGGATTCCTGCCCGTCAGCACACAGTAACGACATAATTTTTATTGATCGCGTTGAATACAAATCATCGGATATTGTCCGCAACAGAAGGACAATGCATCACACCGACGAACAATGCGCGAAAGGGGCAGACACGGGGGGCTGCCCCTACCGAAAACATCGGTCGGGGTGAATTGTTATTGATGATATTGCGATTATTGGATATTTTCGGAATTTTATGAATTGTGCCCTGTCTTGCAACCTGTCGCAAACAGCTTGTGGGATAGTACTATGACGATAACATGGAGAATTGATTGATGGATCGTGAAAACTGGAGCGGAAAGCTGGGATTTGTGCTGGCATGTATGGGAGCAGCCATCGGGCTGGGCAATATCTGGCTCTTTCCGTGGCGGTTGGCTTCCTATGGCGGGGCGGCGTTTCTGGTGCCTTATCTGCTGTTTGTCTTCGGCTTTGTGGTCTTTGGCCTCATTGCCGAGCTGGCCTTTGGGCGTAGTCAGAAGGCCGGAACCATGGGGGGCTTTATCCAGGCTTTTCCTGCAAACCGGCGGGGACTTGGCGGGGCGTTGGGAGCTGTGCCGGTTCTGGCCCTGACTGGTATCCTGGTGTTTTATGTCATTGTGCTGGGGTGGATTCTCAAATATTTTGTGTGGTCGGTGGCCCACGGGTTTTCGGGTATCCAGCCCGAAGCACTTTTCGAAGGACTGGCCGGGAACGCCTCTTCCATTCCCTGGCATCTGGCAGCCATGCTTCTGACCATGCTTTTCGTGGCCGGCGGCATCCAGAAGGGACTGGAGAAATGCAACAAGGTGGCCATGCCCCTGTTTTTTACCCTGCTGGTGATCCTGCTTGTCCGGAGTTTGACCCTGCCCGGGGCTATGAAGGGGGTTGAGTATCTCATCAAACCCGACTGGGCCAAGCTTGGGGACATCACCACCTGGATCATGGCCCTGGGGCAGAGTTTTTTCACGGTCAGTCTTGGAGGGATGTTTATCTACGGGAGTTATCTGACCAATGATGTGGATGTGCCCGATGCAGGTCTGAAAACGGTGGTCATGAACAGCTGTGCGTCTCTGCTGGCCGCTTTTGTGATTATTCCTTCGGTGTTTGCCTTTGGCCTGGACCTCAAGTCCGGACCAAGCCTGCTTTTTATGACCATGCCCCGGATTTTCGACGCCATGCCTCAGGGGCATCTCTTTGGCATGCTGTTTTTCCTGAGTGTTGTCCTGGCCGGGCTCTCTTCGGCTTTGAATCTTCTGGAGGTTCCGGTGGAAGCAGTCATGGAACGCACCTCCATGACGCGTTGGAAGGCCGTTGCACTCGTAGGCACCGGTGCCTTTCTCATGGGCCTTCCTCTTGACCTGAACATGAATGTTTTTGGCAAATGGGCAGACATCATCACTATTTATCTCTTCCCTTTTAGTGCCCTGCTCATCCAGGTGGTCTTTTTCTGGGTATTTGGCGCTGACCGGGCCATGGAAGAGATCAATATGGGAGCCAGGCATCCTTACGGCAACGGGATGAAGATTTTTCTGAAATACGTGTTTCCCGTGGTGGCTATAGCCGTGCTTGTTCTCGGGATTATTTACGGGGGGATTGGGTGACCTTTACCTGACCCGTGTACTGCACGTGTATCGGATAAAAAAACGGCCCCAGGTCGTTTTTTTATGTCCAATGTGATTTTTTGGTCTCTGTTCATTGCATATTTACTCCCATTTTCATATGTGCATGCAATGTCCATACATAAGGAGTAATGCACATATGAAAATGATAACGAATCCCGACACCCTGCAGCAAACCTGTCTGGAATATAAAAAAACCAAGCGTATCGGTCTGGTCCCCACCATGGGCTTTTTCCATGCAGGGCATCTTTCCCTCATGGATTGGGCCCGGAAACACTGTGATGTCCTGGTTGTTTCCCTGTTCGTGAACCCTTCCCAGTTCGGGCCAGGGGAGGATCTGGACGCGTATCCTCGGGACGAAGAGCGTGATATCCGACTGGCCAGGGAGCATGGGGCGGATATCCTGTTCATGCCCCAGGCCGGGTCCATGTACGCCGCAAACCACGCCACCTGGGTTGAAGTGCCGGAATTGGCCAAGGGGTTGTGCGGACGCACCAGACCCGTGCATTTCAGGGGGGTGGCCACTGTGGTGACCAAACTTTTCAATCTGGTCCAGCCCGAGGTGGCTGTGTTCGGGGAAAAGGACCGTCAGCAGCTGGCGATCATCAAGCGGATGGTCAGGGATCTGAACATGCCGGTGCGTGTGGAGGGCCGGCCCATTGTCCGGGAATTCGACGGCTTGGCATTGAGCTCCCGCAATGCCTACCTTACCCCTGAAGAACGCGCGCAGGCCCCGGCCCTGTATGCGGGGCTTTGCGCTGCCTCCGGTTGGATCGCAAACGGTATGCGCGGGACTTCCGAGCTCTTGGAGGGGATTACGGCCTATTACGCCGAGCATCTTCCTGCCGGTCGTCTTGATTATTTTGAGGTGGTGGACCCGGAATCCATGCAGCCGGTACACATGGTCGAAGATGCTGTGATTCTGGCTGTGGCCATGGGGATGGGGAGAGCCCGGCTTATTGACAATATTCTGGTGGAACCGAGCGTGGGTCCGGCCGGTGAACGCAAAGGAGAAAAATGATGACGAACAAACTTTCCATTAATGAACTTGCGGGACGTAAAATTCAGGGACAAAAGATCACCATGGTCACGGCCTATGATTGCCCCACTGCCCGCATGGTGGATAAGGCCGGGCTAGACATGATTCTGGTGGGGGATTCTCTGGGGATGGTTGTGCTGGGCTATGATTCCACGGTTCCTGTGACCATGGAAGAAATGCTGCATCATACCAGAGCGGTCATGCGGGGTGCGGAGCACGCCTTTGTCCTGGGGGATATGCCGTTTATGTCTTACCAAGTTTCCATCGAAGATGCCCTGCGCAATGCCGGCCGGTTTATCAAGGACGGCGGGTGTGACGGGATCAAACTGGAAGGGGGCCGTGAAGTCGTTCCCCAGGTGCAGGCCATCTGCCGGGTTGGGATTCCGGTTTGCGCGCATATAGGGCTTACGCCCCAGACGGCGACCAATCTGGGGGGATTCAAGGTGCAGGGCAAAGATGCTGCCTCTGCCCGCAGATTGTTTGAAGATGCCTTGGCCCTGCAGGATGCGGGGGCGTTCATGATCGTGCTGGAGTGTGTTCCGGATGTCCTGGCCCGAGAAATTTCTCGGGCCTTGACCATTCCGACCATCGGTATCGGGGCAGGCAAGGAGTGCGACGGCCAGGTCCTGGTCTTCCATGATCTGGTGGGGTTGTTCGACCGGTTCACGCCCAAATTTGTGAAAAAATATGCCGCCATCGAGAAGGAAATCGTTACTGCCCTGCAGGGATATGCAGCTGAGGTGCGGGGAGGTGATTTCCCCGGGCCCGGGCATTCCTTTAAGATGAAAGAAGAGGAGGCCAAGCGATTTTTGGCCATGAAAGAGTAACGGGAGCAGGCTATGGCGGATATACGCAAACCCCAGAACGTGACAGGTAGCAGGGGAAAAATGGATAGTCTCAATCTTGCTCTGATCCAGATGAACTCGGTGCCGGACTGGTCGACAAATCTCAAGACGGTGGATGACCTGCTCCGGTCCTGTCGGGGATGTGATCTGGCGGTGCTGCCGGAAAATGTTCTTTGTCTGGGTACGGGCAAAACGGTGCGTGCGGCCGCCCGACCTCTTGACGTTTTGAAGTACGAGATCGGAACGCTTGCCGCGCGTCATGGTCTGCATGTTCTTTTTGGTGGTGTGCCGGTGATTCATGGCTCCGAGATCCGTAACGCAGCCCTGGTCTACAGCCCTGACGGTCAGTTGGTTGTCAGGTACGACAAGGTGCATCTTTTTCAGCTTGATCCGCATCGGCCCGGCGGGGTCGATGAAACTCGGGTGTACTCGCCCGGAGAGGGGCCGGTGGTCTGGGAGCACCGGGGATGGCGTATCTGTCTTTCTATCTGTTATGATATCCGCTTTCCTGAACTCTTCCGGGCCTGCGTACCTGTGGATCTGATCCTTTGCTCCATGGCTTTTACTATGAGGACAGGGAAGGCCCATGGGCAGTTGTTGCTCCGCACCCGGGCTGTGGAGAATCAGTGTTATGCCCTTTCATCATCCCAATGCGGCACAAATATCCAGACCGGTATGCAGCTCTTTGGCCACAGTATGGCCGTGGACCCGTGGGGAACGGTACTCGAAGATGCTGGTCCGGACGTCCAGGGGGTTGTCCGGGTGCATTGTCGGCGAACCGTCCTTGAAAAGGTGCGTGAAACCCTGCCAGCCCTGCGTAATATCCGTCTTGCAGGTTCAAAAAAAGTTCGGATGTATCCCTGACCTGTTTGCCATGATCGTCAGTCCGGGGATAAAAAATCGTCAGCCGTCGTGCAGTGGACCCCAATATTGGCCATGTCGAGGATATTCGCTGCGGCAATCTCCGGCGTCTGGGCGGAGGTTCCGTCTGTAATCAGCGTGATCTCGTAGTCGAGACATACGGCGTCAAAGACCGTGGCCCGGACGCAATTGGGGAGCTGGGTCCCGGTGACGACCAGATGGTTTATGCCGAACCGCCTGAGGATCAGATTCAGTTCCGTGCACATAAATGCGCTGAAGCGGTTTTTAATGATCCGGTATTCATCGGGAAGGGGGGTAAGTTCCGCCACGATGGCGCATCCAGAGGTGCCGGGGACGACGCAGGGGTGCTTGTCCAGAAAGGCGGCCTGACGCATTTTTTCTACGTCGCTTCCGTCGGCCCGGTATTCCCGGGTAACGTGGAAGACGGGGAAGTGCCGTGCCCTGAAGTAGGTGAGCACCTTCTTGATGGATGCTATGGTGCCCCGGGCTCCGGCAACACAGACAGGTGCGCCGGGGAGGACAAAATCATTCTGCATGTCAATGATCAGCAGGGCTGTGCGGGAAGGGATCGAGGTCTCCATCATTATATATACTCGAACATGGATGTTTTTTCCGGGCGACCGATGATGTCGGCGATAACCGGACATTTGATCTTAAACGCAAAGTAGATCCCGGGATGGTTGTTTTTCAGTGCCTCAAAGTTACCTTGCCCTTTGCTGATGACAATGTCTGCCTTGTCCATGCGGGCCAGAAATTGTGGTGTGCAGCGGTCCAGGACGGTTCCCGGGGTGTCGACCCCTGAAGAGATAACCTCACAGCGTTGGGTCATCCCAACGCTTAGAGCATCTTCCATGGTGGCATCATTTAGTATCGGGGTGCCGCGGACCGCATAGGTGATCTGATGACCCAGACGGTTCAGTTCATCGACCAGCAGGGTATCGAGAACAATTTCTCCGGCATTGTCTCCCAGGATGAGGATGGACCTGGGCGTTGCAAGCCGTTCCCTGAAGGCCGGGTAATGGGCCCTGGCCCATGCTGCGCATTGTTCTTCTTCCATGGCCTGGCTCCAGGCATATTGTTTGGGAGTACCTACATCCATATAGTTGCCGATGATGGAAAGGCGCAGGGCATCGAACAGGGGATCACTGCTTGTGGCCAGGGTTTCGCGGAAACCGGGAAGCAGTGTCTGAACCTCGGCGTTGGCGTGTTTCTTGACCTTGGAAAAGATGTCCGGGGTCTCGGTCATGCGGGTCAGCCGTGCATAAAGTATCCCGGCAAGGGCTGGAGGGCTCATGGAGAGATCCATGGTCGGCAGGGCCGATATCCAATCCATAAGGACGTCTTGATGCAGTTTGCTATCATCAGGGGCGATGATCCTGGCTGCCTTGAGGGCCTGGTTTAAAAAACAGGGAATACAGTCGAGGGTGGTATGCATGGTATAATGTCCTTGGGTGATAAAGAAAGGGGATGTTTTGGACGGTTTGTGGGCATAGTTTTTAAGAGCTAGGGAAGGAAAAGTCAAAAATGGATCCGATGCGCTCGGGGTCGGGTTCTGGATTGAAGGAAACCAACGCCTTGGCATCTCTGACGACCTTGCTGTCCATGTCAGGACTGGACATATACGCCGGATGCAGGACAAAACAGAGGTGATGATTGCCTCACGCGCCGTGCGAATCTGGAACGGCGTTGATGCACTTTCGTAATCAGTAAACCGCCTATCAACCTTTTAGGAAAAACGTTATGGAACTTTTCGAAGCTATCATGAACCGGCGCAGTATCCGGAAATTCACCGAAGAACCCGTTCCCGACAAACAGGTTACCCGTATCCTTGAATCGGCCATGATGGCCCCCAGCGCAGGCAATGCCCAGCCCTGGCAGTTCATCGTGGTCCGGGACAAGGAAATCCAAAGCAAAGTCAAGGAAATCAACACCTATGCCTCGTTCGCTCCCAAGGCCCCTGTGGGCATCTTGGTCTGCGGGGATCTGAGTCTGGAAAAATATGCCGGGTACTGGGTTCAGGACTGCTCGGCAGCCACACAGAACATTCTGCTCGCCGTACAGGGACTTGGCCTCGGAGGGGTGTGGACGGGGATTTATCCCATAGAGGACCGGGTCACTGGCTTCAAGACCCTTTTTAATTTACCCGACCAGGTCATCCCCCTGGGGTACGTGGTCATCGGTCATCCCGCTCAGCAGCCGACGGCAGCGTCAAGGTACAACGCCGAACGGGTTCACATGGAAACCTGGTAAACCCTAAACAAATCTTTCCCGGAATTCCGGATAGTGAGCCCTGGCCCATGGGGCGTCCTTTTCTTAACGCATGGTCTGGGCCAAAGAGTATTGCTTCGGGTGCCGATGTCCATATCGTTGCCGATGATGGGCAGCCGCAGGGCATCAAACAGTGGCTCTCTGCCTGGGCAAGGGTTGCGCGAAAATTCGGCAGCAGGCTCTGGACGTCTTCTTTGGCGCGGTTGTTTATGTCGGCAAAGATATCCGGTATATTGGTCATGCGGATCAGCCGGGTATAGAGAATCTCGCCTAGAGGGGGGGATGCTTAAGATCCATGGAGCTCAGGGCAGAGGTCCCGTCCAGGAACACTGCTCTGGCAACTCGGAAGTGTCCAAATTGATGGTCCAGGCGGCTTTGAAGCCCCTGTTTCATGAAACAGGGGCTTCAAAGCCGCTAGTTGTATGTATAGGGCAATGTCCTTGGTGGTGGAGGGAGGGGTCTTTTGGGCCTGCAGTGCCTGCAGTCTATGAGGTGATTGCCTGGAAGTGAAAAAAAAGAGTCCCTCACAAGAAAAATTAGATATTTTTATTTAAATAAAACAGTATGTTAAAATATACACACCAAAATATCGTTAATAGTGTTTGACAAACATCCCTCCTACTCATAGATACCGCCTCTCTTGACCGGGTGGAGCCGTGAAGGCGCAGCCATCTGATGATAGAGATTTGAAATAATTAGGTTTTACCTGTTCTTTGAAGATTGTTGGCGTCGGGGTCTGGATGAGGTTTCTGAAAAGGAAATTTCAAAAAGGCAATAAAAGATGTTGACACGGGGAGAGTGCTTGGATAGATACTCCCTCCTGCCGCGGAAAAGGGGTGTAACCGCAGCAGGATATTGAAATAATTAGAAAAATTGTATTGTTCTTTGAAGGCAGTTTGCGAAAAGCCGGGTTGATAATGGGAAGGGGGTCGGAAAGAAATTTTCGAAAAACTTCAAAAAGTTATTGACACTGAGTGGAGGTTTGAATAAATACTTCACCTCGCCGCGTCCGGAAGGAATCGGGTGCGGGGGCAGATTTCAGATTTGATCTTTGAGAAAAAAACTTGTTGACAATCAGGGAGATGGTTGATTAGAAACCGCTCTTTCCTGAATGTCTCAGGGCA